>Ga0182008_10000461_pt1 | contig 31061 bp, 26 predicted proteins | sample Sormic07211129_1_FD_120482 | JGI IMG/M metagenome (GOLD analysis project Ga0182008, IMG submission 120482) | Rhizosphere microbial communities from Sorghum bicolor, Mead, Nebraska, USA - 072115-129_1 metaG | ecosystem: Host-associated > Plants > Roots > Rhizosphere | place: USA: Nebraska...
ATCGGTTTTGCAATTGTTGCATTTTTAGTAGGTGATGCAATTAACGTGGGTAAACCTTTTTGGTCGGCAAATCAAAAAGTGGTAGGATCTATAGATGGTAACGATATCAATATTGATGAGTTCGGGCCAAAGGTTGATCAGGGTGTAAACCAGATGAAACAACAATATGGTGGTAGTGCCAATGCACAGATGACCGCTATGGCTGTTGATCAGGCGTGGAATGCAGAGTTGGCAAAAGTTTTGTTAACCAAAGAATATGATCGTTTGGGTTTAACCATATCAGAAGATGAATTGTTCGATTTGTTACAAGGTCAGAACCCTAGTCCATTGATCAAGCAATATTTTTCTAATCCTCAAACCGGACAGTTAGACCGTGCTACCCTGATGAACTTTTTAAAATCGAAAGAACCTCAGGCTTTGCAACAATCCAACATGTTACAGGAAGAGATTAAAAACCAGGCCTTACAAACCAAATATTCTAACCTGATCCGTAACTCGGTTTATGTTACTTCGTTAGAAGCGACAGACGAGTATAACAACCGTAACAAACTGGCCAACTTTAAATATGTGAGTTTAGATTATGCTTCAGTTCCTGATAAATCAGTTAAATTAACAGATGCTGATTATTCGGAATATTATGATCAGAACAAAGCACGTTTTAACAATCCGCAGGAAACCCGTGCTTTTGAGTATGTTACTTTCAGTATCAGCCCTAATAAAGCAGATTCATTGGCCATTAAAACGCAGGTAGATAAAATTGCTGCTGATTTCCAGGTAGCTAAAAATGATTCACTTTTTGCGGCGATCAATTCAGACGTAAAAGTTCCTTTTACTTATATTACAAAAGGTAAATTAGATCCAGCTGTTGATTCAGCAGTGTTTTCTTTACCTGCGGGTAGTTTCTATGGCCCGAAATTAAGCGGTAACTCATACAAAATTGTAAAAGTGGTGGCTACCCGTATCTCTCCGGATTCAGTAAAAGCAAGCCATATCTTAATCGATCCGGCTAAAGTTGGTGGTGAAGACAAAGCACTTAAATTAGCCGATTCATTAAAAGGTTTAATTGTAAAAGGTGGAAATTTTGCCGAACTGGCTAAAAACTATAGTGTTGATGGTTCTAAAGATAAAGGTGGCGAGTTGGGTACGTTTGCACGCGGTGCGATGGTTCCTGAATTTGAAAATGCTGCTTTTGACGGTAAAACCGGAGATGTTAAAGTCGTGAAATCTCAGTTTGGCTACCATGTAATTAAAATCGAAAAACAGATCGGTTCTTCTAAAGTGGCTAAACTGGCTTATGTAGAAAAGGCATTGGCAGCAAGTAGCAAAACTCAGGCAGCTGCTTATAAAGCGGCGAGCAGTTTCCTAACCGATGTAAAAGGTAACGATTTCAATAAGTTTGCAGCGCAAAAAGGATTAAAAGTAGCAGTTGCCGATAAGGTGGCCGCAACACAAGGATTTGCAGCAGGTTTAGATAATCCGCGTAAACTGATCCAGGATGCTTATGCAGCAGATAAAGGTGATGTTTTACCTGAAATTTATACCATGAGCAATGCTTACGTAGTAGCACGCTTAACCAACATCAGCCCGAAAGGCATTTTACCATTGGCTGATGTGAAGAAAGAAATTGAACCGATGGTACTTAACGCGGTTAAAGCAAAACAATTGAAAGAGAAATTGGCCAATGCAGGTAAAGGAAGTATCGATCAGGTTGCGGCTAAAGTTGCCCGTCCGGTTAATCCAGTGCAGAACGTCGTATTTGCTAATCCGGTAATTCCAGGTGTTGCACAAGAAAATGCATTGGTAGGTAGTGTATTTGGTTCACAGCCGGGCAAATTGTCTGCTCCTGTTCAGGGTGAGCGTGGTGTATATGTACTTACTGTTGATGGATTTACAAACCCTGCACCAATTGCAAACATGTTTAAACAAAAAGAAAGCATGTTATTGAGTTTAGGTCAGCGTTCATTAGGATCAGCTTTCCAGGCTTTGCAAGATAATGCCAAGATAAAAGACAATCGTGTGAAATTCTATTAATTAGAAAATACGTAATTTTGTAACCGTTCCAACGATCAGTCGGAACGGTTTTTTTATTTAAGGTCATGGAAATTCAGGAAAACATCATTAATAAAGTTGCCAATAGTGGTTTGATTACCTTAAACCTTGAAGATTTTTATCATAAAGGAGAAAGGGTAGTATATGATATTGTCAATAATCTCTTTCACGGTTTAATGCTGAGGGAAAAAGATTTTCGGGCATTTATCAAAGATCACGACTGGGCACAGTATCAGGATAAGAATGTGGCCATCACCTGCTCTGCAGATGCTATTGTACCTACCTGGGCCTACATGCTTTTGGCCAATAAACTAAAACCTTATGCTAACGAGGTCGTATTTGGCGACTTAAACATGTTAGAAACGGTTTTATTTACCAAGGCATTGGCTAAAATTAATCCTCAGGATTATGCCAACGAACGTGTGGTAATAAAAGGATGTGGCGATATTGAGGTGCCGGTAGCTGCATATGTAGAAGTTACCAATCTGCTTACGCCGGTTGTTAAAAGCATTATGTTTGGCGAGCCTTGCTCTACTGTACCGGTTTATAAAAGAAAAGATTAAATTTAAGCTCCATTGCCTTAAGAGAGCGTCATCCTGATCCGATAGCTATCGGATGCATTTCAGAATCTTTCGAAAAATAAACGTTGATCCTGAGGCTTCGGGGTCACGGTGACACTTTAACTAAATATCGGAAGGAGGGTTCAAAGGTAATATTGTTAACCGATCTTCGGTTCGTCTTAAGCATGAATATAAGAAAGATTAAATTTTGGTTGGCTTTTTGTATATCTTCATAAAGGGAAAATTTAACCATATTATTAGAAATGGTTTTTCCCTGCAATACACACACAAATGAGTACAAAAGCAATGAAAAAATTATTATTATCGGTTACTGCTGGCCTTTGTAGTCTATTCACCATGGCCCAGCAACTTCCCCTAAAGAAGGAGGCCGTATTCCAGGAAGGTGAAGTTTTACAGTATAAATTAAGGTATGGGTTTATCACCGCGGCAGAAGCTACGATTAAAGTAACCAATTCTGACTTAAAGTTTGATAACAAGCCAACCTATAAACTTACGGTTGATGCGCAGACTTCGGGTACCTTTGATATTTTTTATAAAATAAGGGATCATTACGATTCCTACATTGACAAAACCGATCTTTTACCATATTTTTATCAGGAGAATATCCGTGAGGCCAGTTATAAACGGCAAGATAAAGCGCGTTTTAATCAGGATGGAAAAAAGGTAGTTTCCAATAGAGGTACTTTTACCACGCCGACTAATCAAACTTTTGATCTGGTTTCGGCTTATTATTTCGCCCGTAGCCTGGATATGAGTAAAATCAAAGTGGGCGATAAGTTTAAACTGAATTATTTTTTAGGTGATGAAATTTCAGCACTTGAGGTAGAATATGTAGGTAAAGAAACGGTTAGAAATAAATTGGGCAATATCCGCTGTTTAAAATTTAGCCCTTCAATTAAGCCAGGGCGTATCTTTAAAAAGGACAGCCGGTTGTACCTTTGGGTAACCGATGATGGGAATCGGGTACCGGTAAAGGCACAGGTAGAGATATTGGTTGGTGCGGTTACAATGGAATTAAAATCGGCCAGTGGGCTGAAATATGCTTTAGCAAAAGAATAATGATGATAGAAGTTGAACAGGTGCTGGTGCACGAAGATGTATTGAAGGAAAATTTTGTCTGTAATTTAAGCAAATGTAAAGGAATCTGCTGCGTGGAAGGCGATTCTGGTGCACCTTTAGATCATGACGAAAAAGCCGTTCTGGAAGATATTTATCCAAAAATAAAACACCTGTTAAACGAAAAGGGCATTAAAGCCATTGAAGAGCAAGGCGTTTACGTCGTGGATGAAGATGGCGATTTGACCACCCCTTGTGTGGATAAAAATAAAGAATGTGCTTATGTGTTGTTCGAAGGTGGCATTACCAAATGTGCGATCGAAAAAGCATACGAACAAGGTATTGTGAATTGGCAAAAGCCGATTTCATGTCATCTGTACCCTATCCGGATCACCAAATATCCGGAATTCGAGGTGTTGAACTACGATCGCTGGCATATCTGCCATGATGCCTGTACCTTCGGTCGTGAGCTTAAGGTTCCGGTATATAGTTTTTTAAAGGGACCACTGATCCGGAAGTATGGAGAAGAGTGGTATAAGGAATTGGAAAGTTCGGTAGCGGCCATGTAGATTTACTTGTTATACTTTGTATAGCCTTCATCTATAATCGAACTGCGCTCATCTATCTTTTCCGCAAGATGGCCTATATATTTCCCTTCAGAATATAAAAAAAATAGGCAAAATAGTATGAGATCATTTTTCAGTTTTCTGTTTACGTCAGAATTAAGTTGTTTTTTGCCTAAATCTAACTTATTTTAGCCGACTGAAATTCATTTTATAACTGTGAAAAAAATCTTAATCACTGGTGGTGCGGGCTTTATTGGCTCTCATGTAGTTCGCCGTTTTGTTAATCACTATCCTCAATATGAGATTGTCAATTTAGATAAACTGACCTATGCAGGTAATCTGGCCAACTTAACCGATATCGAAAATAAGCCAAATTACAGATTCGTAAAAGAAGATATTACAGATGCTACAGCCATGTATGATCTGTTTAAAACAGAAAATTTTGACGCTGTGATTCACCTTGCAGCAGAAAGCCACGTAGATCGTTCTATTGCTGATCCAACTGCTTTTGTAATGACCAATGTGATTGGTACGGTAAATTTATTAAATGCCGCCCGCGAATTTTGGAAAGGTGATTACGACAAAAAACGTTTTTACCATGTAAGTACAGATGAGGTTTATGGTGCATTAGGCGAAGAAGGTATGTTTACTGAAACGACAGCTTATGATCCGCATAGCCCATATTCTGCATCAAAAGCGAGTTCTGATCATTTTGTACGTGCTTATCACGATACCTATGGTATGAATTGTGTGATTTCTAATTGCTCAAACAATTATGGTTCGCATCATTTCCCGGAAAAACTGATTCCTTTAGCCATTAATAATATCAAAAACAATAAACCTGTACCCGTATATGGTAAAGGGGAAAATGTACGCGATTGGTTATGGGTAGAAGATCATGCCAGAGCAATCGATGTAATTTTCCACAATTCGAAAACAGGAGATACTTACAATATTGGCGGACATAACGAGTGGAAAAATATCGATCTGATAAATTTGCTTTGCACCATTATGGATCAAAAATTAGGCCGCGAAGCTGGAGAATCGGCAAAACTGATTACCTATGTAACTGATCGGGCTGGACACGATTTACGTTATGCTATCGATTCTAGTAAATTACAAAATCAATTGGATTGGGTACCCAGCTTACAATTTGAAGAAGGTTTGGCCAAAACGGTTGACTGGTATTTACAAAATGAAGACTGGTTAAACAACGTTACTTCAGGCAATTACCAATCTTATTACGAGCAACAGTACAGTACTAAATAATGGAAATTACAGAAACAGGGATAAAAGACTGTCTGATTTTAAAACCAAGGGTTTTTGATGATGCTCGGGGCTACTTTTTCGAAAGCTTCAATCAGCAGACATTTGAAGATAAAACCGGCCTTTCCGGTGCATTTGTACAGGACAATCAATCATATTCATCATATGGCGTAATCCGTGGTTTACATGCGCAAACCGGTGCTTTTGCACAGGCGAAACTGGTGCGCGTAACCAAAGGAGAAGTGCTGGATGTAGCGGTAGATGTGCGTCCGGGTTCTCCAACGTACGGACAACATGTGGCGGTGCGTTTAAGTGCCGAAAATAAATTGCAATTGTATATTCCACGTGGATTTGTACATGGCTTTTCGGTACTCAGCGAAACGGTAGAGTTTCTCTACAAATGCGATAATTTTTATAACAAAGCTTCAGAAACCGGCGTGATCTATAACGATACCGACCTGAATATTGACTGGCTTATTCCAGCCGGAATGGAGTCGATCTCCGAAAAAGACATGCTTTTAAAACCATTTGCCGAATTACAACATGGCTAAAATATTAGTAATTGGTGCTGGCGGACAATTAGGCCAGTGTTTAAAGGTCGTGGCAGAACGCAGAGGAATTACTGAAATTGTTTTTCCGGCAGAGCAGGATGCCAACATTTTAAATGAAAGCGGTTTAAATGAGCTTTTAGCGAAGGAGCAACCGGGTTTTGTAATCAATTGTGCTGCCTACACAGCTGTTGATAAAGCAGAAGACGAAGTTGATCTGGCCAAAGCCATTAATGAAACCGGCGCTGCTTATCTGGCCGCCGCTTGTTTAGCCAATGATGCAGTACTTGTGCATGTTTCTACCGATTTTGTTTTCGAAGGAAATGTGGTGAAATTGCTTAAAGAAGAAGACGAAGCCAAGCCGATTAATGTTTATGGGGTAACTAAATTAGATGGTGAAAAAGCAGTTACTTCGGTATTACCCGCTCATTTCATTATCCGCACCAGCTGGTTGTATTCAGAATATGCCAACAACTTTGTAAAAACCATGTTAAAGCTCGGTGCTGAACGCGATGAACTAAATATTATAGCCGATCAGGTAGGTACGCCAACTTATGCCATCGATCTGGCAAATGCTATTTTTGATATCATTGTATCCTCATCGAAATCGTATGGGATATATCATTACAGTAATGAAGGCGTAACCTCATGGTTCGATTTTGCCAAAGCCATTTTCGATATTAGCGAAACTGATGTCAGCGTAAATCCAATTCCCGGATCAGCCTATCCAACCAAAGCTACTCGCCCCGCATTTTCAGTAATGGATAAGTCTAAAATAAAAGATACATTCGATATTGAAATTCCGTACTGGAGAGATAGTTTGGTTGAATGTATAAAACAAATTAACATACAATAAACAGGAATCATTATTTCATTAGGTTTGTAATGATCAATGAACCGATGACTGATGAACTAATAACTAAAATATGAAAGGTATAATCTTAGCTGGTGGCAGCGGTACCCGGTTGCATCCTTTAACACTTGCTTGTAGCAAGCAAATGATGCCGGTTTATGATAAACCGATGATCTATTATCCCCTATCTACGCTAATGTTGGCAGGGATAAAAGAAATCCTGATTATCTCTACCCCTCATGATCTGCCTAATTTTGAGAAATTATTGGGTGATGGAGCTTCGCTGGGTTGTAAATTTAGCTACGCAGTACAGGCAGAACCTAACGGACTTGCTCAGGCCTTTGTTATTGGCGCCGATTTTATTGGAACAGATAAAGTCGCTTTAGTTTTAGGAGATAACATTTTCTACGGAGATGGGATGTCCAGGTTACTACAGGAAAGCGCTGATCCGGAAGGTGGAGTTGTATTTGCCTACCAGGTGGCAGATCCTGAACGTTATGGTGTAGTGGAATTTGATGAAAACAAAAAAGCGATTTCCATCGAAGAGAAACCTGAACAACCTAAATCAGATTATGCTGTTCCGGGTTTATACTTTTACGACAATGAGGTTGTTGAAATCGCTAAAAATGTGAAGCCATCTCCTCGTGGCGAATATGAGATTACCGATGTAAATCGGGTGTATTTAGAGCGTGGAAAACTAAAGGTAGGTGTACTGAGCCGCGGTACTGCCTGGCTGGATACCGGAACCTTTGCTTCCTTAATGCAAGCTGGTGAGTTCGTACGCATCATTGAAGAGCGTCAGGGCTTAAAAATCGGCTGTATAGAAGAGATTGCGTATCGCATGGGTTTCATTGATGCAGAACAATTAAAAGCCATTGCTACGCCACTGGTTAAAAGCGGCTATGGCAGTTACTTGCTGAAGCAGATTAAGTAATTTATTAAAAATATTACGCCTATTAATCGCCGATAAATGCAAAAGTGTTTATCGGCGATCTATTTTTAGTTGGCTGTCGACTTAGGCATAATTTAATTCTCCTCCAAGTATCGTCATTTCGAGCGAAGTGCAACGTAGTCGAGAAATCTATTTCCAATTTAATTTGATCTAAAGATCTCTCCCCGCCTGTACGGACAGGCACTTCGCGGTGCTTCGTTCGAGATGACGAGTTTTCGTATAGAGTCTGTCAATGCTAGCGCAGCGATGGATGTCTAAAATGCATATATGCCATTTTTACCATGCAAGAAATGTAAGTTCATTTAAGCATTGCGCTCCATCCAACGCTGTGCCTTTCTCTCCTTCTCTTCGCGTCCGCTTTGGTTAAAAGAATTAAGCTTTGCTGATTTATCTTATCTTTGCCCAATCACCGAAGGAAAAATGAACACAAAAAAGCAAATCGCGATTATAGGTTTAGGTTATGTTGGGCTACCGCTGGCTATCGAATTTGCAAAAAAATATAAGGTTATTGGTTTCGATACCAATGAAAGCCGTGTAGAAGAACTTAAACGTCTGGAAGATCGTACCCATGAAGCAAATTTGGACGACCTCAAATTGGTTTGTTCTTCAACGGATAAGGAAAATGGATTAGCATTGAGTGCTAACCTGGCTGATCTGGCCATGTGTACGATCTATATTGTTACCGTCCCCACACCTATCGATCACCTTAAGCGGCCAGATCTGGCACCTCTACTCGCGGCTAGCAAGATGTTGGGTAGCGTACTAAAAGCCGATGATATCGTCATTTACGAATCGACTGTTTATCCGGGCTGCACCGAAGAAGATTGTGTGCCAATACTGGAGAAAGTCTCGGGGCTCAAATACAATGTCGATTTCTTTTGTGGTTATTCTCCGGAGCGGATCAATCCAGGAGATAAAATCAATACCCTGACCAAAATAAAAAAGGTGACTTCAGGTTCTACACCTGCCATTGCGGCCGAGATCGATCAACTTTACGCTTCCATTATTACTGCCGGTACGCATCTGGCACCAAGTATTAAAGTGGCTGAAGCCTCCAAAGCGATAGAAAATGCACAACGGGATGTCAACATTTCCTTCGTCAATGAACTGGCTTTAATTTTCGACCGTATGGAAATTGATACAGCTGATGTAATAGCTGCTGCAGCTACCAAATGGAATTTCTTAAATTACAGACCCGGCTTAGTGGGCGGTCATTGCATTGGAGTTGATCCTTACTATTTGGCCCATAAATCAGAAGCTTTGGGGTACAAAACTGAAGTAATTATGTATGGCAGAAGAGTAAATGATAATATGGGCATGTTTGTGGCCAATAAGGTGATTAAGATGATGGTGGCCAGAGATAAAGTAATTAATGGTTCCAGAGCCCTTATATTGGGCTTCGCTTTTAAAGAAAACTGCCCTGATACCCGGAATACAAGGGTAATCGATATCTATAAAGAACTTAAATCTTTCAGTATGCAGGTAGATGTGTATGATCCCTGGGCCAACCCAACTGACGTGAAGGCTGAATATCATATCCAGATGCTGGAAAATAACAATTTCAAACATTATGACGTAGTTATTTTAGCCGTAGCTCATCATCAGTTTCTGGAAATTGATTACCAAAGATTCAGGGAACAGGGTACTATTATTTTCGATACAAAGTCATTTATCAACAGGCATCTGGCTGATGCAAGGTTATAATATCGCTATTTAATATCATTATTTGCTTACCCATCCTTTACCCTTTGTTTACCCTTTCCTGGCACCATGTTAACCCCATGGTTACCCCTGGCTTACCTATTCTTTACCTTTTTATTACCTAAAAGGTAAAGAAACAGTAAACAAAAAGCGAATAAAAATTAATGCATACAGCAACAAAAGGTCTTGCTGGTGTGAGCTTGATCAGTTGAATGATATTCAAAATTGAAATAAATTCGCATTTTGCTAGTAATAACTTAAATTTAATTATAAAGCCGTGCTCCTGTTAGAACATAAAATGTTTTTTGACGTTTATTCTACTATTCGTCTGTTTTAGTCTACTGCTTACCGAGAAATCTGATAAATTAAGTTAGATTTGTAGCATCTTCTAAACGTTTTTATAAAATAATTCGTTTAGTTGTTGTCGAAGAAATCGAATTGCTTACTGAGTTCAACATCGACCATTGGTTTAATACTAAAATAAAATATGTTTAGCTTTTTCAGTAAAAAAAATAAAGTAACAGATATTTCCTGGTTGGGTGTTGATATGCATTCGCATATTTTGCCCGGTATTGATGACGGATCACCAGATGTGACAACGTCTATTCATTTTGTCAAGGCCCTACAAGAATTAGGTTTTGATCAACTAATTGCTACGCCTCATATCTACAAAGAACTTTATCCCAATACTCCGGAGACAATTAAAAGTGCAAAAGATTTGCTCCAAACTGAAATGAATCATCAGAATATCTCTTTAAAATTGGGGGCTGCTGCCGAATACATGATTGATCAGGATTTCTCTCTTGAAAAACCGCTGTGTACTTTAGATGGCAAGCATGTACTGGTCGAGATGTCGTACCTGAACGAAAGTCCCGGGATCAGCCAGACGGTTTTTGATATTGAAATCAAAGGTTATAAACCCATTCTTGCCCACCCGGAGCGTTATACATTTTACTTTAAAGAGAAAACCAGGTTACGAAGATTTAAAGAGAAAGGTTGTCTTCTACAGCTTAATCTGCTATCAGTTTTAGGTTATTATGGTAAAGAAGTAAAGGCATTAGCCGACTCATTGTTGAAAGAAGATATGTATGATCTGGCCGGTACAGATTTGCACCATGATAAACATCTGAACACACTTACTCATGCGGTGCAATCGGGGAAGCTGTATGATTTGATTGGTAGTTTTGAATTTAGAAATAAGGAAATCTTTAACCAGTAAAATGGCTTAAGTGCTTTAAAGAAAGGTTAATAAAAGTTGAGTTTTATCCGAAGCAAAAAAATAATACCATGCACGAGTATATCTCTCAATCTAAGATACCGATATTACAATTAAATGATTAAGTTTGTAACCTGTCTGTTTTGTGAAATACATTTCGAGGCAGTATGAATACTATGAATAAACAATATAATGTGATTAAGACGCTAAGCATGGGTTTTGCCTTGTTTATCGTTGCGCTGAGCACTTCCTGTGTAAGTAATAAAAAAATAGCCTATTTTCAGGATATTCAAACAGTTAATCAGGCAAAATTAGAAAATGCGGCAACTTTTGTTGAACCGCAGATTCAACCCGATGATATATTAAGTATCAACATTTTCACGTTAAACCCCCAAAGCGGTGCAGTCGTTAACCAAGCTGCAAATACGCCTGCGTTAGGAGGTAACACAAATAATAGCTTAGCTACTCAAAGTACGGGTTTCTTGGTCGATAAAAATGGAGAAATTGAATTGTCTTTGATAGGAAAAATAAAGGTTGCTGGTTTAACAACTTATCAAGCTCGTGAGTTGATTAAGGATAAAGTGAGTATTTACTACAAGGAACCAAATGTTCAGTTGCGGTTTGCAAACTTTAAAGTGAGTGTTTTGGGTGAAGTGAATGCCCCCTCGGCTTACACTTTACCAAATGAAAAAGTGACCATCCTGGATGCTCTAAGTTTAGCCGGCGATTTAACTATTTATGGTAAGCGTGAAAACGTGATGGTAATTAGAGACAATGACGGAAAAAAGGAATTCGCTAGGTTGGATTTGAATTCGTCTAATATTTTCAACAGTCCATTTTACTACTTGAAGCAAAATGATGTGATTTATGTTGAACCCAATAAAAAGAAGGTCGCGGCAACAAATTCTGCACAAATCCAAACGATCAGCGTAATAGCTTCCGTACTATCAGTTCTGGTTGTTGCTATCACAAGTTTTAAATAATAAGTTGCTTTTAAATTTTATATGAACATTTTGCAAGAAGGTTTAAAAAATAGTAAAGAAGAAGATAATATTGATCTGAAGGGTATTTTCGATAAAATATTAGATAAGTGGATTTGGTTTATTTTTAGTTTAATAGCAGGAATTTTAATAGCCTTTTTCTATATAAAATTTACACCACCACTTTATCAAGTTACCGCAAAGGTGCTGGTTAATGACAATGGTAAAGGTGGGGGCGTCGCTAAACAAGCAGGCGCGCTGATGGATTTTGGCGGTTTAATAGCTGGAAGTAATTCTGTCGATAATGAGGCAGAAATCTTAAAGACAAGATTTCTGATGGAACAAGTTGTTCGGCAGATGCAACTCAATATTGTTTACAGCAAAAAAGACAGTTGGGTTCGGAGTGAAATTTATGAATCTCCGTTGAAGCTGACTATCATTAAGGCTATTGATACAATTAGGCCAACGAGTTTAAGAATTGAGGGTGATTCAAAGAATAAGATAAAAGTCACTTGCAAGGATTTTGAAGCAGAAGTAAACTTCAACCAAACTTTCAAAGTTCCGAACATAGGATTAATAATGCTTTCTATTGATCCTGCCTTACAAAGTTTACCCAAAGGTGAATTTACTATCGACGTTTCTTCAATCGATCAAAGGGTGGCTGCTTTGATGGGACAATTGAATGTCGGGGTATCAAATAAGCAGGCAACCATTATTGACTTGGGTTTATCTTATTCAGTTCCTAAAAAAGGTGAAGATATACTAAATTCAATTATAAACAGATATATTAAATCTAATTTAGAGGACAAAAATATAATTGCAGACAGTACCACGAAATTTATCCAAAACAGGCTTAGTATTATTGCCAGAGAACTGGGGGATGTAGAAAATAAAGTTCAATCTTTTAAACAAGGAAATAAATTAGCAGATATGTCTGAACAAGGTAAGTTGCTTGTGCAGAATTCGGGTGAATTTACTACAGAGTTAGCTAAGGCTGAAACGCAGGTAACTGTTTTGAATGATTTGGAAAACTATTTAAAAGATGAGACTAAAAATAAGAGGGTATTCCCGAGTTCCCTTTTACCTTCAGATATGGTTTTTTCAGGCTTGATGAACCAGTATAATGCGCTTTTGATTGAGAGAGATAAACAATTGTTAAGTGTTACAGAAGAAAGTCCATTTATACAAAATATTGATAATCAAATAGCCGGTTTACGCAGGGGGATTTTGGCGAATATTCAATCAACAAAGAATAGCTTTGTAGTAACTAGGAATAAATTGAGGACACAGGTTAATCAAAATATAAATCAGATAGCTGGTGTCCCTCAGATTGAAAAAGATTATTTAAAATTAGCTAGAAACCAACAGATTAAGCAAGAACTGTATATCTTTTTAATGCAAAAAGCGGAGGAGACTGCCATTTCTAAAACATCTAATATATCAATTGCTAAAACTATAGATCCTCCAAAAGCTCAGGTCGCCCCGATTAGTCCAAAGAAAAATATTATTTATCTCGCAGGGGTTCTGATCGGTTTAATCGTTCCTACTTGTTTTGTTTTTGTTGCTGACTTATTTAATACCGCAATCTCCTCGAAAGAAGATATAAGTAATAATACGGTTGTACCAATCATTGGTGAGATCAGCCATAATATTGAAGGCGATAATCTGATTGTTGCAAATAAGGGTAGATCTGCAATTTCGGAGCAATTCCGGGCATTACGGACAAATTTGTCGTTTTATCTTAAGAATATTGACGAGAAGGTAATCTTGCTTACATCCAGTATGAGTGGAGAAGGGAAATCTTTCACAGCAATAAACTTGGGAAATATCTTGGCATTAGCTGGGAAAAGAGTTCTATTAATGGAATTGGATTTGAGAAAACCAGGTTTATCTGCAAAACTAGGTGTGTCCAACGATATTGGCTTCAGTAATTATACCATAGATGCATCATTAAAGGCTGAAAATATAATAAAGCCTTTATCGATTAACAAAAATATGTTTATAATATCTTCTGGTCCGTTGCCTCCTAATCCCGCAGAGACTTTGATGTCTGGTAGAGTACCACAATTGGTTAGTGATTTAAAGGATCAATTCGATTATATTATCATGGATGCACCACCCATTGGAATTATTGCTGATGCGCAGCTCTTATCCGTGTATGCTGATGTCACCCTGTACTTAGTTAGACAAAAGGTCACTCAAAAAAATCAGCTAACTATCGTCGAAGAACTCTACCGAAGTGGGAAGATGAAAAATTTAGGAATAATTGTAAATGATATCTTTAGCAAATACTATGGTTATGGATATGGATACGGAAATTATGGTCAAGAAAAGGATGAGAGCATCTTAGTCAATATAAAAAATACTTTTAAAAAACGATGATAAAATAGCAAAAAAATGAAAGTAGCATTAATTACAGGTATCACAGGCCAAGATGGATCTTATTTAGCTGAATTATTATTAGAAAAGGGTTACATGGTGCATGGGATTAAAAGGAGAAGCTCTCTTTTTAACACGGATCGCATCGATCATTTGTATCAAGATCCTCATGATAAAAATGTTAGATTCAAATTGCATTATGGAGATCTTTCTGATTCGACAAATTTAATCAGAATTGTGCAGGAGGTTCAACCAGATGAAATTTACAATTTGGGCGCTATGAGCCATGTTAAAGTTAGTTTTGATTCTCCAGAATATGTAGCCAATGTTGATGGCATTGGAACCTTAAGAATTTTAGAGGCAGTAAGAATACTAGGTTTAGAAAAAAAGACTAGAATTTATCAGGCCTCAACTTCTGAATTATATGGTGGTTTAGCAGAAAATAAGAATGAAAAAGGCTTTTATGATGAAACTTCTCCTTTCTATCCACGTTCTCCATATGGTGTAGCTAAAATTTATGGTTTTTGGATAACTAAGAATTATCGTGAGGCTTATGGAATGTTTGCTTGTAACGGAATTTTGTTTAATCATGAGAGTCCGCTTCGTGGTGAAACTTTCGTTACCCGTAAAATTACAAGGGCAGTAGCTAAGATAGCTCAAGGCTTACAGTCTAAATTATATTTGGGTAATTTAGAAGCAGAACGCGATTGGGGCCATGCTAAAGATTATGTAGAAGCCATGTGGCGAATTTTACAGCAGGATGAACCTGAAGATTTTGTAATTGCAACCGGAGTAACTACTCGTGTTCGTGAGTTTGTTAGAATGGCTTTTTCCGAAGTTGGGATAGCACTAGAATTTAAGGGATCAGGGGTAGAAGAAAAAGGTTTTGTAGTGAATTGCTCAAACCCTGAATTTCAGATTGCTATAGGTACTGAGGTTGTTGGTGTCGACCCTGGTTATTTCCGCCCAACAGAAGTGGACGTATTAATTGGTGATCCAACTAAGTCTAAGAGTAAATTAGGATGGGTGCCTAAATATGATTTGGCAGCTTTAGTAAGAGAAATGGTTGCAGCAGACGTGGATCATTTCAGAAAAGAAGCTTTGCTTAAATCTCACGGTTATGTCATTAAAAATCAATACGAATAAATGTCAGATTTACATTTACAGCATAAAAGCGATAAAATTTATATTGCTGGACATAATGGTATGGTGGGGTCTGCAATTTGGCGAACACTTTTAGCTAAAGGATATACGAATTTGATTGGAGCGTCAAGCGATAAGTTGGATTTAAGAAATCAAGTAGCTGTTAAAGAGTATTTGCTTCAGGAACAACCAGATGTAATTATAGATGCTGCTGCAAAAGTTGGAGGAATTTTGGCCAATAATGATTATCCATATCAGTTTATTATGGAAAATATGCAAATCCAAAATAATCTTATTGATTCGGCAATGCAAACTGGAGTAGAGAAATTTATTTTCTTGGGAAGTTCTTGTATTTATCCAAAATTAGCATCACAACCTTTGAAAGAAGAATGTTTGCTTACTGGAGATTTGGAACCAACAAATGAATGGTATGCTATTGCAAAAATCACGGGTGTTAAAGCTTGTCAAGCCATTCGAAAACAATTTGGAAAAGATTATGTGAGTTTAATGCCAACTAATTTATACGGGACATACGATAATTTCGATTTGAACACTTCTCATGTATTGCCAGCGATGATACGAAAATTCCATATTGCAAAAGAAAATAATCATGAATCAGTTACGCTTTGGGGAAGTGGAACACCTATGCGTGAGTTTTTATTTGTAGATGATATGGCAGAGGCAGTTGTTTTTGCTCTAGAAAATAAACTTCCAGATTATTTGTATAATGTCGGAACAGGGGTAGATTTAACCATAAAAGAATTGGCAGAAACAATCCAAAAAATCACAGGACACCAAGGTGAGATTATTTGGGACGCAACAAAACCTGATGGAACACCAAGAAAGTTAATGGATGTAGCCAAAATGCATAATTTAGGTTGGAAACACCAGGTTGATTTAGAAGAAGGTATTCAGAAAACTTACCACTGGTTCTTGGAAAATGTAAATAAAATTAAAGAAGTAAAGATGTAATTTGTATCAGGCCAATTTTGCCATTGCTTAAAGAGCGTTTTTTTGGGAAAGACCTAAAGGAATTTGGGTATTGGGGGGTATCAAGGCTTATGGCGGTGTTGTTTTTGACAGAAAGGAAATTGTTTAAGGAGTTACAGATTTAAGTTAAAGTTTAAAATAGAATTTTCTGGTTGACCTCCATCCTAAAGGGAGTTGAAAATTTAAGTTTAAGATAATAGAATTACACTTTTTTTGTTAAAGACTATGAATTTGAAGTGCTTTTTAAAGCAAATGATAAATTTTTCTTAGAATTTGGTTTGTTTATAAGTGCGTATTTTGGATTAATTAAAATGTTGACAGAAAAAAGATTAGATATTTTAAAATAAATTAAAAAATGAAAAGATTGATAGTAGATTTAGATGATACCATTTCAATAACGGTAGAGGGAGATTATGTGAACAGCGTTCCTATTCAGCCTTTCATCGATGTCTTGCATAAGTACAAAGCCCAAGGATTTGAAATCGCCATCAATTCCAGTCGTAATATGCGTACTTATGAATCTAATGTGGGCAAAATAAATGTTTATACCTTGCCCAATATAGTAGAATGGTTAGGCAAATATAATGTGCCTTTTGACGAGGTTTATATTGGCAAGCCTTGGTGTGGTTTTGAGGGTTTTTATATTGATGACAAGTCGATTCGACCATCAGAATTCATAAATATGGGTTATGAGCAAATTATTGCCATGTTGAAAAAAGAGAAAGAATTCATTCATTCATTGGTATGATTTTAATAACTTCTGCGGCATATATTTCTCCAGAGCTCATCACTGAGTTTGGAAAATTGCCGCCATGTATGTTGCCTTTGCAAAATAGACGTTTGTTTCAGCATCAGTTGGAATTATTTAGTAATCGGGAACAAATTGTTATTTCCCTGCCACATAATTTTGTTTTGGCAGAAAGAGATAGATTATTGTTTAAAGAAAATAATATTTTAATAGTAAAGGTTCCATTAGAACTATCTTTAGGGCAGTCAGTCGTTTATGTTTTAAATGTGATTGGCAAGTATCAAGAATCACTAAAAATTTTACACGGAGATACTTTGTTTAAAGAAATACCACAAGGTAATGATTTGTGTATTGTTTCGGATGAACAGATTAATTACAGTTGGGCGCATTCATCAGGTAATAATCAAAATAAAGTTTATGCAGGATATTTTTCATTTTCTAATCAGAGCCTACTAATAAAAAAGATCACTGAGCACAAGTATGAATTTATGGATGGAATTAAATCCTATCGAAATGAAATTCAAGTTAGAGAAATTGATACTGATTTTTGGCTTGATTTTGGACTAGTCAATTCATATTACCGTTCCAAATCTTTTCTGACAACACAAAGGGTTTTTAATGATTTAGCCATAAATCAATTTTCTGTTAGAAAATCCAGTAACGATAAAAATAAAATGTTGGCGGAGGCAATGTGGTTTAAAAATTGCCCTCTAAATTTGAAACCCTTTCTACCTTCTTTATGGGAATATGGTGAACAAGGAAATAAGTCTTATTATGAAATTGAGTATTTCTATTTGAATACTTTATCTGATTTATATGTTTTTGGAAACCAACCGTTGTTTGTTTGGAAGAACATATTTCAGGCTTGTAATTTATTTATCACAAATTGTTTAAGTAATAGATCTACAGCGGATGTGGATTTAAGTTCGTTTAATGATAAATTATTTTCAGAGAAAACTTTTTCCAGATTGAAAATGTACACTTTGCAAGAAAATATAAGTCTTGATGAACCATGGATTATCAATGGTATTGGAGTGCCCTCATTAAACGAGATTGTTCTGGAAATGAATGCAGCGATCAAATATCCTGAAAGGAAGCATTTATGCATTATGCATGGTGATTTTTGTTTTAGTAACATTTTATATAATTTCAAAACACAATCCATAAAAGTAATTGACCCAAGAGGTCTGGATTTAGACGGCAAAGAAACTATTTATGGAGATGTTCGTTATGATGTTGCTAAGTTGGCACATTCTGTTTTGGGGCTTTATGATTATATTATTGGAGGTTGTTTTTCTTATAAAGAAACCAGTCGATACACTTTGGAATTTGAAATACAAGCGGAACCACATATTGCTCAAATCCAACAACATTTTAAGGCCCAAATTTTTGGGGATATGAATTTAGATCAATTAAATACGTATCCTATATTAGTGCATTTATTTTTGTCAATGTTGCCCTTGCATAGCGACCATCCTAAGAGACAGAAAGCGATGTTGGCTAATGCATTGAAAATTTATGTGGAATACAAATCAAGGAGTGAAATCATAAATTAATAGGATTATGACAATAATAATTCCAATGGCAGGTTTAAGCAAACGATTTACTGATTCAGGGTTTACTTTGCCGAAATATATGTTGTATGCTAGAGAAAAGAGTCTTTTTAATTTAGCGGTCAGTAGTTTTGAAGCCTATTTTAAAACTGAAAAATTTGTTTTTATCGCGAGGGATGTATTTTGTACTAAAGAATTTATCCAAAAAGAATGTAAAATATTGGGTATTTCTTTTTTTGATGTTATTATTCTTAATGAACCTACAAGGGGACAAGCAGAAACTGTTTATTTAGGTTTAATAGCTTCAAACTTGCCAGACAATGAGCCCATTTTAATTTTCAATATTGATACCTTTAGACCGAATTTCAGCTTTCCTGTTGAATTATCAAACTGGGATGGTTATTTGGAAGTTTTTGAAGGTGAAGGGGCTAACTGGTCCTATGCAAAAACTGAACATAATGGCTCTACAAAAGTAATTCAAACAGCAGAAAAAGAAGAAATATCCAAATATTGTTCTACAGGTATCTATTATTTTAAGAAGAAAGAAGCGTTTGTAGAGGCGTTTGATGCCGCTAATGTTGATATTTCTAAAATAAAATTGAAAGAGCTTTATGTAGCTCCATTGTATAATTATTTGATTTCTAAAAATTTTAATGTTCATATACAAATTATTGGGCGTAATGAGGTTATTTTTTGTGGAGTACCAGAGGAATATTTTAATTATTTAGATAAAGAATAATTATGAAATACGAACATTTAGAACAGTATCATTCATTCAGTGGCCCAAAAAAATGTAATCATGGTAAGTTTATTTAATACATCTATTGTTTTAGATGTAGAATGTGTTTTTTAAATACAATAAAGCGTTATAATATAATATTTCTTTGTTCTGGACAGCTTAAAGGATATATTTTAGCAATAAATCAATTAATTCAGTTAAACTCTTATATGTCTGTTTCAATAAAATCAAATTATATATTTAATTTAATCAACACATTAACACTTACTTTATCTCCCTTAATAACGTTTCCATACGCAACCCGTATTATGCAAGCAGATGGAATAGGTATTGTTAATTTTTATAATTCAATAATTATATACATAACAATAATTGTAGGCTTAGGAATTCCGTTATATGCAGTAAGACAAATAGCTAGAGTAAGAAATAATAAAAAAGAATTAGATCAAGCAACAGTAGAAATATTTTTTTTACATTCTATATTGACAATATTTGGTTATTTAGTTGTTTTTATTTTATGTTTAACGGTTCCTAAAATATATTCTAATACTTATTTGTTTCTCCTTTTAAGCTTGTCGATAGGTTTTACCACAATCGGTTGTGAATGGTATTATCAAGGAATGGAGGATTACAGGTATATTACAATAAGAGCAATTATTATAAGGATTTTATGTGTTTTAATGTTATTTCTCTTTGTACGTTCTAAGGAGGATGTTTTGTTGTATGGAACTTTTATTGTGTTCGGCACAGTTGGAAATAATATTTTTAATTTCATTAGGCTTACAAAATTGATTGACGTCAAAAATATCCAGATTAAAAGATTAAATCCATTTAAGCATTTAAAATCTGTATCTAAAGTATTTATGTTGACTGTTATATCTACTATGTATATATCGCTTAATTCTATTTTTCTTGGATTTATTAGCAGTGATTCGGCGGTAGGTTATTACACTACTGGTGTTAAAATATTTTCTATAATTTTCGGGATCATTGCTGCATTAACAGCGGTAATGATCCCACATTTTTCTCATTTATTTGCTGAAAATAAAGATGAGGAATTCAAGATTCTAGCGCGAAAAATTTATAGATTCGTAATAAGCATAACTCTACCACTCACGGTTGGATTAATAATTGCAAGTCCGTATGCTGTAGTATTGTTAAGCGGGAAATCATTTGAGCCAGCTGTGCTTGTTTCGCAAATTGTTGCACCACTTTTACTTATTGTTGGTTTGTCCAATGTTTTTGGTATGCAAATTTTGTATCCAATTGGACGCATAGATATTATAATTAAGGCTGCTATTTTTGCGAGTATTGTTGATATATTAATCTTGATACTAACAACTAAGCACTCCCTACTTGGAGCGGCACTGGGTTATTTGTGCGCGGAAATAGTAGCAACGGTAAGTATGTATATACTTGGGAAAAAACATATTCCGATAAAAGTATTTGACAAGTCACTTATTAATTATGTTGTAGCTGTAGTGTTTATGACTGCAGTACTCTTAATTATTAAATTATTAAATGTGTCAAATCTAATTATGATATTAATTATGTTAATTGCTGGGGCACTTAGTTATTCTATCATATTAATTTTACTTAAAGATTCTCTTTATTTTGAATTTATCAAAAAAATAAAAAATGGAATCTTTAAAAAATTGGATTATAATGGTCATTAAGAAGTTTATTACTCAAGTTCTAATTGTAATAACTCGATTTTTAATGTTTTTTATTAGTCGTGTGGATAAGAAAGGTAATTTAGTGTTGCCATTATTGTTTAATGGATATGAAAGATATTCTGAAAACTTTTGTAACTTTAAATTATATCCAAAGAACGCAGATTATTTTATTCCATCAAACATCAAGACGGTAACAAAGCCAGGAGAATTTGCAATCGTATTACAAGGTATCATTGAAATACGTGATAATTTCACAATTGAAACGGTAAAACTTTACAAAAAAATATTCCCAGGTGCAATAATTATTATTAGTACATGGGATTACACCGACAAAGATTTATTAGAGGAATTTAAGAGTCTAGGATGCGAAATTGTTCTAAGTAAAGATTTCAAACCTTGTGGCTTTGGTAATGTGAATTATCAAATTTGTACATCACTTGCAGGAATTAAAAGAGCAAAAGAACTAGGAGCTTTATATACATTGAAAAACCGTAGTGATTTAAGAATATACAAAGAATTCGCATTTGAATACCTCAAGAGTCTTTTAACCATATTTCCAGTTGATAAAGATAATCCCTTTAAACTTAAGGGCAGGATAATATCTCCTGCTGGCAATTCCGGACAAATGTTTATGCCTTTGTGGCTACAGGATTTTTATTATTTTGGATATACTGGAGATTTGATTAATTTTTTTGATATTCCATACGATTCTCGACAGGTACATTCCGCACAAAAATACCTAAAAGAAAAATATGGTAAATTTGATGGAGAGATTATGTGCGATATTCCAGTGCCGGAAATATATATCACTAAAACTTTTATCGAAAAATATATGAAAGCCGAGATGAAAGTGACAAGTCACTGGAATCTTGTAAGGCAGTATTTCATTATGGTCGATCATGAAGCACTCAATTCTTATTGGCCTAAATATAAATTATATAACCTTAGTTCATTTTATTGTGAATATGATGGTAAACATAATTTTATTGATCCTTACAAACATATCAGTTCTGCAGATTTTTTAAATCTTTATAACAACCAGTATGAATATGAGGATTGGATGGAAGGAATTCGCAAAAAAAATATTTATTAGAATTATGAATCAACATAAATAATATGAAATACATAATAATTGGAGGAGGAATATCTGGATTGTCAATAGCCAATCTATTGAATAAAGAGAATGAAGTTATCGTGCTTGAAGGAGATAGTAGACCTGGGGGAATGATAAAATGTGATGTCATAGATGGTTCTTTATATCATCGTACAGGTGGACATGTATTCAATAGTAAACGTAAAGACGTTATGGATTGGTTTTGGTCTTTTTTTTCGAAAGATGAAGATTTTACAAAAGCGTTAAGGAACTCAACTGTTTTTATGCCAGATGGTAATGTCATCCCATATCCTATTGAGAATCATATTCATATGCTTGATAAAGTTAACGGTGAGAAAATTGTAAAGGACTTGGTACAGATGGCAAAAGATTCTGATAATGAGCCTAATAATTTTGATGAATTCCTAAAAGGTAGATTTGGAAAAACATTATATGATTTATATTTTCAGCCCTATAATTATAAAGTTTGGCGCAGAGATCTAACTAATGTGCCTTTGTTTTGGCTTACTGGGAAATTACCAATGCCTACAGTTGAAGAAATCATTTTCAATAATTTATTTCATGTTGATGAAAGATCTTTTGTACATAGCTCATTTTATTATCCCCAGAAAGGTGGTTCTCAATTTATTGTGGATTCAATGGCAAAAGGTCTAAATGTTATTTGTAACTCTAAGGTAGATAATATAAAGCGCAATGGCGCTAAATGGATTGTAAACAATATTGAATGTGATAGAATTGTCTTTTGTGGAAATCTAAAACAAATTCCTGCGCTTTTCGATGAACATTTTAATTTATCAGGTTATGATAAGAAAATTGAAGAGTTAGAATTTCATGGAACAACATCTGTCTTCTGTGAAATAGAAGAAAATCCATATAGTTGGATATATATGCCAAGTCGTGAGCATGAGTCTCACCGAATCATTTGTACAGGTAATTTCTCAATTAACAATAATGCTCCTGGTAAGATGACAGGAACAATAGAGTTTACAGATTATATATCAAAAGATGATATTATTGATAATTTACAAAGAATACCTCTTTCACCAAAGTATATTTCTCACCATTATGAAAAATATTCATATCCTATTCAGAGTACAGATACTCGAAAAATGATTGGAGATCTAAAATTTGATTTGGAGAAAAATAATATTTATTTATGCGGTCGTGCAGCTGAATGGGAGTATTATAATATGGATGCCGCCATGGGAGCTGCATTAGATTTGTATAACAATAAATTAAAATAATTATGATATCAGTATGTTTACAAGCAGGATTGGCAAATCAAATGTTTTGTTATGCTTTTGCAAGAGGCTTAAAAGCTAAAGGGTTGGATGTCTATATAGACCAAAGTAATTTTAAACCAAGAAAGGAATGGGCTTTTGAATTTGTGAGATTGCAAGATGCGTTTCCAGATATTGATATAAAGCCGACTAATGAAGATAAATTTAAGTATAGTTGCATTCCTGGTGTGAAAGGATTTCTTTTGCGGAAATTGGCAAATTTTTTTGGTAAAGAAAAATACATAAAGGAGCCGGTTTTTGGTTATGTGCCGGGCATGGAAAAAATGGCTACTAAAGATTGTAATTTTATTGGCTTGTGGCAGACAGAGAAATACTTTGAAGATTGCAAAGAAGATGTAAGAAAGAATTTTACTTTTCTACCATTTGATGAACCTAAAAATATCGAGGTTTACAAAAAAATGAATAGTGAGAATTCAATTGCAATTCACGTTCGCAAGGGTGCAGATTATCAGAAATTTAATTTATATCAGGGTATTTGTTCAAAGGAGTATTATGATCGATCAATTGCATATATGAAGGAATCTGTGGTTGATCCAGTATTCTACGTATTCACAGATAACCAGGATTGGGTGAAGGAAAATATCAAAGATATAGAATATACTTTAGTGGATTGGAATCCGACGAGTAATAAGAGAAATTTCCGCGATATGCAGTTGATGTCGTGTGCTAAGCATAATATTATTGCGAATAGTACTTATAGTTGGTGGGGCGCATGGCTTAATAGAAATCCTGACAAGATTGTAATTGCTCCAGAGCCTTGGTTTAATCCTGAGGTGAAATTTTACAAACATAACAAAGTAGCTTCAGACCTATGGGTTAAGATTGATAGTGTTACAAATAAGTGATTTTAAACAATAAAAGAAGATGATTTTATCTAAATCTTACCTAAGATCATTTATTTAATACCTGTGAGTGTTTTTGTAACAATTCCAATTTAAAAAAAATTAAGATTTTATAAATTCATTCTCACAAATTGCTTGTTTTATTACAGCTACGTACCTTTTATCAGGATATATAGTTGCAATAATTTACAATAGTTATAGTGTAAATGTTTCATTATATGTTCAATTGTATATTCTTTAACTATGTTTTATTGTACTTTTTATCTTTAAAATACAGTTTATTAAACAAATAAGAAAATAGAAAATGTTATTTAAACTTATCAATATTTGTCCGGTTAGTGATAAATTTTGTTAATTACCAAAAGAAATGTTTTTCAAATTATTAAATAGTATAAGGTTACTTCAGAATCATTTATTTTCAATGTTTCTAAAACTCGGCTTTAAAAAAACCGGTAAAAATTTTTTAGTTGAATATCCAATACGGGTAATTGGTGGTAATTACATTGAGATTGGAAGCAATTTCAATTCTTTTGGTAGATTGAGAATTGAAGCATTTACACGTCATTTAGGAAATACTTACAGCCCAAATATTATCATTGGTAATAACGTGTCGTTAAATTTTGATTGTCATATCGGCTGTGTTAACCAAATTATAATAGGTAACAATGTTTTAATTGCCAGTAGGGTGTTTATTACAGACCACTACCATGGGAGTGCAACAGCTGAGTCAATACAAATTCCGCCTTCCAAAAGAAAAGTAGAGTCTCCAGGGCCAGTTATCATTGAAGACAACGTATGGATAGGTGAGGGGGTATGCATAATGCCAAATATTACCATAGGAGAAAACTCGATCATTGGCTCAAATGCAGTAGTTACTAAGAGTTTTCCAGCGAATTCCGTTATTGGTGGTGTTCCTGCTAAATTAATAAGAACAATTTAAATTATATGAACACTTTAGAAGGATATAGTATCGCAATACCTGCTTATGGTAGGCCGAGAGAATTCGAGGAATTACTAATGTCAATTTTAGATTCCAGTATTTTTCCCGATGAAGTTATAGTGTGTGAAGATTTTTCACCTGAGCGAAGTGATATAACCCAAATTGCTTTACGATTGACACCATTGTTAGATAGTAAGGGTATCAAATTTTCATACATTGAAAATGATAGGAATCTAGGCTATGACGGGAATGTCCGTAAATTGATTGAAAGCGCGGCATATAAGTGGGTAATACTAATCGGTAATGATGATCTATTTTTACCTGATGGTCTACAGATTATTGACGAATATTGTAAACGTAATCCAAATGTAGCTATGATTTCCCGACCATTTTTAAGATTCTATACCGATATTAATAATCCAATAGGTATTTCGCGGTTATTAGAGGGCGAACATATTATTACTAAGGATAATTATTCGGCAAAATATATTTTTAGAGTTTGTGGCTTTGTGGGAGGGTTAATTATAAATAAAAATTGGGCTGAGCCTTTTCACACTAATAAGTATGATGGGTCTCTTTACTATCAAATTTATTTAGGTGCTCACGCTTATTGCACAAATGGGATAGGTTATCTATCTAAACCTACAATCGGAGGAAGAGCAGGTAATCCGCCCTTGTTTGGCGAGTCAGGTGCAGAGCACCATGTTCCTGGGGCATATTCAGCCAAGGGAAGAGCAAGCATGTGGAGAGGTGTACTTGATATAGCCAACGATTTGGGAAATTTGTACAGAATTGACCTTAAAACAGATCTCAAAAGGGAATTAACCGTGAGGCAATCTTTTCACATATTTGAAATGAATGCAGGAACAACCAGAGCTAATTTAAATGAGTTAAAGCAAGAACTAGTTAAATTGGACCTCTTTAATCACTGGTTCCCAAGAACTTTATTTTTTTTAAATTATGTTCTTGGTAAAGGATCAAAAGTATTCTATCTTTTAAGTAGAAAAATAATGCAATAACACAGTAATAAGATTTTATTTTATAGCTATATGTCGATACAATGAGAGCAAGAATTAGAAATTTATTGATTGTATTATTTACAGTATTTCTGATTTCTTTTCCAAAAGGTGGATTTAAAATATCTAATATCCCGATTACTTGGGGCTATATACTTTTGATAATTGCAGTGCCCTTTGCATTCTCTGGACTGATCAAAGAGGGTAAAATGTATTTTCCAAAAGATAGGATGATTGCAACCATGCTCTGCTTACCTTTTATTCTATATTCGTCATTAACTCTTTTGTTCAGCACATATGACAGTTTAGGCTTCTTATTTTCTTTTCTTTTGAGCATATTGATTATGCCCATATTTTTCCTGATTTTTTTTGGAAAAATTTTAGATTCGGATAACTTTAAATATAAGTTTATTAATTCGTTCGTTTGGAGCATAAGATTTGTTACTATTTTTGGAATTCTTTTATTTTTGCAGAATATACTAACGGGAAGAAGTATAGAGATACCATATTTGACGGTCAATATTGACGATGTAGGATCGTTGGATGAAAAATATAATTTACGTGGAAATATTATGAAGTTTACTTCGACCTATAATAATGGTAATATTTTCGGTGTATGTATGTTAATTTTAGCTCCTCTGTATTTAGAAAATGAAAAGAGTAAAATCTTTAAAATTATTTTTCTATCTGCTCTAGCACTAACTTTATCAAGGACTGTTTGGCTTGGGATGGCATTAATAGGGTGCTTTTATACTGCAAAAAACATTAAAAATACCAAAGGCATAATAATTTTAATAGTCTCCTTGTGCGGGGTCTTAATTTTTGTTCCGCTTTTACTTAAGCTAATAAATGTTGATACTAATTTTTTATTTGACCGTAACTTAGGCGGTAGAATAGGACAATTGGCTGTTTTATCTAACCTGACATTATTTGGAAATGGTAATTTCTCTGGAATCTCAGAAATTGTTTATACTTCTATATTAGAGTCATTTGGCATCATCGGACTCTTGTTTTTTTTACTTTATTTATTTTCACCTCTGATTGTTCTTTTCTTGAAAAGAAAAAAAACAGTTAAAAATTATCACTGGGGTATTCTAATTTATTGTATTATATGCCTTTCCGATGGAGCAATGCTATTGATCCCGACAATGTGCTTCTTTTGGTTTATTTCCGGATTCATCCTAAGCCCAAATAATTTTATAAAAAAATGAAAGTTGCTATAGTACAAGATGAGCTTGTAAGAAAAGGCGGAGCAGAACAAGTAGTTCTAAGTTTTCAGGCAGCATTTCCTAATGCTGAAATTTTTACGCTCAGTTACAATGCAGATAAAACCTATCCTGAATTTAGAAAATCTACTATTCATACTTCTTGGTTTGGAAAGTTCGTAAAAGGCGATAAAAATCTTAAACGTTTCTTTTTTCCATTTGGCGTTTTAGCAATGCGTATGTTAGCTGTTAAAGGTTACGATGTTGTATTGTTATCAACAACTCATTGTGCAAAATACGTCCAAATCGACAAAAAGTCATTAGTGCTAACATATTGTCATACGCCTTTCAGGCTGGTTTGGCGTCCAGATTCCTATGAACAAGTAAAGAATGCGGGCGCATTTAAAAAAATAGCTTATAACTGTGTTATTAATATTCTTCGTAAGATTGATGAAAAAAGCGCCCGTCGTACAGACTTTTTTATCACAAATGCTAGAGAGGTTGTTCCTCGTATTTTGGCAGCTTATCATCCAAAAAATCCCGTTGCAGTAATTAATCCAGCAGTGAAGTGTGCTAATTTTTATGTTTCAGAGCCATCAGATTACTATCTGTTAGTCAGCAGGTTTGAACCATATAAAAAAGTTGATTTAGTGATCGATGCGTTTAATAAATTAAATGATAAAAAATTGATCATCGTTGGCACTGGATCGATGGAGGCTGAATTAAAGAAACAGGCAGGACGGAATATTTCTTTTTTACAGGGATTGGACAGTGAAAAATTAGCTAAACTTTACTCCGGCTGCAAGGCTTTAGTATTTCCTCAACATGAAGATTATGGTATTACGCCTCTTGAGGCTAATGCATCTGGTAGACCGGTAATTGCATATGGTGCTGGTGGCGTTTTGGAAACCATGATTCCATACGCCGACGATGCAGTTAAAGCCACTGCAATTTTTTTCAAAGAACAAACCGTTGAAAGCCTTATTGAAGCAGTTCAGCTATCCGAAACACTACATTTTGATACAAATTTCATCAGGTCAAATGCGGAGAGATTTGATGAAAACGTCTTCAAGGAAGAGCTTAAAAAATTCGTATTAGAAAAATATAATGAGCAAAAATAATTACGTATTAATTATGGCAGGAGGGGTAGGTTCCCGTTTTTGGCCAAAAAGTAGAAATCAGTTCCCCAAGCAGTTTATTGATATTTTAGGAATAGGCAAGTCCCTACTTCAATTAACGTATGAACGGTTTCTGAAAATTTGTCCAAATAGCCATATTTGCATATTAACCAACAAGGAATATGCAGGACTTGTTGCTCAACAATTGCCGGATGTATTGACAGACAATATTCTACTAGAACCCAGCCGGAATAATACTGCACCATGTATAGCTTATGCGGCTTACAAAATTGGAAAAACCAATCCCGATGCCAATATCGTAGTTGCTCCTTCTGATCATCTAATTTTGAAAGAAGATTTTTTCTTGGATAAAATCCAGGTCGCTTTGGATTTTAGTGCAGCAAATGAGGCCTTATTGACTTTAGGGATTAGCCCTACCCGACCTGATACTGGGTATGGGTATATCAAGTATCAGGATTCAAATACAAAGTATCAAGATGGATTTGAAGAAGTTAAAAAAGTAGATGCTTTTATGGAGAAGCCTGTTTTAGCGAAGGCTGAGGAATATTTATCAAGTGGTGATTATGTTTGGAACGCCGGGATTTTTATCTGGTCTGCAGTATCGATTAAAAAAGCTTTTGAAAAATATGTGCCAGAAATAGCAACTTTGTTTGAAAGTGGTTTGTCGTGTTATAATACGGATCGGGAAAGTGAATTTATCAATACGAAATATCCAACCAGCCCGAATATATCAATTGATTATGCGATTTTAGAAAAAGCTGATAATGTGTATACCATCCCTGCTGATATAGGTTGGTCTGATTTGGGTACCTGGGCATCTTTACACGCCGTTGGCGAAAAGGACGAGGCTAACAATATGGTTAATCTGGACAAAGTTAATTTAAAAGATACAACAAATTGCATTATTCATCTGCCTAACGATAAAGCTGCTGTGATCAGGGGCTTGGATAATTATATTGTAGTAGATGATGGGGAAATACTCCTGATTTATCCGAAATCGGAAGAACAGGAAATTAAACAGGTGGCTAAGGATATAGTTGTAGAACATGGAAGCAAATATGCTTAATGGTATTAATTGATAAAAGCTTACAATGATGTAAGCTTTTTTTGTTTCTACTAAGTTGGTTCATTGTTCGACTATTTAATGGTATATAAATACTCGATTTATTAAATAAATATATTAGGGATATATTGCATCATTATTATCGGTTTTTATATTGATAACGATTATTTAACTTTGATATGAATTTTGGGCATCAATTTTGTTCATGATGATTCATTTAAAACAAAAAGGATATATAAATGTTTATGTCCGCCGATTAAGCCTATGCAAACACGTTACTTATTTATTCTAAAATATATTTTGCCGATAACTGACCTGATCATGGTCAATATTGTGTACTTTTTTGCCTACGAGTTTACGGCTTACATGGGCAAAGCAGTAAGCTCTGAATTGCAATGGCATTATATCGTGGTATGTAATCTCATCTGGATTGTGAGTACCACTAGTTTCGGCTTATATAGCGAGTATGGATCGCGCAGGATTGAACGGATTTACCGCGGAACCTGGAAAAGCGTAGTTTTACACGCGGTATTGTTTGCTATTTACCTGTTTTTTTCTAAACAAAATGATTTTTCGAGATCTTTTCTCGTGATTTTTTATGGCATGCTGGCCATTTTGTTTTTAGTGAATCGCTTTATCGGTACGTCATTTCAATTTTTACTTTTTAATCACTTACGTGGTGTTAAGTCTGTTGCCATTATGGGTAACAATGCTACCGGCTTACAATTGGCCAGTTATTTCGAAAAGCAGCGTTATATTGAATTTCATGGTTTTATCAATGACGTACCCGAAGATTATCTTGACCGGAATGGCCAGATTTCAGATATGGTCGGTCGTCAATTCAAAATGGCGGTTGATAAAGGAATTAAAGATATTTATGTCACCATTGCGCCAGAGCGTATGGCTGATATGACATTATTAACTGAAGAAGCAGAACGTCAATGTGTGCGCTTAAAATTTATCCCAGATATTAGCGGCGCCTTATTATCTCCTTACACAGTAAGTTACCTGGGGAATGAATTTCCAGTCATTTCTTTACGTTCTGAACCTTTGGAAAAAATTCATAACAGATTCAAGAAACGTGTAATTGATGTGGTATTTAGTGGTTTGGTGATTTTATTTGTATTGAGCTGGTTATATCCAATTATTGCTTTGTTAATTAAAATGCAAAGTAAAGGGCCGGTATTATTTAAACAATTACGCAGTGGACGCGATGATGAGCCTTTCTGGTGTTTTAAGTTTAGAAGCATGCGCATGAATGCGGATAGCGATAAGCGTCAAGCGAGTAAAAATGATGACCGGATTACGCCCATTGGTAAGTTTTTAAGGAAATCGAGTTTAGATGAGTTGCCACAGTTTTTTAATGTATTTATGGGGCATATGAGTGTGGAAGGCCCGCGCCACCCCATTTTAGGCAACCCGGACAAATAAAAGGCAATTGTGAA
>Ga0182008_10000462_pt1 | contig 31030 bp, 30 predicted proteins | sample Sormic07211129_1_FD_120482 | JGI IMG/M metagenome (GOLD analysis project Ga0182008, IMG submission 120482) | Rhizosphere microbial communities from Sorghum bicolor, Mead, Nebraska, USA - 072115-129_1 metaG | ecosystem: Host-associated > Plants > Roots > Rhizosphere | place: USA: Nebraska...
AAAGTGATTTCGCCAAAAAGAGATATTTCCAGCAATTACGTATCTTCGTACAATTGCGAACCAGTATTGAACAACAATTTGAACAAGCTATGCAATCAGTAAGCACATTTTTTAAAGAAGAAAAAGATTTCCTTTACAAAAAGGGAGAACAAAAAGGGTTAGAAAAAGCACAGGCCAAAGCCCTTGAAGAGAAAAAAGATATAGCCAGGAATTTTAAAAACCTTGGAGTGTCTGTTACAGATATTGCAAAAGGAATCGGGCTATCCAAAGAAGAAATTGAAGCCCTATAGCTTCAACCAAAATACAAAAATGCCCTTGGGTTTTGTCCAAGGGCATTTTTATTTATAAAATCAAAATTTTGATCAACAATAACGGAATCCTTCTCTTTCATCACCCTCCCCGGTCTGCACCCAAGAAAATATGTTTTACTGAGGCGAACCTCAGAATCTGCAAGATTCAGAGAGCCCAGTAAAACATATTTTCCCACTTCCATCAATCTCTATACAATATCCCTTTTAATCTGAAAGGATAATACGCCTATTTTTCCCAACAATTCGTTTATTCTTATAAATAAAGAAGCGTAAAAGAGTCAATTCTTTCCCCGTTTTTTGGTGTAGTGATCCTAAAAAAGCCATCCGTAACTTTAACAGACTTTTCATTTTTATCAAACAAATTAGCTTCAAATGCAGCCTCAAGAACAATAAAATCAGTTCCTTTAATCTCTTCTATTTTTAGAATTTTGAATTTCGAGCCATTTTGGCTTTCTGCTGTGAGTTTTGATTTGGCATTTATTGATAACTGGCTATATGAAGTCAATGTTTCGTTGTTTACCGATAATTGTATTGCGACACCTTCATCTTTACCAGTCCGTTCAAAATCTATAGCATAGGGATAATCGCCCAAGGTATAGAATTTATCTCCAGGTCTGGGACAGTACATAGAGCCAAATTTCAACGCATTTGCTTTTTTATATTTTTTTATAAATGAAACTATAATTGCCCCTTTAGTCTGTTCAAGCATGGTTGTAGATGCTGATGAGTATTGTACTGAATCAACTACCCCAACCCAATAATTATTTGCCCCACCACTTATGCTCCATTCTCCATCGGTAGGACTCAATTGCATATTGACTCCTCTATTTGTGTAACTTCTAGAGGCAGCAGGATCTCTTAATGCATTGGTGTAGCGTTTTCCATTGATTGTAAACGAAGTGCTGTCGGGTAGGAAACGTGATTTTGCAATTACTTCAGGGGGTTCAGGAGCAGCTACGATGTCCTTTTTTTTACACGAGCTGGCTAACAGCAATGCTGCAAGCGGCAAGAGAGTGTATAATTTTTTCATTTGTATGTGTTTTGTGTGTAAACAAATTTAGCTTTTTTGTGATCACTAACCAATTTAAAATACAGTATCAACAGGGTATTCCTTTTGCGTAACTAAAAAACACCTCCGCATATGACGAGCACTTCTTGTCTATAGATATTTATGCTAGATTTGCGACACATGAATTTAGAAGATCATAAGCAAAGAATAAACTTACCTAAGCTGGTAAGTAGTACACAAATGAAAAAGATATTTTTGGCAGCGTTATGCACCACAATGAGCACTTGTGTGATGGCTCAATCTGCGATTACAGAAAAAGAGATCAAAGATCATATATGGTATCTGGCTTCTCCAAAAATGAAGGGAAGATTTCCCGGAACTGCAGGAAACAATAAAGCTGCAGACTACCTGGTGAAGCAATTTAAAAAATCAGGGATATCCCCTTTTGGAAATAGTTATTTTCAGGAGTTTACAGCTAAAATCCGCGTAAAAAAAGGCATTACTGATACACCTTATGTACAGACAAAGAACGTCGTAGGCTTTATTGAGGGTAGTGATCCACAATTAAAAAATGAGTTTATAGTAATTGGAGCACATTATGATCATCTGGGAATGGGTGGCGCATCCTCTAAAAAACCAGATACTGTAGCCGTTCACCCTGGTGCAGACGATAATGCCAGTGGTACAGCAGCCCTTTTAGAAATTTCGGAGAAATTAGCTGCAAACAAAGCCTCCTTAAAGCGCAGTATTATTATCATCGCTTTTAGCGCCGAAGAACAAGGCTTATTAGGATCAAAGTATTTTACCGAACATCCCTTGGTTCCTTTGTCTCAGATCAAATTAATGATTAACATGGACATGGTGGGACGAATGAATACAGAAAAGCATCTTTATATGGGAGGTGCAGCTTCTTTTGATGGTGGAATGGAACTCATGAAAAGTTTAGGTCCGGAAATAGGAATCAACCCCATTGTAAATGCGTATGATGTGGGCGGATCAGATCATGTTTCCTTCTATAAAAAGAACATACCTGTGCTGGGGTTTCATACGGGCGGGCATCCTCAGTACCACACCCCTGAAGATGATCGGAAGCTGATTAATATTGCCGGAGAGAAATTGGTTTGTGACTATATCTATGAGGCACTGACCAGAATCGCGAACAGGAATGAGCCTATTCTTTTTGTTCCTGAAAAGAAGATCTAGAATCACTACTGTTAATTAGCTTTTCTATTACCTTATCCAGCTTTGCTTTGTCGTTTTTATATGGCTCTAAATTATAGAGTTTTACCTTTTTAAATTCTATAGGATGGCTTTCACTTTGCAAAGAAATGTAACCACTGGTCAGGGCTTTGCCATCCTGCTTTACTTTTGGGTCGTAATTTGCTACGTTCCCGCCACCAATCTGGGGCTTTGTATATTCAAGTACTACTTCCCTATCTATGATATGTTTAATTACTGAATCACCTAAAACAAGAAACTGGGCTGTAACCCACTGATCGCCAGCATAAGTTTTTGATTTGGAATCCAGGCAATGCGGAGTAAATAATTTTCCTTCGTAAAAAATCTGCGTACCTGGAGTACAAACATTACTGGTGTGACGTTCATGTATACCATCGCCGCCTAAAATCTGACCCTCTACCGAAATAGGGAAATCCTGGTCCTTAAGCATAGTTTCGGGTGCCTGGCAGTGCAGCATTGCGCCGCTATTTCGCAAGGCCCAGCCCTCTCCGCCTTTGGCCTGTTCACCAACAAAACGATAGGTTACTGATAAAAGATAGTAGGAAAAAGGTTTTTTATAAAAGATATGACCATACTGCTGATCAAAATCACCATATCCATCATAGCTGACTTTCAACAGGCCATCTTCCACACGAAATGTATTTGCATAATTTTCCTTGTATTCATGTTTGGAAATTTTAATATTCCAGTCTTTAAGATCTTTTCCATTAAAAAGATCAATCCAGCCTTTTTGAGCAATGGACTGGTTTACAAATAAGAAAGTAAATAAGATAATAAAGGGAAGGCCGGTTTTTAATTTCATGATGACTTGATGTTTTTTTAAAAATAGGAATTTAAATCAGCCCTTACAATACTTTAATACCAGTGATAATCCAGCCGGTCATAAAAGTGTTTTATTTGTATTGACACAAAACCTTATTGTCAACTAAATTGTTTCCACATCATGAAAGCAATTGGAAAACTAGTTGTGCTGCTATTGGTGATGTGCATGGTACAACAAAATACGTTCGCTCAGGTGAGCGTAGGCATTTCTGTTAGAATTGCCCCGCCTGCATTACCATATGGCTTATAGTGAGAAATTGGTTAATCGGGTAAGAGAGCTGCTCATTGACCGGGAAGATGTAACAGAAAAAGAAATGTTCAGTGGAGTTTGCTTCATGGTAGATCATAAAATGTGTATTTGTGTTTCTGGCGATGAGCTTCTCTGTCGCATTGGCGCAGAAAAAGTAACAGAAGAACTGGAAAAAGGGAATTGCCGGAATATGATGAATAACGGCCGGATAATGAAAGACTATGTCTACGTTGAAGACATCGCCATAGACAATCCAAAGAAACTAAAATACTGGGTGGACCTTTGCATTGCATTCAATCCACTAGCTAAAGCCGCTAAGAAAAAAGTTGATTAACCTAAAAGGCCAATTTACCGGATCAATATTTAAAGTGTATAAAGCACCTGTTCATCTGTGTAATAGGTTTTCTTGCACCAAATCCACAGACTCTCTGTACAGCACATGATTAATCGCCCGAAGTAACTACTTAAAGCCAGCGTCTGGAATGGCCTTAGCTAACCTCCAGGTCAGGTAATTCTGGCATAACCGTTATTTATTAAAATACTTTTGAATAGCGGCAAGTTCATTGCCTGTTGATTTCATAATTTCCCGAAGATAAGATGGCCGGACACCAAATTTCCCGGCCCAATATTCTACCTGAAAGTTCTCTGTAATATAGCCCTCAAAAGGACTATCCTTCTTTTTACGCTCCATAAGCCATCAATTTAGTTATTCAATAACAAAAGAAAATAGAAGTTGTTTAATTTTTATTATACTGATACTTCGAAATCTGCAGACATCAAAGCGTCATACACCCTAAAACGAACCCTCCACTCGTCTTTAACCAGTTCAGAAACTGAGCCGCTAAAGAGCTTTTTAAAGCGTTCCAGATCGATGCCATCTATACAGATGACCAAATAGTCACAATCGCTGATCACAACCACCTGCTGTACATACTCAGACCAGCGCTGCGTAATCTGTCCAGGCAGCTTATTGAAATGTTGATTCTCAATTAACTGTCCGATACCCGTAACCAGACCCTCAGGTACTGAAGACCAACTCCGCAGGTTCCACAAACCATGCTGCTTATCCACCGTCCCAATCACCTCATCCCCATTCACCAATTGCCAGGGCTCTCCAGGGTTAAACTGGATCACCTGGTAAACCGGACTTCCAGGTTCGTTTTCTGAAAAATAAGTTAGCTCAATCATATCAATTCATTATCAAATCAGGGCTTCAAACCCCAGTATTACAAAGTTTGCTAATATAAAGCGTAAATCAAAGATAAAATACTAAAAATATTAGTTTTATTGTCAGTCATAAAGTATCGCCGGTTAAACATGTGCTCTTGAAAGATTATGCCTTTACTGATCAATCTTAAATACCAATGCTTTTTTTGCAATCTTAACCGGTAAATTTTATCTTTATGTTAAAAGATATTTGTATTGTTAATTTTAAATCTGCCTCTATGTTAAATTTTACGCGCTTTTTTTTCAGTTTTATCTTTTGTCTGGTCTTTATGTACGGTGGAAGACTCTTTGCCCAGGATGCCAATTACTGGCACTCAGGATTTGGTCCTGGCGGGCTTTTAACGCCCGGAGCCACTATTGTTAATGATAGAGATAGCGGATTGTATTATTACAATCCCGCACTAATGGCTTTGCGCCCCAAAAACTCGGTAAGTATCTCCACCAACTTATATAAGTTGGGTTTATACAACATCAAAGATGGTGTGGGTGCGGGAAAAAATCTAAAATCCAGCGGCGTACAAATCATCCCGCTCATGGTATCCGGCAATCTCTTTTTTAAGGGAAAAAAGACGATTGCATTGGGTTATTCATTAGTCCATGATCCTGTAAGCAACTACCAGGTTACCCAAAGACAGGACAAGAAGATGAATGTACTTGATGATTCTTACAGTCCCGGAATTGAAGATTTTATTGGGCAATACGCATCACATAACAAAGTAAGCAATACGGTCGCAAGCGGTAGTCTGGCTGTAAAACTTGATGAAAACTGGTCTGTTGGTCTTACTGCTGAAGCACAATTAAGGAGTCAGGATTATTTGGAACAATACAGTGCCCGGGCCCTGATCAATAGTAATGATACACAAAATCTATTGCCCATGACCAACGTAGAGAGTAGCTATCAGATCAACTATTGGAATATAGGTTTGCGGTTTAAGTTTGGTACTTCATATGATCATGGGCCCCATCATCTAGGTTTATTGATCAGTGCACCTCGGGTCAATATAAAGGGAAATGCAACCATCACCAATGATTTGATAATAAATGATTTGCATCCGGTACCTGGTACACCACTTATCTTAAATGTATTGGGAAATGGCCGGCAAACCGGATTGCCGGTGACCTATAAGGATCCCTTCAGTGTAGCTCTGGGTTATGGATTGGATTTCGGTAATGGCGGGGAGATTTTTCTGACAGGAGAGTACTTTTCAAAAGTAAACCGGTACAATATCGTGAGTCCTTTAAATGCCTCCTTTGTACGGCCGGATAATGAGTCTAACCGGAGTATGACCAATGAACTGCTTCAATTCAATGAGCAGAGAAAATCGGTTACAAATTTTAGTATTGGTGTTAAACAAGCTTTAAGCCCTAAGTTCATAGGTTATGCCTCATTTAGGACGGACTTTAATTATGATGATAATGGTGTTACAGTTAATAGTGAGTTTAATGGCCACCACCCTAACCTCGCTACCTGGAATACGTATCACGGTCAATTCGGAATCAATGTTAAGCGCAGAAAAGGTAACCTCCATGCCGGGCTGCTGCTCTCTTATGGAGCAACAAATAGCTATGTACAACCTTTCAATTTTGATACACCGAACGAAGACAATCAACTTCAGGGTACTGCGCATACAACTACAGCTAAATATTTCTCGGCGGGGTTATTACTAGGGTATATTTTTAATCTATAACGGGACATCAGTTGCTTTAATCTCCCATATGAATTGGCTCATTATGAAAAAATGGTTTTTAGGTATTTGCTTGTTCTTCCTGTCAACTTCGTTGGGTATGGCACAGGGGGTGTTTTTCAAAGCCCCAATACAGATTAAGGACCTTGCTGCAGATGGCCATTCGGCCAGGATAGCAGTTCAGGATCAAAAAGTCTGCTTTACCTGGGAACAGGAAAATTCGGGCGTGCAGCTCGCCAGTTACGATCTTAAGACCCAAGTCGTGCAAGCTCCCAGTCTGATTGACCCGTCGGGAAAGCGGCCGGTGTTTTGCCATTCAGGGAAAAAATTATATCTGTTCTGGAATGATCAGCAGGGCAATATTCAATATGTTTTACTATCTGGCGGACAGTCGGCAGGAAAACCAGCTGTCTTAGCAAACTCCCAATCTTTTCAAATTCTGTCTGCTGTTGAAGTTGAAGATAGAATGGTGATCTGCGTTACAAATCCCGATAAACGAAATGTTAATCTTTTGGTGGCCCATATCGATGCGGTGCAGGGATTTGTTTTGGATAAAAATGTGGAGGTCCCTAAATTAAAGAATATTGACTATTGCTCGGCGGTTGCCGGACCTTCAGGAACTGTTAAGCTCTTCTGGAAGGAGCAAAAACGTAAAAGTCTGCTGAGTGCCAATTTTAAGCTTGATGATAAAACGGTTGGCAGCCCCTCTATTGGTACCATCTCTGCAGAAGTTTTTCAGGTGGCAGAGGTTGTACCCTTAAATGACCCCGATCATCAACTGATGTTATGGAAGCGGACTGACAAGGAAAATAAATGGTATTACGGTGTGATCAGGCAGGGTGTTCTGCTTGATGAACATGCGGTCCTTCCCTATTTTGAAAATAATGTTGCTGCACCAGTTGCAGCCAAGGATGATAATGGAAACTTCTTTATTGGTACCAGTGGGTTAAATAAACAATTTGAACTGGGCTCATTTGGTCTTTACAACCCTACGCATTGGATGAGTGATTTTCTTTTACCTCAAAAGGGAAATCTGACATTGAAAGATGTTGTTATTCCTGGTTCACATGATGCAGGAATGTCGGTCTTAAATGCAGCTGGAGGCAAAGATATGGGGATCATAAATGAATGTAATACCCTTACCCAGGTACAGAATATAGATGGACAACTTCGGTCTGGCATTCGTATGTTCGACCTCAGATTGGATTTATATAAAGGAGAACTATACACCAAGCACGCTCCGTCAAATTGTATGGAAGATGCAGTTGCAGGAGGTTACGGTGAAAAATTATCCAATGTATTGCAATCTGTAAAGAGCTTCCTGAAGGATAACCAGAAGGAATTCGTGATTCTGAGTTTTTGTCATTTTTGCGATCGGCATATCTCTGTTGCCCAACAAGCCGATTCTATTGTACGAGGCTTGGGAAAGGATCTGTTGTTTGCTGAACAAGGGAGGAGTTTAATCGATGTCACCCTAAATGAGTTGTCGGGCAAGGTGCTGGTGACGTTTGAGGATTATTCCTTTCCGGAAAAGAACATCTTCCTGAATACCCTGAATGGCAAAAGTACTTCTCCTGTAAATTACAGGAGAGCTTATGCGGCGAGCAATGACCTGAACAAACTACTGGTGGCCCAGGAAGCTTTCTTTACCGCTTTAAAGGACTCTCTTCATCATAATGATCTTGTGCGCATGGATTGGCAATTGACTGAGGCCGGACAAGAGGCAGCTTTCATTTGCAGTGAATTTCAATCTCCCAAATCCAACCCTCTGATTGACGGCGCAAAACTATTGGTGAATTCAATAAAGAAGAATAAAAGTATTATTGATCTTGCACGTATTGGTAATCAGATATTGGTGGAGAAAGTAAACAGCTGGATAAGCAAGGGAATAATTAATACAACCAGCCGCCCAAACATATTGTATGTTGATGTATCCGGAAACTGGATAACAGATTATTGTATGTTTCTGAATGCGCAGCCACTCTATAACAGGCATTAATACGATCACTTATATGGAAGAAACATTTACACATGTGCGTACAATGATCAGCATGATCCTCGGGTTAGGGATTGCACAATTATTGAAAAATTCGATAAAACTGATCGATCACAATAAATTAGTAAAGCCATATTTGCTACATCTTTTCTGGGTATTTTATGTGTTTCTGATGATGATTCATTTTTGGTGGTGGGAATCAAATCTGAAAAACATTGTTCATTGGAACTTCATTGAATATTTTTTCCTGATCCTGTATACCATGATGTATTTTGCAATCTGCGTATTGATCTTTCCAGATAATATCAGCGATTATAAAGATTTTAAGGACTACTTTTTTTCTCGGAAAAAATGGTTCTTTTCTTTTTTGATCGCAATTTTTGTGGCTGATTTTGCTGACACCTTGCTAAAAGGTAATGATTATCTGGAATCGCTGCATTGGGAGTATCCGGTACGAAATGCTTGTCATATTGTGCTGTGTCTATTTGCGATAAAGTCTAACCGTGTTCGATTCCATTATATTCTTGCAGGTCTGTTCATCATTTACGAAATATCATACATCTTTAGGCACTATTTTATAGTTTAAAAAACATATAATTAAAGGATTTCCACATATCCTTGAGTTCCATTAACCCGGATCCGCTGTCCGTCCTGGATTAGTTTCGTGGCATTTTCAACACCAACAACCGCTGGCAAACCATATTCGCGGGCAATAACCGCTCCGTGGGTCATCAATCCACCCACTTCAGTAACCAATCCGCTGATGGATACAAATAAAGGGGTCCAGCTTGGGTCGGTAAAAGAAGTAACCAGGATATCTCCATTCTCCAGATCGGCATTTTCCATATTTAAAATCACGCGCGCCCGCCCCTCTATCACTCCTGAGGAAACAGCCAGGCCTGCAACCGCTTTGGGAGGAAGATTTTCATGATGGTACTTACCCGAAATGATTTCACCATCTGAGGTCATCACCCTTGGCGGGTTTAGCTTTCCATAAGATTTGAATTCTTCTTTTCTTTTACTGATCAATTGGTTGTTTGATTTGTGTGTACGTACCATTTCACGCAATTCGTCAAAAGTGAGGTAATAGCTGTCTTCCTGGTCAGAAATAACCTTGGCTTGTTGCAATTGTTCTACCTCTTTCAGTAAAGCCTGTTTATAGACGAAGAAACGGCTGACAATTCCATATTTTGGATATTCGCGATATCCGGCGAAATTTCGGATCAGGTCAATCATGGTCTTTGTTTCCCGTACTTTTTGTTCGCCATCTGGTAATAGTGTCAATCGGTCTAATAAAGATTGCTCTTTATTTAGTGCTTCCCCTAAACCTTGTTCAAATTTCCGCTTGCTTGCCCCTGGTTCAAAGTTTTTAATATTGGTTAGAATTATTGGAATAAGAATGGCGGGATTTTCACTCCAACGGGTTTTAGTAATATCGATTTCACCGGCACACCGCATACCATATTTCCCGAGATAGGCATCAATCATATCCTTGACTTCCTGTCCGCCATCAAACTTAATAAGCTCGTTCAGGAAGTAGCCGCTTTTTACCTGTTGCAGATACTCAATTATTGCCGCGTGGGGACGGATAGCATCAGCGATATCCAGGAGCTCCAGGCCCATCTCCGAAGTGATATTGTTTGATACAGATTGAGAAAGTATATCTGCCACGTTCTTTTCACCAAGCCATTCGTTCATCTTTTCATTGATCCATGCTGAAGCATTCATTGTAGCTATGATTACGCCCAAATGTTTCCCATGAAAGATCATCTGCTTTGATTCCCGGATATCGTCCAGGATAAACTCAAACAGATCATCTCCTGATTTGGTCTGAATGTTTTGTTTGAGCACTTTTACTGAAGCCTCGTTGTGTTCAATCAGATCAGCGACAATCGCAGGGTCGTTTCCTACCTGGGCCAAGATATCTGCCGCAGACAGACCCCTGTTGCTTTTGACAGGCGACCTTTCTTTTCCATCGTTCGGCCGCGATTTTATAAAATCCCCCTGTTCCACGATGGTCTGCAATGCGTCTTTTATAAGTGGATCATGTTGTTCCATGGCCGCTAACAAATTTTCCCGGCCAGCTGGTGTAGACAGCTCATCCCTGACATCGACAAATAGCCTTCCACCTGCTTCAAACATCGGCCTTGCAGCCCTTAACTGCCATAAAGATAAACCCAGAGGTTTCATGGGATCAGTCATCATTTGCTGATGGCCAACAGATATATAAACGTGATTTTCCTGATCGTTTGCTTCTGGAACGGGGTACAAGGTGGTGATTGGCCGGCTCTGAACAATGTAAATTATATCATTAACCAAGCACCATTCAATGTCCTGCGGGCGGCCAAAATAGGCTTCAATCTTTCTGCCAATGTCTGCGAGTTGTAAGATCTGCTGATCCGTCAGTGCCTGCCTGTATTGTTGATCAGACTCAATTTCCTGATGTTTAGTACCGCCCCCTTCTACAGCTACAATGGCCAGTTTTTTAGCAGATATTTTTTTAACGATTTCCTGGTTTTCACAGACACGGTAATTGTCGGCATTTACAAGACCAGCAACCAATGCCTCGCCAAGGCCAAAGCTGGCATCGATAGACAATTGTTTTCGATTGGAACTTACAGGATCTGCTGTAAACATTATCCCTGCTGCGTCCGGAAACACCATTTTCTGAACAACAACAGCCAGGTAAACCTTACTGTGGTCCACTTCATTTTGAATTCTGTAGATAACAGCTCTATCGGTAAAAAGCGACGCCCAGCATTTGCTAATGTGTTTTGCAATCGCTTCTTTCCCTTTAATATTCAGAAAAGTATCGTGCTGCCCTGCAAAGGAAGCTGCAGGCAGGTCTTCAGCAGTAGCACTGGATCGTACCGCATAAGCATCATGATCACCAATTCTTAGAAGACAACTTTCTATCTCCTTTAAAATAGCTGGTGAAATTGGCAGATGTTCAATAGTGTCGCGTATTTTTGCACTGATTATACTGATATTTAATACATCTTCTACCTTAAGCAAGGCCAATTCATTCAACAAGTTATTGATGTCCCGATTATCTGCAATGGTTTCTTTGTAAGCTTCTGTTGTAAGATAGAATCCATCTGGTACCTCTACTCCACTAATGTGTAGCAATGAACTTAAGTTAGCTGCTTTACCACCCAACAAACTAAGCGTCGCCTTACCTTTAGGGCTTACGCCAGGGACGTAAATATTTATATTTTCCATCTGCTTGTTTTTATATTATTTGTTACTTAGCCCAGCTGTTATCTCTTTCATGATCTCTACTGATTTTGAAAGGTAACTTTCGATAATTTTAATTTCGTCTTTTGAAAAGGAAGCGGTCAATTCTGCCGACTTATTTCTAAAGCCTTGATAGAGCGGCGCCAAAAGCTCCATTATTTTTTCCGTATCTGGCACAATAAAAACCTTTCGTCTGTCGTCTTCACCATGCTGCCTTTTTACTAATTTTTTCTTTTCAAATCTATCGATCAAACCAGTAACCGCTCCTGTGGTCAGGCCTGTCAAACTTGAAAGTTCTCCCGCCGTCATCTGTCCTCTTTCTAACAGAAAGCCTAAATATTTATGATCTGTACCTGAAAAACCTGCTGTTCCGGCAATAGCCTCGTGCATCTGAAGAGCGGCATATGCATAGGATTGATTTAATTTTCTGATTCTTCTGATGTGTTCTTCTTCCATGCTGTATTTTTTATAGTCACCCAGGAACTATTCCTGTTTGCTTATTTATCTTAGTTTGTAACTATCTTAGTTGCTAAGATAAATAATAACTATGTTCCGTGCAAATATTTTCAATCTATACGGTTCCCCACAATACGATACCTTGAGGTTTAAGCGTAAATATTCGCTGGCTTCAGCAATAGTCATATTTTTGTCTACAGCAGCAAAATTTCCTAAGATTTTAGATTTCTTCTTCTTCGGTCACTTTGTTGGCTCTTAGTTTTTCCTGCAGTGTTTGAAAAATCACAAATAACGAAGGAACAACAAATACCCCCAGTAATGTGCCAAAAAGCATCCCGCCTATGGCACCTGTACCAATTGAGCGGTTACCGTTAGCACCTACACCGGTAGAGAACATTAAAGGCATCAATCCAAATATGAACGCAAAAGAGGTCATTAAAATAGGTCTTAGACGTGCTCTGGCACCTTCTATTGCTGCATCCAGTATGCTCATCCCCTTTTCTCTTCTTTCAATAGCGAATGTAATCATCAAAATTGCGTTCTTGGCCAGGAGTCCGATCAGCATAATTAAGGATATTTGCATATAGATATTGTTATCCAGACCAAAAACCTTTGCAAATACAAATACCCCGGATAAACCAACCGGCAATGAAAATAAGACTGCAAGCGGAAGTAAATAGCTTTCATACTGGGCGCTCAACAGCAGATAAACGAAGGCGAGACATAAAATGAATATATAGAGTGTTTGTGAACCACTGTTCTGTTCCTCCCGGCTAATGCCTGAGTATTCGAAGCCATAACCAGCTGGCAAATATTTATCAGCTGTCCTTTGGATGGCTTGCAGGGCTTGTCCGGTACTGTAGTTGTCATTTGGTGAGCCACTTACAGACATAGAACTGAACAGGTTAAACCGGGTCACATTTTCAGGCCCGTAAACTTTTTTGAGGGTAATGAATTCAGTAATTGGTGCCATGATGCCACTGCTGGTTTTAATTCCGATTCGGTTAAGCCCCTGCGGATTTGCCCTGTAATTTGTATCTGCCTGGATAATTACTCTGTACTGCTGTCCAAATTCATTAAAATTGGATGTATACGAACTGCCATAAAAGGCCTGCATAGCACCCAATACGTCTGAAACAGATACTCCTGCATCTTTGCATTTCGCCACATTCACACTCATTTGATATTGAGGAAAATTAGGGTTAAAAGAGGTTGAAGCATATTGAATTTCCGGCTGATTGTTTAACTGGGCTAAAAACTCTTTTGCTACGCCGTAGAACTGACTGGTGGTATGTCCACCCTGATCCTCCAACTGGAAAGTAAAACCACCACTGGTTCCAAAACCCGTTATTGTTGGCTGCGACATGAATAAAATACTGGCTTCTTTTATATTTGCAGTCTTCTTTGTAAGCTCTTTAATAACTGCGTTATTACTTACCTTGGGTCGCTGGTCCCAGGGTTTAAGCCTGATAATGACCATACCATAAGAACTTCCGCTGCCGCCTATAAAATTCTGTCCCATGGTACGCATGGTATTTTGTACTTCAGGGATTGTTCTGGAAATAGAATCTACTTTAATGGCTACAGCCTTAACCCTATCCATTGTAGATCCCGGAGGAAGTGTAATGTTGACAAAAATAGTCCCCATATCCTCGCTAGGCACAAAGCTGGAGGGCGTAGATTTCATCAAGGTATAAAATGCTGTAATGAACAGACCTATGGCGACTACAACAATCCATTTTTTAGCCATAAGGAATTTTACAGCACGGGCGTACTTGCCTGTGAGTCCATCATAAGCGGCGTTAAAACCAACGCCAAACCTATGCATGAGCGTTGTCTTCTCCTGCTCCTTAATATGTGAGGGAGGTTTTAAAAACATGGCGGCCAATGCCGGGCAAAGGGTTAATGCATTAACAGCAGAAATTACGATTGCGATGGCCAGTGTAATTCCGAATTGTCTGTAAAAAACACCTGCTGAGCCACTTATGAAAGTAACCGGAACAAATACTGCGGCCATGATTAACGTAATAGATACAATTGCCCCTGAAATTTCGCTCATGGCATCAATTGCAGCCTTTCTTGGAGATTTATAACCACTTTCTAACTTCGCATGGACAGCCTCTACCACCACAATTGCATCATCCACAACAATACCAATGGCCAGTACCAATGCAAATAAAGTAAGCAGGTTAATACTGAATCCAAAGAGATATAGAAAGAAAAATGTTCCTGTAATGGCTACCGGAACAGAGATTCCGTGGATAATGGTCGATCTGAAATCCTGTAGGAAAATAAAGATGACCAAAAATACCAGCAGAAAACATTCAATAAGGGTATGGACCACTTTGTCAATTGAAGCATTTAAAAACTGATTGACGTCTACCAGGTAAACAGATTTGATACCTGCAGGAAAAGCCTTTTGTGCCTTTTCCAGGACCAGTTTAGATTTATTAATCACGTCGCGCGCATTACTGCCTGGTGTCTGGCTAATCGAGATACCTACAGATTGCTTTCCATCTGTAGCAGTAGAGCCGGTATAGGTCTGTGCACCAAGTTCTATTCTGGCCAGATCTTTTAGCCTTAAGTATTGTCCTTTTGTTGTGGATTTAACAATAATGTTTCCAAACTCTTCGGGAGATTGAAGGCGGCCGGTATAGGTAATGACGTATTGAAAAGTCTGATGATCATTTTCTCCAAAGTAACCTGGTGCGGCATCCTGATTTTGTTCATTTATGGCATTGGATATATCGGTGGCTGTTACACCATATATCTGCATGACATCGGGCTTTAACCAGATGCGCATAGAATAGGTCATCGCCGAACCAAAAACATTTGCTGCCCCTACTCCATTTACCCGTTGCAATTGTGGGATGATGTTAATTGCTGCATAATTCTGAAGAAATGTTTGATCATAGGCAGGGTTATCGCTATACAAAGACATGATCAGCAGGTTACTGCTCTGCTGTTTACGGACAGTAACACCCGCTTTAATAACGTCTTGAGGCAACAAACTGGTTGCCGCTGATACCCTGTTCTGTACATCAACGGCAGCTTGGTCCGGGTTTGTACCTACCCCAAAGAAAACACTAATGGATGCCGAACCTGTATTTGTGGCTGAAGAAGTAATATAGGTCATCCCCTCAACCCCATTAATTTGTTGTTCCAGCGGGACAATTACACTCTTTAATACAACATCTGCATTTGCTCCTGCATAGGTTGCCGAAACTTGTACAGTGGGAGGCGAAATATCAGGATATTGCGCAATGGGCAACTTCACCAGACCTAGTATGCCCAGCAATACAATGAGCACTGAAATAACGGTACTTAGTACCGGCCTTTCTATAAACTTTCTGAGCATAGAATAAATATAAACATAGACCCTTGTCGATTTATTTATTTAGGTGCAAAAAGAGCGCCCGAAAATGAGCTAAGTGTAGTGTGTAACAATAGTTTTTCAAAGCAAGAGTATGATCCGGCTGATTTTAACTCAGGGGCTATTCTATTATAGAAATATTTATCTTTATGCGTTATATAAAGCCATATAATTCAACATGCCTCAAAACCCGAATGTAAAGTCCCATCTCCAATATTTAAAGGATGGTGGTGAGATGGGGAAACTCACCAGAGCTTATAACTGGTCAGAAACCACTTTAGGCGATCCTGAAAACTGGTCGCTCAGTTTGCTGACCACCATAGGTATTATGCTGAAGTCAAAATTTCCTATGTTTTTATGGTGGGGTGACGAATTGATTCAGTTTTATAATGATGCATACCGGCCAAGTCTGGGTAATGAAGGGAAACACCCCAAAGCTTTAGGGCAACGTGGGGCCGAATGCTGGCCGGAAATATGGCCGGTAATTAAACCGCTTATTGATCAGGTGATGCAAGGCGGCCCCTCTACCTGGAGTGAAGATCAGCTGATACCAATTTATCGCAATAATCGATTGGAGGATGTATACTGGACCTTTAGTTATAGTAAAGTTGATGATGAATCAGGCAAACCTGGTGGTGTTTTGGTGATCTGCTCAGAAACAACGGAAAAGGTACTTAATTTTCAAAAAATTGAGAATACGATAAAAGAGCAGGAACGTTCCCGAAAGAAAACTGAAAAGGCAGAAAGTATGTTACGGTTTTCGATTGCGGCTGCTAACGCTGGTACATGGAACATGGACAGAAACAGCAAACAATTCATTGCTTCAGATAGAATGAAGGAGTTGTATGGTTATCATTCGAACGATCTTATGACCTCCCTGCCCTGGATCGTAAAAGCCTTAAAAATAAACAACAAGAAGACGTAAAATTTGATGAGGCTGTATCATAAATCTAAATCATACTGTTTTTCTGCTCCTCGTCATCCTGAATTTATTTCAGGATCTCGTTTAAGCAGGTTTTGAATAGCATGTACGAGATCCTGAAATAAATTCAGGATGACGAGGAGCACTTATGATACAGCCTTTAGTTTTCGATCCTTCTATTTCAAAAGCGACTGATGTTTCAATAAATATGCTATAGCTTCTTCTACAGCCTGTTCAGGGCTAAGCGGATTAAATCCCAACTCATTCCGCGCCTTCGAAATATCGAAATTTTGCTGTAATCCGGAAAACATGGCAATATCCTTTCTGGTTAATAAAGGGGCTTGATTTCTCCATTTACCCACAAGTTCCATTAACCACGCTATGGTAAACAAGACCGGCTTTGGAACTGTTCCCGGTACTTTTAAGTTCAATTCGGGATGTAAGTTCTTTGCCAGTACTGTAGTTCCGGTTATGGTGAGGCACTGTTCATTGGCTAAGATATAGCGTTCGCCATTTCTTCCCCGAACAGCGGCTAAGTAACATCCTTCGGCTACATCTTTTACGTCTATCCAGTTCATAGTTATTTTGGTATCAACTGGGATCTGTTTATTCAGGATCAGTTTTAGAACACCGTAAGAAACATTTAAGGGTAAAGAAGCGACTCCTCCAATCATGGCAGATGGCATGACCACAACCAATTCAATGCCGAGTTGCCTGGCCAGTTCTAATGCCAGTTGTTCGCCGTCATTTTTTGAATTGTAGTACATGTCTCTTCGGTCGTTATTATAGCCATTGCTCTCCTTTGCAGGTAAACTGGTGTAATCTAAAGCTGCAATAGAACTGACATAGACAATTCTCTTTACTCCGGCTTCGGCGGCAGCCTCAATTGTATTTCTTGTGCCCTGTAGATTTACATCATAAATCTCCTTTTTCGGATCTTTTGCCCATAGTTTGAATGAAGCACCAACGGCATAGAACGTCTCTACCCCTTGCAACGCTCTTACAAAAGATGCCTTATCGGTGATATCTGCTTCAACAACCTCACAATCCAATCCATGAAATGGAGCTTTATTGTTAATACTTCTTACACTTGCTCTAACCGGAATGCCTTTTTTAAGAAGCAGTCTGACCAGGTTATTTCCCAAATGTCCATTGGCTCCTGAAACCAATGCTAAATTTTTCTGTGTCATAATTTTATATTTAAATCACCACACAAAATTCAACAGTTGGAATTCGTTTACACTTGACTTTTGTTAGTTAATTGGGTTAGCCAGCAACTTTTCTGCGTACGCGGCTTAAGCTCTCTGGTTTCATACCTAAAAAGGATGCGATATAAGCAATTGGTACATTCTGTAAGATATCAGGAAAAGCATCCATCAGTTTCCTGTAGCGCTGTTCTGCAGTTAGTGTAGCCAATTCTTTAGAGCGATTTTCATTATACTCAATGGACTGCTGAAAAACGGAAATACTAAAATCCTTCATTGCGATGCTTTTCTGCGTAAGTCTCTCAAGGTCTTTTTTAGTTATTCTTAACAACTCAGATTCTGTAATACTTTCCAGATTTTCTGTGGATGTTTTTTGATTAATGAAACTGCTGTATGAAGTAATGAAGCCTGGAGGGCAGTTAATATGTGTGGTAACTTCATCTCCATGATCGTTATAATGGAACAACCGCAGATAGCCTGAAATGATATAATAGATATATTTTGGAACCTCCTCCTGTTCTTCAATTATTCTGTTTTTCGGAAACAAAACAGGTTCAAAGGAAGCTTCAATAAGGCTTACATCATCCTCCGTAAGGTTTACTTTGGTTTTTATAAACGCAAGAAGCTTGTTGATTGAAGTTTCGTTAGCCATATTTTATTTTTGATATTCAGTTTTGGGGTAAAATAACTTGAAGGCATTGTATACCGCCTGATGTATTACAGTCGAATGAATTTCCTGAGGCAAATAGTCAAAAAAAACAGAGGTGTTCTTTCCTGCTGTTTTCTGAACAACTTTACTGAAATTTAACGCATCCTGATACATGACCAAATCTTCATCTTTATTGCAGGCACCAATATAGATCATATGTCTGGAGCCTTGATCTGCTGCCGATTTCAGTTTTGTTATTAAGACTTCATTTCCCCACCAGAGACTTGGTGCTATAATCATATAGTTATTAAATAACGTTCTATGATTGGCATAGATCTCGGATGCTAAAAGGCCAGCCAGGGACTCGCCAATTACGGTGTTGAAATGATTTGTCCTGTAATTTTTGTCTATAAAAGGTTGCAGTTCCTTTTCTAAAAAACTAATGTATTTGGAAGAGCCTCCATATTGTGGATACTGTTCTTTTTTAAAGCCCATTTTTTTTAGAAAATCGAGGTTAGGCACTGGAAAGGTGAAATCTCTTCGACGGTTGGTGTTCTCTATCCCTACAACTATAGATTTTGGAAAGCGGTTTACCCAAGGTTGGGTATTGTACCTCACTATCCCTGTGATGTGAATAAAATCTTCTTCCTGACCGCCATCAAGGATATAAATTACCTGGTATTTAGTTGTATCCGTTTCTTTATAGCCCTCTGGCAGGTAAATGTTAATTTTACGGGTTTCACCCAATTCTTTGGATTCCAGCTGTGTTGTAACACCAATAGTTAATGGCTGGGGCTTTTCCTGGGCATAAACAGTGCCGGAGATTAAAAATAGAAATAGCGCTTGTAAGAGTAGTTTTTTCATGGCTTGATTGCTGTAAAGCTATAAAAAAGACTTAGTATAACGGATAAAATGTATTGGGTTAATTTCTGTATAAGATCACACAAACCTCTATTATTTCAATTGATAAGATACACCGAACCGCCACATTCGGGAATAGGTCTCACTTTTACCACCTCCAAGTAGCTTTTCTTTATAATCTTTAAGTCCATGAGAATAAGCAATGTAAATACCAATCCCATGTTCAAATTCTGTAGACAGTTGAATTCTCGGCCTAAGATCATTTTTCCTGTTTAATCGATCAACGGAAGTTTGAATGTCAAAGGCTGCATTGTCTGTAGATTTTGCATGTCCCTTTTCGGTAGAACTCAAAATATATCCTATGTCCATTCCTCCCACTATATCAAAAGTATGTTTACTGACAAGGAAACGACTGCCTATATATGGAAACAAATTGATGAAAGAATTATTCAGGTAGGTATTGCCTTTAAAAGACGATGCTATATCACCAATGACATCCTGATATTCTAAATTCACCCTACTTCTTAGCATTTCATAGCCTAAATCAGCACCATAAATAAAATGCTGCCTGGTTACTTTCCTGATATTAAAAGAAAGGCCATAGCTGAGTCCTCCTTTTGATCCATAAGGGTTATTCGTATAAGTTGTACCATTGATCCTGGAAACAGATTCTGCCCCGGCGCCCCGATAAGAATAAAGACCTGAATTTAAGTTGGCGCGAATTTCCAGTTGTTGCGCCTTTAATGATAGTGGAAGTAGTCCGAAAAATAAGAAGAAAGTAGAGATCTGTTTCATAGAAATTTAATTTGGTTAGTATATTAACGTATCTCATCGAACTAACGCTACCTCATATTCATATTTTTATACAATATCGAATAAAATCAGGTAAAAAATACCCTCAGCCCTTTTGGTAGAACAGGAATAATGAAGGGACAGCATTTGTGATCACTTCTCAGGATTAACGCATGGACTTGAAGAGGAACAAATTCTGTTTAAACATATAGAGCAGTAAATTGTTAACTTTATACATTGACTGGCGGTCCGTTTTTCCAGTTCATTCACCTAACAACCTTTTTTAAATTATGCAACCTATTAGTAAAAAAGCTTCTACCCTCGTTGTTTTCGGCCTGATTTCTATATTTGCCTGTAACAATGGAGATGCCCAATCCCCAGTGGAAACCCAAGCAGCGAATACAAAATATAAGCCCGCATTTATGGGGCAAACACGTATTGCAAGTGTAAAAACCAAAACACCCGTCTCTGTTAATTTATTAAGTAAGGACCTGGAACATCCCTGGGGGATTTGTGTTTTACCAGACGGACGTTTCTTGGTTACTGAAAAGCTGGGAACCATGTGTATCATAACCACTACGGGTAAAATAGTGAAGAAAATAACAGGCTTACCTAAAGTTGTACCTGATGGACAAGGCGGCTTGCTTGATGTTAATATTGATCCACATTTTGCCAGCAACAGGATGATTTATTGGGATTATTCAGAACAAACATCTGGAGGTACCTTGTTAGCAATTGCCAAAGGTAAATTGTCTGCGGATGAAACGAAAATCGAAAATATACAAGTGATTTACCGTGCCACCCCGGCCTATAAAGGTACCCTTCAATTTGGTTCCCGTATCGTTTTTGATAAGAATGGAAACTTATTCGTAAGTACTGGTGAGCGCTCAGGGAATGATATTCGAATGCAGGCACAAGCCTTAAATTCTTCTCTCGGAAAAATCATTCACCTTACTAAGGATGGAAAAGCTGTTCCTGGCGGCCCTTTCTCTAAAACTCCAAATGCCCGACCGGAAATTTATGCCTTGGGTCTTCGTAGTCCGGAGGGATTGGCAATAAATCCGCTAACTGGCGAATTATGGGAGTCTGAATTTGGGCCAAGAGGCGGCGATGAAATCAATATCATCCGGCCAGGAAAGAATTATGGATGGCCGGTGATTACCTATGGTATAGAGTATAGTGGTGAAAAAGTTGGTGATGGTATCCAGCAAAAAAAAGGTATGGAACAACCGGTTTATTATTGGGATCCTGTTGTATCTCCCTCAGGAATTGCTTTTTATAACAGCAACGTTATTCCCGAATGGAAAGGTAACCTTTTTGTTGGTGGTTTAAGCAGTACACATATTGTTCGGCTGGTGATCAAAAACAACAAGGTTGTTGGCGAAGAGCGGTTTTTAAAAAATGAGGGTGAACGTTTCCGCGCCCTTACGGTTGGTAAAGACGGAGCGCTTTATGCGGTAACTGATGGCGGACGATTCTATAGAATTTCAAAGAAATAAGAAAGGCCCTGCGATCGTAGAACAATCTGCAGGGCCTAATACTCTCTTTAATTAGAACCGGGTTATTTTAATTGCTTTGCCGGATTCATAATTTGTATGGCTTCCCGGATATTTTTAAAAACCGGCTTATGATTGTAGTCGCGGCTCATTCTATAGGCCCCTGCTCCCCCGCCATTATTGTCTTTCATCCAGTGTGCATAACTCAGCAGCGAGGCTATAGTTTTAGCATCGCCATCTGGTGCGGAATCCTGGCCACCATTTGCATAAATATATTGATCCCCATTTACAAGCGCTATAAATTTACTGCCATATGCCTTAACAATTGGAGGAAAATCCTGAGTCCCAGCGCCACGCCATGCGCGGTTACCTCCTATATAGGATTGAAAGTAAACATAATCGTAATTTGATTTAAATGGCACAAAAAGAACATCATAACCGATATTTCTACCTCTAAAAATAACGTCCGTATCGTAAATGAAAAGCGGCTTTTTTCCGTTTGAACTGATGGTACAGCTGGTGCAATTCGGTCCGAAGTATTTTGCCAGGGCAGAAAGGAATTTCGCGGCGTTGTATGCAGGTACCTCAGCGCCGAACATTCCCGTCTCTATGTCTACGTCAATTCCATCCCACTTATTCTGAACAACATATTCCATATGCTTATCCATTGCATAATGGTCATATGTACTTGTGCTGTTTGCTATATTGGGATCTATACCTGCGGGGCGTACATAACCTGGGGTTTTGGTTATGGGATCATTTACAGAGTGATCAAAATAAGCGCTATTGGGTGCTATTGTTCTTACAATTTTAATTCCCTTCTTCTGTGCTGCCCTCCAATGATCTGGATTAGGATCGTACCCAACAAAAAGGGAAACAATATCGAGACTGTCGGGAAGATTTGATAAATTGGTTGATGCTTCGGGGTCGTTACCATCGGCAACCACATATCCTACGGCCAACAGATGATCGCTGGCTTTGTACTTAAGCAGTTGCTTTAAATAACTGGCCGAATCTGCTGATAATGATGTGGAATCCCTGGTGTGTAAGTCAGATTTGGTAGATGTAAATGAAAAGAGCGAACCGATTATTAAAACCAGTAAGCCTATGCAGAATGAATATTTGTGTATCGGTTGGTTCATCTGTTGATTATTATATGCTCTTCTAAATTACAAAAAACAAGCAAGCATTGATGATGATATCTTAGGAATTTCTCCGGTAACCAAGTTCTGCCCCGCCACTAACTGGTAAAATGGTGCCAGTAATAAATCTGGATTGATCAGAAAGAAGAAAAACGCAAGCATCGGCAATCACATCGCCTTCAGGACAATAACCTAAAGGATGGATATCATCCAGGTATTTTTCGATGGAGCTTGGATCTGGTTGCTCTTTAGACCATTCACGTAACATAGGCGTCCAGACTCCGGCCGGGAGGACAGCGTTAACGCGGATGCCATAACGCGCATAATCAAGGGCCATTGATTTGGTCAGTGTGTTTAATGCGCCTTTTGTTGCGGTATAGGCAGCGTGATTTTCCTGACCAATTTCACCAACAAGACTACTGGTGTTCAAAATACATCCCTTGGTTCTTTTAAGTTCTTCAAAGCCAAAGCGGGTGGTAAACAAAACACTCATTACATTTACATCCATCAATTTCCGCCATTCTTCATCACTGGTTTCATGCAGGGGTTTGGAGGGGCTGGCAATACCTGCATTGTTGTGGATGGCATCAATCCTTCCAAATTTGTCCAGGGTTTCCTGTATAGCCTTCTCGACCTCCTTTCCTGAAGAAACATCACAAACAATTCCATGATGCTCCTTGCCCAACAGTTTTACTGCTTGTTTAACAGATGGTTCAGAAGATGCTGCGATAACAACGTAAGCGCCCGCTGCAGCATAAGCTTTAGCGCATTCCAGACCTATTCCCATAGATCCCCCTGTAAGAAATATTACTTTATCTGATAATAACATCGTTTCCAACGTCTTTATTTTTGATTTTCTGGTCATCTATCTGAATATATAGTATAGTACGCCTGTTACTAAAAGTAGCAATACCGACAGCACCTTATAGTTGCCGAAACCTTTCCAGCCTGCATCATGTAAAGGTTCTAAAGGTGATTTCCAATAGAGTTGTACGCTTTCCGGAGTATGTTGTACAGGATAGATGCTTGAAAAGCTGACTTGTATGATTACACAGGTGCAGAACAGGTAAAAGGCCATCATCATGAAGGGAATATGTCCGATGACACTTTCAGGAAATAATTTACCGGCAGCAAAAACAATTACACCTAAGGCAGAACCGATCCATAAAGTCAGCTTTGCTGATTTTGCAGAGGCCCCTTTCCAAAATACACCAAGCAAAAACACACATGTAATTGGTGGAGCAATATGGGCAATGATGTCGTTGATGCCACTAAAGATACTTTCATACCTTCCCAATAAAGGTAACAGTGCAAGAGAAAAAACAAGCGCTGCTCCGGCTGATAGCTTACCCGCCCAAATCAGTTGCTTATCTGATGCTCCGGGACGATATCTTTGGTACATATCGTAACTGACCATGGTGGATATGGAGTTTAGCGCCCCTGCCACCTGACTCATCAGGCCTGATAAAAGAGCTGCCACCAGTACACCAACCAAGCCGGTAGGCAGGAGTTGTGTGATCATCAATGTATAAATTCCTTTTGAATTTACATGACCTTTGTCATCTACACCTAAGCTGCTGATGTCCAAATGACCCGTTTTTGATAAGGTATAGGCCAGCAGGCCAGGCAAAACAAAAATGAACACCGGAAGGATTTTAAGAAAGCCACAGAACAAAGATCCAACTCTTGCATGATTTTCATCCTTAGCGCCCAATACACGCTGAACAATGGTTTGATCTGCACACCAGTACCAGATTCCTAAAACAGGATAACCTAAAAATACAGTATACCAGGGCATTCCACTGCTGTCACCATTTGGCCTCAGCATAGAAAGTTTATTCATTTCACCAGTATTTTTCAGAACATCTGTCATGTGACTCCATCCACCCATTTTGTTAAAGGCAGCGTAACTGATGATGAATGCTCCTGTAAGCAAGACTACAGTCTGTATTGACTCCGTGACTACTACGGCTTTTAATCCGCCAATGATGGTATAAATTGCTGTTATGATACAAATGACGATGACACTGAGGTACATGTTCAATCCAAATAGTGTTTTTAGCACAATGCCCCCAGCGAGCATAGAGAAGGCAATGTGAATAATGATTGCAGAAACCACGGAGATCACGGCCAGCCAATCGCGGCTTGAACGATCATAACGCCTTTCGAGAAAATCGGGTAATGTAGCAACCCCGGATTTGATATAAAATGGCACAAAGAATAAAGCAAGAAGTACTAGTGTAACACCGGCCATCCATTCAAAATTTCCGTTCAGTAAACCACTATCAAAGCCACTCTGGGCCAAACTAACTAAATGTACGGTAGATATATTCGTCGCAAAAAGTGCCAGACCGATCGCAGGCCATTTAAGGGTTTTTCCGGCGAGGAAATAACCGCCGGCAGTATTTGTTTTGCTTTTGCGCCGATGGCGGATTCCTGTCCAAAGGCCTATTGCCAGAATACCGAGCAGATAGGCAATGCTGATGCACAAGTCTAGAGATTTTAACATAATTTTATATTAATGAATCAAGTCGCAACTACTTCCCGCTTCCATTGGAGTTCTGTAAACTCCGCCTTCAATGATAGCAGGATGGACAAAGTGTTTTTGCAGATGTGGTATGTGTTCTAAGAACAAAGCTTCGTGCCCCATGGAAATATGATTAAACAAAACCAGGTGTTGATGCAATTGTCCCATATCCCCCACATGGGGAACAACAGGAATACCATATTTCCGGCAGAGTAAACTGACTGTAATGAATTCACTTACACCACCTAACCTTACGGCATCAGGTTGCATAAAGCCTGCTGCCCCCGTTTGCAGGTAGTTTTTGAAAATTATCCGATTGGGAACATGTTCGCCAAGAGCTAATTTAGTTGGAGCGATAGCCTCAGCCAGGGTTTTATGTGCCATTACATCATCAGGATGGGTTGGTTCCTCAATCCAATAGGGATGCATACTTTGAAATTCTTTGCATATTTTAAGGGCTTGTGGTAAGGTCCATTGCTGATTGGCATCCAGCATCACTTTGATCTCTGGTCCGGCTACCTCGCGTACAATATGCGACCGGCGGATGTCTCTGTCAGAATCCTTACTTCCCACTTTCAGCTTCATTGCTGTAAATCCTTCTGCAACGGCCCTGATACAATTTTCACGCACCTTTTCGTCACTGTAATTGAACCAGCCGATAGAGGTATCATAACCTGGATATCCTGAGCGGAGTATTCCGCAACGGCTTTCTTTGCCTGCAGAATTATTTTTCAGCAGTTCTAATGCCTGCTCCGGGCTAAGTACCTCTTCGAGGTAAGAAAGATCAAGTGTATTGACGATTTCTTCCGGCGAAAGATCAATGAGTAATTTCCATAGTGGTACTCCCCTTTTCTTTGCCCATAAATCATAACAAGCATTGGTTACTGAAGCCAGGGCCAAATGTACTACGCCCTTATGGGGGCCCAGCCAACGGAACTGCTGTTCATTGGAAAGCTGGTTAAACAATGCACCAAAATCAGACATCAGTTCTTCAATATCTTTACCTTTCAACTGCTCTGCATAAAACTGGGCTGCTTTGCAGACCAGGTCATTTCCTTCACCTAATGTAAAAGCAAAGCCTGTTCCTGTAAGACCACTGTCATCAATCAAATTGGTTACCGCATAAGAATAGATAGGGTCGCTATGGATAGCATCACTTCCCGCCCCCTTGCCCAGAGGAAAACGTAGGTCATTTACCTGTATTTTTTTTATCATTTATCCCGTATTATAGATAATCAGTAAATATTTAGTTAGAAATCAAAACTAATCCCATCTGGATCAATCAGCAATGAATTATCTCTCTATTTTAATGGATTATTCGATTAAAACAGTAGCTTTAGCTAACAATCCCAGCTATATATGACGTTAACAACAGCAGACAATAAGCGCAAGAAGAAAGTAAGAGATGGATTTGAAGGGCAAAAGTTAATCAGTTTACCTAATATGATCTATAAGAACACTGACACTGTAAATGCACTTTTGAATCAAATTTTTATTACCCATATAGGCTATTTCCCCAAGGCATCCTCACATTTTCGCGAGCGCAGAAAAGGTTGCGAAGACAATATTTTTATTTATTGTATTGGTGGAAAAGGGTGGTATATGATTGATAAGAAAAGATATGAAGTTGGGCCTAATCAGTATTTTCAAATTCCAGCGACTACAAGCTATATCAAATACGCCGCCGATCAGGATCAGCCGTGGACCATATTTTGGGTGCACTTTAGCGGCAAAGAGATAGATGCTTTTAATCAAGCCTTGAATATTACCTTGGGTGATGGCCCCCAACAGGTTCATTATAATGAAAAAGGAATTCAGATCTGGAACGAAATGTATCGGTGCCTTGAAATGGGGTATAGCAAGGATAACCTGAACAATGCAAATATGTGCTTGTATCATTTTTTATCTACTTTTCTATATCCGGAACAACATTTTACAGGAAATGAGGATAAAGGGATAGTCAGAGAAACCATTGTTTTTATGCGGAGTGAACTGGCTAACAAGTTCACTGTTGAAGACTTCTCAGCCCGTCATAAACTTTCAGCTTCCCACTTTTCAAGTTTATTCCGTCAATCTACAGGAATCTCACCTATGGAGTATTTTATACAGTTGAAAATTCAACAATCATGTCATTTGTTGTACAGCACCGGAACTAAAATCAAGGATGTAGCCATCAGCGTTGGCTATGATGATCCCTATTATTTTTCGCGATTGTTTAAAAAAACCATGGGTATCTCTCCTAAGCAATACAGAGTTATAAATAATGGATTGAATAAATAAACAGTCGGATAATCCATCTGATTAAGCCAGCTAATGTGGCAATTTGTCTTTAACAATACCATATAAATCCTGAAATGTACCATGGCCATGGCTGTTTAAGGAGTTCTAAAATCATAAAAAAATATGATCAATTTCATTTTGTTAGTCAGTCTGTTAAAGACTCTTTTTAAAATATACCTTAAAAGAATGCATATTGTCTAAATAACTGTATTCGAGCTCAAGTCCATATAAGGTGCAAATCTGCTTACTGATGGCCAATCCAAGCCCCATTCCTTCTGATTCAGCAGATTTAGAAAAACGGTCAAAGATCCTGTCCTGAACGCTCTTGTCTTTGCCTGTATTGGAAATTATCAAAATGTTAGAGGTAAGTTTTACATCGATACGGCCTCCTCTATGGTTATGCCTGACTGAGTTGCTGAAGAGATTATTCAAAAGAATATCTGCCAGATACCTGCTCATTGTAATTTCAGTATTTTCCAGTTTGGACCTAACCTCTAGCCCATCCTTATCAAATAGTTCTTGGAATTGCCGGATCTTTCCCTCAAGCATCACCTGGATATCGATATTCTCGGCATCCGGAATAATATTATTTTCAATTTTAGCGAGTAATAAAAGTGATTGATGAAGTCTGGAAAGTCTTCCTGTTGCATGATAAATATCCTCAAGGAGATGTCCTTGCTGCTCTGTGAAGGCCTCTGTCTGAAGCAAGGAGTCAAGCTTGGAGTTGATCACGGCCAGAGGAGTCATCATTTCATGCGATGCATTATCTGTAAAACTTTTGAGCTCCTTATAATCCTGTCTGACCTTTTTTGCCATAGCGTTTACAGATTCATTGAGTTCTCTAAATTCATCTACCTGCGTTGGTTCCTCCTTTATGGTTTCCATTTTTGTTACTTCAAAAGTCTTCATTCTGTTCAGGATAGAATAAAATGGTCTCCACAACCGGCTTAATACAAAACGATTTATGAGAATTAATGAAAGTAACAACACCACAGTTACACCCAATGTGATGAATAAGATAATGCGTACAAGATCCTCAGATTCTACCCTGGACTTGGTAATTGTAACCTGGTAGATCTTGCCCTTTAGATTTACGGTAGTAACCAGACTTCTGCCAGGTTCTACCTCGTTTTCCTTTGGATTGACATAGGTTGTGTAACTGAAATCCCGTTTGTTGGATACATCGCCATTAATCTCCTTATAAGAAACCTGTTGGTCCAGGTAACTGGCGGGAAGTGGTAATTTCTGATAGGTCTGTGTATATTGACGGATTTCATTCTCTTCTACAGCTAAATCCCGGTCCAGTCTTTTTGTTAGTATAAAGTGAATGACTACATAATAAATAATACCAGTAATGATCAGAATAACCAATGAAGTCAGGAGGTTTACACGATTATATCTGGTTGATAGCTTCATGCCTCTCCAAATTTATATCCGATTCCATATACTGACCGTAAATAGTCTTTTCCACCTGCCTCAGCCAATTTCTTTTTCAGGTTTTTAACATGGGTATAGATAAAATCAAAGTCGTTCGAAAGGTCCATTTCGTCTCCCCACAAGTGTTCGGCCATAGCGTTTTTTGTCACTATCTTATTTTTGTTGGCCAGAAAATAAACGAGCAGATCAAATTCTTTTTTAGTAAGAACTACTTGATTATTGGACACTGAGGTCTTCATGGCAGATACATCGACTTTAATTTCATTAAATGTGATCAAATTATGGCCATCGAAATTTTTTCTTCTCACAATGGCACTTACTCTGGCCTTTAGTTCAGAAAGGTGAAAGGGCTTCACCAAATAATCGTCGGCACCAAGATCAAGGCCGGCAAGCCTGTCGTCAAGAGAATGTCTTGCCGACAGGATAAGTACGCCGTCTTTTTTCTTCAGCTGCTTTAGTTGCGACAGCAGCTCAAGTCCTTCACCGTCAGGAAGGCCCAGGTCAAGTAAGATACAATCGTAGTTATAAAGTGCGATCTTTTCAGATGCAGATGCAAAGTTGGAGGCAAACTCACAGATATTGCCTTCTCCAATAAAATAAGCCAGAATGCTTTCCAAAAGTGCCTGTTCGTCTTCAATGACTAGAATTTTCATCCGTATTAAATGCTATCCGAGTTTCCAATCTGGTCTTTCAAAGTGACAGGTATATCCATAAGGATGCTTTTGCAGATAATTCTGATGCTCTTCTTCGGCGTTCCAAAAATCGGTTTCCGGAACCAGCTCTGTTATGATTTTTCCCGGCCATATACCAGATGCTTCCATTTCCGCAATTAAGTCTTTTGCAACTTGTTGCTGTTGTTCATTCGAATAGAAAATAGCAGAACGATAAGATGTACCTATATCGTTTCCTTGTCTGTTTCTCGTTGTCGGATCATGAATCTGGAAGAAATATTCCAGAAGTTTGCGATAGGACAAGCGGGCTGGATCAAATATGACCTCAATAGCCTCAGCATGTGTACCATGATTTCGGTAGGTAGCATTAGGAACATCTCCTCCGGTGTATCCGACAACTGTTGAAATCACTCCGGGATAATGTCGAATAAGTTCTTCCACTCCCCAAAAGCATCCGCCAGCCAAAATTGCTTTTTCAGTATCCATATATTTTTTTCTTTTTAATTTTATAAAGATACACTGACAACGGCTATATTTTGGTTTAATTTCAGTAAATTCATCATCTGAAGCTCACAGGGCTAACGTAATTTTTAACAACGAAATAAAAGTACATGCTAATAATCAATAACTTCGAAGAATATCAATCACATTTGGGTCAGGAATTAGGCGTTTCTAATTGGCATAAAATCGATCAGGATCAGATCAATAAATTTGCAGATGCAACATTCGATCACCAATGGATTCATGTTGATAAAGAGAAAGCTGCAAATGAAGGACCATTTAAAGCGACTATTGCGCATGGTTATTTAACCTTATCTTTAATACCCTATCTATGGAAGCAGATTGCAGATGTACGCAACATCAAAATGGAAATCAACTACGGTATTGAGAGTTTTAAATTTGGTCAACCGGTATTGGTGGATAGTGAAGTGCAGTTAAAAGCGAAGCTGATATCGATTGCCAATTTACGTGGTACAACAAAGGTTATTATTGAAGCAACGCTCGCTATTAAAGATCAACCAAAACCAGCCTACGTTGGCAATGTTGTTTTTCTTTACCATTTCATTTGACATATTGGATTAACCATGATGCAGGGGGCCATACTCAGCCGTGGGCCTAACCATAAAGACCATTGGCAATCTTGCCAGTCTGTAAACATATGAAAGAGTAATCCAACTGCAATTATCCGTGTTTTAGGAAAAAAGAGCAGAACAAAATAAACCGCAATGGCATAGTAAGAATGTAAAGGGTGATAACCAATACTGCATCTGTCCGGATCAAAAATCGGGGTGGCCAGCAGGTGATCCGCATCTACGAGCATAGTCGCAATCATAATCAACCAGGCCTTCTTCCACTCTTTTCTGAAAAATATAAATGCTATTAAACCAGGGACCAGGAAATGTAAACTATAGTGAACTATAGGTTTTAATATAAAAAACAGGT
>Ga0182008_10000463_pt1 | contig 31028 bp, 19 predicted proteins | sample Sormic07211129_1_FD_120482 | JGI IMG/M metagenome (GOLD analysis project Ga0182008, IMG submission 120482) | Rhizosphere microbial communities from Sorghum bicolor, Mead, Nebraska, USA - 072115-129_1 metaG | ecosystem: Host-associated > Plants > Roots > Rhizosphere | place: USA: Nebraska...
GGCCAATACGCCTACCGTGACCGTCGTCAGAAAAAACGTCAGTTCCGCGCTCTGTGGATTGCTCGTATCAACGCTGGTGCTCGTAATAACGGCCTGTCGTACAGCCGTCTGATCGCTGGCCTGAAAAAGGCGTCCATCGAGATCGACCGTAAGGTTCTGGCTGATCTGGCAGTGAACGAAAAAGCGGCGTTTGCTGCGATTGTCGAGAAAGCTAAAGCCACCTTGGCTTAAGTACCCCCGACAGTCATCCGGGCTCACCTTTCGTGAGCCCAGATGTTAAACGTCATAAATAGGGGAAGAGCCTTCAAGCTCTTCCCCTATTTTGTATCTGGAGTCTGTACATGGAAAACCTGGATGCGCTGGTTTCTCAAGCACTTGAGGCCGTGCAACACGCTGAAGACATCAATGCCCTGGAACAGATCCGGGTTCACTTCCTTGGCAAGAAGGGCGAGCTGACTCAGGTGATGAAGACCCTGGGCAACCTGCCTGCCGAAGAGCGTCCGCAAGTCGGTGCGCTGATCAACGTTGCCAAGGAGCGTGTAACAGAGGTTCTCAATGCTCGCAAAGCGGCTTTCGAGGAGGCGGAACTCAGCGCCAAGCTCGCCGCTGAGTGCATTGACGTCACTCTGCCGGGCCGTGGCCAGACCTCGGGCGGTCTGCACCCGATTACGCGGACCCTGGAGCGTATCGAACAGTTCTTCACTCATATTGGCTACGGCATCGCCGAAGGCCCTGAGGTTGAAGACGACTACCACAACTTTGAAGCGCTCAACATCCCAGGCCACCACCCGGCCCGGTCGATGCATGACACCTTCTATTTCAACGCGAACATGTTGTTGCGCACCCATACCTCACCGGTACAGGTCCGCACCATGGAGTCGCAGCAGCCGCCTATTCGCATTGTCTGCCCAGGCCGTGTGTACCGTAGCGACTCCGATATCACTCACTCGCCGATGTTTCACCAGGTCGAAGGCCTGCTGGTCGATCGTGACATCAATTTCGCCGACCTGAAGGGCACGATCGAAGAGTTCCTGCGGGTGTTCTTCGAGAAGGAACTGGCGGTGCGTTTCCGTCCTTCGTACTTCCCGTTCACCGAGCCTTCCGCCGAAGTCGATATGGAGTGCGTGATGTGCAGCGGTAAAGGCTGCCGGGTCTGCAAGCAGACTGGCTGGCTGGAAGTCATGGGATGCGGCATGGTTCATCCGAACGTGCTGCGTATGTCCGGGATCGATCCGGAAGAGTTCCAGGGCTTTGCCTTCGGCATGGGCGCCGAGCGTCTGGCCATGCTGCGTTACGGTGTCAATGACTTGCGCCTGTTCTTCGACAACGACTTGCGGTTCCTTGCGCAATTTCGCTAGTCGCGCGTCCGTAACGAATCTATTAGGAGAGCAGGATGAAATTCAGTGAACAATGGCTGCGCGGCTGGGTTAGCCCGCAGGTAAGTCGTGACGAGCTGGTAGCCCGTCTATCGATGGCCGGTCTTGAGGTCGACAGCGTAACGCCGGCCGCCGGTGATTTCAGTGGCGTGGTAGTGGGCGAGGTGTTGAGCACCGAGCAACACCCGGATGCCGACAAGCTGCGCGTTTGCCAGGTCAGCAATGGTTCGGAAACCTTCCAGGTTGTCTGCGGCGCGCCGAACGTGCGCCCGGGCCTGAAGGTCCCGTTCGCCATGATCGGTGCCCAGTTGCCGGGCGACTTCAAGATCAAGAAGGCCAAGCTGCGTGGAGTGGAATCCAACGGCATGCTGTGCTCCCAGGCTGAGCTGCAAATCGGTGAGGGCAATGACGGCCTCATGGAGTTGCCGGTCGATGCGCCGGTGGGTGAGGACGTTCGCACCTACCTGAGCCTGGACGATGCCAGCATCGAGGTCGACCTGACCCCTAACCGCGGGGACTGCCTGTCCCTGGCCGGCATGGCCCGTGAAGTGGGTGCCTTGTACGCGGCCAAGGTGCAGCGTCCGGAAGTACCGGCGATTCCTGCGGCGCATGACGAAGTGCGTCCAGTGGAAGTGCTGGCTCCGGCTGCCTGCCCACGTTACCTGGGGCGTGTCGTCCGCAATGTCGACCTGTCCAAGCCTACTCCGCTGTGGATGGTCGAGCGCCTGCGTCGCGCCGATGTACGCAGTATCGATGCTGCAGTGGACATCACCAACTACGTGATGCTCGAACTGGGCCAGCCGCTGCATGCCTTCGATCTTGCCGAGATCAATGGCGGCATCCGTGTACGAATGGCTGAAGAGGGCGAGAAGCTGGTATTGCTCGACGGTCAGGAAGTGACCCTGCGCAGCGATACCCTGGTGATTGCCGACCATACCCGAGCCCTGGCGATTGCCGGCGTGATGGGGGGTGAGCACAGTGGCGTCACCGCCAATACCCGTGACGTATTCCTGGAAAGTGCCTTCTTCGACCAGATCGCGGTTGCTGGCAAGGCACGCTCCTATGGCCTGCATACCGATGCTTCCCATCGCTATGAGCGTGGTGTGGACTGGCAGCTTGCTCGCGAAGCCATGGAGCGGGCTACTGGCTTGCTGCTGGAAATCACGGGCGGCGACGCGGGGCCGATCATTGAAACGCTCAGCGAGCAGCATCTGCCATCCGTTGCGCCTGTCACCTTGCGCGCTGAACGCATCACTCAGATGCTGGGCATGGAAATCGACGGCCTTGAGGTAGAGCGTTTGCTCACCGCCCTGGGCCTGACTGTAACTGCCGATGGGGCAGGGCAGTGGCGTGTTGAGGTGCCGAGCCATCGCTTCGATATCAGTCTTGAGGTTGACCTGATCGAAGAGCTGGCACGTCTTTATGGTTACAACCGTCTGCCGGTTCGCTATCCGCAGGCTCGTCTGGCGCCTCAGGCCAAGGCCGAGGCCGAGGGTGACCTGCCTGCTCTGCGTCGTTTGCTGGTTGCTCGTGGCTATCAGGAAGCGATCACCTACAGCTTCATCGATCCGAAGCTGTTTGAACTGTTCAACCCAGGCGTCGAACCGCTGTTGCTGGCCAATCCGATTTCGGCCGACATGGCAGTCATGCGTTCCTCTCTGTGGCCGGGCCTGGTCAAGGCGCTTCAGCACAACCTGAACCGTCAGCAGGATCGTGTCCGCATGTTTGAAAGCGGCCTGCGTTTTGTTGGCCAGCTGGAAGGTTTGAAGCAGCAGCCGATGCTGGCAGGTGTTGTATGTGGCAGCCGCTTGCCTGAAGGCTGGGCGCAAGGTCGCGATGGCGTGGACTTCTTCGACGTCAAGGCGGATGTCGAAGCGGTACTGGGTTTTGCCGGTGCTCTTGATGCATTCACCTTTGTGCCGGGCAAGCATCCAGCGCTTCATCCTGGTCAGACGGCTCGCATCGAGCGTGATGGTCGTGAAGTCGGTTTCCTGGGGGCCATTCACCCAGAGCTGGCGAAGAATCTCGGCCTGGACCGCCCTGTCTATGTGTTTGAACTGGTCCTGAGCGAAGTGGCTCAAGGGCGTTTGCCGAAATTCCATGAGCTGTCGCGCTTCCCGGAAGTGCGTCGCGACCTGGCATTGCTGGCGGATCGTGACGTGGCGGCCAGCGCCGTTCTGGACGTAATCCGTGAAAATGCAGGTGAGTGGCTGACAGACCTCAGGCTGTTTGACGTCTATCAGGGTAAAGGCATTGATCCTCATAGAAAAAGCCTTGCCGTCGGCTTGACCTGGCAGCATCCATCGCGCACTCTTAACGACGATGAGGTGAACTCTACGACGCAAAATATCCTCACCTCGCTCGAACAAAGGTTGAACGCCACGTTAAGGAAGTGACGTATGGGGGCTCTGACGAAAGCTGAAATGGCCGAACGTCTCTACGAAGAGCTAGGCCTGAATAAACGCGAGGCCAAGGAATTGGTCGAGCTATTCTTTGAAGAAATCAGGCACGCTCTCGAAGATAACGAACAGGTCAAATTGTCCGGTTTCGGTAACTTCGACCTTCGGGATAAACGCCAGCGTCCTGGCCGCAACCCGAAAACGGGTGAAGAAATCCCGATCACGGCGCGCCGTGTGGTCACCTTTCGTCCAGGGCAGAAGTTGAAGGCCCGAGTTGAGGCTTATGCTGGAACCAAGTCATAACGACGAGCTCCCGGTCATTCCGGGCAAGCGCTACTTCACCATTGGTGAGGTCAGTGAGCTCTGTGCGGTCAAGCCGCATGTGCTGCGTTATTGGGAGCAGGAGTTTCCTCAACTCAACCCCGTCAAGCGCCGCGGAAATCGCAGGTATTATCAGCGCCAGGATGTGCTGATGATCCGGCAGATCCGCGCGTTGCTTTATGACCAGGGGTTCACCATCGGCGGGGCGCGCCTGCGTCTTTCCGGTGATGAGGCCAAAGACGATACGACCCAGTACAAGCAACTGATCCGTCAGATGATCTCTGAGCTGGAAGATGTGCTTGTGGTGCTAAAAAAGTAATTCTCTGTTTTAAATACTTCCACTTTTCAAAAGCTTGCGGTATATTCCTCAACGTTTCCTGAGAAGTGAAACAGGTTTCACGCCTAGTCGGGGCGTAGCGCAGTCCGGTAGCGCACTAGCATGGGGTGCTAGGGGTCGAGTGTTCGAATCACTCCGTCCCGACCATATTTTTCAATGACTTAGCCCAATCTTCACAGGTTGGGCTTTTTCATGTCTGGGACATTTGCAGGGAGGGCCTCGTTTTCCTCCTTGGCACTGCCAGTGCAGGCTCGCGTCAGCATCCTGATCGATGCTTTGTTGATGGCCTCTCTTCCTCTTTCTCTTCCTCCTCCTCTTTCTCGCTTGCTATAGCCTTTTACTTCAGTGTCTGGCAGGACCGGTACAAAGCCAGGCAACAGCGTTAGCAGCTACTTCTCTGGCCAGGATCGAGTCTCGCTGACCGAGGTTCTTTTCCCTAGCGAATCATTCATACGATCGGCAACCCACTTTGCTGATGCGCTGCAGGGCATTTCAACGAACTTGAATCCGTTGTCTCCACTGGACAGCAACATTCGCTTTTTTTGGGAGAGGCTGGATTCTTTGTCGCTCGCTGACTTGGATGACGAATTCGCCTTGGTCGAGTAACCGCCGCCTCTTGGACTGGCAGAAAAAAGCCCGCAATCGCGGGCCTTTTCAGAGGGCATTCCGATTTATTTGAACAGGCCTCCAATGGCGTTAATCGCATCTGCGGCCTTGTTCATGTTCTGCTGGCGCTGGGAGTTGGTGTCCACCTGAGCCTGAGCGTTGTAGTTGGTACCGCTGCAGCTTTTGTTGGTCTGCGTCAGGGCTGCCTGAAAGGCATTCGCTCGCAAGGTGTCACCCTTGGCATTGGCAGCATTGATGTTTGCCTGCAGGTCGCGGATCTGTTGCTGGCAGGAGGTGTTGTTTGCATTGGCCGTGGTGGTGTTGGCCCCCCCTAGAACCGATCCAAGGGCGCCTGTCAGGGCGCTCAGGTCGGCGGCGTGGGCATTCAGGGCGAACAGGCTGAACAGAGCGGTGACTGGCACGAGTTTGGAAAGACGCATGGCAAACCTCAATGTTTGATTGCCTGCGCACAGAGAGGCCCGAGCTGGCGCAGAACAATATCCGTATTAGAAATGAGCGCTCGGGTGAGAAAAAATATAATTTGGTCAATTATTGACCTTCAACCCTGGCGCTCCATAACTGTGAAGAATTTCACATTGTTTGCCGGATAGGGATGGAGAGGGTTGCTTGGCATTCCAGGCTCCTGAAGCCCTGTACTTGGTCGATCCACCAGCGGTGGAGTCGGCGGCAGATCGATTTCCTGGCGTCTGCTGCGTCGACGAGCAGGGCGAGTGCACAAAGTCCGGGGGCTGGGTTGGGCTTTTGCATTCACTTCAGGTTATTTGGGCTTCGGTAAATGCCGAAGCCTTGAGCTTTCTTGACCGACCTCCACGCCAGGTTGGTGTGCCGTGGCTATTTCAATGGAGTGTCTTGAGCCTGCGGCTTTCGCCAATTCTGATTCGGTCCAGTGCCCTGTTTAACCCATCCAGGGCGTCCAGGAGAGCCTTTGCCTCGACTTCTCGACCGTCCCCCCACAGGCGTTCCGCCATTTTATTGAGGGCTTGAATAGAGCGTTCGATGTCAGCGGCTGTGGCGGCGTTGGTGTCCGCCGGGTGTTTCTTGGTCATCGGAAAAGGCTTCGACAGGGACTGAGGACGGTGTGAATACATTACTACGTGTGTCTTTTTGCTTGGGCCCTGTCTGCCAAGGATATATCCCTTTTAAGAGCTGACAGTCTCTTCAGATCGGAGAGTTGGTATTTTTTGCTGAAGTTGATGTGGATTACGCTGTTGCTAGGTGCCTAAAGATTACAGATGAAAACCCGTCAGAGCGTAGCGTAACCCAGGCAGCAATTTCTATGAGGCCCTTTGGGCGAGCCAGCAACCTTGCTGTTTGTCGCGTTGTTCACGCCTGCTAATCCGAGAGCGAGAGGTTCAGTAGCGTATGTTGATCAGGCTTTGAGCATGGGGATGGTGGTTGAAGCCGCGTAGTAGAAGGATTTCATAGCAAATGATCCTCTCTCCTTGTTACAGCGGAGCAGGCAAAAATCTGGCAGAATACGCGCCGGAAAAAATGCCAATTCGAATTTTTATAAAGGCTTTAAGTTGTTGTTTTTTCTAAAGTATTGTAGTTGTTTTTTTATGGGGTTGTACTGCTATTTTGCGCAAGGTAATAAGGGGGTTTTTGAATTATCGTGCCGAAGTTGATGGTTTGAGAGCAATTGCGGTAATTCCAGTTATTTTGTTTCATGCTGGGTTTCCTTTGTTTAGTGGTGGGTTTATAGGGGTTGATATATTCTTTGTTATTAGTGGTTATTTGATAGCTACAATAATAAGGAGCGATCTTGAAAGCGGTAAATTCTCTATTCTGGATTTTTATGAGCGTAGAGCCCGTAGAATTTTGCCGGCTTTATTTTTTGTTATGTTCGTTTGTTCGGTGTTGTCATGGTTTATATTGGCGCCTCGTGAGTTGGTAGATTTTGGTGAAAGTCTTGTTTCTGTTGTGGCATTTGTATCAAATATGTTTTTTTGGAGCAAGGCTGGATATTTTGATTTGGCTTCTGAGTTGAAGCCATTGTTGCATACTTGGAGTCTTGCAGTAGAGGAACAGTATTATTTGTTTTTTCCGGTTTTTCTTATTGTTGCTTGGAGGGTTAGTAAAAAGTCCATTGTTTGGCTTTTGATTTTGATGTTGGGGCTTAGTTTTTTTACAGCTCAATGGGGTTCTTTAAACAAGCCAGGTGCTACATTCTACTGGCTTCCAACTAGAGCTTGGGAACTGCTTGTTGGGTCTCTTACTGCATTCTATTTGTCAAAGAAAGATCGTTGCTTTCTACCTAAATTTCTCTCGGAAGTTATGGGGGGTGTTGGTCTTTCCTTTATATTTTATTCCATATTTAAATTCACAGGTGATACTCCGTTTCCTGGAGTCTATGCATTGTTGCCAACCCTTGGTGCTGCAATGCTTATCATATTTTCAACATCTGAAACGTTGGTTGGCAAATTTTTAGGTAATAAGATATTTGTTTTTTTGGGCTTGATAAGCTACAGCGCATACCTGTGGCACCAGCCCATATTAGCCTTTGCAAGGTACGGGGCTGCGGAGGAACCTAGAGCAACTATTTTATTGGCGATCATTCTTGCTACTTTCGTTTGTGCATATTTGAGTTGGAGATACATCGAAGTCCCATTTAGAAATAGAAATAATATTAATCGAAGCGGGGTGTTCTTATTCGGCGCAGGAGGTGGTGCATTTCTCGTTTCGATTGGGCTGCTGATAGTAGTGAATAGTGGATTTCCTGGTCGAGCAGCAGTACCTGAAGAAGTCAAAGAGTCATTTGCAAGTAATAGTCCTCGAAAAGATTGCGATGTTGATAGGGATTTAAAAGGTAAAGACGTTGACTTTTGTAAAGTAGGTGACTTGTCTGCAGTCCCTACGATTGCTGTTTTTGGTGATAGCCATTCGGAAACGATGTTGAGTCCGTTTGACTCCATTGCTAAGGAGTTGCATTTGGGAGTGGTTCATCTTGGCCTGGGAGGCTGTCCTCCGCTTTTAGGTGTTGATGTCCTAAATGGGAACTTTGCATACGGAGTTTGTGCTGATATTGCCAAACGCCAGATCAAATACGTTAAAGAGAACAATATAAAAAAGTTTTCTTGGTTTCCAGGTGGACACTTTATACAGATGGAAGCTATAAAGGTAGTGGCGTTTTCTTTCTGGGCTCAAATAAAACAGGTGCGCGCACAAGAAAGGATAGTCGTGAAAAATTTGCTAGGTCAATCGAGAAAACTGTTTCTGAATACAGAAAGCTGGGTGTGGAAGTGTTCATAGTCGAACAGGCTCCACAGCAAAAAGTAAACCCGGTAATTGCAACTTACAGGTATTATTCAGGTGGCAGGTCTAATGATCTTGATACGTTTTTTCTGGCGTCGTCAGTGAGGCGAGAAGAACATTTCAGGCTTCAGGGTTTTACAAGGTTTGTGTTTTCTAAACTGGACGGTTTGGCTGGAGTGTCGGTAGTTAATTTGGATAGTGCACTTTGTAATAATGAAGTGTGTTACTTGGGGGGGGTAATTCAAAATCATATTACGAGGATGACAATCATCTGTCGTCAGTTGGCGCGATGATGACGAAGGATATTATTAAGGGCTTCATTGTTAATTGATGCTAGCCACATGAATGAGTATTTTTTGTTGTGTGCCGCAGTGGGAGGTGCAGCAATACGGCCGAAGGGCTATGAAGAATCCAGGCCATCAGGGGGATATCCATATAAGCGGATGTGCACTGAGAAGAGCTGGGGCGATCATCTATCCAAGCTTCTTTATTCGAGCTATCCAGTATCCGGTGTCATTTCATAACTGCTTGAAGCTAAGGTTGTTGGGATGGCGCAAAGCTACTTGGCGCCGGGTGGACTGGGGTTGATCGCCATTTGTTTACCGTTCTTCGATTTGTTATTGGGCCTGCAGCAATTCGTCGAGCACCCCCATGAAGGCTTCCACCAACTGGCTGCGGCCCTGCTTGCGGGTCAGTACCAGCAACTGGGCGGTGGCGCTGGGGTCGGCGAGGGGGCGGTAAGTCACGCCTTTTTTCGCCAGGGTCTGGGTGCAGCGGGGCACCAGGGCAATGCCCTGGCCGGCGGCGACCAGGGCGATGATCGAGGTGATCTGCCGGCCGCTGGGGCCCGGGCGCAATGGCAGGCCGTTGCGTCGGTAGAGTTGTTCGATGGCTTCGTTGAGCCCCGAGCCGTAGTCGGCGGGAAACAGGATCAGCGGATGCTCGCTAAGCTCGGCCAGAGTCACTTGTGCCTGCGCGGCCAGGGGGCTGTCGCTGGAGATCGCCGCCACCAGCGGTTCGTCCCCCAGGGACAGGGACTGGATATCGCTCTGCTCGCTCGGCGGTTGCATGCGGCTCATGCCGATGTCGATGCGCCCGTCGACAATCTGCGACCACTGGCTGACCGAAGCACCTTCCACCAGGGTCAATTGCACGTCCGGGAAGCGCTGGGCGAAGGCCTGGATCGCCTGGCTGAACAGGTCCGAGAGGGCGATGGAACTGGCGTAGCCCAGGGCCAGTTGCCCGGCGCAACCTGCAGCCAGCTTGCCGGCCATGACCTGGGCCAGGTCCACCTGTTCCAGCACGGCCCGGGCGTACGGCAGGAAATGCCGGCCCTGGGCGGTGAGGGTCACGGTGCGGCTGGTGCGGTCGAACAGGCGAAACCCCAGTTCGGTTTCCAGGGCCGAAATCTGCCGGGTCAGCGGCGGTTGCGCCAGGTGCAGGCGCAGGGCGGCGCGACCAAAATGCAGCTCTTCGGCGACCGTCAGAAAATAACGCAACTTGCGTAGATCGAGCATCCTGTTCCCTGGGTATTGATCGGTCGGAATTCGGTATTGGTCTTGGCTTGGCGACGTATTTTATAAAGGCCTTTGGTCATAAAACGAGAGGTTTCATGAATTCGCGTCAGCATTGTGCGCGCATCGCCCTGTTTCTGTGTGGTTGTGCGGCATTTCTCAACCTGTATGCGACCCAGGGCATTCTCCAGGAATTTGCCCAGAGCTTTCAGGTGAGCATCCGGGAAGCCGGCTGGAGCATCACCGTCACCACCCTGGCGGTGGCCCTCACTGCGCCCTTTGTCAGCCGCTTTACCGGGCGTTTCGATCAGCGCCGGGTGATTGTGGTGGCCGCGCTGTTGCTGGCGGTGCCGGCGGGGCTGGCGGCCTATGCCGGCAGTTTTACCCAGCTGCTGGTCTGGCGCCTGGTGGAGGGCATGCTGATCCCGGTGGTGTTCGCCACCAGCGTGGCCTACATCGGCGACCGCTGGAGCGGCGGCACCGTGACCGAAGTCACCAGCCTGTATGTCGCCGGCACCGTGCTGGGCGGCTTTGCCGGGCGTTTTGTCACCGGTTTCATGACCGAATACGTGGGCTGGCGCGAAGCCTTTGCCTTGCTCGCGGGCCTGAGCCTGCTGATCGGGGTGGCCATTCATTTGCTGCTGCCGGCCAACCCGCCCCTGACCGCGCCCCGGGCATCCGGCGGCCTCAGTGCCCTGCGCGAGCTGTGCCGGCGGCCCTTGCTGGCAGCGTACGGCGTGGGCTTCTGCGTGCTGTTCTCGCAAGTGGCCACCTTTACCTACGCCGGGCTCTACCTGAGCCAGGCGCCGTTCGACCTGGGGGCCGCAGCCCTGGGCGCGATCTACAGCGTGTTCCTGCTGGCCCTGATGGTGATCCCCATCGCCGGGCGCCTGAGCAAGTCGCGGCCCCAGGCCGAGCTGCTGGTGGCTGCGGCGTTGCTCGGGGTCTGCGGTTCGGCCCTGACCCTGCTGCCGTCGCTGTGGCTGATCGTGCTGGGCCTGGCCCTGAGTTCCACCGGGGTGTTCCTGGCCCAGGCCGCCGCCAACTCCTTTACCACCGCCACCGCCCGCCACAACAAGGCCGGCGCCGTGGGCCTGTACCTGACCTGCTACTACCTGGGCGGCAGTTTTGGCGCCGTGGTCCCGGCCCTGCTCTGGAGCCACTGGGGCTGGCAGGGCTGCGTGGTGCTGATCGTGCTGTTCCAACTGCTGTCGCTGCTGATTGCCTGGGGCGGCTGGAAGCCCCTCGAACCCCAAACCCCGGTCGCGGCTCGCGAACCGTCCAACCCGATAGATTCATCATCCAACAAGGAATACGTGAGGTGACCATGAATAACGTACTGACCCGGCAGAGCCAGTTGCTGAAGATTGTCGAACCTGTGTTGAACGACATGCCGGCCAGTGTCTTGAAGCATGCGCTGTTCGAGGCGTTCTGGAGCGAAGAGGGCGCCCTGGTGGACATCGAGCATGCCTTCGAGAAGCTCACCTCCCGTCGCCACGAGCCGGCGGTGCTGCGCAAGTTCTTCGCCAGCTGGTCGAAGACCAACAACTCCGCCACCAGTGTGTCCGGGCTGGCCAACCGCATCACCTTGCTGGCCCGCTCCGGGCAGGGCTCGGAAGCCGCCGACGGCCTGTACCGGGCCTGCGGCAGCCTGCAGCGGATCACCGATGAAGACCTGGGCGCCCTGGGCAATACCCTGCATTCGGACCTGTTCTACAACATGGCCACGCCGATCTGCGGCGATGACCAGTGGCTGCTCAAGGAAAACTGCCTGCCCTCGGCCCAGGGCTTCAAGGACTGGACGGATTTTCGCCGCCTGCGTGACCGCGACCTGCTGCAGGGGCTGCTGACCACCCTGATCCACGAGGTCTACACCCACGGTGAAGTGGAGTTTATCCACCCGCTGTACAAGCAGTGGTTCGTCCGCGACATGGGGGTGCCGGCAGAGAAGGCGCGCACCACCGTGGCCTGGGTCACGGTGCACACCGGCGGCACCGAGAGCAATCACTTCGCCCATGCGGTGGCGGCGGTCAACGAGTTCGTCGATGCCATGCAGGTGCGGGTCGACCCGCAGGCCGCACGGGAAATCTTCGCCGAATACCTGCAGCGCAAGGCTCGGGTAATGCGCGACTGTACCCAGCTGTTGCGTTGATGGCTCCGGCCCGGCCCCGGCAACGGGGCTTGTGGCTGACCCAGGCTCGCCTATCCTGTTGCTGATTGACCCTTCCTTTTCATTTTGCAGCCTGCCTCGACAATGAATGACCTGAAACATCACGCCTCCCCGGAGGCATTGCCGGCGTCCGATGTGTCGGTGCGCCGCCGTTCCCTGGTGGCCGGTTGCGGCGCCCACGCGGTGCATGACGGCCTGACTGACGTGATCTATGTACTGCTACCGATCTGGCAGGCGCAGTTCGCCATGAGCTACGCCCAGATCGGCCTGCTGCGCGGCGCCTATTCCGGGATGATGGCCGGCTTCCAGTTGCTGGCCAGCCGTGGAGCCAAGCGCTGGGGACGCGAGCGCCTGCTGGTGGGTGGCACTGCCCTGGCCGGGCTGGCCTACCTGCTGGCGGGGCAGGCCGGGGGGCTGGGGGTGTTGCTCCTGGCGCTGCTGCTGGGCGGCCTGGGGGCCAGTACCCAGCACCCGCTGGCGTCCTCGATCATCACCGACACCCACGAGGCTGGCGGCGGGGTCAAGGAAGCGCTGTCCCAGTACAACTTCGCCGGGGACATCGGCAAGACCCTGATTCCCGGGTTGGTGGGGCTGCTGCTGACCGTGATCAGCTGGCGTGCCAGCGTGACCCTGATCGGCCTCCTGGGGCTGGCCGCTGCGCTGGCGCTGTGGTGGCTGATCCCGTCCCGGGCGGCGACCCTGGCCATGCAGCAAAAGGCGCCGAAGACGGTCAAGGGCCAGGGCTCGGTCGGCGGCCTGCGGGCACTGATCCTCACCGGCACCCTGGACAGTGCGGTACGCATGGGTTTTCTGACCTTCCTGCCGTTCCTGCTCAAGGCCAAGGGCGCCGGCACCGCCGGTATCGGCCTGGCCCTGACCCTGCTGTTCGTCGGTGGCGCTTTCGGCAAGCTGCTGTGCGGTTACCTCGGGGCGCGTATCGGCATGATGAAGACCGTGTGGATCACCGAGTTCACCACCGCCAGCCTGATCGTGCTGGCGGTGTTCCTGCCCTATGTGGGGTTGATGGTGATGCTGCCGCTGCTGGGGCTGGCGCTGAACGGCACCTCGTCGGTGCTCTATGGCGCGGTGCCGGACCTGGCGGGGGCGGGCAAGCGCGAGCAGGCGTTCTCGCTGTTCTACACCGGCACCATCGGCGGCGGGGCACTGGCGCCGGTGCTGTTCGGCAGCCTCGGCGACGTCACCGGGATTCCCCTGGCGGTGATGGCCCTGGCCGCGACCCTGCTGCTGACCCTGCCGCTGTCCTGGTACGTGCAGCGTGGCCTGGACGCCGACGCCCGGTCCTTGCCCAGCCCCGGCTGAGGTCCCGCCAATGCCCTGAAAGCGCAGGCCCGGAGCGGGATTGTCCGGGCCTGCTGCTTGCTGGTGGAGCGCTAGCCGCGCAGGCGCCATTCGGGCCCCGCGGCAGGGGCCGGCAGCGGCGCTGCCAGGGTCCTGGCCAGTTCGACGAAGCGCTCCAGGCAGCGCGACCCCAGGGGCGTGCGCCAACTGACCGTCTGTTCCAGCACATAGGGCTCGGCCAGCGGCACATAGACCACCCCGGGACGCTGCAGGGTCGCGGTGTAGTCGGGCACCACGGCCACCCCGCGCTCCGCCGCCACCAGGGACACCAGGGTGGTCATCTGTGACGCCGTGGGCCCCAGGCGCGGGATGATCCCGCTGTGGGCGCAGAGGTCCTCCAGGGCGGTGTTCAGGGCCGATCCGTAGGCGCTCGGAAAGGTCACGAAGGATTCCCCCGCCAGTTCGCAAAACCCCAGGCTGCTCCTGCCGGCGAAAGCGCTGCGCGACGGTACCGCCACCACCAGGGAATCGCGCGAACTCACCAGCGACTGCAAACCGTGGGCCGGCAAGTTGGGCGCCCCCCAGCCAAAGCCGATATCCAGGCTGCCATCGATCAACTGCTGGCGCTGGCTGGCGGTGGACACCTCGCGAAACGCCAGCTCCACCTCCGGCAGGCTGCGGCTGGTGTTGCGGATCATCTCGGAGAAAGCGTTGGACAGGGGAATCGAGCTGGCATAGCCGATGACGATACGGCCGATGGCGCCATGGGCGATCTTGCGCGCGGTGGCCTCGGCCTCGCCGACGGCACTGATCACCCCCCGGGCCTGCTGCAGGAACAGTTCGCCCTCCGGGGTCAGGCACACGGTGCGGGTCGAGCGTTCGAACAGGCGGATGCCCAGGCGCGCCTCCAGGGCGGCGATATGCCGGGTTAGCGGCGGTTGGGCGATCCGCAGGCGCAGGGCGGCGCGGCCGAAGTGCAATTCATCGGCAACGGTGACGAAATAACGCAGACGACGGAGCTCTAGCATTTCTTGTTTTTCCAGTATCAATCACGACGCAAACAGTATTGGCCGCTATTTGCGACTGTCATCAGAATGTAAGACGACCAGCCTAGACCAGCTTTCCAGGTTGCCGGAGGCGCATGGGTACAGGCTCGGTTCACTCTGTTTTCCGATTGTTTTCGCAGGTACAAAAATGACAAGCAGCGAAGCCACGGCCGTCCGTTTTTCCTTGTCCCAGCGTGCGCTGGGCCTCAGTGCCCCAGGCACCTCGAGCATGCGCAGCAAAGCCAACGCCCTGAAGGAAAGCGGGATCAAGGTGATCAATTTCGCCGCCGGCGAATTGTCCTTCGATGCCTGCGAGGACATGCGCGCCGGGGCCATCGAAGCCATCGCCAATGCGCGCAACCGCTACACCCCGCCCATCGGCCTGCCGGCCCTGCGCGAGAAGCTCGCGCAACGGGTCAGCCAGCGCACCGGGGTGGAGTTCGCCGCCAATGAAGTGGCGGTCACCGCCGGGGCCAAGCAGGCGCTCTACAACGCCTGCATGGTGCTGCTCAACCCCGGGGACGAGGTGATAGTGCCGACCCCGTACTGGGAAACCTTTCCCACCCAGATCCGCCTGGCCGGCGCCACCCCGGTGTGCGTCCAGACCCGCGCCGACCACTACCGGCTGACGGTGGACGCGGTGCGTGGCGCGCTCACCGAGCGCACCCGGATGATCGTCATCAACACCCCCAACAACCCCACCGGCACCGTCTATGAACGCGAGCAACTGCTGGCCATCGCCCAGTTGGCCCAGGAGCGGCAACTGTGGGTGATGTTCGACGAGTGCTATCGCGGCCTGGTGCGCGAAGGCCACGAGCACCACAACATCCTGGCGCTGTGCCCGGCATTGAAAGGGCAGACGGTGCTGATCGATTCCTTCTCCAAGAGCCAGGCGGTGACCGGCTGGCGGGTCGGCTACGCCTGCGCTCCGGCGCCGGTGATCGCGGCCATGCACAACCTGCAGGGGCACACCACCTCAAACCCCAGCAGCCTGTCCCAGTACGCCGCGCTCAATACCCTGAACGCCGATTCGTCGCACTTTGCCGACCTGGTCAACCCGTTCCTGCAACGCCAGCTGCACGCCGCACGCACCTACCTCGACCGCCTGGAAGGGGTGAGCTATGCGCCGCCGGAAGGCGCCTTCTACCTGTATATCGATGTCTCTTCCCGGCTCGGCGGCTACTACCAGGGCGAAGCGGTGCGCGATGTGGATCACCTGGCCGACCTGCTGCTGACCGAGGCGCACATCGCGGTGGTGCCCGGTTCCGGTTGTGGCGATCCCCACTGCATCCGCATTTCCTACGCCGTGGAATATGAGGAACTGATCGAAGGCCTGGGCCGTTTCGCCCAGTTCATCTCGGCGATCGTCATCGACTGAAGCGGCTCCCGGCAGCCCAGCCCCCAGGGGATCAAGCCCGTTCCCGAGCCCGCCGTGGCCCGGGCCGGCGTCGTTCATCTTGTTGTCCGTGAAGTGAAGAACAATTACAGGAGAAAAACATGGAGAGTTCCCGCAAGGCGTTCATCGGCTACGTGCACCAGGCCCTGGTGGATGTCGAGGACCGCAACCTGGTGGAGGCCCTGCTGACGGGCTTTGAAAACCACCCCGACAAGCTGGACGGCTACTGCCTGACCTACCAGCGCATGACCTCGCGCAAGTGGTCCGAGGACTCGCTGTGCACCTTTTTCTGCGGCTGGCGCAGCCCGGATGGCGCGGCCCATGCGGTGTCCAGCATCATCGTGCGGCTGCTGCAGGAGTCCGAGGACCTGCCCGGTGATGACAACAAGCTCAAGCTGCTGGAGGCGGCCCGGCACTGCGGCGAGATCATCGTCGAGGACGTCGGCCTGGGCGAGATGCACGGCCATCCCCACCATTCCAAGCTCTACCACCGCATGGCCTCGGCCATCTGCGGCTCGGACAACTGGCGCTTGCAGGACAAGTACCTGAACCCCATCACCAAGGAGTTCTCCACCTGGGTCGGCGAGAAGCGCCCGCTGGCCCCGAACCTGGTGGAAGCCCTGGAGATGATGGCCCTGACCGAGCTGTTCAACACCGGCGAGTACAACCTGATGACACCGCTGTGGAAGAACTGGCTGCGCGAATCCTGCGGTTACCCCGCCGGGGAAGCCAACCGCATCGCCGGCTTCCTCAGCGTTCACTGCGGCGCCGTCGAGGCCCGGCATTTCCGCCACGCCACCGACGCCCTGAAGCTCTACACCCAGGCCACCGGCCAGCAGGTCAACTACCGGCGCATCGCTGCGCTGTCCGATGAGTACGTGCTGCGCGCCTGCCAGCACCTGGAGAAGATGGCCTCCGTACTCAAGGAATAAGCGCCTGCCAACCAGGCCGGGCAGGGCGCCTGCCCGGCACCGCAGGCCGGACCCTCATTCATTTATTGGAGAACTACCCACATGCGTCTTGAATCCGACTCGATGGGTTCCATTTCGGTACCGTCCAACAAGTACTGGGGAGCCCAGACCGAACGCTCCATCCACAACTTCCCCATTGGCCGTGCACGCTTCCAGTGGGGGGCGCCGATGATCCGCAGCATGGGCATCCTGAAGAAGGCCGCGGCCCTGGCCAACCTCAAGCTCGGCGAGCTGCCGGAAGCCATTGCGCTGCCCATCGTCAAGGCGGCGGATGAGGTGATCAGCGGGCAATTGGACGAGCATTTCCCGCTGGTGGTGTTCCAGACCGGTTCCGGCACCCAGTCCAACATGAACGCCAACGAAGTGATCGCCAACCGGGCCATCGAGATGCTCGGCGGCGAGCTGGGCAGCAAGAAGCCGATCCACCCCAACGACCACGTCAACCGTGGCCAGTCGTCCAACGACACCTTCCCCACGGCGATGTACATGGTGGTGGTGACGGAGATCTTCGAAACCCTGCTGCCGGGCGTCTCGGTGCTGCGCGACACGCTGTTCGAGAAGGCCGAGCAGTACCGCGATGTAGTCAAGGTCGGACGCACCCACTTGCAGGACGCCACCCCCATCACCCTGGGCCAGGAGATCGGTGGCTGGGTCGAGCAGATCGACTATGCCCTGGCGGCCATCCAGCACAATCTCACCGGCCTCTACGACCTGGCCATCGGCGGCACGGCGGTGGGCACCGGGCTCAACTCCCACCCGCAGTTCGGCGACGAGTGCGCACGAATCATCGCCGAGCTCACCGGCTACCCGTTCAAGTCCTGCGCCAACAAGTTCTTCGCCCTGTCGGCCCATGACGCGCTGATCAACACCTCGGCGGCGATCCGCACCCTGGCCATGGCCCTGATGAAGATCGCCAACGATGTGCGCTGGCTGGCCAGCGGGCCGCGCTGCGGCATCGGCGAGATCGATATTCCAGAGAACGAGCCGGGCTCCTCGATCATGCCGGGCAAGGTCAACCCGACCCAGTGCGAGGCGCTGACCATGGTCTGTACCCAGGTCTTCGGCAACGACGCCACCGTGGCCTTCGCCGGCAGCCAGGGCAATTTCCAGCTCAACGTCTACAAGCCGGTGATGGTGCACAACGTGCTGGAAAGCATCACCTTGCTGGCCGAGTCCTGCCGGGCCTTCAACGACCACTGCGCGGTGGGCATCGAGCCGAACCGGGCGCGCATCGAGGCCAATATCGAGAAGAACCTGATGCTGGTGACCGCCCTCAACCGCCACATCGGCTATGACAAGGCCGCGATCATCGCCAAGACCGCCCACCACGAGGGCAAGTCGCTGCGGGAAGTGGCCCAGCAGCTGGGCTATGTCTCGGCGGCGGATTTCGACCGCTACGTGGTGGCCCTGGACATGACCCATCCCTGAGCGAACCCGGTGTTCCCCAACCACAAGAGGCGTGTGAATCCCATGCAGGAAGCTGATATTCGCCGAACCAACCTGAGCCAGTTGCTGCGCCGCAAGCGCTGCCTTCGCGTGCTCGAAGCCCACAGCCCGATCTCCGCCCTGCTGGCGGAGCAATCCAGGCTGGAGCGGGGCAGCGGACCGAGCCTGGTCTACGACGCCATCTGGTCCAGCTCCCTTACCGACTCGACCCACAAGGGCCTGCCGGACATCGAGATCCTCTCGCCGAGCAACCGCTTGCACGGCATCCGCGAGATCTTCGATGTGTGTTCGTTGCCGATGATTTTCGACGGCGATACCGGGGGCAAGGCCGAGCACTTCGCCATCCACGTGAAGATGCTGGACCGGGCCGGGGTCTCGGCGGTGGTGATCGAGGACAAGTGCGGGCTGAAGAAGAACTCGCTGTTCGGCAACGCGGTGAGCCAGCTCCAGGACTCCATCGAGGAGTTCTGCGAAAAGATCCGCGTGGGCTGCGCCAACCGCAGCCACGAGGATCTGCTGATCATCGCCCGTTGTGAAAGCCTGATCCTCGACAAGGGCATGGACGATGCCATCGAGCGCTGCCTGGCCTATGTCGCGGCCGGCGCCGACGGGATCATGATCCACAGCCGCAAGAAGGACGGCCTGGAGATCCTCGAGTTCGCCCGGTTGTTCCGCCGCCACTGCCCGCGGGTGCCGCTGATCTGTGTGCCCACCAGCTACGCTCACTTGAGTTTCGACGAGCTGGAGGGGGCCGGCTTCAACGCGGTGATCTACGCCAACCACATGCTGCGCAGTGCCTACATGGCCATGCGTGATGTGGCGGTGGGGATTCTCGAGCATGGCCGGACCCTGGAGGTGGAGCCGCGGTGCCTGGGCATCGACGAGATCCTCGACCTGGTGCCGGGCACCCGTTAGGCACTCGCGGCCAACCCCCTTCGCAGGGCCGTGGAACGGGCGTGCTTTATCCGATTCCACTCCGAGATTCGGAACGTTCTGAATTCAGAATTTTCCTACAGACGCTGTGGGGGGCGCTGTCTAGACTCGCTCCCCGTTCGCCCGGCCAGCTACCACAGGCAACACGCTGAATGGCGGTGGTTGGTCAGGGCGGGCTGCAACACGGCTGTACCTGCCTGCCCGGTCCATGTTTCGCCTACTGCCCAGGCTGACCGGGTTGGTTCTACAGCGTGGGGCACTCATGGCCCCGGTCCCCGCTTCCCCCCAACCTCTCATCGCCCCAGCCCCCTGATACCCGGCCATCGCCAGTGGCTCAGGGCAAGGTCTGGGCGCGGGCCAGGCTCGGTGCCTGCGCGCCATCCTCCCAGGCACCACCCAGGGCCCGGAACAGATTTACCTCGGCCAGCAACTGCGCCAGGCGGTCGTTGATCAGCCCTTGCTGGGCGCTGAACAGCGAGCGCTGGGCATCGAGGAACACCAGGTTGCTGTCGACGCCGATGCGGTAGCGGTGCTCGGCCAGGTTGTAGTAGTCCTGGCTGGCCTGCACCAGGCTGTGCTGGGCACTCAGTTGCTGCTGGAAGGTCTGGCGCGCGGCCAGGCCGTCGGCGACTTCCTGGAAGGCGGTCTGGATGGCCTTTTCATACTGGGCGACGCTGATGTCCTTCTGCAGCCGGGCGTAATCCAGGCTGGCCCGCAGGCTGCCGGCATTGAAGATCGGCAGGTTGATCTGCGGCTGGAAGGTCCAGGCCCCGGCACCGCCCTTGAACAGCCCGGACAGCTCCTTGCTGGCGCTGCCGGCGTTGGCGGTCAGGCTGACGCTGGGGAAGAACGCTGCACGGGCCGCGCCTATATTGGCGTTGGCGGCCTGCAACTGGTACTCGGCCTGGAGAATGTCCGGGCGCCGCTGCAACAGGTCCGAGGGCAGGCCCGCAGGCACCTGGGCCAGCATGCCCTCGGCCAGCCCGCGCCGGGGCAGGGCGTCGGGCAGCGGCGCCCCCACCAGCAGCGTCAGGTTGTTCAGGTCCTGGGCCACCTGGCGCTGGTAGCGGGCCAGGCTGGCGCGGGCACTGTCGACGCTGGTGCGGGCCTGGGCCACATCCAGGGCCGAGATCTTGCCGGCGCTGCCATTGCGGGCGGTCAGGCGCAGGCTCTGTTCGTCCGCGGCCAGGGTCTTGCGGGTCAGCTCCAGCAGCTCCTGGTCGGCACACCAGCTCAGGTAGGCCGTGGCGACATTGGCCACCAGGCTCAACTGCGCGCTGCGCCGTGCCTCTTCGCTGGACAGGTAGATCATCAGCGCCTGCTGGCTGAGGCTGCGGATGCGCCCGAAGAAGTCCAGCTCATAGGCACTGATGCCCAGGTTGGCGGAGTAGCTGGAGCTGATCAGTGCCTTGCTGCCGGTCATCTGTTCCGGCAGGCGCTGGCGCTTGCCCGAGGCGCCGGCGCTCACCGCCGGGAACAGGTCGGCACGCTGGATGCGGTACTGGGCCTGGTAGGCCGCGACATTCAGCGCCGCCACTCGCAGGTCGCGGTTGTTCTGCAGGGCGCTGTGAATCAATTGCTGCAGCAACGGGTCCTGGAACAGTCCCTGCCAGTCGGCCCCCGGGTTGCCGGCAGCGGGGGCGAAGGCTGCGCCCTGTGGGTACTGGGGCGCCACGGGAGCGGTCGGGCGCTGGTAGTCCGGGGCCAGGGAGCAGCCGCCGAGGGCCAGGGCCAGGGCCGCCAGGGTCAGTGGGGAGTTACGCATTGATCAGCCTCGTGACAAGGACATCCTGATGGCGGACGGCCAGGGGCGTGCGGGCGGTTTCAGGCGCCGACCATCCACTTGGCCAGCCCGTGACGGCCGCTGACCCCGAGCTTGGCGGCGGCGCGCTTGAGGTAGGTTTCCACCGAGCTGTTCTTGACGCTCAGGCGCTGGGCCATTTCCGGCACGGTGCCGCCGGTCAGCAACCCCAGGCAGACTTCCTTTTCCCGCGCCGAGAGGGTGATGTCACCCAGGGACAGGCGCTCATCGAACTCCCGTTGCAGCGGTGTCTGCTGCAAGGCATCGGCGGGCTTGGCACTCCAGCTGCGCAGGTTCTTCAGGGCCTGTTGCCGGTGCAGCTGGGCGTGGCGTTCCAGCAACGGCAGCAGGGTCTGCGACAGGCTCTTGAGAAACGACAGTTCGGACAGGGAAAAACCGCCCTGGTCGGGAGCCCGGTAGAGGGCGATGACACAGCGGCGATTGGCTTTGCGCGAGACCAGGTGGCATTGGTGCGCGGTGGTGCGGGAAGGGCCGCTGCGGGCCTGGGCATTCATTTGAATCAGCAGCGAGTCGTCCATTTCCAGCATTTGCTGCAGCAGCGGGTCATGGCGTCGCGGCGGCTCCGGCAGTGGCAGATCCTTGTGCAGCCCGGCGCGCCCCAGCAGGGTAATGGCCAGGGGGCTGGCCTGGCGTTCGTCCAGGGTCCATTCGCTGAGCACCAGTTGGGTCAGAGGCACCAGCTTGTCCACCAGTTGCAGCATTTCGCTGGCGAACTGCGGGTGGCCGGAGCTGGAAATCAACTGCCCCAGTTCGAAGTAGAAGTGCGGGGTTTCCAGGTTCGCAATACTGCTGGTCAGACTCATATCCTTATCATCCTTGATCGAGACAAATCGCTGATCGACGCGCGCTTGCCGCGGCATGCCGTGGCAGATTCCCGATGAACCTGATCCAGTTCCCGGGCGTTGATTTAAGCCTATGGCTTTGCCTGGCGTCTGTAGGGGGAAACCGGGACATCATGGCCCTGCCAGGGCCTCGCCAAGGCTCTGGGTCAAGCCCTTGCGACGGCCCCGTCGCGCCCGCCGGCGGGGTGTTTCCCGGCGTCAAGGTTGCCCGAGGGGCAAGCCTGCGGTGGAACGCAAAAGCCCTCCGCAGGCCATGAGCGTCGTTCACGCGTAGCCAATTTCCTACAGCCGATTCAGCTGATCAGCAGAGCTGCTGCAACAGCCCGGCGCGGTGCTGCCCGAGGTGGCCGACCGGGGCCGGAACTGTCCGGGTTTCGGGTGACATACAGGCCCTGGGGCCGATGCTTAAATCCGCGGACGCCGGTGCCCGGGCCCATCACATGAGAAGGATCTTATGACGCATTTTTCCGCCGCAGCCGTGGGCGCTTTCGTCGCGCCAGTCACCCCAGCCAGCCACTGCCCGCCATGGGCCGAGCACCCCGCCCGGGGGCGCGCATGAACGCCGGTCCGGTACAGGCCCGGGGCCTGCCGCTGACCGCCGGGCAGCGCGATATCTGGCTCGACCAACTGAGCCGGGGCGACTCGCCGCTGTACAACATCGGCGGCTATGCCGTGCTCAAGGGGCCGTTCCGGCCCGAGCTGATGCAGCGCACCGTGGAGCTGCTGGTGGACAAGCACGACGTGCTGCGCACGGTGCTGTCCCTGGAGGGCAGCGTCGACGGCCTGCCCTTGCAGCACTTCGACCGGCAGTGGCCGGTGGAGCTGGTGTTCCATGACCTGTCCGCGGCGGCCGATCCGCTGGCGGCGGCCCAGGCGCAGATCCGCCGGCAGATGCAGCAGGCGTTCAAGCTCGACGGCGAACGGTTGTGCCGCTTCTCGCTGTTCCGGGTGGGCCCCGAGCATCACCTGATGGAAGTCGAGGCCCATCACCTGATCCTCGACGGCTGGGGGTTCGCCCAGCTGTCCCAGTCCCTGGGCGGGCTCTACAGCGCCCTGGCCAGCGGCGAGGAGCCCCAGGCCACGGCGCCGTCCTTTGTCGACTTCATCGAGGACGACGCCCGCTACCACCAGTCCAGCCGCTATGCCCGGGACCGCGACTACTGGCTGGACAAGTACCAGAGCCTGCCGGAGCCGGTGCTGCGCCCGCGCTACCGGCCCGCCGCCGACGCCGCGACCCCGGGGGCGACCCTGGTCCAGGCGTTCCCCGCGGCCTTGCACGAACGCATGAAGGCCCTGGGCAAGAGCACCGGGGCCTCGGCCTTTCATGTGCTGCTGGCGGCGCTGCATGTGTACTTCACCCGCACCCTGCAACGGGACGAATGGGTCCTGGGCATGCCAGTGCTGAACCGCCCCAATGCGGCCTTCAAGGTGACCCTGGGTTCCTTCACCCAGGTCAGCGCGGTGCGCATGGACTTCGGCCGCGAACTGAGCTTCGAGGCCCTGGTGGGGGCGGTGCGCGATGTACTGAAACAGGACTTCCGCCACCAGCGCTTTCCCCTGAGCGAACTCAACCGCGCCCTCGGCCTGCTGCGCGAAGACCGCGCGCAGCTGTTCGAGCTGTCGCTGTCCTACGAATTGGAAGACCTGGACTACCGCTACGGCGAGGCGGCGGCCTCGTCGGTGAAAGTCTCCAACCGCCACGAGCCCACGCCCCTGGCCATCCACCTGCGCAGCAACAGCTTCGATGACAGCGCCTGGATGCACTACGTCTACGACTCGGCGTATTTCCAGCCCGAGGAAATCGAGGCCCTGGCCGCGCGCCTGCTGCATGTGCTGGAGCAGGGGCTGGACAATGTGCAACTGCCGGTGGCCCGCTTCTCCCTGCTGCCTGCCGCTGAGCTGCGCCGCTTGCAGGCCTGGAACGCCAACGAACAGCCAGCCGCCGCCGAACAGCGGATTCACGCCCGGGTCGCGGCCTGGGCCCGGCGCACGCCCCAGGCCATTGCCCTGGTCGCCCAGGGCCAGGCCCTCAGCTATGAACAGCTCGACCGCCGGGCCAACGCCCTGGCCCTGCACCTGCGCGAGCTGGGAGTGGGGCCGGATGCGCGGGTGGCCATTGTCGCCCGGCGCAGCCCGGAAACCCTGGTGGGGCTGCTGGCGATTCTCAAGGCCGGCGCGGGCTATGTGCCCCTGGACCCGGCCCATCCGGCTGAGCGCCTGGCCTTCCTGCTGCACGACAGCGCACCGCGGGCGGTGTTGACCCAGGGCGCCCTGCGCCAGTGCCTGCCGACGCTGAACGTGCCGCTGATCGACCTCGACAACGGCCAGTGGCTGGATGGCCCGGGCGAGATTGCCGAGACCGCCGGGCTGACCGCCGAGCACCTGGCCTACGTGATCTACACCTCCGGCTCCACCGGCCAGCCCAAGGGCGTGATGGTGGAGCACCAGAGCCTGTCGAACCTGGTGGACTGGCATGGCCGGGCTTTCGACCTCCAGGCTGGCAGCCACACCTCATGCCTTGCCGGTTTCGGCTTCGATGCCATGGCCTGGGAAGTCTGGCCGGCCCTGTGCGCCGGGGCGACCCTGCACCTGGCGCCGGTCAGCGACGGCCCCGAGGAGCTGGACCGCCTGCTGGCCTGGTGGCGCGCCCAGCCGCTGGAGGTGAGCTTTCTGCCGACCCCGGTGGCCGAGTACGCCCTCAGCCAGCAACTGGGCCACCCGACCCTGCGCACCTTGCTGATCGGCGGCGACCGCCTGCGCCAGTTGCCTGCTGACCCCGGGTTTGCCGTGATCAACAACTACGGCCCCACCGAGGCCACGGTGGTCGCCACTTCCGGTGCCATCGAGGCCGGGCAGGCCCTGCATATCGGCCGGCCCATCGCCAATACCCGGATCTACCTGCTGGATGAACAGCAGCAACTGCTGCCCATCGGCGTGCCCGGCGAGCTCTATGTGGGCGGTGGCGGGGTGGCCCGGGGTTACCTCAACCGCGATGGGATGAATGCCGGACGCTTCCTTGCGGACCCCTTCAGCGACCGTCCCGGCGCGCGCATGTACCGCAGCGGCGACCTGGCTCGCTGGCGGGAGGACGGCAGCCTGGAATACCTGGGGCGCAACGACGATCAGGTGAAGATCCGCGGCCTGCGCATCGAGCTGGGGGAAATCGAGACCCGCCTGGGGGATCACCCGGCAGTGCGCGAGGCGCTGGTCCAGGCCCGGGACGGTCAGTTGCTGGCCTGGTTCATTCCGCGCCAGGCGGTCACGGCCCTGCAACTGCGGGAATTTCTGCGCCAGCAGTTGCCGGAGTACATGTTGCCCATGGCCTACGTACCGCTCGACGCCTGGCCGCTGACCGGCAACGGCAAGCTGGACCGCCGGGCGCTGCCGGCGCCGGGGCCCGAGGACCTGATCAGCCGCGCCTACGAGGCGCCCCAGGGCCCGCTGGAAATCACCCTGGCCGGGCTCTGGAGCGAGCTGCTGCAGGTGGAGCAGGTGGGCCGCCACGATCACTTCTTCGAACTGGGCGGGCATTCGCTGCTGGCCCTGCAACTGATCCAGCGCATGGCCCAGGCCGGCCTGCAGGCCGATGTGCGGGTGCTGTTCGGCCAGCCGACCCTGGCCAGTCTCGCTGCGGCGGTGAGCACCGGGCAGGTCGTCGAGGTCCCGGCCAACCGCGTCCCGCCCGACTGCCAGCGCATCACCCCGGCGATGCTGCCCTTGGTGGAGCTGGACCAGGACAGCATCGACCGGGTGGTGGCCTGCATCCCCGGCGGCGCTGCCAATGTGCAGGACATCTACCCCCTGGCGCCGTTGCAGGAGGGCCTGCTCTATCACCACATGACCGCCGCCCGCGATCCCTACCAGCAGCACGCGCTGTTCGCCTTCGCCCGGCGCGAGGACCTGGACGCCTTCGCCCTGGCGCTGCAGGCAGTGATCGAGCGCCACGACATCCTGCGCACCAGCCTGGTCTGGGACGTGCTGGAGCAGCCGCTGCAGGTGGTCTGGCGCCAGGCACGGCTGACGGTGCAAGAGTGGCAGGGCGGGCCCGGCGGCCATGTAGCGGAGCGACTGCGCGAGCACTTCGACCCGCAGCACAACCCGCTGGATATCCGCCAGGCGCCGATGCTGGCCCTGGCCTGGGCTGAGGACCGGGCCAATGGGCGGTGGATCGGCCTGCTGCGCTTCCATCACCTGGTCAACGACGCCACCAGCACCGCGGTGCTGCTGGCGGAAATCGCCGCCCATGTGCAAGGCCGGCAAGCCAGCCTGGCGCCGGCCTATGCCTACCGTGACTACGTGGCCCGCACGCGCCAGGGGCAGGGCGCCCACAAGGCGTTCTTCGAGGCCGGCCTGGGCACGGTGGACGAGCCGACCCTGGCCTTCGAACTGCAGGAACGGCCCGGGGAACAACTGGACCTGCAGCACGCCAGCGGCCTGCTGGAAGCCGAGCTTGGCCAGCGCCTGCGGACCCAGGTGCGCCAGCTCGGGGTCAGCGCCGCCAGCCTGTTTCACCTGGCCTGGGCCCTGGTACTGGGGCGTACCAGCGGCCGTGAGGACGTGCTCTTCGGCAGTGTATTGCTGGGCCGCCTGCAAGCCGGAGCGGGGGCCGACCGGGCCCTGGGCATGTTCATCAACACCTTGCCACTGCGCCTGGAGCTGGCGGGGCTGACGGTGGCCGAGGGGCTGGGCCAGGCCCAGCAGCGCCTCAGTGCCTTGCTCGCCCACGAGCAGGCGCCGCTGTCCCTGGCCCAGCGCTGCACCGCGGTGGCGGCGCCGACCCCGCTGTTCAATGCCTTGCTCAACTATCGCCACAACCTCGGCGGCGACCTGTTGCAGGGTTTGCCTGGGGTCGAGTTGCTGAGCAGCGAAGAGGTGCTCAGCTACCCGCTGATGCTGGCGGTGGACGATCTGGAACCGGGGTTCCGCCTGGGCTGCCGGGCCCCGCGGCGGATCGGCGCGCAACGCCTGCTGGGCTACCTGAGCACCGCTCTCGAAGCGCTGGTGCTGGCCCTGGAACAGGCGCCGCAGACGCCGTTGCACAGCCTGTCGATCCTGCCGCCGGTGGAGTCGCGCTACCTGCTGCAAACGCTCAATGCCACCCGTTCGCAATACCCGCGGGAGCTGACCCTGCATGCCCTGTTCGAAGCCCAGGTGCGGCGCACGCCCGAGGCCATTGCACTGCAGGCCGGCGCGCGGCAACTGAGCTACCGGCAGCTCAACCAGCGCGCCAACCAGCTGGCCCATTACCTGCGTGAGCAGGGGGTGGGGCCGGATGTGCGAGTCGGGCTCTGCGTGCAGCGCAGCCCGGAACTGCTGATCGGCCTGTTGGGCATCCTCAAGGCCGGCGGTGCCTATGTGCCCCTGGACCCGGACTACCCGCTGGAGCGCCTGCGCTACCTGGTGCAGGACAGCCAGCCACTGGCGGTGCTGGTGCACCAGCCGACCCGCGAGCTGCTGGGTCCGCTGCCCCTGTCGCTGATCGACTTCGACCGCAGTACCTGGGAGCAGGCGCCGCAGCATGATCCCGTGGTGGCAGGGCTGACGGTTTCGCACCTGGCCTACGTGATCTACACCTCGGGTTCCACCGGTACACCCAAGGGGGTGATGGTGGAGCACCGCGGCCTGGGCAACCTGATGCACTGGAGTTCGCAGCTGTGTGGCGAGCGGGCCCGGGGCACCCTGCTGCAAAAGGCGCCGTTCAGCTTCGACGGCTCGGTCTGGGAGCTGTTCTGGCCCCTGGTCACGGGCATGCGCCTGTTGCTGGCGCGGCCCGACGGCCAGCGCGATCCGCTGTATCTGGCGCAATTGGTGCGCGAGGAGCAGGTGAGCATGATCAAGTTCGTGCCGGCCATGCTCCTGCAATTTCTGCAGCTGGAAGAGGCCGGCCAGTGCCACAGCCTGACCGATGTGTTCTGCGGCGGCGGCGAACTGACCGAGGCGATTGCCCGGCTGTTCCGCCAGCGCCTGCCCGGAGCCCGTTTGCACAACGTCTACGGCCCCACCGAGGCCACCGTGGACAGCAGCGCCTGGACCCTGGAGCCCGGGGCAGCGGTGCCGCCGGTACAACTGCCGATCGGCAAGGCCATCACCAACACCCGGCTGTATGTGCTGGATGCCCATGACCAGCCGGTGCCCCAGGGCGTCAGCGGCCAGCTGCACATTGGCGGGGTCGGGGTTGCCCGGGGTTACCTGGGCCTGCCGCAGTTGCAGGCCGAGCGCTTTATCGACAGCCCCTTTGTCGCCGGCGACCGGCTGTACCGCAGCGGTGACCGGGTGCGCTACAACGCTGACGGCGACCTGGAGTTCCTCGGGCGCAACGACTTCCAGGTCAAGCTGCGGGGCCTGCGCCTGGAGCTGGGGGAAATCGAGGCGCGGCTGGCCAGCCACCCGGCCCTGCGCGAGGTGGCGGTGCTGATGCGTGGCGAGCGCCTGGTGGCCTATTTCAGCCTGCACCCCGGGGTGGCGGCGCCGGGGATCGAGGCGCTGCGGGCCCATGTCCTGGAGCGTCTGCCGGAGTACATGGTGCCGGCAGCCTATGTGCAACTGGCGGCGCTGCCCCTGAGCGCCAACGGCAAGCTGGCGCGCGATGCACTGCCGGAGCCGGGCCTGGAAGCGGTGCTGAGCCGCGATTTCGAGCCGCCCCAGGGGCCGCTTGAAACCACCCTGGCGCGGCTCTGGGCCGAGGTGCTGCAAGTGGAGCGGGTAGGGCGCCACGACCACTTCTTCGAACTGGGCGGGCATTCCCTGCTGGCGGTCAGCCTGGTGGCGCGGATGCGCCAGGAAGGCCTGCACGCCGATGCCCGCCTGTTGTTCAGCCAGCCGACCCTGGCGGCGCTGGCGGCCCATACCCTGGGCCAGTTGCAGCGCCTGGAAATCCCCGCCACCACCATCCCCCAGCTCAAGCGCCAGCGGCGTCTCTGAGGCCGCTGCAAGTGCTTTTCCCCGCGCCGGCCCCAGGGCCGGCGCGGGCCGTGGTGCCTCAGCGGGACAGGCCCCGCGCCATGTCCCGGCTTCCCATGTCAGCCCCGCTGCGGCGGATGTTTTAGCGTCTGCGAGCTACCAGCAAGCCTGGCGGGCTCACTGTCCCTGGTGTTTTTTGCGCAACGGCGCGACAGCCCCGCGCGGTGCCTGGCAGCGGCGCTTGTCGCCCGTCCGGGCAGTGGGGCGCCGGTGAAAGGTTGCATCTGAAACAAGGACGTTCTCTTCAACCGTTTCCGAATTCTCAGGCAGGTTACAAGATGCAGTTCAGCGAATTGATGGCAGTGCTTTCGACCCTGGCGATCCGTCTTCAACGGGAACAGGAGGACCTGCTCGTCCAGGGCGATGACGAGGCGCTGGACGACGGGCTCTGGGACAGCCTGGTGCAGCACAAGGCTCGGCTCCTGGAACTGCTCGACGGCCAGGGCGGCAGCTGGCTGAGCCCGGCCTTCAGGATCACCCCGGACATGCTGCCCCTGGTGCAGCTGGACCCGCCCGCCATCGAGCGTATCGTCGCCGCAGTGCCCGGTGGCGCCGCCAACGTGCAGGACATCTACCCCCTGGCGCCGCTGCAGGAGGGCATGCTCTATCACCATTTGTCCGCCGCCCAGGGCGACCCCTATGTGCTGCAGGCGCGCTTCGCCTTTGCCAGTGCCGAGCGACGGCAAGCCTTCGCCGAAGCCTTGCAATGGGTCATCGACCGCCACGACATCCTGCGTACCGCCATCGCCTGGGAAAGCCTGGATGAGCCGTTGCAGGTGGTCTGGCGCCAGGCGCCGCTGGTGATCGAGGCCGTGGCGCTGGACCCGGCCGACGGCGATGTGCTCGGCCAGTTGCAGGCCCGCTACGACTCCCGGCACTTTCGCCTGGACCTGCGTCAGGCGCCGCTGCTGCGCCTGGTGCACGCCGAGGACCCGGCCAACCAGCGCCAGGTGGCGCTGCTGCTGTTCCATCACCTGGCCCTGGATCACTCCGCGCTGGACCTGGTACGCCAGGAAATCCATGCCCGCCTGCAAGGGCACAGCGAGCGCCTGCCGGCCCCGGTACCGTTTCGCAACCATCTGGCCCAGGCCCTGGCAAGCCGCAGCGAGGCGGCCCACGAACGCTTCTTTCGCGAGATGCTCGGCGATATCGACGAGCCGACCCTGCCGTGCGGCCTGGGGGATGTGCAGGGCGCCGGGCGGGTGATCGAAGAGGCCCGGCTGACCCTGGACCGCGAGCTCAGCCAGCGCCTGCGGGCCCAGGCCCGGCAGCTGGGGGTGAGCAGCGCCAGCCTGATGCACCTGGCCCTGGCCCGGATGCTGGGCCAGTTGTCGGGGCGCGAAGCGGTGGTGTTCGGCACCGTGCTGCTGGGCCGCATGGAGGCCGGCGAAGGCGGCGAGCGGGCCCTGGGCATGTTCATCAACACCTTGCCGCTGCGGGTGGATGTCGGCGCCCAGGGCGTGCGCGCCGGGGTCCTGGCCACCCATCAGCGGCTCAGTGCCTTGCTCGCCCATGAGCATGCGTCCCTGGCCCTGGCCCAGCGCTGCAGCGGGGTCAGTGCGCCGACGCCGCTGTTCAGCGCCATGCTCAACTACCGCCACAGCCACGCCGCCGATGGCGCCCAGGTGCAGGAGGTGGCCCCGGGCATCCAGGTGCTGGGCGCCGAAGAGCGCACCAACTACCCGCTGACCATCAACATCGATGACCTTGGAGAGGATTTTTGCATCACCGCCCTGGTGGATCGGCAACTGGGCGCAGAGCGCATCGCCGGCTACCTGCTGACCGCCCTGGAGAGCCTGGCCCTGGCCTTGCAGAGCACTCCGCAGGCACCGCTGTACAGCCTGGAGATGCTCCCGGCCAGCGAGCGCCGCTACCTGTTGCAGGGCCTGAACACGCCGCTGGGGCACTACCCGGACAGCCCGCTGATCCACCAGCAGGTGGAAGCCCAGGCCCGGGTCCAGCCCGAGGCCCCGGCGCTGCTGTTCGGCGAGCTGCGGCTGAGCTACGGCGAGCTCAACCGGCGCGCCAACCAGGTGGCCCACCGTTTGCTGGCGCTGGGCGTACGCCCGGACCAGCGGGTGGCGATCTGTGTCGAGCGCGGCGTGGAAATGATCGTCGGCCTGCTGGGCATCCTCAAGGCCGGCGGCGCCTACGTGCCCATCGACCCGGCCTACCCCCGCGAGCGCATCGCCTACACCCTGCAGGACAGCGACCCGGTGGCGCTGCTGGTGCAGGCCGGCACCCAGTCCCTGGTGGCCGACCTGCGGGTGCCGCTGATCGACCTCGACAGCCGCACCCTGGCCCATGAAGCCCAGGA
>Ga0182008_10000465_pt1 | contig 30995 bp, 25 predicted proteins | sample Sormic07211129_1_FD_120482 | JGI IMG/M metagenome (GOLD analysis project Ga0182008, IMG submission 120482) | Rhizosphere microbial communities from Sorghum bicolor, Mead, Nebraska, USA - 072115-129_1 metaG | ecosystem: Host-associated > Plants > Roots > Rhizosphere | place: USA: Nebraska...
GGAAGCCAGGTCGGGTTGATAGAACTGTTGTATACATATCCAGCATTTTTGATCTCCTTTTCGTCTACAGGCATCATTCTGGCCATGCGATAGCCCTCTATGCGTACACCAGACAAGCGCTCCAGTTCAATTTTAGAGGCCAGTAAATGTTCCGGTTTAAAATCCGAATGATAATACCCGTGGGAAGCCAGTTCGTGCCCTTCCCCCAAAATTCTTTCCAGAATTTCAGGCGCATGCTGTCCAAATGTAGCCGTACAGAAAAAGGTAGCCTTTAACTGGTTTTTTTTCAGCAGATCGAGAATGCTGTGGCTGCCCTGAATGGAAATCTGGATCTGGTCTTCAAAAGAGATAGATTTACCATACTCAAAAGCCATATCAAACTCTTCTATATCAAAACTCAACAACACCATTTTCTTTCAGACTTAAATTACTTGAACGGATAATATAATTAGGACGGTTTTTACTTTGCAGGAACATCTTACCAATATAAATACCAATGATGCCCAGTATGATCAGCTGCAATCCTCCAAAAAACACGATGGTCATGATGATAGAAGCCCAGCCGTTCACTTCCTTTCCAATATAGAAAGCATGAATTACGTAAGGGATATACAGCAAGGACAAAAAAGAAAAGATAAAACCCAAATATACGGCGGTATATAATGGTTTAATACTGAAAGAGGTGACTCCATGGGTGGCAAACCGAAGCATTTTTTTAAGATTATACTTACTGCTGCCGGCAAACCTCTTGCTGGGTACATAATCCAGGGCAAACTGTTTATAGCCCATCCATTTCACCAGCCCTCTTATAAAAGGCTCATTCTCCTGGAACTCTTTAAAAACACTTACCACTTTTCTGTCCATCAATCTGAAATCGGCTGTACCAGATTCGATTTCTATATCAGAAAGTACATTGAGCAGTTTATAATACAAAGACGAGGTGACCCTTTTTTTATAAGGCAGGGACTTATCTTCATGCCTTCTGGTATACACCACTTCATAACCTTCTTCCCATTTCTCCAGCATTTGGATGATCAGTTCCGGCGGATGCTGCAGGTCGGCATCCAGGGAAATCACACAATCTCCATGTGCATTGTCGAGCCCGGCTTTAAGCGCAGGCTGGTGTCCAAAATTTCTCGAAAACTCAATATAAAAAATATTTGGCTTGGTTTGAGCCATAGCCTTAATCACAGACAGCGTTTTATCTTTACTTCCGTCATCTACCAGGATAATCTCATATATATAGCCTCTCCCTTCTAAAATACGTTCTAATCTTTCAACGATAACCAATAGGTTATCCTCTTCATTATAGGCAGGAATGACAATAGAGATTGTTTTTTGCATGGAGTTCTTTACGAAATAAGAGGACACAAAATTGCAAATAAAATTGCAACTACACAGCACATTATAAAATTTAGCAAACCACTTACAAAGATTTAATGTTATATATTCTGTTAATTTTTCTAAAATTGCAGAATGCATAACGCGAAAAACTTTATATCGAAGCTGATATATAACAAATTCTTCTGGCAATTCTTCGTTGCAATTTTCATGCTTGCAATGGCTATTTTCTTTATCAGAGAAGAGCATATAGAGGTCATTAAGATCCACGAACAGCTCAATAACAGCAATCCATTATATATTACCCTGGGTATTGCGCTCACCATTATATACATCCTGGCTCAGGCACAAATGTATGTACACAGCTTTAAAGCCCTCAACAAAAAGGTTTCCATAAAAACCGCTGTTATCCTGTTTTTAAAGCGAAACCTGGTCAGTATATTTTTACCTGCAGGCGGTTTTTCTTCCCTCGTCTTTTTTACCAAAGACCTGGAAAAAGGAGGTATTTCAAAATCCCAGATCCATTTAGCTTCCACTGTATTTGGATTCTGCAGCATTCTTTCTGTGGTTTTAGTGGGCGTTCCTGTTCTGGGCGTTGCCCTTTTGTTCACCAAACTTGGACTCGCGGAATTGCTGAGTTTTGTTTTCCTGCTTCTGCTCACTGGTGCCCTTATTCTGTTGATCTATTCTATCGCTAAAAAAGGCATCGCTTACCGTTGGCTTTCCAAAGTCAGGCCTTCACTGACTACAATCCTCGACGATATGATTGATCAAAAGGTGAGCCGTAAACAATTCTGGCTCACCTTACTGGTTTCCATAGGCATAGAGATTATTGGTATTGTCCATCTCTATATTTCAATGCTTGCGCTTGGCCTCAACGCCAGCTGGCCGGCTGCGATTATAGGCTATATGGTTATGGTTATTTTGCTTATTGCATCGCCTTTTTTAAGAGGATTAGGAACCATTGAAGTATCCCTGACCTTTATCCTGCAGCAATTTGGATTCCCTATCGTAGCTGCCGCAACCATTACCCTTTTGTTCCGTTTCTTTGAGTTCTGGCTGCCGTTAATTGCCGGAATCATCAGCTTTATCACCAAAAAAGACAACCTCATCCTGCGTGTATTGCCCGCGGTGATCATTCTTGTATTGGGTATAGTAAACATCATTTCTTCTATTACTCCGGCCATTCCTGCACGTTTGCGACTGGTCAAGAACATACTTCCCGAAGATGTAATTGTGACCAGTAATGCACTGGTTCTTGTCTTTGGTCTTGCCCTGGTTATGCTCAGTATCTTCCTGCTGCAAGGCTCCAGAAGAGCCTGGTATATTGCCCTGTTCATTACCGCCTTTTCATTCTTCGGACATTTGATCAAAGCGGCAGATTTCGAAGAAGCCATACTGGCCTTTGTAGCTGGTTCCTCTTTATGGTACACCCGCAGCAATTACAAGCTCCGGCCCCACCCTAACTTCATCTCATTCAACTATTTTGTACTCATTTATGCGGTTGTAGCCGTATTGGCTTATGGTGTACTGGGCTTCTATTTCATAGACAAGAAACATTTCGGGATAGATTTTAAATTCATTGAAGCAGTAAAAGCAGTGCTGAAACTACTCTTCCTTGTAGATGATAAAGCATTGGTACCGCGCACCCATTTCGGAGAACATTTTGAAGACTCTATTTATTTTGCCGGTGCCTGCCTCATCCTGTTCTTCGTTTTCAGCATTCTGAAACCTTACTTTTCCAAACCTTACAACAGCAATGCAGATTTTGACCAGGCCAATGAGCTCCTTAAGAAATATGGCTGTTCTGCCCTGGATTATTTCAAGACCTACCCTGATAAATACCTCTTCTTCAACGAAGACAAGACCGCCTTTATCAGTTTTAAAATTACGCAGCATTTTGCTATTGTACTGGAAGATCCGGTAGCCGAGAACGAGGAAGGCAAACTGGAAATGGTCCATAAATTCGAAATTTTCTGTAAAGAGAATGGCTTCATCAGCGCCTATTACAGGGTGCCGGAGAAATCCCTTGGCTTTTATCATAAGCTGGGCAGAAAATCTATTCCGATCGGGGAAGAAGCCATCCTCAACTTAACCACATTTACCATGGATGGCGGCAAAATGAAAACCACCAGAAGTGCTGTAAACCGCCTCACCTCTGAGGGTTTCCAATTGAAAGTGTATGAGGCCCCTATTAAAGAAGGTTTGCTCCAGAAACTGGAAAAAGTATCTGACAACTGGATGGAAGAACTTAACCAGAAAGAAGTAGCCTTTACTCAGGGCGTATTTGATGCAAGCATCCTGAAAGAACAAACCATCCTGACCATTGAAGATCAGGAAGAAAAGGTCTATGCTTTCTTAAATCTGATTCCGGATTATGCGCCTGGTGAAGCCACTTATGATCTGATCCGGAAAATCAGCGATGCACCAAATGGTGTACTGGACATGTTGCTGGCCAAAACCTTCCTCTATCTAAAAGAACAGGGCTATACCTCTGCAAATATGGGACTTGCCCCACTTTCGGGAATGGAAGATGTGAACGTAACACAAAAAACCATAAAATATGCTTACGAAAATCTCAAGGTTTTTGGGCAGTTTAAGGGGTTGAGAAAATACAAAGAAAAATTCTTCCCTTCCTGGGAAAAGAAATACCTGATCTTTAGCCATAACTACCATTTGCTCCAGGTGCCAAGGGCATTAAAGAAAGTATCAGAGGGCGATCAATAAAGTAGCAGGGCCTAAAAACCCTGCATAATAAATTTCGTAAGCTGACTCACATCGTCATCGTAACGGTGTGACCCCGGTACCTGGATCTTATGAATTTTTTCTACTGGCTTAATCGCTTCGTAGAAATCGCTCCCCTCTTGTTTTCCGAAAATACAATAGACAGGTACAGGGCTTTTCTTCAGTTCAGGAAGTACTTTATACTTATCTTTATCTGTGCCTCCGAAGCCCAGCATATTGGATATTTTGGTCACAAAACCAGTAGAAAAGCCTGGAGAAAGCAACACCAGTGATTTTAATTTCTGATTAGCAGATGTAGAAAAATTAGAGGGTAAAAAGGCCCCTACATCTGCCCCGAAAGAATAACCGACTACCACAAATGATGATTTGTTCCAGGTCTGGAGATAATGCTCTATAATGCCTTCCATATCTCCACCAAATTGCGCAGGACTTTTCTGGTCCCAGAAGTATTTCCTGGTGTCCAGCGCCAGTACTGCATAACCAGCTTCCGACAATTCCCGGGTTAGGCTTTGAGAAAATTTATTCCAGCCCCCATCACCACTCAGGTATACAACCAAGGTCTTACTCTCATTTTTTTGAATGGTATGCAAAGGAAAGGAAGAAAGGCTTACTCTTTTTTGTGCTTTAAGGCTACCAACAAAAAAAGTCAGCAGCAAAAGGAAATATATTCTGGATCTCATACAGAGGCTCTGGTTAAATTTTTCCCAAAGATATTAAACTCAACTGACGGCCGAGGAATCTTTTTGGTCTGAGAGAAGCCACAATTTTAGCATAAGCACTTTCATCGTAACGGTGGGCACCAGGTACAATGCTCAGTTTAAAATTTGACATTTTGAGTTCACTGAGTGGTTTAACCTCCTCTGCTTTGCCATAAAAGCAATATACCGGAACATCTATTTTCTCTACTTCGGGTGCTACTTTATAGAGCCTGTTGTCTCCTCCAATGTTCAGCAGATCAGAAGTATGCACTTTAAAATCAGAAGAAGAAAAGGGGCTCAGCAATTGTACGGCAACAATTTTATCCCGGATTCTTTCAGGCAAACCATTGTAAATAAATGGCACCACATCTGCTCCAAAAGAAAAACCAGATAGAAAGATGCGGTTGGTCTTGTAAAGTGCATTGTACTTATCAATCAGTAAAAAGACATCATCTGCTGTTTCCTGCGGAGTTTTCTGCGACCAGAAATAACTGCGGGAATTGAATCCAATCACGTAGAAACCCTTCTTGGTATATTCAGTGGCCAGCCGGTCTTCAAATTCAAGCCAGCCGCCATCTCCTGAAAACAGGAACAAAATTCTTTTGGAAAAAATATTGGCTGTCGGGTACACGATAACCGGCAGATTATAGTCATTTTGCTCAATACCATGATGATTCGTCATACGGTTGCGGACCAGCAAACCGCAGCCGGAAAAGGTGAGCGTAATAAAGAGTCCTGTCAGCAGCAACCACAGCTTCATTTTATACATTTCATATCAACGCTCGCATGCAAAAAACACACCAACCGCTTAAAAGTATCTAATTATTTTACAATCATCTGTAATTCCTTGTAACAAAAAGAAAACAAAAAGGTAAAATCCTCAGAATAAGCTCAGCTGTGCAGGTTTTGGAGGCTGCGCATAACCAGATACGGTTCGGCCTCCATATTTCCAGGAGTCTCTGCGCTCCTTTTCAATAAGGGCATCAAAATTCTTATTTGGGGTAAAATCGTTCTCTGCCGCCCTGGAAAGTTCCCCAAGTTTACGGATGGCATCCAGCTTATCCGATTGTCCTATCTTAGCTTTCTGAACCGCTTTGCTCAACACACTGATGGTTTCATCAAAAACCTTTACCGGAACCGGAAATGGATGACCATCCTTGCCCCCATGGGCAAAAGAAAAACGGGCGGGATCGTCAAAACGGGAAGGTGTACCATAGATCACTTCACTCACCAATGCCATTGACTGCAGGGTTCTGGGGCCCATTCCTTCGAGCAGTAACAATTCTTCAAAATCTGCAGGCTTTTTTTCATGACTCAGCCAAAGCATGGCCCCAAGTCTTTTCAAATCCACATCTTCTGCCCTGACTTCGTGATGCCCGGGCAGGATCAGGTGCCGGATCTCCTTCAGCATGCGTTCAGGATGCTCCGCAGACATTGACATCAATGAGGCTCTGGAAGGTTTTGCCCCGGCAGCCACCATATTCAGGATCTGCCCCTGGTTTACCCCGCAAATTCCGGTATGCGGTTCATCTACAAAAGACTTCAACGCAGAAGAATGCCAGTGATACCGCCTGGCTGTACTGCTTTCATTACTCATTCCTTGCTGAACTACCGTCCACAAACCCTCTGAATTGACTACAAAACTGTGCAGGTACAATTGAAAACCATCCTGTACAGCAGTATTATCTACCTTAGCACTGAGCTTGCTGCAACGAACGAGTGCTGGGCCGTCCAGACCTGTACGGTCGCAATAATGGAGCAGTTCCTGTGGTGTCTGCCGGGAATATTTTCCCTTTCCACCACAAATATAAAGGCCAAGCTCTTTTGCATAGGGGTTTACTGCTCTTTTTAAGGCGCCCATTACCGAAGTGGTGATCCCGGAAGAATGCCAGTCCATCCCCATCACAGCGCCAAAGCTTTGAAACCAGAAAGGATCGCTCAGCCTGTGCAAAACTTCGGCAGTACCATACTCTGTGATAATGGCTTCTGTAATGGCGAAACCCAATCTGCCCATACGCTCCGCCAGCCATAAAGGTACAAAACCACCATGCAGGGGTAAATCTGCTGTTCCCGATCTTTTCATTACTAACAAAATTAGCAATAAATATCTGAAATAACTATCCGAATTTCAACTGATCAATACGTACCCAATGCATACCTGCTGCTTTTGCAGCCTCCACTCCGGGAATACCATCTTCAAAAACCAGGCATTGATCTGGTGCCACACCTAGTAATTCCGCAGCCTTCAGGAAGGGATCTGGAAAAGGTTTTCCTCTTTCTGTATCACCCGAGCAGACCAGTACTTCAACCAAATCGCTTAAACCCAGGATCTCCAACGTCCGGGAAATGGTTACCTTGTCGCCGCCAGATACCACCCCTATTCTTACACGCCCGGCATTAGCCCTTAGATGCTCAACAACGTAATCAATAGGTTGTATGTGATCCAGATAGCGTTCGCTGTAAATTTGCGCCTTACGAGCTCTAAAATCCTCCGGCACCAGGGAAGACTGGTAACGGCGGTTGATCTCTTCCACGACCTGCAGAATAGGCCACCCTGCCAGCTCATCAATAATTCCCGGGTCAAACACCACCCCTTGTTCTGCAGCTACTTCTACATATGATTTGGTATGCATCGGCATATTATCCGTTAATGTGCCATCACAATCGTATAAAAAGGCCTGGTAATCGCCCTGTGTAAGGTTGGAGAGTTTTTCAAAATTGGATTGCTCCATAAATAAAATTAGATTAATGTTCAGTTATACCCGGCTTCTTTTTCTGAAATACATAGATCAGATAAAAAAGTGCCGGAAGAATAAATAGACTACCGATCAACAAAGCATAAGCCAGAGAGTCAATCGTTTTGGCCTGCCCCTGGTGGGCCAGCAAAGACAATTCTTCTCCATGCTTTAGCAATACGATATTTGGAAAGTGCGTATAAGTGGCCGCAAACAGGATCATCGTAACCTGAAAACCTGCCAAAAGGCGAAGTATGGCAGGTTTATCCTTTTCAATCGTAAACCACATAATGATCAGCGAAATGCTCGCTGTGGTAATGGCAATCATACCCAGTACATGACCGAAAATCCATTCCCCCAGGGGAATATCTTCAGCATAGGCCGCAATAAAAACCAGAGCCCCCGCGAACATCACGACAAACACACATCTTTTCGCCTTCCTGATGAACAAAGCTTTATCTGCCTCGTTATCGGTTTGCCCGATAATAAAGATAGCCGCCAGATAGCCGCAAATACTTACGGTGAATAAGCCCACCGCAACAGAAAACCAGCTCAGCCAGCTCCACACGTACGCAGAAAGGAAGTCACCAGCCTGCAGATCAATTTGCCCGGATACAGAACTTGCGGCAATAATACCCAGGAAAAACGGTGTGACCAGACTGGAGTAAATGAAAATAGAGGTATAAACCTTCTGCATGTTGTCTTTTACCGCATCGTAATTCCGGAATACAAAAGCTGTTCCCCTGGCAATAATACCCAAAAGCATACAGACCAAGGGGATATGTAAATAAACCGAAACTGTGGTGTAGATTTTGGGAAAACCTACAAACAAAATGACAATGGCAATAATCAGCCACATGTGATTGGCTTCCCATATCGGGCCTATGGCCTCGTACATCGTCTTTCTAGCCCTCGCCCTGTTGGGTTTGGAGGTAAACAATTCAATAATCCCTGCACCAAAATCTGCTCCTCCAAGCAGTACATACAAGAGGATAGCTGTCCATAAAAAAGCAATAACTACATATACCATAACTTAATCATTTTGATGCTGAGCTGCTGAATCGTATAATTTACCAACCATCCTGATCTGACGGTACAGCAAAAAAGTAACGATCACAGACAATGAAATATAAACTGCTGTAAACAGATAAAAGGAATACCGGATGCCAGGCATAGGTGTTACAGCATCTGCTGTACGCATCACCCCATTAATGATCCAGGGTTGCCGGCCAACTTCAGTAACTGTCCAGCCAGCCTCAAGCGCCAGAAAGCCCAGTGGCGTAGCCACGACAAACAACTTAAGCAACCATTTTTGGTCCAGCCACTGTTTTTTCTTCCACAAAGCTATGAAATACAAGACCGCCAAACCAAGCATCGCCATCCCCAATCCAACCATGATCTGAAAGGCATAATGAGTTACCGCCACTGGTGGCTGATCCTGAGGAGGGATCTTATCCAATCCTGTCACTTCCGCATTAAAATCACCGTGTGCCATAAAACTCAGTAAGCCTGGTATTTTTATGGCATATTTAACATCTTTGGCCGCCGTATCGGGAATCCCCCCAATAATTAAAGGCGCAGCCTTTTCTGTATGAAAATGAGCTTCCATTGCGGCAAGCTTGGCAGGCTGCCGTCCCGCCACATCTTTGGCCGAAATATCTCCACTAATGGGCTGCAGACAAGCTGCAACTGTAGCAAACACCGCCGCAATTTTAAAAGCCTTACTGTGAAAAAGGACATTGCTCCCCCTTAAAATCATCAAAGCATGTACACCCGCTACGGCAAAACCTGTAGAAACAAAAGCTGCAATACACATATGCAGAGACTGGGAAAACCAGGCTTCATTAAACATGGCTTTTATGGGATCAATATTTAAATATTCTCCATTAATATAATCAAAACCGGAAGGGCTGTTCATCCAGGAATTGGCCGCGACCACCAGTATTCCTGAAACCAATCCACTTACTCCAACCACTACTCCGGTTGCCCAATGGAACCAGCGATTCACCTTATTCCAACCATATAAATAAAATCCCAAAGCAATCGCTTCAATAAAAAAAGCTGTTCCTTCCAGCGAAAAAGGCATTCCAAAAATAGGGCCGGCATGTTCCATAAACTTGGGCCATAAAAGGCCAAGCTCAAAGGACAGCACTGTACCCGAAACCGCCCCTGTAGCAAAAAAGATAGCCACCCCCTTACTCCAGGCTTGGGTTACATCCCTGTAAACCGATTTTTTGGTTTTAAGCCAGATAAAATGGGCTACTGTCATAAAAAAAGGCATGACCATTCCAATACAGGCAAAGACAATGTGAAAGCCTAGAGAAAAGGCCATCTGGAGGCGAGCTGCTAAAAAATCATCCATAGGAACAGGAATTAAATAGGTGGTGCCACAACCGTGGCATACCGGCAAAATTAAGGGTTATTACCAAGGCACAAAGGAAGTGGAAGAAATAATTGCTGTTTAATTGTAAATTTATTCTCTGAGGCTTCAGAGGTGATACATTTGCCAAAAACAATTTGTTCTTTTCTTTGTAATACCTGCATGTTTCAGCTGCAACAAGTTTATACACTTCTTTTACTGGCCATTCCTGTAGCCTGTGTGGCCTGGACTGTTACTCATGAAGAAATCTTCAGAGAACCTCGTGAATACTGCATCCAATGCTCCAAAGAGAAAAAGACCCTGCTGGCCAGAAAGTTCTTTTATGTATTCACCTGCGAATATTGTTTCAGCCACTACGTCACGGTCCTGATGTTGATGATGACAGGCTTCCACCTCTACTTAGACGATTGGAGAGGTTATGTCATTGCAGGCTTCTCCATGGTCTGGTTGGCCAATATTTATATGAGCCTGTACAATATGATCCGTATAGACCTTAAAAAAGAAAAAACGTTGATCAAAAAGGAAGAACAGGCCATGAAAGATGAAGATACCGAAAGTTAATGCGGTACAATTTTTGCGATAGGTTAGCCTAAAAAGACATCATTTTGTATAAAAAAAGCACACTCGTATTTATAGATGACCTGCAGCAGCACGACCCAAAAGATGGTGGTGCAGCCTATTTTACAGCAAAAGCGCTCGTCATTACAGAAGATAACGGCCAATACCATGGAACCGAAGAAACCTTGCGCATCAGTGATCTGATCTTAAAACAATCCAGTTTTATTTATGATGGAGTTCATACCCGCGAAGCCCATAAACTCTATACCTGGCCACGCAACCTGGGAGATATGGCCGCCTGGGCGGCCAGCAAAAAAGCTTTCCTGGAACAGCATGTGATGCATTTCCCCATCCAGATCCATTCTGTGCAGGAGCAGCACCACCTCAGCTGGGAATTTATCACACCTGAACAATTCAAAAAAACGCCGCAGAATATTCATGCCTCGCCTGCCTTTCAACAGTATCTGGACCATATAAGTGACTATTTTTTCCTGCGCAAGGAACGCAATGATCCGGTTTAAAATATTTTTTTTGCTCAGATATAATAAATAGAAAAAACAAGCGTCTTTATACCTGAGAGCGTTAATTTAAACGGGGGTGTTTCGGACGGAACATCCCCGTTTTCCTTTCACAGGAAAATTTCTATTTAAATCCTGCTCAACACCAGCCGGCTGTAGCCAAAGGCACATAAGATCAGCAATCCGGCCATTGTTGCCCACAATACATTATATCCCATTTTTTCGGCTAGGAAAAAACCTGAAGTTGGCCCGATCACCTGGGCAAAAGAAGAACTCAGTGTATATCCCGCTGCATACTGTCCGCGGTTAAATTCATTACTGCGATGAATCACAAAGGTATTGATGAAGGGCAATGCCAGCATTTCACCAAAGGTAAAAAACACCATAGAAACCATAGCCAGAATTACCGGAAGGGATTTAGGTATCATAAATAAAGCAAAGGCAGCGCTGGTTAGCAATACACCCGCTACAATATAATAGATCGGTGAGCGCTTATTTTCAATTTTACTGATCATCACCATTTCTACCAGGGCAATAATAATCCCGTTGGAACCCAGGATTACACCGATCAGCGCCTCGTTCATATGCCAGACTTCTTTAAAGAATAAAGGCACTACCCTAAACATCAGAAAGAAGCAGGTAAAGAAGAGCGTGGTCAACAAGATAAATTTCACAAACAAAGCGTCTTCCCAGGGCTTACGGACCACTACATCTTTAATTTTCTCCTGAACCGCTTTTCGATAACCTTTTACCACAGGGAGAAAAGCAAAAATAGCCACACCAGATAAAATACTCACTGTACCGTCTACAATAAACAGCAGCTGATAATTAAAAGAAGCAATAATTCCGCCTAAACTGCTCCCAACAGCCCAACCCAGGTTGGTGGCCAGTCTGTTCAGGGAATAAGACCGCGTTTCCTTTCCCGGACTGGCGTAAGAAGCAATCGCTGCGAAGTTGGCCGGCCTGAAAGCATCAGAAAAAAAACTGATCACCAGGGTTAAAAAACACAGGGTTTCAAAATGTCTGATGGTAGAAAAAAAGATAAAAAAGGCCCCACCAATAATGGTACTGAAAATCTGGACTGCCCGAAAACCAAACATATCCGTAAATTTCCCACCAGCGGTAGCCCCCAGAATAGACCCCACACCAAAGATCGTAATGATCAGCCCGGCATCGGAAGTTGGCCGGTGCAGGTACTGGGTCACATACAAACTCATAAAGGGCACCGCCATATAACTGCTGCGGTTAATCAGCATTACGATACTCAACAGCCAGGTTTCCCGGCTCAAGCCGGTAAAAGACTCTTTATAAGAAGAAATTACCTGCCGGATCATTAAAACGTTGCAGATGCTGCACCCAATAAAGTCGCTTTTTCGTTTAACAAGGATTTCCTGACCGGAAAACTATAGCCCATCATTTCTGCCAGGTTTCTGCGGGTATCATCCAGGAAGTACTGTTCAGCATTGGCAATATTTCCACCGATTACAGAAGCCAAAGGCATCTTCTTGCGGATAAACTTATATAAGAAACTCGCCAGATTCTGGCTAAACTCAGCAAAAATCTCTTTAAATTCAGGCTTTCCTGCATGCAGTTCGACCAGTTCCCTTACATCTTTAATCACTTCTCCGCTCAATTCAAAATAACGTTTGATAAACCAGCGGGTAGAAATATAGTCCTCAGCAATCCCCTTGTTAAAAGGCATTTTCCAAAAATCAGCATCCTTGGCTTGTCCATTCACATAATGTGCAGTACCCAGTCCGGTACCCAAAGTAATACCAATCGCATGATCATAGCCGTTCATACTTCCGCTAAAAACTTCTCCCTGCAGAAAACAGGCTGCATCGTTCATAAAGTTAATCGCTGAAGGACTGATTTCCAGCTTTGCAGCCAACATATCTTTAATATTTTTACCATATAAGGACCTGTATTTGTCCTGGTTCTTAATCAGGCTTACTCCTTTTTTGTATGCAAAAGGGCCTGGCATTGCAATATGGAGATTAGTATAAGATCCGGAATATGCATCTGCTACTTTATGTATACTTTTTGACCAAGCCTCAATAACTTCTTCCGTTGGTGCCTGACCATTGATGCGGTCCCTTACCCACGTGCCTTCTATGATCTGTTTCTGGTCAAGGTCTATAAGTGCAGCAGTAATATGAGATCCTCCTATATCAATACCCATTACAATTCTTTCCATATTCAACTATTTAAAATCAGATTGCAATTATACATGAAAAAGTAAATAAATCTCAATCTGAACCTCTAAACTTTTATTAAACAGGAAATATTTTGAACCAATTACGCTTTCAGTACTTCGTCAACCATCCCAAAATCCCTTGCCTCTTCTGCAGTCATCCAGTAATCCCTGCGTGAAGCCTCATTGATCCGCTCAAAACTTTGCCCACTGTGCGCCGCCAGGATCTGGTAAAGATCTGTCTGTACCTTCAATACTTGTTTAATGCTGATGTCCATATCTTCTGCTGTACCTTGAGCACCACCTGAAGTTTGGTGGATCATCACCCTGGAATGCTTTAGCGCGGATCTTTTTCCGGCAGCACCTGCACAAAGCAATACAGAGCCCATAGACAAAGCGATCCCTGTACAAATCGTAGCTACATCCGGCGAAATATACTGCATGGTGTCATAAATTCCGAAACCTGCATACACCGATCCACCTGGTGAATTGATGTAGAGCTGGATATCCCTTTTTGGATCTGCAGACTGCAGGAAAAGCAACTGGGCCTGGATCACATTGGCAATCCTGTCGTCAACAGCTTCCCCCAGAAAAATAATACGGTCCATCATCAAACGGGAGAACACATCCATCTGGGCTACGTTCAATTGCCTTTCCTCCATAATATAGGGTGTCATTGCCACCGGATGCTGTGCAATATGGTTATTGGTTCTTGAAATAAAATGGTCCACGTAAGCACCATTTAAACGACGGTGTTTCACCGCATACTTTCTGAATTCGTTCGTGTTCATGATCTAAAAATATAGTTATAGTGATTCCCTGGACCTGTAGAACAAGACCTCTTGGGTTAGATGATAAGATTTAAGTTAATTTACCTGCTAAAAAAGCGCCGGATCCTGCTTGCAAAGGAAGCGTATTCAGGCGCTGCAAACAATTGCTGCTGCACTTGTCTGATCTCTTTCCTCAACTGCTGCCTGCCATATGTCCTAACCAGTTCGCTGGTCTTTTGCTGCCAGTACAGGTTATTCTTTAGCTCCGGTTCCAGGATAAGCCTTGCCTCAAACAGCACACGCTCCTGACCAGGCAATCTCGACAAAAGATAGTCTTCTGTGAGCCTCAATTCATTCCATGATGTCTTCATAACTCAGAGATTTTTCCTTTACCGTATGTTTAACTTTTTCCAGGCATTTAAACTTCTGAACTGTAGCCGATCGTGGCCCTGAAAAGCCATATCTTTTTGCCAGCTCCTCCATTGGAAGTTTTTCGTAATAAAAAGCACTCAGCAGCTCCATGCATTTCCGGCCAGCGGTATGCAATAACCTCAGCAACCTGGAGGCAGATACCTCCTGATATTCGGGATCTGGTTCAATATTCAGCCTGTCACTCGTATCTAAAGAGACATCTCTGGATTTCTCCTTAAAACGCTTATTCCACAAATGTTTAGAAATACCCAGCAAATAGGCCCTGGCATTCTGCCTTGGTGCAGCCTCAGCTACAACGACCTGCTCATAATAAATTACCAATGCATCCTGGAAAATATCTTTAGCTTCTTCGAAAGAGCCCCCCATCCTGCTCATGTACCGGGCCGCCATAGGAAAAGCCTGTTGGTACAGTTCCATCAAGAGCATTTCGCGGCTCTGTGTCTGGTCTTTAACCTGATTTTCTTGAATTGCTGTATTTGCCATCGCTATTTAATTTTCAGTAAACTGATTGCTTTTTATACTAAGTGCAAATTACAATACGAATATCACCCAAATTAAACATCTTTTTTATCACCATCTTTACTCTTTTTTTGAGAACACGGAACTATATTTCTTTAACTTTTGATGCAAATAGCCTCTTCTTTTACTGGCTTCAGATAGAGAGCTTTCCTCAGAAAAATACTCACCAAATATTTTAGGAACAGCGATTCGTTGTGCGCTGTAAATTCCCGAATGACCGCTAAAGAAATAAGCGGTAAAACAAGCCACCGCAAACAACAAAGCATACTGACCACCAAATAATTCAACCCCCATAAAAGTACAGGCAATTGGGGTATTGGTAGAGCCCGCAAACACTGCAATAAAACCCAAAGCAGCAAAAAGGCTCACAGGTGCATCGAGTAAAACCGCGAGCGTATTCCCTAAAGTCGCACCGATATAAAAGAGTGGGGTCACTTCGCCGCCTTTAAATCCCGTTCCCAGGGTCACTGCAGTATAAATGGTTTTCCATAACCAGCTCCAGGTATCCGCTCCTCCAGTATGGAACGCTGAAGGAATGGTTACAGCGCCTGCATATTCCGCATCTACACCTAAACTTAAATAATCAGGTTTCCCAATCAGAAAGGTAAGGCCAATAATCATCAGACCACCAGACACAGGGATCATCCAATTCTTTTTAAACAGCTTCAGGCAAATTGATTTCACTTCCTGTACCATACCCGCAAACAGAAAACTGGCCAGTCCAAAAGCCGCAGATGAAAGGATAACCTTGCCCAGCAGCACAATGTCCATATGAAAATAATCTGAGAGAAAATAAACCGTTTGGGGTACCGCATCGATATGATAATGAACATGCGATACATGCCAGGCAGAAACAGTCAGATCTCCAACCACTGCAGCAATTAATGCGGGCAATAGAGCATCGTATTTAATACGTCCTATGGTTAAAACTTCCATCGCGAAAATAGCCCCCGCAAGTGGTGTTCCAAACACTGCGCCGAAACCAGCCGCAATACCTGCGGTCAGGATCATACGCATGTCTACTCCCTTTAATTTAAACCAGCCCCCAAACATAGCAGCAATACTCCCGCCTATTTGCACAGCCGTTCCTTCCCTACCTGCAGACCCCCCAAAAAGATGGGTAACTACCGTAGTCAGAAGAATAATCGGCGCCATTTGTTTAGGTACTCCTCCTCCTTCTATATGGATTTGTTCCATAATCAGGTTGTTGCCTTTCTCAGAAGATTTCCCAACGGACTGATAAATGAAATAGATCAGCAGGCCAGCTAACGGAAGTAAGAATAAAAGCCAGGGATGATGGAACCGAAAATGAATGGCTTCTGTCAGCAACCACAGAAAAAATGCGACAACGCTGCCAATGGCTATCGCTGTGGGCACTATAAATAGTGTCCATCTAACCAGATATTTTAAAATTGAAGTGTGTTCTTTTAGTGTTATTTTGCTCGTATTGATCATGATCTTACCTACAATATTTTTCTCCTCAAACAAATCATTTGCTTGATCTAATTTTGTAGGAGTCATCAGCCGCGGCGGTTATTTTAAATGGAAGACACCATTTCCATTTCATTACTATGCAAACTTAATCATAAAGTTTAAAAAAACAAATGGCGATTTTACAGGATCGATTCCCTGGAGTAATCAATCTGCAATTTGCTCAGAAACAACAACAATCACCTCATCCATAATATTTTAAACTCCATCTTATTATGAAATAAACTAAAATTCCTATATTGACATCGCCTATACAATTAACCTTTCAATCTACTTAAGCACATGGGGAACATTATCAAAGTTTCAGGTGGAAAAATGCGGGAGACCTCTCTTAAAGACTATACAGCCTACGCCGAACGAATAAAGACCAATGCCGCGCAATATGTAAAAGAATCTTCTTCAGATGGAATACTTTTTGGAGAACCACAAACTCCACCAGTAAAAGAGGCAGATTTTGATATTAGAATCACCCTTCTTAAAGACAAAGATACTCTTTTGCCATTAGGCATAACAAGCTTTAAGGGACAAGAGGAAAACAAGTCACTAAAATTCAAGATCACGATTACCGGTGAAGGTGTAAACCAATGGCAGCTGGAGATTAAAAGCAAGGACCAAATTATATACAAACTCTATTCTGCAACCAATGAACTGCAGGACGTCGAAATACAGGGAACCGCCTCAAAAAATAAAAACAATACTCCTGCTCAAAGCCCGGTACCACCTACAGAAAAACCCAAAAGATTCTGGCCTGCGGGTGAGTATCTGGTAGCATGGGACGGCTTTAACAGCGATGGTATTTACGATAGTTTCGCATTGACAAAAGGTAAAAAATTCATTGCAACAATTAAAGGACAAGCAAACTTCAGATCCAAGGAAGCTAATACAGATCCCTTCTCCTTCAAATATGATGGAGTAGAATGGGTGGATATGAAAATTGACAAAACAACAAAGATTATCGAAGTTACACTCCGTGTTAACCTCCAGGATGGCGGCGCAAAAGGCATAGATCCCGTCAAAATGGGTGGTACAGTAGACCCCGATTTTGAGTACAACCCCTGGGACAGAATACCTCCAAAAAAGATAGAAGAGTGGAAAAAAACACCAATCAAAAGTCGCATCCGTAGCTTTGATCAACTGAAACAAATGACTCTTGCTGGCTTAAAACAGTACTGGAGCAGAAGTCAGTCCAACAAGACGGATGCAAAGCTAGCTAAAGATGTTATGATAAGCAAAGAGCCCTACCAGGTCAATCTGACTGCTGTTCATACAGAAAACAATGCTCTGAATCCTATAGATTTAGTTTTTAACACCAATGATGACTGGGACCGGAGTGGAAACCCAGGTATCCTGGCCAAACTATCCTATAATGCCGGTTATATAAAATACTCCAACGGCTGGGGTTACCAGGAACCAACAGCTGAAGACGCTGAATTCTCTTTTACAGCCGCACATGAAATTGGTCACCCTATACTAAAGGCTTTCGGAAATTATGCTTATTCCTGGCAACACAAAGGCAGTTCTTATTTGTTAAACCAAGACCCAAAACCTACACCTGACGCAGGTACATTAGAAAAAGTCTGGAAAGACAATACACACATAGACCATATGCCCTCTACTTCGGGAGAATACTATCCTGTTTCAGGCGAAGTAGATTTGATGAAATACTACCATAACGAACCCAATCCAAAAACATTCAGCAGAAGTATTGCCGCTGAACGTGATGTCCTGGGTCTATTATGGTTAACTAAATTAAAAATAGAATGAAATACTCCAGTATAATACTCCTACTTCCATTTATTTTGACCAGTTGCAAGGAAAAATACAATGGTTATATCTACGACGGAATCAGTAGAAAACCACTTGCTGGTGTGGAACTCTACGATATTGAAAGAAAAAAAAGCACCTCTACTGATACCCAAGGCTATTACAGCCTGAACTGGGATCCGGGTTTTCTATTCACTATAAAGAAAAACAACTATGTAATCGACACCCTTCGTATGAACCGCATTATTGCAGGAGAACATCAAGTTAAAGAAATGGATGGGAGCAAAAGATTTCTTTATCCCCAGCTCAGCGGAAAAATCTACGATAAAAAAAACAGCCTGCCCCTGAAAAACGCAGAAATATATACCATGAGTGGAGAGAAAATAGTTTCAACAGATGCCAATGGTCACTTTGAACTCAGCCGGTTCCCGTCCTCCGATAAACTCGTCTTAAAAAAAGAAAACTATCAAAATGATACTGTTCTCCTATTCAAAATCAAAGACCCAAAAATCCAACAGATTGAATTGGTACAACCATCCAAAAACATAAAATTCTATCTAACCCCCGTTACCCCCTAGCAAAATCCTGTATCCAGGCCTTTCCTTGCAAACTATGCCTGGACACCTTCCCTCTGCAATTTGCTAAGGAAAATCTCCTACGCTGCGGAAAGACCTCAGAGATCTGCGGCTTCTTCAGCCGGCTGATATCGTCAGTCTTGAAGCAGTGTACAGAATTTCCCTACATAATTCACCTCCTCAAAACTTAATTTAAAACGTGGAACAATAATTGCAACCTCTCCACGTACTAGTATTAAATAAACACAAATGAAAACGATACATTCTTTAAAATTCAAAGCAGCGCTCCTACTTTGCCTTAGCTTTTTCTTCTCCTACGCCGCATCTGCCCAGGAAAAAGAAGAACAAAAGATAGAAAAGGCAACTACTGTACTTTCCGATTTTGCAAAAATGAAGGAATCTATCCCTTCAGATCTGATTGCCGTTACACAAGGTATCATTATTGTACCTAAAATGATCAACGCAGGATTTGTAGTTGGAGGAAAAAGAGGTAAAGGAATTGCGATGGTCAAAAAAGCAGACGGCAGCTGGAGCAACCCGGTTTTCATTACACTGACCGGTGGAAGCATTGGTGCACAAATCGGCTTCCAGGCAGTTGATCTGGTCTTGATCTTTAAACACAGCAACAGCCTTACAGACATCAACAAAAGCAGTTTCACCCTTGGAGGAGACCTATCCATCGCAGCAGGTCCTGTAGGCAGAAATACCACAGCAAATACAGACTATAAACTGGATGCAGAAGTATACTCCTATTCCCGCAGTAAAGGCCTTTTTGCAGGAATTTCCCTGAATGGCGCCTCATTGGATATCGACGCAAAAGCAAATAAAGCCTTCTACGGAAAAGCATTATCTTCTCATACCATTTTTAAGGCAGCAAACAGCGATGCAGAAGTGGTTAAAGAATTGAAATCGACTTTATCCGCCATGAAATAAAATTTGTTAAATAAAATCGCCTCTGCTATTCAAAAAGAAAGGCCACCCTTCCGGATGACCTCCCAAAAAAATGCTTTTGAATAAAATGACCTGGCATCTTCGAGCTTCTTCAGCGAGAATATGCAGTCATTTTATTCAAAACATTTTTCCCCTCTAATTCCAGCCTCCGCCCAGCGAACGGTACAGCTCAATCATAGAATTCAATCTCGCCGCTTTCAGTGTAGCCATATCCAACTCACTTTGCAACAAATTTCCCTGCGCAGTAATCACCTCCAGGTAATTGGCCATTCCATTTCTAAACAACAAGTTCGCGTTCTTTACCGCTTTCTGTAAAGTCTGCACCCGGCTGCTGGCAATCGTATACTGTTGTTTCAGTTTTTCCTGTTTGATCAGTTCATCAGATACCTCACCTACCGCATTCAATACCGATTGTCTGAACTGCAGCACCGCTTTCTCCCGCTCTACCTTGGCCACCTCAAACTGGGTTTTCAATTCTTTACGCTGAAAGATTGGCTGCGTGATCCCCCCTGTAACCAAACCAAATAAAGAAGCCGGTACATTAAACCAGTTGCTGGCTTTAAAAGAATTTAAACCACCACTGGCCGTAATGCTCAGAGAAGGATACATACTGGCTTTAGTGACACCAACTTTCGCATTTGCTATAGCCAAAGCCAGTTCCGATGTTTTCACATCAGGTCTGCGGCTCACCATATCCGAAGGAATACCTGCAGATAAAGATTCAGGAACCACCATTTGATCTAAACTGGCCTGACGTTCTACCGCCGAAGGCAATTGCCCTGTTAAAATACGCAATGCGTTTTCCTGCACACCTACACTTTGTTCCAGTTGCGGAACCAGTTGTGCCGCTACTGTTTGCTGCGCCTCTGCCTGCTGTATGGCCAGAGAAGTCACCTGACCGGCATCAAACTGCATATGAATGATCCGAAGCGTACTGTCATTTAAAGCCAGATTCTTTTTAGCCACCAGCAATTGTGCATCCATCATGAGCAAATTATAATAACCCTGAGCGACATTAGCAACCAAACGGGTTTGTACGGCCTTTTTAGCCTCCCTGCTTTGCAGATAGGTTGCAAAAGCACCTTGCTTCTGGCTCCTGATCTTTCCCCAGATATCTGCTTCCCAGCTTAATCCCAGATTGGCATTGTAATCTTCAATATGACTGGTCCCTAAAAACTGGCTGGAACTCAAACCATTCAGACTATTGTCTGAAGGTCGGTTGGAACTTCCGGTAATTTGCAAATTAAGCGAAGGGATATTGCCCAGTTTCGACTGTTTAAACAGCAATTCTGAGGCTTCAATATTCTTCACGGCAATCTGCAGGTCATAGTTCCGTAGCAAAGCAGTATCAATCAGTTTACGCAGCTCTGCTTCTGCAATAAACTGTTTTAAAGGAACAGCACCAATACTCGAAGTATCTGCTGTTAAAGCAGCCCCCCGGAAAGCATCAGGCGTAGCTGATTTAGGTACCTGTATATCCTTTGATACTTTACAGGCGCTTAAAAAGACGACCAGTAATAAAAAAGCATATGGATTTATATATCGTTTCATTATTTTAAAAATTAATTATTTAGCAATTCAAGCTTTTCAGTTTCCCTGGCTGTTTCATTTTCATTCTGATCCTCAGGGTTCAATACCGCCACCGGTAGGCCGCTAAACCTCTCCTGCAAATGCTGGAAGATCACAAACAATACCGGAATAATGAATAAACCCAATATAACTCCCGACACCATACCGCCGGCTGCACCTATACTGATCGAGTGGTTACCCTGAGCAGAAGGACCTGTTGCAATACTCATCGGGAATAAACCAAAAACAAAAGCAAGAGAAGTCATGATGATCGGACGGATCCTTAACCTTGCGGCCTCAATAGCCGCCGCAACCAAACTAAGCCCTGCTTTGCGCCGTTGCACGGCAAACTCCACAATAAGTATGGCATTTTTAGCCAACAGTCCGATAAGCATAATCAGCGCTACCTGTACATAAATATTATTTTCGATACCTGTTAAACCCAATACCACAAACACACCAAATACACCTGTAGGGATGGAAAGTATGACCGCCAATGGCAGGATATAACTCTCATACTGCGCCGATAATAAGAAATATACAAATACCAAACAAAGCAGAAATATCACAGTCGACTGTCCTCCTGAAGAAATTTCCTCACGCGTTTGCCCGGAGAATTCATAAGCAAACCCGGTTGGCAATTGTTCTTTAGCTGTTTCTTGTATAGCCTTAATTGCATCACCGGAACTGTAACCTGGTTTTGGAATTGCGTTTACCTCGATAGAGTTAAAAAGGTTATAACGCGAAGCCGTTTCTGAACCATATACACGGGTCAATTTAACAAGTGTATTGATGGGTACGCTTTCTCCCGCTTTGTTTTTAACAAACACACGATCAATACTTGCAGGATCGGTCCTGTCTGCAATATCAGCCTGAACCACTACACGATAGTATTTACCAAAGCGGTTAAAGTCTGATGCCTGTGCAGTACCAAAATAAGTCTGCATAGTTTGTAAAATGTCTTTAACACTTACACCCAGCTGATCAGCCTTTTGGTCATCAACATCCAACTGTAACTGAGGATAATCTGCTTTATAAGAAGTAAATGCATAAGCAATTGCTGGTTTCGCCATTAACTTAGCGATAAAGTTATTCGCTACACCACTAAATTTATCCAGCCTGCCATTAGTTTTATCCTGTAAAGTCACATTCATGGCCTCCACATTACTAAATCCTGGAACGGTTGGAAAACTGAATACAAAGAAAGTACCGGCAGATATGGCCGCCATTTTAGCCCTTACTATATTTTGTATTTCATCGATATTTTTTACCGCCCCTCTTTGGTCATTTGGTTTTAACAATAAAAAGATCTGACCAGCCGACGGGCTGTTTGATGCCGTTAAAAAGTTATAACCTGCCAGCGACATCACAAATCTTGCGGATGGCATGGCTCTCAATTCTTTTTCAGCTTGTTTTAATATTTTGTTGGTATTGCTTAACGAAGTTCCTGATGGACTGGCAACAGCAATAGCCACAAAACCCTGATCCTCTGTTGGAATAAAACCTGTTTTTGTTCTGCTGACCAGGAAAACTGTTACAGCAACTATTAATGCAAGCCCGGCCATGCTAATCCATTTATGACGGATAAGGATTTTTAAACCTCCAATATATCTCTTGGTCATGTAATTAAACCCACCATTAAAGCCTGCATAAAACTTCTCAACAAAACCTTTCTTAGGAACCTGGTGGCCATCTGCTGCATGTTTATTCTTTAAAAACAAGGCAGCCAGGGCAGGGCTTAAAGTTAAGGCGTTAACAGCTGATATAATGATGGCTATAGCCATTGTTAATGCAAACTGTTTGTAAAATATACCTGTTGAGCCCGTCATAAAACTAACCGGTAAAAATACCGCCGCCATGACCAGTGTAATAGATATAATTGCTCCGGTGATTTCATGCATGGCCTGGGTAGTTGCCGCTTTGGGAGTAAGCGTGGGGTCATCTTCCATTTTGGCATGCACCGCCTCCACCACCACAATCGCATCGTCCACCACAATACCAATGGCCAATACAAGAGCGAACAGCGTTAAAAGATTGACAGAGAATCCGAAGAGATTCATGAAGAAAAAAGTACCAATAATAGCAACCGGAACTGCTATAGCCGGAATCAGGGTAGACCTGAAATCCTGAAGAAATATAAATACGACAATAAATACAAGTATAAAAGCTTCCACTAAGGTATGCTCAACCTGGTTGATGGATTCATCAAGATCAGTTTTAGTCCGATAAAACTGATTGTATTTAATTCCCTTAGGAAAATCCTTTGAAAGTTTTTCCATTAGTTTATCAAGGGAAATCTGGATTTCGTTAGCATTTGACCCTGATAATTGTATGATACCAATCGTAATTCCATCGTGTCCGTTTAAGCGGTTTACACTACTATAACTATAGGCACCGAGTTCAACACGTGCAACATCTTTTAAACGTAATATAGAACCATCTGAATTTGAACGGATAGCAATATTCTGATATTCCTCCGGTTTGGTAAGCTTACCTTTATATTTAATTACATATTCGAATGCCTCATTACTTCTTTCTCCAACCCTGCCTGGTGCCGCTTCCAGGTTTTTGTCCTGAATAGCACTGATGACTTCATTAGGCGTAATTTTGTAGGTTGCCAATTGAGTTGGATTTAACCAGATACGCATTGAATAGTCTTTAATACCACCAAATACACTGGCAGAACCTACACCCGAGATACGTTTGATTTCGGGGATTATATTGATCTGAGCATAGTTATTTACAAAAACTGCATCGTATTTTTTTGGATCCTCTGAGTAAATACCTATCGCACCAATAAAGCTATTTTGCTGTTTAGTAGTCGTTATACCATATTGAACAACCTCTGCAGGCAATTGGCTCGTTGCCTGTGAAACACGGTTTTGCACGTTAACAGCGGCCTGATCAGGGTTCGTACCTTGTTTAAAGTAAACCGTGATACCCAATGTACCATCATTACTGGCCGTGGAGGTCATGTAGGTCATGTCCTCCACACCATTAATTGCCTCTTCCAATGACGGAGTCACCGAACGTAAAATCGTTTCGGCATTAGCACCCGGGTATACAGCAGTTACCAATACCGACGGAGGTGCGATATTAGGAAAGCGCTCCAAGGGCAGCTTTGTTAAAGCAAGTACACCAACGATCACCAATAATATGGAGATCACTGTTGAAAGTACCGGCCTTTCTATAAATTTTTGAAACATGACTTTTAAACTTTAGGTTTTATATTAATTTTTTGTTCTTGCAACAGCCACTTTATCTGCTGCCTTTTGAGGCTGGATAACCATGCCCTCCTGTAATTTATCAATGCCGCTTAACACAATCTGGTCGCCAGCTTTTACGCCGTCTTTAACCAAATAATTTTCGCCAGCTTTACCAACAATAGTAATAGCTTGTTTTTTTACCTTACTGCTGTCACCCACAGTAAATACAAATACTTTATCCTGCATATCAATAGTAGCAGACTGTGGAATGACCAATGCATCATTGTGTTGCAGGCTCAGACGGATCTTTCCAGTGTTACCAGATCTGATCAGACCTTCCGGGTTTGGAAAGCTCGCTCTGATGGTAATGGCACCGGTATTCTTGTCAAACTGACCGTCAATCACATCGATCTTACCCGGTTTGGCGTATTCGGTATTGTCGGCAAGCAGCAAAGTAACCGCAGGTAACTGTTTCAGTTTATCTTTCAGTGTCTGGCCGGGATATTGTTCCTTAAAGTTCACAAAATCCTTTTCACCCAGCGAAAAATACACATGTACATCATGTACATCAGACAGTTGAGTTAAAGCTTCCACATCTGTCGGACCAACCAGACTACCACGTTTTTTAAGCAGTCTTCCAATATAACCGCTTACAGGAGCTTTAATTAAGGTATAGCCCAGATTAATAGAGGCTGTCGAAACATTCGCTTTAGCTTGCTCCACGTTTGCTTTTGCGGCCAATGCAGTCGCTTTAGCCGATTTCAGCTGGAATTCAGAGATCACTTTGTTTTGCACCAGCGGGGTTAAACGCTCTACCTCCAGTTGCGCATTAATCACAGCCGCCTCTGCAGAATGCTGGGCTGCAAGTGCATTGTTTAAAGCTGCACGGAAAGGCAGTTCATTGATTTTAAAAATAGACTGGCCTGCAGTTACAAAAGCACCTTCATCTACAAATACTTTATCCAGTGTACCACTCACCTGAGGGCGAACTTCAACATTTACAGTACCTTCAATAGAGGCAGGATATTCCTGGAAGGTTGTTTCCGTTCCGGAAACAACAGCGGCCACAGGTAAGGCAGGCGGTGGTGGTGCAGCCACCTGAGGATTCTTACTTGAACAAGCCATTAAAAATAGAACAGAGAGTAGTAGTATTGGTTTCATAACGTTATTAGACGATTTAACAGTGTTAGATAATAGGGCGGAGATGGGGGGATATTTCATGATATTTATTATTATGTAGATTTATAACGGATATAAGTGATTTAACAGCGTTAGATTACCAGGCAAAAAAAAGGATCAATCGTTTATGAACCGGATAATGCCTTTCAGGGCATCTCTCAGAATATGCTGGTTCATCTCTTCGTTAGTTCCTTTCTGAACCAGATTGATCGAGATCAGGCCATGCACAATAGACCAGAACGTATAATATTTTCTGCAAATCAGGTCTTCGTCAGGTTCCACTTTCGTAATGAGTTGTCGGATCACATCACCATACATCCGGCTTACCCGTTCTGCTTCCGGCAATGCTTTTTTAACCTCACAGCAAATCATTTCCACACCATACATGATCTGATAAAACTCTTTGTGTTCAAAAGCAAAATCCCAGTAAGCAATCCACATCGCCTCCATCTGATCGGCTGGATGTTCATACGCATTTCTGGCGGCTTCTACTTTTGCACCCAACAGAATATAACCCCTGCTGGTCAGCTCTAAAAGAATGCCTTCTTTGTTGGCAAAATATTCATAAATGATCGGCGCAGTATACTCAATAGCATCCGCAATTTTGCGCATACTCAAAGCCTGCCACCCTTCTTCCTGGGCAATCTGAAGCGCAGCATCCAGGATGTTATTCCTGGTCTCTTCTTTTAAACGCTGGATTCTTTCTTTGCTTCCCATGACTAATTATATAAGAGGTGTAAATAATTTAACACCGTTAGACAAATGTAAATACTTCTTAAATAAGAATCTATCATTCATTTGTCAAAATGAAATTACATAGCTTTAAATGCTTTCAAACACGCTTATTCTGTCAAAATTTGCCTAAAAGATTTAGGCGTTCCCTGCATTTGTCTTCTAAAAAAGATATTAAAATTAGCAGGGTACTCAAATCCCAGACAATAGGCAATCTGTGCAACATTCCATTCTGTGTGTTTCAACAGGGCCACGGCTTCGTTCGCTATTCTTTTAGAAATATGCTCAGAGGTAGTTTTCCCGGTCACCTCCTTAACCGCATGGTTCAAATGGTTTACATGAACCGCCAGTTTAGCCGCAAAATCATGCGCAGTTTTCAGTTCCAGTATATGATCTGTAGAACCAATCGGGAATTGCCTCTCCAGCAGCTCCATAAAGAGCGATGCCAGACGTACCGAAGCGTTACTATGTTTAATATCTGTAGATGCAGGCTGTACTTTGATCGCTTCATGAACAATCAGGTTCACATAGTTGCGGATCAGGTCATATTTATGTACATACTCCCCATTCATCTCCTCCATGATCTTTAAAAAGAGTTCCATAAATATACCCTCCTGATGTTCATCTATCCGGATCAGCGGGCAGCCATGAATCCTCCACAACAGAGACTCTTTCAGGCTTTCATTCTTTTTACGCATAAAATTCTCCGTAAAAAGACAAAAATATCCACCCTGTGTTTCAGAGGTTCCCTCCCAGGAATAGGGTATATTGGGGTTTGTAAACAAGAGCGCGCGTCCTTTCACCTCTATACGTTCATTTGGAAAATGAAGTATACCACAACCAATGATCAGAGAGATCTTGTAAAAATCTCTCCGGTTATAAGGTGAAGGGTTTGCAGAACAATAAACTGACCTTTTAAATACATTAAAATGGCCAATATCGTTCACCATTCCCAAACTTGGGACCACAACTTCAGGCTGGTTAATTTTAAGCCTGTCGTAAAAATCCTGCAGCGTTTCGCTTTTCAATACATTATAAAATTCCTGGTTTCTGGCCGGCATATGACGATGATAAAAAAACTAATATAAAGTTAAGACTTTATTACAGTTCCGTCACGCATTTCTTCGCTCGGTTCTGTCACAAATTCATCACCAGCATTCAGATTTCCAAAAACCTCTATCCTGTTATCGGTTTCCCGACCTTTCTTAACGGAAACTTTTTCCGTCTTTCCATTCACCACTTTGATCACAAAAAGACCTTCGCTGGTATCGAGCAATGCTTTCTTAGGAACAGTAAAAGTACTGGCATTGGCCGGAAGCGGGATACTGACCTCCGCCACCATACCTGGCAACAGTTTTTTATCCTTGTTGAGTACATCCATTTCTACCTTTTCAGAACGCAAACGCAGATCCAGAGCGCCCGCCAAACGCTTCACATCAGCCGTAAAAGTTTGACTTGGAAGAGATTTAACTGTAAAAGTAACCTGATGCCCGTCTTTAAGATAACCTGTATACACCTCCGGAATAGAAATGGCCAAGCGGAGTTTCTTCTGCTCCTGCAAAGTAAACAACGGGAACTCCGATCCTTTTCCAGAAGGACCAACATAAGCACCTAAATTCACATTTCTTGCCGTAATGATCCCGCTAAACGGCGCGCGGATCTCCAGATAGTTCTGAATGGCACCTACTTCTTTTAAAGCTGCTTTCGCCGCTTCAAACTGTGCGTAATCTGAATTTTTTCTGGCCATGGCCTGATCCAGATCATTCTTGGAAATGGTACCCGGTGTTTTGCTGGTTTCAAACAAACGGTCATAGTTCGCCTTGCTGGCTGTATAAACTGCTTCCTGAGCCTTAAGCTTTGATTGTGCAGCCGCAATCTGAGAAGTCATTTCCGGTGCTTCCAGGGTCATGAGCAGTTGCCCCTGGGTAACCTGAGAGCCAATATCTGCCTTTAATGTTTTCACAAAACTACTCACTTTGGCATACAGGTCTACCTGTTGGTAAGCAGTCAGTTCGCCTGGCAGACGAAGTGCTGTAGACAATTTCTCTTTTTCCAGTTTAAAAGTAGCTACGGGAGCTGCTTTCTCTGTTTTTACCTCTTCTTTCTTCGCTGAAGCCGTACAGCCGTGCAATATTGTAGCCAGGGCCAAGCCGCCTGCAACCAATGTACCCTGAAATATTTTTGTTTTCATTTGTATCAAATTTAAATATCTTACCATTAATCTGCTAAACCTTTAATGTAATGCTTGCTTTCTTCATCTTCCGGATCCAGTGAAATGGATTGCGTAGATACTTTGCCCTGTACCCAGGCAAATACCAGAGGCAAGATCACTAATACGGCAAAAGTAGAAGCGACCAATCCGCCAATTACTGCTCTTCCCAGCGGAGACACCTGATCACCACCCTCTCCATGTCCTATAGCCATTGGCAACATACCCGCTACCATGGCCACACTGGTCATGATGATCGGCCTCAGCCTTAAAGCTGCCGCTTCTTTTGCCGATTCCAGCGCATTGCCATTGTACTTCCTTAAATGCTCCGCATTGGTGATCAGCAAGACCGCATTGGCAATGGATACCCCCACCGACATGATGATCCCCATATAGGACTGCAAATTCAGTGTAGAGCCTGTTACCGTTAACAACAGCAGAGAACCTAACACCACCGCAGGTACAGTAGCCAGAATAACCAGCGGCACCTTAAACGACTGGAAATTGGCCGACAGCATTAAAAAGATCACCACAATAGCTACCAATAAGCCAGACTGCAAACTGCTCAGGGTTTCCTTAAGCACCTGAGTTAAACCTACAGGCTGAATCATCAGGCCACGGGGAAGCTCTCCCACCGCTTTAATAGCCTTCTCAATATCTTTAGTTGCAGACCCCAGATCTTTTTTGTTCAGATTGGCTGTTACCGAAAGAAAAGGCGTTGCACCAACGTTGTCATTTTCTCCATAGGTCGTATCCGGAGTAATGGTTGCCACATCCGAAAGTACCGGCCTGGTCGCATTTCTCAGCAGAGGAATTTCCCCGATATCATCTTTGGAACTCATCTGGTTAAAAGGTACCTGTACCTGCACATTATAAGTCAGTCCGATCTTCTCATCCATCCAAACGTTCTTGTCTGTATAACGGGAAGATGACGTAGAAGCCACCAGAGATCTAGAGATATCATTCAGATCGACCCCCAGTTGGGCCGCCCTTACACGGTCTATATTGATGTTCATAGAAGGATACTTGATGGGCTGTGCAATCTGTACATCCCTCAGGTATTTGATTTTCTGCAATTCTGCCATGATCTTGTTGGCATAAACTTCATTGACCTTTTTGTTCTTACCGGCAATCCTGACCTCTACCGGTGTAGGGGAACCCTGGCTCAACACTTTATCGGTCAGCTCTATCGGCTCAAAAGAAAGCTTAAGTTCAGGTGCAAGCTTTTTGATCCGCTCCCGCAATTTATCCTTAAACTCCTCCATATCCGTATGGTAATCTTTCAAACCAATCTGGAAAACGGCCTCATGAGGACCCGCCATAAATAAGTAGATTGGGTTCACCGAGAACAAAGCCGGGTGCTGACCAACATATACCGAAGTAATGGCAATATGTTCCGGCCCTACCATTTTCTTCAGTTCGCCAAGGATCAACTGTGCTTTCTCTTCTGTCCGCTCCAAACGGGTACCGTCTGGTGCTTTCATCCGCAACTGAAATTGACTGGAGTTTACTTTTGGAAGTACATCTCTTCCTATCGTACTCAGCAGCAGCACCGCCAGACCGGTGATCAGCACCAGATACAGGATCACCACCGGTTTACGGTGCGGCATCAAACGGTTTAGAAAACGCATGAACCGGTTCCTGAACCGTTCAAACAAACTGATCTTTCCATCTTTGTTAAAATCTTCACGTTCCACCAATATCTTTTTCTGGTTTAGCGTGTCTTTCTCCGATTCAGGTGTCAAACCTGTAGAAAGAAAAACGGCTTCATCTTCGGTTGCACCTTTTGGATGCTTGGTTACTTTATGCGGGTGTGCGATCATCAGCCAGTTGGCCATGATCGGTACAAAGGTTTGAGATAAAAAGAAAGAGACTACCATGGAAAAACCGATGGCCATGGCTAGCGGCAAGAATAAAGCTCCTGGAATTCCGCTCATAGTAAAAGCAGGTGCAAATACCGCCAGAATACACAACAGAATCAGCAATTTTGGAAAAGCAATCTCCTTACAGGCATCCCAGATGGCCAGCGCCTTGGGTTTCCCCATATCAAAGTGCTGGTGTATGTTCTCTATCGTTACCGTAGATTCATCCACCAGGATACCAATAGCCAGTGCCAGACCACTCAATGACATGATATTGATCGTTTGCCCAAAGAGCTTGAGGAACAATACTCCCGCTATAATAGAGGTTGGAATGGTTAAAATAACGATCAGTGCCGCACGTTTGTCACCCAGGAACAACAACACCATTAAACCCGTTAGAATCGCCCCGATGGCCCCTTCACTGATCAAACTTTTCACCGCATTGATCACATACACGCTCTGGTCAAATTCATAAGACAGTTTAACATCCTCAGGCAGTGTATTCTGGATTAAAGGAAGGTTCTTTTTCAGATTTTTTACCACATCCCAGGTAGACGCATCCCCCGA
>Ga0182008_10000466_pt1 | contig 30994 bp, 32 predicted proteins | sample Sormic07211129_1_FD_120482 | JGI IMG/M metagenome (GOLD analysis project Ga0182008, IMG submission 120482) | Rhizosphere microbial communities from Sorghum bicolor, Mead, Nebraska, USA - 072115-129_1 metaG | ecosystem: Host-associated > Plants > Roots > Rhizosphere | place: USA: Nebraska...
CGCACGGTGATGCACCACGACCGCAAACTCGATGTCTCGGCAGCTTGGGTCTGGTTGGCTGAGGCGCGCATGCTACTCAACAGACTTGCTTATAAGGGTTAATTTCGTCTACACCCTGTAAGACCGTCTAACAAAACCTCTGACTGTATCTCCAGCAGATGAGTATGCAGGCAAGCGAGAGAAACGCCTGGTGGATATCGGCACGGCGTTCGTAGCGGATGCATAATCAGCGGAAGCGATGCAACCAGCCCTGCGCGCGTTCGATCACCCAGCGCCATTTACCCAGGCGTTCGCGCGCTTCGATGCCATAGCGGGCTATGCGTGGAGCGATGCCACGGCTGCGCAACCAGGCCCGATGGCACGCTAAGCATATGCCTTGTCGGCATCCTTGGGAGCCTAGCGGTCGGATAGTCCAGATTCCTTGATTTCCTGGCGGATCTTCGGAGTGGTGCGGGCCTGGGGATGAATGCGTGAGTTCATGGACAGAAGTTTTACGCGATGTGCTGCAACCGGTGGGACGATCGCGGTGGCAAACCGCCGATCAACTCGTCAAGCACGGCTCTGGCGCGGAACAGGGCCTTGCTGCGACGAGGAATATGATTACACGAAACTAAACGGTTATCTGATAGGTCCATCACCGTGAATTAATGCCATCGCGCCAAAAATACCGCACAATAACCACATTTCTCCAATGGAAGCCTTTGCCTCACTTAGAAAACACTATATCCTCCAACAAATCACGGATAGACCAATTTTTATAGAAAAATTGATCGTTACCAGGAAAGCGACTGACTCCAAGTAGCGAGCGTGCCAAGAAATGTCTGTCGAGGTCCGCCCTCAAATCATTAAACACCTGATCAGAGAGATTTTTATGCGCTAGCATTTTCTGACTTCCGCTATATGCCACTTCAGTGGTGCTTCCAAGTACATCCAAGCGAACGCCTCCCTGCTTAAAAACGCCACCATACTTATACACATCCGGGAGTGCTTCCCATTGAAGTTCGAACTCACGATCAAATTGCGCTTGGATTACTGCTTCTTGGGCAATGAGTTCCGTTAGTGATTCTCTTGTCAACGTCTGACCTGGGCAGATATAAATACTGTAGGCCGCAGGCGTGTCAGGACAGGAAATGGTCAGAGCGTCTTCGTAGGCTCCTTGCTTCCGATGGTCCGCGGCCCATTGAGGACCGCAATCCTGCACCGCCTTATACTTAGCATCGACCAACAGTAGACCGCCGATATGCTTGCGTGCGGCGTCTTGATACGATTTAAATGGTGCGTACCGCCAAAATGCTCCCTCACCACGATCCCACTCTCCGAGTCGGTGCAGCATGGCAAAGACTTCAGGTCGGTCGAGGTCAGCCCCTCGCACAGCGGTCAACCTCAACGTAGGTTTAACAACTTTTTTCTCGTCGACATATGGCGGAGATGGTGGTGATGTTGTCCGAATCCGTACCTCGACAGGTGTTGTGCCGGTCGTAGCAAGGTAATCGTGCATGCCCGAGAGCGTCATGACAACCGGGCCTTCCCGCAAAGTTAGCTCTTCGATCCAACGCCACCCCGTCTCTGGAGTGGCTTCCTGTTCGATTTTTGCAGGGAACAAGATTGCATCAGGATAAGGATGTCCTAGCGCCTTACCATTTTTCAGAAAGGTGTTCCAGCCAGCGCCGCTCTTACACAGTACCCGTTCGTCCTGCAAAGGGAACTGGAAACCCTCGTTCAGGAGCCCATCTACCGCATCAGAAGAGAGATTGCCGTTCTCTACCCAGCAAAGGCGCTCCTTGAACGGCTCTGTCGTCGCCAGTCGGGTTAGCACCATCCACTCCCATACGGGCCAGAAACCGTCAATTCCCCAGAGCATCCCGGTACCATTTGGCATGTCAGCTGGCGGATACAGAAACCGTGCGACGGCATCATAGAGCCGGTGATAGTCCTCATCCTTAAAGGCCGTTATTTGGTCAATTATGTCAAGTTTATCTCTGAGAGTATCACGAGTCCGCTGCCACTCATCAACCTCCCAACAACTCGCAGTGGGCCAAAGGTATTTAGATTCGAATTTTTCGGCCAGGACGCGTACGTCATCCTGCAACGGATCAGGGTCACAACTCCCCCATACGTGCTCGCGCAGGTCGCGGAGCAGTAAGCAGTAAAGACCAACCAGGTCAGAAGGTAACATGGTAATCGTGGCCAAAGGCTGGAACGCCGTGTCATCGAAAAAAGTATCATCATCCTGGTAGATCCGCCCGGCTTCCGTACGGCTGAATTGCCGTAGATCGGAAGGTGGATTCTCAGTCAGACTTAGCCGACGTTGCAGGCTGAGAATTGCCAGTTCGTCAAAAGCGTCCAGCAAGCTATCAAATGTGTCGAAATGCCGGTAATAGTAAACCTCACCTTCATCATGCCGAACAATCCATTCTCGGCCTCCTTTTAGCGCTGCTCCAGCATCCTCATGTGCGCCTTTCCCGTTCGTCTGCCGCTCCCTAGTTCGTTTCGCGATTAACCGAAATTGATGAAACAGTTTGAAAAACGTGATGTGTAGATCGCGAGCTGCGACATAGGATCGCCCCCCTGCGGGCTGAGGATAGCCGATAGGCAGGCGAAATACTATGTCCTTCCCGCGCGCATAAATGCCAACAAAGGCATAAGAGGGATGGGAAAAGGAAGAATCCTCTCCCGCGTTCTCGAAAATAATACGACTATAGTCCATCGTTTAGAGCTCGCCCATTACCGCTACGAATTTCCTCGCGCTGGCTGCGAAATCGCCGAAGCTACGCAGCGTCTCCATATTCAATGCCCGCTCCAGCGGCTTCTTATCCCGAGAGAACACGCTATCCCACAAGTGAAACATGACCTTCGCAAGGTCACGGTTGGACATAGTTTTTTCCGCTTCTTGATCCGTGCCCTTTATAAAACGGGGTCCAAGCAACTTGTCATCGAGTCGTCGAACTGCTAGCGCCTCATTCTTGATGAAGTGATTCACTTTTTTCCGGAATTCCTTCCATTTCAACTGAGGCGGGATATCAACGTTCAGGATTTCGCCATCCTCTGTCATGTACTCCCAATCCCATCGTCGCTTGAATGCAGAATCCATGTAGTAAATCGATTCGTCGGAGGTGTTGATGGTCGCAAGAACGTAAAGGTTAGGGGGCAGCTGAACCTTGTACGTCAGTTGCTCCTTGTTATCTCGCCTCTCAATGATCTTGTCTTTGATCCCGCCGAGCAGATCGCTGATGTCTACGGATTTGTTATGATCAGACTTCATCTTGACTTGGGCGCCAGCAATGTTAATCTCAAATGCGTCCGGGAGTAATTGTTGCAGAAAAGACTCGTACTCCATTGAGGAAAGACTGATGGGATAAGATGACCAACCCTCGTTATCACGATCAAGCAAATTGAATACGCTACCGAAGATTGCCGCTGCGTTGCCTCGATTGAGTTCGTCAATCACTAACAGAACACACCCTCTATTCGGCAACCGCTTATATGCCTCTGACAGTGCAATCAGAAAGTGGCCAGGTCGATACGCATAGCGCACCTTTCCGTCTGAGGCGCTGGCCGGGAGCAGTCTCCCCATAAAGTCACCATAGGTATATTCCGGATGAAAGACAGCATTAACAATCTGCTCACTCGAATCAATTTTCAGTTTCGCAGCATAGCTATCCTCGGCGTAGGTATTATTTGTTCGGCCGTGAATTTTGTACGACTTTCCGGTTCCGGGTGGACCAAAAATGATCATTTGAAGTGGGACTACGTCGCCGTCGGCTTGCGCGGCATTATCAGAGGTGGTTGTGGTCATGAAGGTCTCGTGATGGTCAGTGCATTAAGTAGAAATAACAGGTGTCAGGATCGACCCAGCGGGTGCGTGAATTAATACTCACGTACTATGCGTCCGAAACGGTTCTCGGTCGAGTAAGCAAGCCGGATTCCGGCGCCAAGTTCTTACGTTGGCGATTGTTGAAGACGGGCATTGGAGTCTCTGATCTAGCTGAATGCTAAATCCTCTTTATTTTTTCCCTGCAGTTACTTGGGCGCCAGTTCACGCTATCGCAGCTTGGTGACTTGGGATTGGTTTTCCGTGAAAGTCGTCATTTTATTCTGATCGGTGCCTAATTGATAGATAAAAAATCCAAAGCGGCCTGATCATTGCAGTATCAAATTAACAGAATCAGGTATCTCTTATAGGTATCTAAGGAGGCACTGATTTATTCATCTGGTACCGTTCCCTGCGGCTGTCCGACCTGAGACAATATCGGTATCTCCACCGTCCGCCATCGACCATGCAAAAGAGCTTTTCCGACCTTGAATACGCCGCCAAGAAGAAGCTGACGCGGCGCGACCGCTTCCTGGCCGAGATCGACAGCGTGACGCCGTGGGGCAAGCTGGACAAACTGATCGAGCCGTTCTATCCGAAGGTCGAAGGCGCTGGCCGGCCGCCGATTGGGCTGGTGCGCATGCTGCGCATGTATGTGGCTCAGCAATGCTTTGGCTTGTCTGACGAAGGCATCGAAGACGTGATCTACGACAGCCAATCGATTCGCGCCTTTGTCGACATCGATCTGGGCCGCGAGTCGGCACCAGACGCGACGACCTGGTTGAACTTCCGCCACCTTCTTGAAGTCGACTGGCTGACGCGCCAGATCTTCGAAATGATCGACGGACATCTCGCCGAGAAGGGCCTGATGATGCGCGAAGGCACCATCGCCGACGCCTCGCTGATCGCCACGCCGCCGTCGACCAAACACAAGGATGGCAAGCGTGATTCAGAGATGCACCAGTCGAAGAAAGGCAATGACTGGAACTTCGGCATGAAGGCCCCCGTCGGCGTCGATGCCGCTTCGGGCCTGGTGCATACGGTCATCAACACGGCCGGCAATGTCGCTGACGGACGCAGGCACACGCGCTGCTGCACGGCGACGAGACCGCCGCGCTCGGCGACGCCGGCTATCAGGACGTGGAAAAAACGCGCGAAAACATGGGCAAATCGGTGACGTGGCGTGTGGCCACGAAGCGCTCCAAACGCAAGGCGCTGCCCAACAATAAACTGGAATGCTTGACAGAAAAGCTGGAGCATTTTAAGGCCAGCGTCCGGGCGAAAGTCGAGCATCCGTTTCATGTCGTCAAGAATCTGTTTCGTGATCGAAAAACGCGTTATCGCGGCCTAGCCAAGAACACTGCACAGCTCTTTACTTTGTTCGCCTTTGCCAATCTGCTGCTGGCCGGCAGGCGCTATACGATCACTAAATTCCGTAGTCCGTCTTGATGAAAAAAAGACGTGAGCATCGTGTCGAATCGAACGAAAAACGGTCTTGAGCGACTCGCCAGTCGGCCATTTTGGCCGCCAAAGTCGCTACAAAAGCGAATTGTTTAGCACTTCCCTAGCTAAGTGCTTAGCTGCTGAATAGTTACTCTTCGGCTTTGGGTGGGAGGGACGGAAAGGGTGTCCAGTGAGTTGGCATAAATCTAGTAAATATCATCCCCCCAGAGCACCATGCCAACGCAAAGACGCCGATTCGTTCAAATATTTCAAAGTTTTCACCAGTATTTAAGTTAATTTCAGTTCCAGTTCTTTGCTTGATCTCAGTACCCTTGTGCACAGCGATGTAAGCAGGGCCAACGACCTCTCCCGTTTTATCCGAATACACAAATACATTTTGCATAGCTCCAGGAAGCGCATCCGTGACACTTGTCCATTTCCCTATACTCATGAGTCACCATCAATTATGGGTTAAAGAACTTAGTCTAAAAGAAAAATTTTCAAGTCGCAACTTACTGAAGGATAATAAGTGAATCACCACGGTAATCCCCCCATTTTTAGAGCGCGCTAAAAGTAGAGGTTATGCGGCCAAGGCAAGCTTCTGTTTTGACGCGATACCGTCAGGTGCCATGTCGCGCCGGCCGAGATCGCAACTCCACCGCCAGCGCGCAAAGTCCCCGATCTGGCCGAGCGCACGAAGCAGATGACGGGCTAGTCTATCGTAGCCAACCGTGCCGAGGTAGCGCTCAGAAGCAGGCGCTCTGCTGTTGCCTTGGTCAGCTATGCCATCCTTCGCCGGCAGTTATGGCTAGGGAAGTCCAGCTTTTGCTAGCGCGCGGTAGGAGTCTTTGCAGGGCCGGGGATAGGCAGGTCGACCACGATCTCGTCGTTGGATCAGGCAGCTACGAGATTGCGCACCAGGTGCCTAACAGGACACCCAGGCCTCAACACGATCCATCGGTTTTTCATCTTTCAAAAACCATGGATCAGGAGAGTCCAAGCTAATTGCGGTGATTCACAGCACTATCAAGCGAGTGACCAAGCCGATGCTCAACTTCAAATCAGTCCACACCGCCGGCGCCGTGATTACCGGCATCGAACTCATGCACATGATCCGCAAGGGGCAGGTCGCAATGGGTGACATAGTCGTGAAGTCTTTCGCCAAACAAATTTATTCCTTGGCAGGAATGGACCGTGCAGTCTGAGAGGCTCAGTACCATCCCGGGAAAATTTCGCACTCTGATCGTCAACAAGACAGAATCCGTTGCTTCATACTGCAGTGCAGTCGGCATGACACGCACGCAACCTTTCAATATATACGCTTGCAGCCCATCCAATTAAGCTACTCGCGGTAAGCTAATGCGGCAAAAAAGAAAAAATGGTGACAATCTGCGTCTATTGCCGAGAGGAAAACTGTTATCCTTTCAGCCACATTAAGTAGCTTAAAGTTTAATTTTTCCCGACAGATTCCAGCAAACAATTTGAAGCAGAGTAGCCTATACCACTAGTTGTTAGGCTAAGGAAACGCATCAAAATAGACAAACACACCTATGAAGATTGACATCATCAGCAGTGACGGCATCCACGCATCCGAAAAGGATGCCTTAGAGCGCATGCGCAAGACCTTCAACGCTTCCGAGTTTAGTCAAACTTGGCAGGGTTATGCAGGATTCATGATGATGGACACCACGTACCGGGATCGCGAAATCGATTTGGTGCTACTAACCCATGATCGATTATTGCTAATTGAGCTAAAAAAATGGAGAGGTAGTATCACACCGATGCAAGATCATTGGTTACGTGATGGCGAGGACATGGGCCGCTCCCCCGTTAAAGTCCTCGCTGACAAGTGGAAGATTCTCTCATCTAAGATCCGAAGCCGTCTTCCTGAACCCGCTCGATCTGTATTCATCGACTACCGCGTCGTTATGTCTGGAACTGGAGATTTTTCGGCGATTCCTGACGACGAGAGAGCATTTGTCGTTACACTCGATCAGTTCTTGAAGATCGCTAAACAGGGAGCCTACCGACAGGAGTTTGGCACGGTGCCCGCGGGAAAACCCAATCAGCATCTGCAGACCTTTACTCAATTTTTTCGCGGACGAGACTTCAAACCATCCGGTTTTTCTTTCGGCAATTTCCAGATCGCTGGCGAAGCTACGTTCCCTCATCCACAAGGCCTATACAAAGAATACAAGTCAATCAAGAAGGACGATCAGCGCCACGAGGCATTGCTACGGCGATGGGATTTTTCAGTATTGGCGGGCATCGCCGACACCATTGACGAGCGCGCACGTATCGCCCTTCGCGAACATAAGGTAATTGGCTTTATTCACGAACAGTGCGAACATCTTGACAATGTTGTTCTACAGCCACTGTCTCATCCAACCCGTGACGACATCGACGCGGACTTCTGCGAACTGTACCGATTTCCTTCGCGTCAACTAAGACTTAATGAATTCGTCCAACGCTACGGTCCCGACATGGCCTACGCTGATCGACTAGCCCTAGCCAAAGTGCTGCTATCTCACTTCGCCGACCTACACGACGCAGGCGTCGCACATCGCGACATCAGTGATCACAGCGTCTGGTTGGAAAGCCCGTCAAAAGTGTCAATATCGAGCTTTCTAACTGCCTACTTCCCTGAGATTGGCACTGTGGGGCCACTAGGTGGCAACTTGCGTGCAGGCCAAACTTTACTGCCAGAGGACTCAGAACTGGGCCAGGGCGAACATAGCGACGCGTTCCAGCGCGACGTCTATTTGCTTGCGGTAGCTGCCCATCACCTACTATTTTTGCGGTTACCACCTCGATTGGAAGGATTGTTCCAGTGGGAGTCACCTAGTGGGGGGGACTGCGATCCAGGTTTGGCCAACTGGTTTACCAAATCCCTAGATCTAGTTCCTTCGGCGCGCTTTCCGAACGCTCGCTCCATGCTCAACGCTCTCAACGGGCTAATGATTGACCACCCCTCCAGGGTCGACTTAGACATGCGCGTGTTTGAGCCTTACCGCAGCGACGTCATGCCTATAGTGGCATACCCACTGGAGGAAAATCTTAAGATAGGCCATTGCCATCTCTATCGCTCGACCATCGGCGGCTGCCTGGTTTCGGTTAAAGTCTGGTATGGACGACGCCCGGATCCGAAGCGCCCAGAGGAAACGCATGCACTGAAAATGTTCCTCGAGAAGGCAAGATTGGTGAGGACCCAGCCTTGTATCTCCCTAGCGCAGGTTGTGGACTTCGGAATCTCGGATGCCGGTACCTTTTTAGTCCAGCATTGGATCGAGGGTGCCAATGTAATTGAAGTCGGCGCGGCTTGCACAACGTTGCAAGAGGTGCTCCTCCTATGCCATCGCCTTGTGCGGGCCACACGACACCTCCACGGCCTAAATCTTTGGCATGGCGACCTGCACCCAGGTAACATCCTAGTAGTGTCCGACGAGGTACGCTTTATTGATGCTATCGACATGCTGCCAAGTGGTGCCTGCGAGCCTCACAGCCCTGCCTACGCGCCTGCGGACTACGAAGCATTGTCACCAGAGCAGCGTGACTGCTATGCCGTAGCAAAGTTATGCGGGGAGCTGTTGGACTGTGCGCCAGCCATCGAAGGAAATGATCCTGCCCTAGTACGTGACGAGATCAATCTGTGCCTAGACCGCAACTCGCGTGTACACGCGCTTGATCGTATTGACGATGCACTTCAGCAGTTGCTTAATCCACCACTTCCGGACACTGGCCCGAGCATCATCGTGCATATGCGACAGCTCACTGCACCAGTCAGTCTGGCGGGTGATAACGGACAGTTCCACGTGACCGTCGGAGTAGATCGTATTCGCAAGGAACACGTGGAGATGTCTCTGTCCGGCGTGCGCCGTCGTCTTGTTATCCTACTCAATCCTAAAACACTTGATTTGGCATCGCTTCGTGTAGTCGACATCCAACACAGCCAGTTCGTCCGCCTTGTCAACCAAGCCACTGCAGTATTAAAAGCGGAACTACTGTTCACTCCCGCATCCGCTGACAATGCTAGTGACCTGTTGGAATACTTGACCGCGGTCCCGGATGTGAACTCAGCTGTCGAGGCAGCGCGTGCCACAATTCTTGGCTTGGAAGTTACATCGAAAGCAATAGAAATCGAAGAGGAAGAGGGACCTTACTTACCCCGAGCAGCTCCGCCTACTGAGGCGCTCTGGCGTGCCATCCTAGATGCCGAAGAGGCGACGCTGCCTGAAGTCGAAATCGCGGCGCCGGTCGTGCGAGAAATGGGACGGCGCGACAAGCTGCGCATTCCCTACCGCAAGGATGGCGAAGCTCTCGATTATGAGTCTGATGCAAAGGTCGAGGCTTTGCAGGAGATAAATGGAGAACTCATGCGCGTTGGCGAGATCGACATGCGCGAAACCACCCAAGCTATCCTAGTTATCGACAACCCACGCATACGAATGCAGACAGGTGTGGGGGAGCGCATTAAGCTGCGTAGCCAGCAAGATCTATCTTCATTTCGCCGCCGCCGCCTTGCAGTCACACGCATTCTGGCTCGCGAATCGGTCTTACCTGAGATGCTCGACTATTTCGATCCTACGCTCTGTCCTTCACCTCAAGAGCTGGCGACGCCACCAACTCAACAGGAACTCGATGCCTACAACCAGTATGATGACACCGGGCAAGTAGTGTTCTCGTTAAACAGTCAGCAACGTGACGCCTTCGCGAAACTTTGGTCTAAAGGACCGCTGAGCTTGCTACAAGGCCCCCCAGGCACAGGCAAAACCTCGTTCATCGCATCTTTCATCCACTACGCGATGTCTCATGGCGCGCAGAACATTCTGCTGGCTAGTCAGTCACACGAGGCAGTAAACAATGCCGCAGAAAAAGTTATTGAGCTATGCCAACGCACGCACCTGTCGCTTGACGTGGTGCGCTTTGGTGCTGAGGGCATGGTATCTGAGCAACTTAGACCGCATCACTCCGCATCTATCCTGCAGGCATATCGTGATCTCTTCCGTGCGGAGATGCGTCAGCGTGTCGTGGCACTCAACCGCAATTTAGGCCTACCCAACACATTTGTAGAAGCTTGGTTCGATATCGACTTCCATCTCGGCCGTTTGCTTCGGGAGATTGATCGGCTAACACGCAAGCGCACGGCTTCGAATGCTACTCAAGAGGAGCTCTCTTCACTGTCTGCTCGCATCGGGCAGCGTTCAGAGCGTTTCCAAAGGCTGGCCACTGAAAAGTTCGGGGTAAATGCGAACATAGGTGGCCCACAAGAGGTTATCTTACAACTGCAGCGGACAGCGATGCTGAGCCATGGCGTGACGTCGCTAGACGCCATCGCCAAGCTCGACCAAGTGCTATTGATGGCACAGGAGTGGGTAGATCGATTAGGGATACAACGCGGAAATTTCGAAGAGTTCCTTGCAAAGACTCGATCACTAGTGTGCGGAACTTGCGTAGGGCTAGGTCGCTCTCAGTTCGGTGTCGCGAAGAATCGCTATGACTGGGTCATTGTCGATGAAGCGGCGCGAGCCACTCCAGGTGAGCTGGCGGTCGCAATCCAGTCGGGCCGACGCGTGCTCCTAGTCGGAGACCATCGCCAACTCCCTCCACTATATTCTAAGGCGCAGGTACACCGAATCGCGGACGAGCTGCGGTGGCAAGATACCTCTGTACTTACACGTAGTGACTTCGAGCGAGCATTCGAATCGAATTACGGCCAATTGGTCGGTGCCACACTACAAACGCAGTATCGGATGGCACCACCGATCGGCGAGCTGGTCTCTGCTTGCTTTTACCCTGTGCCACTTCAGCCTGGCCGAGGCGATCCGCCCTCACTGTTCGATGAATTACCCGACCGCATCCACGCCGTGGTTACTTGGCTCGATACCTCGGAGGCAGGACGAGAATCTCATGAGCGCCCCAAAGAGCCAGGCTTCGACAATCTCTACGAGGCTCGCGAAATATTGGACCTACTGCGATCGATTTGCACCAGTGGCACCTTCATCCAGTCGTTACTTGCTGAGTGCGCAGAAGACGATAAACCCATAGGCGTTATTTGCATGTATGCCGATCAGCAACGTCTGTTACAACGCCTGCTCAGCGAGCAGGATTGGGCCACAGGTTTTCGATGGCTGATCAAGATCGATACGGTGGACAGCTATCAAGGTAAAGAAAACCGTATCATTATTGTGGCTACTACACGAAATAATCCCGTTTTCGATCAAGGATTCTTGACCAGCCGAGAACGAGTAAATGTGGCGATTTCACGTGCCATGGATCGACTGATAATCATAGGCGCTGCACGCATGTGGCGCGAACGCAACCAGCGATCCCCCATGGGCCGAGTACTCGCTCACATCGAAACACACCGCGATGATAAAAGGTTCGCCATAGTACCGGCGTCACACGCCGGAGGAGGCCAAAAATGATAACGCTGGAAGAACAGCAAATTCGCGAGCACTTAGCGGTCGACGAAATCACGTTTGCCATACCGGCTCAAAGTTTTGCGATTTCGTGCGCCATAAGCGCTGAGGAAGCGCTGCCCGTAGTCACAGAATTTGCACTGCGCATTGCTTATGTATGCGGTACGCTAAGCCCAAGGCAATTGCAAGACTTTTTCGGGTTCTCAAAAAAGGAGAGCGACGCGGTACTACAGTCATTGTTAGATGAAAGGTTACTCCAGTGGAGCGAAGAGCATCTGGAGCTCACTAGCTACGCGTTAGGGCGCTTTCAGGACAGCTCGGACAATCTGCCGCGTTTCTTCAAGATCCAAGACTGGAGCGCCGAAGTGGTATTTGATCTAATTAGTTTTAGTCCGGCGGGACGACCAACGCGCCTGAAACGTGTTCGCTCACAGGTCGAACTGGCCACACGCAATTTCGACAAAGAATCGCGAACTTTGCAATATGCCGAGCAGTCATTTCAACAAAACTTTCGTCAGATTTGCACTAAAGAGAAAGCAGAGATCTACAAAATTAGTGCTGTAGATGCTGGCGAACGCTTCAGCATCCCGTTGCCGTGCACATTTCACCTTGATTTCGACGGTCAAACGAGTTTACGTCGCGACATCAGTGACGCAAGCTTCGGCAACCGCTTAGAGATTGCGGAGGCCATTACTGACGTACTAGCCAATAAGGGGCGTGGCAATAACGAGCGCTTACGGGAGTTCATTCTTACCTTTGACGAAACCCTACTACCTCGTTACGTCACCGGTGAAGCTTTCGATCTGCGCCGCTATGTCCAAGAGGTACATTTAACTCAGATTGTGCGCCCCGCTGACGACCGAGTCGTGCCAGTGCTGGGTGCAATGTACCTACCACGCAATGCTGCATTACTGACGGAGAAAATACAGGCAGCAATGTCTGTGACAGACACAGAAGCGAACACTTCCTCTGCTGAGGCAACCGAAATCAGTACCCAACATCAAACGAACACACTGGCTCCCATATCGAACTCAGCCATATGGTTCGCACCACAATCGATGCTCTGGGCGCGCACGCGTAGCGCACGCGAACTGGCACAAAAAATCGATCAATTATTGCTTTCCAAGGAAAAAAACACATCATCAGGCGGTATGTATGTTGTAGTACAAGCCGGGCGCCAGTCGCTCCGCGAACAGCATGTCTACCAAGATCAGTTTTCTAGGCTGCTCACGACGGATATAGCACTGATGGGTGGAAGCCTAGAACTTTTCATCGTGCCAGATACACTGATATGCGCAATGTTTCACTTTCATGTAGCCCACCAAGCTATGGCAGTTCCTATAGGTTTCATATCGTCGGCACCCGAGCACATTGCAGCCGCCAGCGCGCTACTTTTCAACAGCTTCGGCAGGCGACAAGATAGCTTCAAAGTTGGACGCAAGGAAGGTGAGGTCGTATTGAAGAGCGATCTGGAGTCCTTGATCTCACAGTTTTCTCAGCACACAGCCAACGAGATCCCTCATCGGCGCAGTGCCCTGTTTCGCGACCAACAATTTTAGCCTTAATAATGAAAAATTTTCCAGCGACCTCGTGTTACAAAGAGCATCATTCAAGGGACTGAAAACGACTCCTTAAGGCGCCGAAAGTATCGTTTACGTTAATCGTCGACTATTTATCTAAGAGGGTGTAGACAAAATCAACAACGAAGTTGCGGCATGCTATCTCGATGTGGAGGGAGCATGCCATGGCAACCAAGCATTCACTCGGCAGCACTGCGCCGTAACGCAGCGCCGGCAGCAGACCACCAGCGTTGAGGCTTGAGCATATCGCCGTTTTGCGCAAATCTTGCTGGCGCGCGCCGAGGCCAGCTTGCAGGAAATTGCCGACGAGCTGCATCGCCGCTGCGCTCTGCGCGTGTGCGCAGCAACGATTCGTGTAAGGTATTGTAGGCGATCCACCCATTTTAGAGCGCGCTAAACGACCAGGGAAAGCGTCTATTTTGGTGTGATGCCGTCAGGTGCCATATCCAGTCGCCGTGACGGCAATTCGACCGCCAGCGCGCAAAGCCCCCGATCTGGCTGAGCGCACGAAGCAGTTGACGGGCTAGTTTATCGTAGCCAACTGTGCCGCTATCGCGCGCAAAAGCAGGCGCTCTGCTACGGCTGCCTTGGTCAGATATAGCATCCTTCGCCGTCCATTATGATGGAGGAAGATCACACTGTTAACCTTGTGTATGCCCGCACTCATTTAAGGTAATTTTCTATGCCAGACCTGTCAGCCTATACGGGAAAACCACTCAACGAATTCGCAAAGAACTTCTTTCAGGCCCTGAAAGCGGAGGGGTTTCATGTTGCCGTAACCAATGTCGGCCCACGGAGCTCACAACGTAAAACAATGCGCATAACATGGAGAGGCGTCTATATCGCAGTAACAAATCCAATGCTCTGGGGACGGAAGAGCCGTCAGTATTGTTGCGAATATAGAGTTCCCGATGAGAATTCAATTCCCCACGCCAAATTGCCACCAGACTTTGACCTGGCGGCCTTTGCCGAACAACATCATTGCGATCCAAATCGCTTTTACATCGATGATCAGAAAAAAGAGGGGCGATATTTACGGATCGAAGACTCTGCCACAGCCCTTATCCTGATGCGAGACTGGAAGAGGCGGATTGACTACGAACTATTCTCGCCGCGTAGAGTGGAGGACGATATCGTGGAGGACTTGCTTTCTATCATGAAGGACTCATCTAAGTCAGAAACTGAACGTCTGGCTCAGTTAACTATCCGGTTGGGGCAGGGAGGATTCCGCAAAGCGCTCGACGAGGAGTTCGAGGAAAAGTGCGCCGTGACAGGTCTTGAAGTCCGGGCGGCACTGAGAGCATCACATATCGTGCCTTGGACAAGCGCACTTGGAAGTCAGCGGATAGATCCAAAGAACGGCCTGCTTTTGTCGGCAAATATCGACGCGCTCTTCGACCGATATATGATCACATTTGGCCACGATGGTAGGCTGAAGCACTCCCATATGCTGACGAAGCGCGACTGGGAAATGCTCGGACCGATAGGCGATCTCCGAGCAAAACCATGTGCTCCCCGTGCTGAATACTTAAAGAAACACAATGTCGAATTTGAAATACGCGAATGCGAACGCACGCTGTATGTGAGCAAGAGCAGATAACAAATCATATGAATGGATTGCCGGCAGATGAGTATGTAAGCAACCGAGACCAACGTCTAGCCAATAACACCCCAGCGTTCATAACCGGTATGCAAGCCGCTAAACCGCGCGTAGATTACGTGAAAATAAGGTGGATGAAACCATATGCACTACTGTAGCAGCTGCAAACGGGACACTGAGCACTATCTATCCAACGGTCGCTTGCTATGCAATCTGTGCACATGGAAGCGCAGCGGCTGAAACGAGAACAACCGGCCCTACATGTCGCTAGTGCTGCTAGGCGGCCATACGCCTGGACCTGCCGTGGCGGCGACTCCCAAACCGCCGGCACGGCGACATGCCAAGTCAAAGTTGACGATTCGCAACCGTGGCTACGACGTCGAAGGGCAATTAGCCATGGGAGAATTCATGCAGAAACCCGCCAGAGCTCAAGCAGCTTTTGCGTCAGCGCGGCAGGAGTCTCTGCAGGGCAGGGGATAGACTGGCCAGCCCCGACATCGTCGTCGTGGTAAATAGCTACGAGATCGAACACCAGGTGCCTAGCAGGACACCCGGCCCCCTAACAAGATCCATTGGGTTCTCATCTTTCAGAACGATGGATCAGCAGAGCCCAAGCTACAGGTGGCTATTCAATGCCGCCAAACAAAATAGCCAACGTGAGAGCCGATGAGGAATTGCCTAAATAACTCTCCGAATATGGGATTTCCGTGATGTCAGCGATCGTGCTTTTAGATCAAGTTCGAAGTGAATCAACGCAAAACAAACCAGGTTATGCCGCCGTTTTTATACTCGCTCTAAATTCCATTGCGCGCATTCTAGTTGTTCTTTCGAGAACAACGGTGAAAATTGCGGCTCCAGCATGATGCATTCAAATGAGAGATCGAGTGCATTTGCCTTCTTGAGCTGCTTTAATCCCGACTTCAAATCTGGTGCAATTACCAACTTTTTTGCGAGTTCGACAGCATGGGTGTCTTGGAGCATGTTGTGGATTGTTCTTTTTACGTAGCCTTTTTCCACTGCCAGATCGGTGGCTGTCTCCACCCGAGATTTAAATAACTGGCGCAGCGCCTTCTCGTTCGTTATTGGCTCAGGCATTCCGCTACCGCTTGCAGTATTCAGAATATCTGCGCGCAAGCTCTGACGTACCTTTTCGAAAAATTCGGGCAGTCGGGGCAAGGTATCATTGACGGACCAAGGTTCTTTGTCACCGAGGAACTCAGGGAACTCGCCTGAGCTCAGAACGGCGCGTAGTGCTTCCACTGTTGGTGGTGTAAGTTCAAAAGGATAATTCAAAAATAGACGATCGTTTCTTTCGATTGCGATACGCGTATATTGCGTATCTATGGCCCCATTCTTTACGACTTCGTCGATATGCAGCCAATAAGGATCATAGCGCTTGTTCGGATAACCATCTTCCCGAGCGCTCCAGCATAGAATCCAGCGGTCTGGTTTAATTTCATCGATATCGAGGAAGGACAACGACTGATTGATCGTCGACGTCGAGACGACCTGATCGCTGTACATCATATCGCCCCAGGTACAACACACGTATACGTCTGGGTCACCTAATGTTGGCACGTAGTCCAGAACATTACCGCTCGTACTGTCGTTTCTAATTGCGCCGGTCTTGATGGAGCGATCCCAAAGCGCACGTAGTTCAGTCAGACGTTCAGATTTAAGAAATTCTGTTGGATAGGCTGCTGCCGCAAGCGCTTTATACTCCCCCACTAAAGCCTTCAGTTTATCTAGCTCCTCCGGTTCGGATATGAGATACCCCGCCTCGTGCAGACCTACTGCGCTAAGCCCATTGGCCGTAAGGTTAAAACTGCCAACTGCTGCTTGGGTTGCGCCTATATAAACCTTGGAATGCAAATTGTCGAGAAAATAGATGTTCTCCCAACCTAACTTGGCGACCAACTGTACAATCGCGACTGGATTACTGCCAATCGTCGGCGATAAGACGATCTCCTTCAACGTCGATGTTTCGATGTATGTCGCCCAATCAATCCCGACGTAGGCGACAGCAACACTAATAGGAGATACGTCACGAAGTGCGTGTTTGATCGCAGCGCCATAGATTAATTTCATTGTTTCGGCTCAGTGTGAAGAAAAGCGTCGTTGTGGGTTCCAGTAGTTACTATAAACGAAACATCTCAGTTGAAGCGGTTATTTTTCTGGCGGCTTCCTCTTGTCGAGCGCTCGATGTAAATTAGCAGTGCTAACAGATGCACACTTAAGTCACCGGTAATGGTAATCCCCCATTTCTAGATCATGCCAATAGTAGAGGTTAAGTGTCCAGTCCCGTTTGATCATAAACGCGCTTTACGAATAGCTCCGGCTTCTTTTGCTGCGATTTTTTGAGCGCCTGAATGGGTGTTTTTGTACCGAAGAGCCGTTGTGAAATGTGGTGGTTGTAAAACTTTAAGCAGGTGAGCAAGGTTGCCTCCATATCGGCTAGGCTGTCGAGTCGGGTCTGCTGCAGTAGCTCGCTGATACGGCCGTTGAATCGTTCGACCATGCCATTCGTTTGCGGATGCCAGGGCGGTGCCAGGCGGTGTTCGATGCCCATGGCGGTGCAGACTTTGTTGAAGGCGTGCTGGCCACTGGGCGTCCTGTCTTTTGTGGTGAAGCGGTCGGTGAATTGCGAACCGTTGTCGGTCAGAAGTTTGATGATCCTGATCGGCTAGGGCAGCTATAGCCGGCGCAGAGGTCGACGCTGCTTTTGTTGGCTCGATCAACGCGTGATGGAGTGTTGGGCAGGAGGCAGACGGCTCGTGTCGATCTCGTCGTTGGATCAGGCAGCGACGAGATCGCAGCCCCGGTGCCTGGCAGGACACCAAAGTCAGAACACTCCATCGGTTTTCATCGTTTTAAAACTATGAGTCAAGAGGGTCTAAGCTACTGATGGCGATTCAGTTCAATGATTTGTTGGAGGCTGCGGGAGTAAAGAACTTTCGTTGAGATGCGAAGTAACTTGTTGGAGTATCGAAAGGAAACTCTCATTATCACCTTATGGTCCACGTGACGAGCCATAAGGCATTGAAGTGGTCGGGCGATGTGTCTTGCCAGTGAGGAGTATTCCGCGTCCTGGTGGCGCCCGCCAGCCGGCCGGACGCCGGCACCAAGGAAGAATATGTTCAGCGTCAATAACGTAAGACGTCACAAAGTCACGCACGCACCGCTTGCGGCCGGAGCTACTCGGCTAGTCGGTGGGATTGAATCCGCAGATTTCCGTTGCACATGTGGTAAAACCTGGCATGCGGTGGCCACTGATAGAAATGTTTCTGATGGCCAGTTTGCGTTGACCAGTACAAGCATCACCGTAAATTGCCCATCTGCTGGATGCAAATTGCAGTGGCGAGTTGATGGCGATGAATTCAACGCGCTGTAGATGGGAAAATTTCGGTGCTCAGGGTGTCTAGGACACTCCGCACGGGTATTCAGGATCGACTATAGAATTACGATGAGAAAGCGGGGATATAACGTGGGCATTCTTAAGCAGATATGGGGAGCTTCGCGTGAAGACGTTATTAGTGTTGTCAGTGCAGACGCGCGCGCGCGTCGCCCTGATGAATCTAAGCGAGTTCACCCGGAAAAAATTCGAGCAGATAAAATTCGGCGCTTAGATGAAAGGGGGCCTGCCTATATGAGCGCTGCTGGCTGGAGGCGTGCACAAGAATTATTACATGCGGCGCAGGAACGACCCGCTAGGAAGAAAAATCTGAAGAAGTCCTGAGCATTTAACTCGTATAGAAAAATACCATATAACGGACTAAAAGGAAAACAAATGCCGATCGAGTGGGGTGTCATACAGAGCGCGATATCTGCAAGTGCTGGACTTGTGGGCGTTTGGCTGGGTGGAAGGCTGACTTGGCAACGTGAGGCAAAACGGGAAATGGAGCGAAATCTGAAAGAGGCAAGCTACTTGGCTATTCTGGTAGTTGCTCATTTAGATCGCCTGGCAACTGCTTGTCTTCATGTTGCATATGATGACGGGACGGAGGAGGGGCGACCGGCCGGGAGCGGTGGTTGTCATGCTTCAACGGTTAGTACCCCTAATTTTGATCCGCTCGAGATCGATGTGAACTGGAAGGCTCTCCCGCAGAATTTGATGTATGACATTTTAGGTCTGGCTTACCGCATCGAGCAATTGAACCGCGAGGTCGCGCAAGAGTGTCTGGATGATCCGCCAGAATATACAGAATTTTTTTGGGCGCGCCGGTACGGATATGCCGTACTGGGCCTTACTATCTCAGAGTTAGCGCAGAGGCTCCGTGAATACGCATCGTTGCCATCTCTGTCTCAAGAGCAAGATGGTTCAAACCGCGATTTTCAATTGCGCGAGCAAAGGGACAAGGTAAATGCTGAGCGACAGGCCTATCAAGCGAGAATTTCGGCCAATAGACCCAGAGTTTCAGAGATTTCATGAAGGAAAACGCAAGATGACATCGGCGCCTGAACCGCAATCCCATTTGTTGAGTATCGTCGAAGTATCGCACGCCAATAGAATAAGGTGCCAGGCCGACGGATGCGGTCATTCAGTATTCAAGCGCATACACGTCGTCCTTGATAATGGCAAGTTCCATGTCCTGGGATCACAATGTTTTGCAAAGCTCTATGGTGGGCTGGGTACAGCGGCAGCGCCTTATTATGGTGGCGGCGATGCAAGACGACTTACAGACGACGAACGAGCCATGTTGCTGGAAAACACCATTCGATTCATTGAACAGCTTGAAAACGAACGCATTGAGAATGAGCGTGTTGCTGTGGCTCTGGAAGCGGAACGACAGCAGACTAAACGTGCTGCTGCCGCTCTCGAAGCGGAACGACAGCAGAATGAACGTGAAATGATTGCTGCTCGACAAGAAAATACAACTCGGATTTATGATGTCGATCCCGCTTTTACGTCAAATAAGTATCGGTATATTTGGAGTTCCAGTTGGTGGAAATCTAGTGGTGCGCTTTTGGAAAATGTGAGAGCAGTTTTGCGTCGGCCGATGCATGTTGACGTAATTTACAGGGCCATCGTAGAAGCAGTGCGACAGCCGACGATTTCACCAATCGAATTTGCAATTCGGCTTAAAGCTGCTGGGGTTCCTAGTGATGTGACATTGCAGTGTTTGTGCGATCTAAAGTTGGCTGTACGTGGAAAAACGGTGTAAATCGTTTTGTTTGATTTACCCTAATAGGGGGGAGATCGTGCGCCAGGACCAGACAATTGAAATCTATCAACGTGCCTTCGATCCGTCGATGGGCGAAGAGCAGGGCGCGCAATGGTGAGCCGATGTGAGCACCGAATATGCTATTCACGCATGCCAATACCGAAAGTTTTACGGCCGAGTTGCTGAAAATGCGTCCTGGCGGCGCTGCCGACAAAGGCATCCGCGCCCGGTCCGACGGGGCGGAGACATCGAGAGCAGCGGCGTGGTGCTGGCCCAGTGAGGGAAGATATGCGCGAGGATCAGCTGATCGCTACACAATGGAAGACCCGTCCAGCCGCGAGTTCGAAGCCACAGATTGGCTGGTAATCTGAACGACAGGGGAAATCACTGACTACGTCATTGGACGGGAACTAAAGGAAATCGATGGGACAAGCAAAAAAGCGTGGCAGCAGAGAGGAACGAAGGGCAAAGGCTATTGACCGAGCAGACGTTTTCAAACCGCATTCCGTCGAGTACCGACGTATGCTTGAAGCCGCCGTGAAGGAAGCCGAGCAACTCGGACTGACGCCTTTACCAACCGTGCGCGCTTACCGTAGTGTGCCCGACGAAACGGTAGAGGCAGTCCGCGACCTCTGCAACAAGGAATTTTTGTCCCGATTAAAAAGAGTAATCCCTGGATATTGGGGGGCGTCGTGCCAGACCCTTGCAACTCATCTGTTTGCTTGGTTGCGTATTGGCGGCTACGATGTTGACTTAGTCGTAGGCGAAGTAAACATCCAAGGCAACCTCGAATACGAGGCCACCCTCGATAACATTCGTGACGAGTTCCGCGTGCCTCCAACGGAGGGATCTCAGCGCTTGCACATGTGGCTAACCATAGGCGATGACGTCATTGTAGATCCGGGTTTGGCACATCGCCTGATCAAATACTATCGTGTCCCTGAGCACGTTCTGGAGCCAATCCTTGTTCATCGTGCGGATGAGTTTGGAACCCGCCTGGCAGTTCATCACTGGCCAATGCTGGTTGGTGCGGACTTTGCCGCAAAAACGAATAGCGTTAATCCTTTTGATTTACTCGACAGATACAAGTCGGCCTTGCTATGACGTTGTATCGGGAAATACCTGCACCACTCGGCGCAGCTCGGGTCATGAGTGAGGTATCCATGCCGTCGAACTGGGAACGCCACTTGTAGAATGTGGCGTTGCTGATACCAAGTTTGCGGCACAGGTCGGCGACAGGTGAGCGGGGTAATCCCCCCATTTGGAGATTGCGCTAAAAGTAGAGGTTAAGCGGCCAAGGCAAGCTTCTGTTTTGGCGTGATGCCGTGAGGTGCCATGTCGCGTCAGCCGTGATCGCAACTCCACCTCCAGCGTGCAAAGTCCCCGATCTGGCCGAGCGCTCAAAGCAGAAGACGGGCTAGTTTATCGTAGCCAACTGTGCCGCTATCGAGCGTAAAAGCAGGCGCTCCGCTGCTGCCTCGATCGGATAAACCATCCTTCGCCGGCAGCTATGGCTAGGGACGGCCGGCTTTTGCTAGCGCGCGGTAGGAGTGTCTGCAGGGCAGGGGAGATAGACTCAGCCCCGATCTCGTCGTTGGATCAGGCACCTACGAGATCGCACGCCAAGAGCCTGGCAGAACACCCAGGCCCCAATACGATCCATCGGTTTATCATCTTTCGATAACTACGGTTCAGGAGGGTCTTAACTATTAGTGGCGATTCAGTCTCCGCAACAAAGACGCACCAACAAGTTGACCCGCAGCTGATAGCTGCGCAACTGCGGTCATGCTCGTTTTGCCAGATCATCAGAAATGACCACCAGTCCGCTCCAGCAGTACGCCAACATGCTGCCCAATACCATCCCGTAAACGACGGTCTTAAGCGCATTACTGCTACCAGTGCATCCCCAGCAGACTGCGGCCGCTACGATTAAGCCCAAAAATACTGAAGTTGCACGCAATAATTTCCCCAGCACCCATGGCAGAACTTTTTGGAAATAGCCATAGGCAAGATATCTCGTTCGGTTTTTCGTCAACAGCGCCGTTACAGCAAGAACTAGCACAACACCTAATACAGAGGCGAGTAATCCCCCGAAGCCGGAAGCAAATTTAAGTGCCAACGCAGGTAATGGCGAGCGTCCCCAAAACCATGCAGCAATACCGATGAACAACCCGACAAGGAACCACCTGGAGCAGACGGGCTCATTGAAGTGTTTGTGCAGAATTTGAAACGTAGACTGCTGGGACATGGCAAAGCTCCTTTTCGGTAAGTGATACAACGTATAAAGAATATTTGTCTGAAGGTGTCCTCCTGCCCTTATGTCACCCTCGCCGTCCGTCATGGCGAGGAAAGGCCAGATTTTTTTTGAGCGCGGCAGTCTGCCTGTAGCGCAGGAGGAGATCGGCAGGCCAAATTCGATCTCGTCGTGGGATCAGGCAACTACGAGATCGCACACCTGGAGTCTGGCAGGACACCCAGGCTCCAAACACGACCCATCGGTTTTCATCGTCCGAGAACCATGGATCAGGAAAGTCTAAGCTACCGGTAGCGCCTCAGAGCGCTAATCGGCTCCGTCCGCTTGCGCCCCATAGCAGACATACGAATGGGTGACCGCAGCCTTGACGATTGAAGGTGGCCACCTCGTGTCAGTGTGGCTAAATCTTGGCAGGCCAGATGGCGTCATGAATCTCTGGTTCGTGCTTCGAGAAAACGCTTACGCAAGCACCAGCTGTCACAATCAGCCACTCGCGTAGCGACTGAGTATAGCCGAGCCGCTCGTCTTCTTCCTTCGCCCAACCACCATCGAACACCTCAAGGACTGGATAACCCGAAGGAAAGCCTTCACCGATCCAGTACTCTGCTAGTGGGACTTCATCAAGAAGCCTGAATCCGTCAACATGGGTAAATGTGACCTCGACCCCATCATCCGTGTTGCGGTTTCGAAGGACACGTATCGACAAACCACCATCGTAGGCAACCGAGTGGATGTCTGCTCCCCAGTCGAATTGCTCCTGGCAGCCAAAGGGTTTCGCTGTAATTGGCATGTATTTTGTGTCTTAGAAAGTTTGTTGAGCATGGCTGCAAAACGATTTATGGCAGCTCGGCCGGTGCGGACACGCATGGGCAGCGGCCGTTTCTGGCCGAGTGCCGAAGTTCGCGAGTAAGCACGTCTTAAATGCACTCAAGACTTATATTCATCGAGTGGCCAGCCCTCTTTGAGTACAGCATCGTACAACCACATGATTAGTGGGTATGGTATTTCTAAACGATACGCGTTAAAGACGACGTAACCAAGCTCATCGTAAAAGAATGCCTCAGCCATTATGTCTCTCACGCCATCGGCAAGTTCTGACAGTTCGAGAAACACCCCGTCCCGAATCACATCACTGCCGAATAGCAGTTCGTATTGCCGACCTGCTATGCTGCGCGCATCACTCATTATTTCCCCTAGTTCGCCACGGGCGGCGAATGTCCGTTACTGGCCGAACCCGGCCGTTCGGGGCAACATGGCAGGTTGTCAGGGTGAAAATCTAGTGGCTGTATCGTCAGGCTAGATTCGCCCCATACCGGTCATTGAAGTATTGCTCCTGACTCTGAAACTAGGCTAAATGGGCGCCAGCCGCCTGGTGGATCCCATTCACCATCACCACGAATCTGACCCGCGCTCGCATCGTAAAGGACTACACCGTCGATCCCAAGCGGCGACTGCTCCCAGATCAGACCTCCTGTATGGTCAAAAGCAAGAACTTCAGAGGCAGAAGTTACAAGCACTGCGATGCGGCTATTTAGGTTCTCAAGGTCGCGCGAATCGTACAAATGGCCAAAGTAACCGTCCAGCGGATGGCGACGAACTTCGCCAAGGTAAAGATCAACGACGAACACGAACTGCCCAAAGCCGATGTAAACGATGCTCTCAGCGAAACGTGTGCTCTGAAAGCATGAGTACCCTGCGCTGGCAAGAATGTTTACGCGAGTCACCGGCGCACTATGGTGAGCGATCAAGACACTGGCAACGATGTTGGATTCTGAGGTTGGGCCGCGAGCAACAAGGACCCGACCATGTTCACTTTGCTCGCCAAGACTAAGAAATTTAACTTCCATCTGCATTTATTTCCAAGGGATACGTCGAGTGACCGCTTCTGGCCTATTGTGTTGAAAAACGCAGGTACGTTGACATTTAGATAGAAATTCTGCCAGCCTAGACTGGCCAGAACCGCCGCTATTGAATGATCACCAACTGCTTGGAGATCTGAGACCTCCAGAAAATCTTGCCGCTCGACTTGTTCAGCACAATAGGCCGGTTGCAGACTTCGGCATGTTCCGCCTCAAAGCGGGCCTTGATTACAGTATTGCCCGAGACTTAAGGAAAGAAAGATACTTGGAGTTTTCGTGTGTAAAAATCTCCGGGCCAGCTCCCATATATGCGCGCATCAACTCATCAGCTGCACGATCTTTCTCATTGCTATCCAACAGTATTTGCCCGAAACGTAGATGCATGAATGGGTTGCCGAGTGCGCCAGGGCAGGTCATGCCGTACTCAATGGCTTCTCTTGCAGTCGTTGTGTAGCCACCCAAGTAGGCGGAATCTGCGATCGCTGCTAGAACCCAAGTAGCAGCCTCCCAATCGTTCTTTGGGGCAGGAATTAAGCGCCATGCATCGTTGTACGCCGCAATGGCATCTTCGAAATTCCGTGCCTCGGCCAAACTGTCCCCGCGAGCACAATGGGCTTTAATCATCTGATGCTTTTGGTCGTCAAGTTCTAGTTCTTGGTTCATCGTTTTTATAGTCAGGTGGCTTCCGGGTGATGAGTGTTTCCTGCGCAATCCAAATGTCTGCTGTTGGCCGGTTGCCGTCGTTGGCGGATGCCGCCCCAAGGCAGCCGTTCACATTTGGTGTATCCATTCCACTTGACCGTCAAGAAGTGTGACCCAAACTCGTACATCTGGAGGATCGACAACTGCCACCGTGGGGTCCGTTACTGCTGGAACGACGTAAATCGCCTCCCACCTGCTCGGCTCTTTGCGGCCAATCCGGCCAGGAAGGATGTACTCAATGGCATTTGACGACAAATATTTCTCAGCAATCCTGAGACACAGATCTTCGGCCATCGCGTTCCTTGGAAATTATCGAATGGCCGCTCCCGGTTGCGAACTCAATCGATCAATGCAACACTTTAACTTAAATGCATCATTGCAGAGTGGAAATGATGCGAAACGGAACTCGAATCCATAGCGCCGCGACCCGCGAAATCCGAAATTACCGTCGCAAGGCGTTTTACGGCGGGAACGTTAATGCACGAACCTTCCGAAGCTCAAGTAACTTATGCTAGCGTGCGGAAGGAGTCTCTGCAGGGCGGGGGAGATAGACAGGCCAGACCCGAGCTCGTTGGAGGATCAGCCCGCTACGAGATCGCGCACCAGAAGTCTGGCAGGGCGCTCAGGGGTTCAATACGATCCATAGGTTTTTCATCTTCCAAGAACCATGGATCAGGAGAGTCTTACCTATTGGTGGTAATTTTTTCAATATCACCGCTACCCTTCAGTATTTCCACGCGCTTCATTGAGCCACTTTTTTGCCAAAGTAGGAAGAATCTCCGTGGCCTTGCCTCGCAAGAAAGTGAAACCATATGGTGGCTTTTCAATATCGAGCGAAACTAAAACTTTTGTAGCCCTACCGCGTGCAGCCTTGACTAAAGAAGCAGCAGGAAAAACACTAAGCGATGTCCCTACCACTAAGACTCGGGACGCGGTGGCGATGTGGTAGCGAGCCTCGTCCAGAAACTGTACATTTTCACCGAACCAAACAATGTCTGGTCTAAGTTGTGTTCCATCTTCACAGACCTGGCCCAATAAAATGGGTGAAGCATCAATTCGGTAGCGTTTGCGTGCCTCCGAAGTTCCACGTGCATAAGCAAGTTCTCCGTGAAGATGAAGGACTTTTCGTGACCCTGCACGCTCATGCAACTCATCGACATTCTGGGTAATTACGACGACATCGTAGGCCGCTTCAAGAGAAGCAATTGCTTGATGGCCTACATTCGGAGATGCTTGCCATGCTTTAAGTCTGCGTTCGTTATAAAAATCAAGGACGGCTTCAGGGCGACAGTTCCACCCATCAGGACTGGCTACCTCTTCCCACGAATACGTTCTCCAGAGACCGCTTGAATCACGGAAGGTGGGCAGGCCGCTTTCCGCGCTAATGCCCGAACCTGAGAGAACAACAATCTTGTTGGACTGAACTTCTGGCTTCATATCAACTATAAGCAAGTATAAAAAATAGAGAGCTTAAATTGCTCGCGTAGCGTATCTGTCGTCCGCTCCTGGCCGGCTACGGCCTTAGGCAGGTTCCGCGCAAAAGCAGAGTCTTTCAATGTAATAGATCAAAGCTCGCCGCCAAAGATATTTAGATACTTAAATCAAGGCGACTGATTTCGAAATCGACGTGCCCGACGCATACTGCACCCATGTCGATAATGAAGCCCCGCACCTCGACCAGTCCCTCTCCTTGTTCGATCACCCGCCCACGCCCCCGGTACGCGTAATGTCCGGTATGTTCAATCCACTCCGTAGACATTGCCTCTTTTTCGCTTTCTGGCCAGTCAGTCAGGTACGTGGCGTGGACATCGGCATCCAGTACCGATAGGCGATTTTCGATAACGTCGCCGGCCTTTAAGCTGCAAGGATGACAAAACACGACGAGCTCACCTTGCTCGCTGCGCAGAGTAACTGACGCGGCTTCTTCATCTGGTGGATCGACCAAAACTACAGTGAGTTTATCCATTTTTTCAGAGTACCTTGTGTTTTTTCAGGATGGGATAGAAGACCGCGTATGGCCGGTTGCTGTTGCGGATTCAATCGGTCAACGCAACACTTTAACTTAAATGCATCGTTGCAGAGCAGACATTATGCGAAAGAGACCTCAAATCGATTGCGCTGTGCCCCGCGAAACCCGAGATTGACGTTGAGGTTTAGCCACGGAAGCGTGCATGGAGAACTTCACCAAAGCTCAGGCAGCTCTTGCTTGAGAGCGGCATGAGTCTCTACAGGGCAGGGGATAGCCAGGTCAGACTCGATATCGTCGTTGGATCAGGCCACGACGAGACCGCACACCTGGTGCTTTGCAGGATACCCAGGTCACTAACACGATCCATCGTGTTTTTATCTTTCAAGAACCATGGATCAGGAGAGTCTAAGCTACGAGTTGCGATTCATCATAGCAAGAGAATGCTTCGCAAGAAACCAACATCCCACAGCTATCCATGCCAGGGCCCAACCGATGGCAAAGTAGGTGACGAGACCATAGAAAAAGATAGGCCAAATCCATGCAGGGCCACCGCCAATGGAGAGGAGCATCAAAAAGGCAGAAACCAGAGCAACAACGACTATCGGCAACCCCAAGCCTTGCGCAATATAGCGTAGAACGCATCCTGCCGCTCCATGTCCCCCCGCGCGAATTATTTTTAGCCGCGCGACAAGAATTCCGCAGGCAATGGTGACAGGTAAAGACAAAAAAATTAACGCCAGTACCACTATGCTCAGAGTTTCCATCAGGTCTAAGTTAAATGAATTTGAAAGGCAGCTTGCGACTGCAGACTCTATCGTTCAACGCAACACTTTAACTTAAATGCATCGTTGCAGAGTAGAAATGATGCGAAAGAGAACTCGATTCGATTGAGCCGAGACCCACGAACCCCGGGATTAACGTCACAAGACGTTTTGCGATGGGAACATCGCTAATGCAGTAATCCGCCGAAGCTCGAGCAGCCTTTGCTTGAGCGCGGTAGGAGTCTCTGCAGGGCAGGGGAGATAGACCCAGACCCGATCTCGTCGTTGGATCAGGCTGCTACGAGGTCGCGCACCCGGTGCTTCGCAGGACACCTAAGCCTCAACACGATTCATCGGTTTTTCATCCTTCAAGAACCATGGATCAGGAAAGTCTAAGCTACTGGCGGCGATTCAACGGTACCGTCCGCTTCCGCCCCAAAGCCGCCGTACAAATGAAATGATAGCAGGCAAAGCTCAGTGCTTACGACGCCAGTCAAGGTATTCAAACTCGCTGTCGTCCCTGTCCAATTCAACGCGGTAGTAGGAACGCTTCGCCATCTCGCTAGGGGTATCGTGCCAATAAAGTTCAGCAATCTTCTCAACTGTTAGACGTGCAAGTAACCGGTTGTAATAGGAGCCTGTAATCTCTCGAGCGCGCTGACTCGGCACCCCAAACCGTTTCTTTATCTCATCGATAGTTTGCTCTAGCAGATGCGGCATCGTGCATTCTATCGGTGCGTCCGAGTCACGAAAAGTGGTGACTAGTTGTTTTAATGCCGAGTCCAGAATGTATCTCGCTATGCTAGAACCAGAGTTGGTTGTGAGAACGAGTTCCCCCTCTTGCTCCAGCTCGACGAGAGACTGCAAAATCTTTTCTACGAGCTGCTCGCCATCCATATAGAACTCCCGATAATTATGAATTTTCCGTCAGCCCGAAGCTGCCAGTCGGCGAAGGTCCGCTCCTGGCCGGTTGCCGTCGTTGCCAGGTTCCGCCCCGAAGCGGACGGTGCCTCACATGCATCGATTGAAATTGGATCAATTGAAATTCAGCTTAAAATACCCAACCAGATTGGGATCATTGCAGTGTCATGCTCAGTAAGTCCGCTGACGCCATCGACAAGATACAAATTTGGGCAGCTTGAATCGAAATATTCTTCTATGTCGTCCAAAATTATGTAAGGTTCATCGGTAATTTCGTTCTCAAGCAACCACGACTCAATCTCTCGCTGGCGGATACCGGGTACATGGTCAGTCGTACTTTCCAAGGTTGGCGTAACGCCTATGAAACGATGAGAAAAGTGCTCACCTCCATGACCTTTCAGTAGTTCCACCAATTGTGCCAAAGAAAATTGCTCACGCCAGGTTGATGTGATGACGACAGAAATGTCAGGATTTTTTTCCAGGATTGTCCATAGTGCCGGAGTCGCTGAAAAATGACTGCTGGCCGACGTCATCGGAAACGGATGGAGTACACCATCAAAGTCTAAGAAAAGTATCATTCTGTGATCGCTAAGTTGGAAGGAAGACTGTCTGCTCCTGGCCGCTAGCTGAAGTCCAGAGGATGGAAATCCGACATTGCTTTACGCAGCAAGGCGCTCTGCGCCGAATACGCTCAGTCTTCGGTAGAATTCCAGTCTAAGATTTCCACGAAATCCTCATCACCGGAATTTCGTTCGAATGCCGAGCCGATCGGAGTGTCTAGCAAAGGAATAATGGAACGATCATAATTGACGATCGTATTCATATTGTAATACGCGAGATTTTCGATGTCGTTTGCGTACTCATCAGTTTCTTGCCCTGACATGAAGCACCATCCACTATCGTGGTCGTGTCTAGGACTTTCTCGATACATGAAACATACCGGAAGACCATCGACAGTGATCATGTCGCTTGCTAGGCCTGCACCATAGCCAGAGACGAGCGGTTGAATCTGATCTTTCGGCAAGAAGTAAATTTTCGTCATACCTAACGTCTAACATCCAAGTTCAACTGCGGCCAAACGGCCGTTGGCGGTAACATTCTGATTCGCAATGACCTCTAGTGGCTGCGGACTCAATCGATCAACGCAACACTTTAACTTAAATGCATCGTTGCAGATCAGAAATTATGCGAAAGATAACTAGAATCGGTTGCCCGCGCCCCGCAGAACCCGAGATTGCCGTCGCAAGGCATTTTGCCATAGGAACGTTAATGCATGAGCCCACCGGTAATCCCCCCATTTTTAGAGCGCGCTAAAAGTAGAGGTTAAGCGGCCAAGGCAAGCTTCTGTTTTGGCGTGATACCGTCAGGTGCCATGTCGCGTCAGCTGTGATCGAAACTCCACCGCCAGCGTGCAAAGTCCCCGATCTGGCCGAGCGCACGAAGCTGATGACGGGCTAGTCTATCGTAGCCAACTGTGTCGCTATAGCGCGTGGAAGCAGGCGCTCTGCTGCTGGCTCGGTGGCATATGCCATCCTTCGCCGGCAGTTATGACTAGGGAAGGCCTGCTTTTGTTAGAGCGTGGTAGAAGTCGCTGCAGGGCAGGGGAGATAGATCCAGACCCGATCTCGTCGGTATTTAAGGCTGCTACGAGAACACACGCCATGCGTCTGGCAAGACACCCAGGTCACTAACACGATCCTACTGCGGCCACTACATTGAGGGTCCGCCTCGCACGGCCGTGCTTCGTCGAACAGGACGCTCTGGAGCGGGCCCTTGGGCAGCAAGTTCATCAATATCCCGCCCGCTTTCTTGTTGCGGGGTACCTCTAGGTAAAAGCCCACAAGCCATAGCGTGCTGCACTGGACAATTTTGACAACTATAAATGGTTGTCAAATTTTTTATCCTATACTGAATATGTCGAAAATTTATAAAACATGTTCAAAATTAATTGTTGGCTGCGAGTTACGTATTCTACTCTTGGTACGTGATGGGAAATGAATGCCGATTAATTTAATTTTATGGAGGAAATAATGAACTATTTTCCTTGGGTAATAATAGTCGTAGCTTTATTATATTTATTTATAGCGGAAAGAAAGAGAAGGAGGCTGATGATTCGTTTGGGTACTAGTGTAGTTAAAACTGAATCAAATAATAATAATAATAATGATGAGGAAATATGTCATCATGAGGAAGTTAATTCTCCGTTACCATCGATAAATGTAAATGTATCACACGTACACACCCATATTGGGATGTATATGCGTGTCATAACGTGCCTTGCTGTTTTATTTAGTGCGCTCTACATAATTCTTTCTCATAACTACGACGCAGCGGAACAGCGGTGGGCCTTTGGCGCAGTTGGTACAGTACTGGGTTACTGGTTTAAAACCTAAGAGGGTGTAGACAAAATCAACAACGAAGTTGTGGCATGCTATCTCGATGTGGGAGGAACATGCCATGGTAACGACACATCCACTCGACGGCACTGAACCGTCAAGCAGCGCCGGCGGCAG
>Ga0182008_10000467_pt1 | contig 30959 bp, 24 predicted proteins | sample Sormic07211129_1_FD_120482 | JGI IMG/M metagenome (GOLD analysis project Ga0182008, IMG submission 120482) | Rhizosphere microbial communities from Sorghum bicolor, Mead, Nebraska, USA - 072115-129_1 metaG | ecosystem: Host-associated > Plants > Roots > Rhizosphere | place: USA: Nebraska...
GACAGCTCAATTTGATGGTAGTGCAACAAAAGGTATTTTCGTTATTGTGGGGTTTATTTCAGAAACGGACACTGGTAAGTTAAATAAACGATTTCTAAATTAATAGTATTACCAGCCGTGCCATCTAAACCTGACCGTAGTGAAAAACCCGCAGGCCGAAGCATGAGGGCGAGGATTTGAAACGGAGGGCAGGGCTGCTTTAACTCAATTGCTACAGGTTTTGCTTTCCAAAACAACTCAATAATTTTAACTTTCATGGTTAGTTTGAGCCTGGTCCGTATGTCAGTCTGAGCGGAGTCGAAGACCATCCCTGCCTATTTTTATAAGCAGGAATTTTTTTTGCTATTTTTTGAAAACGAACGTTCGGTGTTTCATAGGTGCTTTCGTCCCGCCATTCGCTTATAGTCCTCATTTCGCTGCGCTCCATTCCGGGCTATTTAGCTTTGTCGGGTTTATTTAACGGTGGCCTGTTCTGATCAGCAAAGCCTGTTCCTGGCATTTGCTTTAAAACGTTAATAGTATTGGTATCCCCGCCACCTAAACCCCTGCCTGCAGCAGGCAGGCGATCTTAGTGGATGCTCCCGATTCTTCATCGGAGCAGTAACGGGAGCGGGTCTGCCGAACCCGATGAGCACTGTAATTGCTTTCCTAAAACATTATAAACAAGAAGCTCAGCGTTCTTTGCACCTTTTCTTATCGCGCTTTGCGGTTAAACCGCTCTTTATAGCCGAACTCAGTTTTCTCTGTGTCTCGTCTCAGTTTTCTCCGTGGTTAAACAATATGCGCCCAACTTTGCATTCTTTGCTCTTTTTCTTATCGCGTTTTGTTGCCAAATCGCCCTTTATAGCCAAACTCGGTTTTCTCTGTGTCTCGTCTCAGTTTTCTCTGTGGTTAAAACAATATGCACACAACTTTGCGTTCTTTGCGTCTTTTCTTAGCGCACTTCGCGGTTAAACCGATCACCAAATTTTAAAACCACATATTTTTTTCTAAATTGTACCCATGAAATATTTATTCTCATCTCTTTTATTTGTATCCGCGCTCACCTCTTTTGCGCAGGATACTAAAACGATTAAGCAATCTGGAAATCCAATATTTCCGGGATGGTATGCAGACCCTGAAGCCGCTGTTTTCAATAATAGATACTGGGTTTACCCAACTTACTCTGCAAAGTATAAAGAACAGGTTTTTTTGGATGCTTTTTCTTCTGATGACCTGGTTAAATGGAAAAAACACCCTCATGTTTTAGATACTGCCGCGGTGAAGTGGGCCAATAAAGCCATGTGGGCACCAGCCATTGTTCAAAAGGATAAAAAATACTATTTATTTTTCGGCGCTAACGATATCCAGAGCGACAATGAGATCGGTGGAATTGGTGTAGCGGTGGCCGATAAACCAGAAGGGCCGTTTAAAGATCATCTGGGCAAACCATTGGTAGATAAATTTCATAATGGTGCACAACCGATTGATCAGTTTGTGTTTAAAGACAAAGACGGACAGTATTATCTAATTTATGGCGGATGGAAACACTGCAATATTGCCAAACTGAATAAAGATTTTACCGGCTTTTTGCCTTTTGATGATGGAAAAATCTTTAAAGAAATTACCCCCGATAACTATGTAGAGGGGCCGTACATGTTCATTAGAAATGGTAAATATTATTTTATGTGGAGCGAAGGCGGCTGGACCGGACCTGATTATTCTGTAGCCTACGCGGTAAGCGATTCGCCATTTGGTCCGTTTAAAAGAGTAGGTAAAATTTTGCAGCAAGATGCCACTATTGCCAGGGGGGCGGGGCACCACTCTTTAATCATCAATGAGAAAAAAAATAAATATTACATTGTTTACCACCGCAGGCCATTAACCGAAACGGATGGCAACCATCGCGAAACCTGTATCGATGAAATGAAATTTGATGCAGATGGAATGATTTTACCGGTAAAAATTACTAAAGAAGGCGTTAAGGCACAGAAATTTAAATAGCCGTAATTTCCAATTGTCAGTTTGTAGTTTACAGTTAGCAGATGGTTAACTGTAAACTAATTTGTTTCCAATACCGTTTGTTGCCGGCGTTTATCTATCACGCTAAAACCATAGGCACAAAGCAATAAAATACAGGCCAACCCAAACCAGAGCCAATTGTAACCCAGGTGTTTGGCAATATAAAAACCAGCCAGTGGGCCAACCACTTGTGCGCAAGACCAGCTTAAAGTATAACCCGCTGCATATAAACCCCGGTTGTGTTCATTGCTTCTGCTAACTACAACGGTATTGATAAATGGCAGTACAAACATTTCGCCAACCGTAAAGGTTACAATGGTTAATACAGCCGATATCACGTGAAAAATAATCGGTGCACTTAACACCAGGTAAGATACCGCAAAGAAGATTGAACCAATAATGATGAAAAATATGGGCGATCTTTTCTTTTCAATCTTATTGATCATAATCATTTCGAAAAGGGCGATGATGGCGCCATTTAAGCCAATAATAATACCGATGGCAAATTCGTTAATATGCCATTCCTCTTTAAAAAATACGGGTACCACCCTAAACATTAAGAAAGCACAGGTAATAAAAAGGGTAGTTAAAAGGATAAATTTTACGTAAAAGGCATCTTCCCAGGGTTTTAAAATCACCATCGTGCTGCGACTTTCTTTTGCTTTTTTAATAAAATCCTGCACTTTAGGTAGTAGAAGCAAGATCGATAGTCCGACGATTATACTCACCGAACCCTCTACTATAAATAAAAGCTTGTAGTTAATGGAGGCAATAATCCCTGCCATGCTAATCCCTGCAGACCAGCCGATATTTACCGCCAGCCGGTTAAGTGAATAGGAGCGGGTAATGGTCCCATCTGCTGCATAATGCGCCACAGCCGTAAAATTGGCCGGACGGAAAGCTTCAGAAAAAAAGCTGATCACCACAGCCAGCACACATAAGGTAGAAAAATGGCTAATGGTTGAAAATAAGATAAATAACAATCCGCCGATAATAGATGAGAGAATTTGTACCGGCCTGAAGCCGATGATGTCGGTTAGCTTCCCGCCGGTTGCAGAACCTAAAATAGAGCCTACACCAAATAAGGTAATGATTAAACCGGCATCCATTTCAGACTGGTGCAGGCTTTGGGTAACATACAAACCCATAAACGGAACCGCCATGCTGCCACAACGGTTAAACATCATTACGATACTTAAGAGCCAGGTTTCTTTGCTTAATCCGCTGAATGATGTTTTGTAAGTGTTGAAGATAAGTTTGAACATGGTGGGTTTAGATGGGGTAAAAATACCAAAAGCCAGGTGTTATTTAATCATTTTAATTCAATTCTTTCACTTGGTTTTGCCTTATTTTTAGCTGTCATCCTGAGCGCAGCGAAGGATCTTTTAATCGACGTTATCGCGAAAAATCCGTCATTTCGACCGTAGCGGAGAAATCTTTGGGCGAAAGTTCGGGACTGCGCTGCAGTCGTGGATTAGAAAAGAATTTATTTGAGCTAAGGGATTTTTTTTTCCGCTCTATGCCGCGGGGCATGATACTTTGTCGCGCCAAAGTACCCAAAACGCTTCGTCAATCCGGCAATGGGCCTTTTGCGTAAGCCCTAGCACATAAAAAAAACAGCGGCACTTAGTTTTGTGCAAGTGATTGCAAGCTTTAAGTTGTTGCAAAATGCACAAAACTCACTGCGTTTGAGGTTTGGTAGTGCTGTTTGGGCTGATCTGCACCTGTTTTTTTGATTCGGCTGGCCCTGGGATTGACAGGCGAACTTCGGTTAGGGTTGTGGGTTGGTGAGAGGGAGTTGGCAAAGTGCCTAAATAATAACTTCCGCTTTGACCTTGCGTTAGGTTGTGGAGTTATGAGAAGGAACTGCAAAGATTTCCGTGCTTTTTCCGGCGGAAATCTGCGAGGCCCGATAGCAGGGTGCAGATAGCAGGTTGTATAGGATAGTTTATGATATGGTCTTTGTTCCATCAAAAAATCCGTCATTTCGACCGTAGCGCCTGCCCGTACAGGCGGGGAGAAATCTTTTAAGTTAGGTTAATAGTACATTCTTTGCCCTTTGCCCAGGCTTGCCTCGGCTCACCGCCGCCGAGGGGCTCTTTCTTTTCTCTTGATAGAAAAGAAACAAAAGATCAAGGCTTGGATCTGATGTCGGATAAATTCGTCAAAGCTTTCAGGTCGCCAGCACAAGCCCCGATGAAGGATCGGGGAGGGTGTGCTGCCTCTGGGTAGTGGTAGGTTGAAAGGAGGTGCAAAAGCTTTAACGTTTTCTCCTTCCATCATTTCCTAGGCCGGATAGCAGGGTGCAGATAGCATGGGGCATATTGCAGGGTGCGGTAATTTGTTTTAGTCCTTTCCCTTTTAGGGGAAAGGTGCCAGTAGGCGGATAGGGGTTAAGGCGCTCGCTAGGAATTGTGCGCCATTTCATTTGGAGTTTGTCATCCTGAGGTACGAAGGATCTTTTTGTAATTGACCACTAAGATCATTTACTCACTACCGCTCATTTCTTTGCCCTTCGCGCAGTCTTGTCTCGGTTAGCCACCGAGGGGCTCTTACCTTTTTCTTGATAAAAAGGTAACCAAAAATCAAGGCTTGCATCCTTTCTTGTAAAAACCTACGGAAATCTTTATTGCGGCAGCATCGAGGCTCTTACCCTTGCTTATTCCCAACGCTCCCGCTTTGATCCTGCCTTAGGCTGTGGGTTAATGAGGGGTAGTGCAAAGATTTCCGTGCTTTTTCCAGCGAAAATCTGCCAGGCCGGATAGCAGGGTGCAGATAGCATGGGGCATATTGCAGGGTGCGGTAACTTGTTTTTAGTCCTTTCCCTTTCAGGGGAAAGGTGCCGATAGGCGGATAGGGATTTAAGGCGCTCGCTATAATACGGTCGCCATTCTCGCGCATGCGGGAATCACGAAGTGCTCAGCGAAGCTAATCTTAATGCACTCACTATTCTTTGCATCTCGCTCTGGCTTGTCTCATTGTTTTCTGTCATCCTGAGGCACGAAGGATCTTTTAACTGAAAGATTTGCTTCCGCAGAGCCTACTCGTTCTTCACTGCGTTCAGAATGACAATTAAAGGTTTTCTCGAGACCCCGCCTTTTTTATTTCCATACATTTTCCCCAACTTAGCGGCATTAATAGCTATGCCTCCAGATAAAAGAACCCCAATAAATAAAAGTCCGGTTGCCAGAAAACCTGCCGTTAGGAAACCTGCAGCCAGAAAACCCACGACAGGCAGAAAAAAGAAGAATGGTATTTCCGTACAATTGAAGTTGGTTATTGCTGGTTTATTGTTGATTTTACTCTCTCCATTTTATTACGGCTATGTATTAAGAAGTTTTGTGGCTACCTGGCGCTGGGTTAAAGATTGGGGGCAAGACCCTAATTACAGAACTTACGAAAGTTTTAACATTAAAATCCCTAAAAAATACACGGTTCACGGAATTGATGTTTCTTACTATCAGGGTAAAATAAACTGGCAAAAGGTAAAGGAAATGAAGGAAGATGAGGTGAGCATACGTTTTGCCTTTATCAAAGCTACAGAGGGCTTAATGCTGGTTGATCCGTATTTTCAGCGTAACTGGCGCGAAGCCCCAAAAGCAGGCATTATTTGTGGGGCCTACCACTTTTTCAGGCCTAAAAAGGATGGTAAAACGCAGGCTAAATTTTTCTTACAGGTAGTCAATATCGAAAAAGGCGATTTACCACCCGTTGTGGATATTGAATCTCTGGATGGCGTTTCGCCATTAAAAATGCGGGCTGAACTGGCTGATTTCCTTAATTATGTAGAAATGAAAACCAAGGTGAGACCCATTATTTATACCGGGCTTAAATTTTATGAAGATTATTTAGTGGATCATTTTGATGATTATCCTTTATGGATTGCCCATTATTATCAGCCAAAATTGAGAATGGATAAAAGCCGCTGGAAATTTTGGCAACACTCCGATAAAGCGAAAATTAACGGTATTGGCCATGTGGTTGATTTTAATGCTTTTAATGGGGATAGTTTAGCGTTGGATAGGTTGTTGGTTCGTTAGTTTAATAGTAATTAGCTCATTGGTTCATTAGTTCTTTTGTAATTGGTTCATTATTTATTAATAACAAGCTTTGTTTTTTTCGCTCTATGCCGCGGCGCATCAAACTTTTGAGGCATCAAAAGTATGCAAAAATGCTTTGTCAATCCAGCAATGGGCCTTTTTGCGCGTAGCCCTGGCACATCAAAAAAACAGCGGCACTTTGTTTTGTTCGTTTGGGGTTAGTGAACGGTTTTTGCACGCATGAAGCACAAAACTCACTGCGTTTGAGGTTTGGTAGTGCTAATTGTTCTAGTCTGCACCTGTTTTTTTGATTTCGCTGGCCCTTGGGATTGACGGGCGTACTTCGGTAAGGGTTGTAGATTGGTGAAAGGTGGTTAGCAAAGCGCGAAAAATAGTACTGTTAATATGTGTTGATTGGAAAAGAATTTAGTTATGCTAAGGGTTTTTCGCTTTATGCCGCGGGGCATCAAACTTTTGACGCATCAAAAGTATGCAAAACCGGAGCAATAGCGCAGCTCATTTATACCATTGACACCACTAAGAACTATAAATAAATGCTTCGTCAATCCAGCAATGGGCCTTTTGCACATAGCCGATGCACATCAAAAAAACAGCGGCACTTTGTTAATCAGGGCGTGTTGGTTAGTTTCCTTGGTCTGATTGAGCCCTTCGAGGTTTGTTCGTTTGGGGTTCGCGAACGGGTTTTGCAAACATGAAGCACAAAACTCACTGTGTTTAAGGTTTGGTAGTGATAGTTGTTCTAGTCTGCACCTGTTTTTTTGATTCACCTGGCCCTAGGTCCCTATTGCTATCGGGAGACAGGCGTACTTCGGTAAAACCTGCGTATTTTTAGAGCAAGCTACATAATGCCTAAAAACAAATGCCGGAGATATGTACATCCGCTGGGAGCTTTAGGATAAGCGATCTGTTTAAGAGGTTCAGTACGTCGTTAATAAACAATGAATAGATATTGATTTGGAGGTTAATTGTTTAAATCGGTAATCGACTCCGAACGCCAAACGCCAAACGCCCAACTCCAAACTAGTACAGCTAAACCGTCCAGCTTTCACATTTCTCTAAGAAAAATTCATCAGCTTCAGCGCCGATACCTATTTCTTCAGGTACATCCAGAAGATAGCCATTGTAGGTTAATCCACCAACAACAGGATCAACCAGGTGGCCTAAAAGTGCGGTATCTAAGTCGAAAAACTCAACATTAGGGCTGGCGAAGGCAAAATGCAGGTTGGCGCTTAATGCAATCCTGGTTTCGAGCATGCTGCCAATCATACACTTAATACCATGTTTTAAGGCTTCTTCATGGATTTTCTGGGCTTCCAAAATTCCCCCGGATTTCGAAAATTTAATGTTTAAATAGGTTGTAGACTGGCTATTGATCAGTTTTCGGGCATCGTGGTGGTTATAGCAGCTTTCATCAGCCATTAGCTTAATTGGCGAATTCACATTCAGTTCTGGTAATTGATCATCATACCAGGTGCGCATGGGTTGTTCGCAAAATTCAATATTGTATTTTTCCAATTCGCCCAATGCAAATAAAGCATCATCAAAACTCCAGCCTTGGTTGGCATCCAGGCGTAAAATCAAATCTTCGCCTACGGCTTCGCGGATATGTTTTACCCTTTCTATATCATCATGTACCTTTTTGCCAAGTTTGATTTTTAAAATCCGGCAACCCTGACTTTTATATTTTAAAGCTGTAGTGGCCATTCCCTCTGGTGTATCAATACCAATGGTCATATCGGTTTCTATGGTGCGTTTGGTTCCGCCAAGAAATTTATACAAGGGTAAGTTTGCATTTTTTGCTGCAATATCAAACAAAGCCATATCGAAAGCACTTTTAATGGTATTGTTATGATCTGCATAACCCAACAAATCGTTCATCCGCTCCGGAATATCCAAGGGATCTTTACCTTTTAAAATCGTGGCGAAATCTTTGGCCATGGCAATACAGGTTTCCTGTGTTTCACCAACAATCATCGGGAAAGCTGAACATTCTCCAATGCCGTGGATACCTGTATCCGTATAAATCCTGATCAACACATTCTGTGCAAAATGCATGGTTCCCGTGGCAATTACAAAAGGTTCCATCGGTATGCTGAAGCGGTATATTTCGGTGTGGGTAATTTTCATGGTTTTAAGGTTGAAGGCTTGAAGGCTTGAAGGTTGAGGGTTTAGGGTTTAAGGTTGAAAGTATAGGGTGTAAGGTTTAGGGTTTAGGAGTTGTCTAATTCAAAACGCTGCCTGTCTTGCTCTATAATTGCTTTTAAATCTTCCTCCTTTGGTAAGTACAATAGATATTTACTGGCAAACAACTGATTGTTATCATTTAAAACTGAATATTTTACGATTGTTTCATCTTTTTCGGTACAAAGTAATAATCCAATAGTTGGATTGTCGCCATCATTTCTTTTCAAATCATCATACATCCTAACATACATATCTATTTGTCCAATGTCTTGATGGTTTAAACTGGTTGTTTTAAGATCAATGATAACGAAACATTTTAAAATGTAATTGTAGAAAACGAGGTCTATAAAAAAATCTGAAGTATCTGTTACAATGTGTTGCTGACGGGCAACGAAAGCGAAACCTTTTCCAAATTCCAGTAAAAATTTTTGAAGATGGTTTATAATTGCAGATTCTAAAGTTTTCTCTGTATTTTTAGTATTAGTATCCAATCCTAAAAATTCAAAAATATAAGGGTCTTTTATGTAATCCTGGATGTTTGGTTTCTGGTTTTTCGTGTTTGGTGCAGTTAGGGAGCGTTCGTATGATAAAGAGTTGATCTGCCTTTGTAATTCTCTACTGTTCCAATTTGATGTTATTGATTCTTCTATATAGAATTTTCTTTTTTCTTCAGAATCTAATCTGGATAATAGCCTGTAATGTGTCCAACTCAATTCGTGACGCACTGCGTCACGAATTGGAAATGACTTGTAAAAGCCTCTTATATTTCGAAGATTGCTTTCATCAAAACCTTTCCCAAATTCCAAAGTTAATTGATTTGAAAGGGTCTTTAAGGTCGCAGCACCATACTCCGCTCGCAATTTTCCCTGCTGCTCGTCCTCAACAATAAGCTTTCCGATTTGCCAATATGATTCTAGCAATGCAGAATTTGCCGCACGGAATACTTTTAAGCGAGATTGACTAATAATTTCTCTTACGGCAATAAATAACTCATTTTTGCTTAATTCCATCAATCGTATAGATTTCTGACTAAAGTATAAAAACAAAAACTAAATCGGAACAGGTTTGTAGATTATTAATAGATTTACGCCTCGAAATAAAATTCCATTTTCCTTCTTACATTTTACATTTCAAGTCATGTCTGAAACCAATAACTTAATCCACGCTTCATCACCATATTTGCTACAGCATGCCCACAACCCGGTTGATTGGTATGAGTGGGGGGCAGAAGCGCTGGAAAAAGCCAGATCTGAAAATAAACTGATTCTGGTAAGTATTGGTTACTCGGCCTGCCATTGGTGCCATGTAATGGAGCGGGAAAGTTTCGAAAACCATGAAGTAGCCGAGGTGATGAACCGTCATTTTATCTGTATCAAGGTAGATCGGGAAGAACGTCCGGATATTGATCAGATTTACATGTATGCCATTCAACTCATGACGGGGAGCGGCGGCTGGCCTTTAAACTGTATCTGTTTACCCGATCAGCGTCCGATTTATGGTGGCACTTATTTCAGGAAAAACGATTGGATCAATATTTTGGAAAATGTGGCTGCACTTTGGGCGAATGAGCCTGATAAAGCCATTCAGTATGCCGAGCGTTTAACTTCGGGCATTAAAGATAGTGAAAAGATCATCGCTGCAGATATTACCCAGGAATATACCCAGGAACATTTAACTGAAATTATCGATCCCTGGAAGCGACATTTCGATATTGGTTACGGAGGTTATAACCGTGCCCCAAAATTTCCTTTACCCAATAATTGGGTGTTTTTATTGCGCTATGGCTTTTTAAAAGATGATGAATCTGTTTTTACAGCTGTTTGCCATACGCTGGAAGAAATGAGCAGGGGAGGGATTTATGATCAGATTGGTGGCGGTTTTGCCCGTTATTCGGTTGATGATAAATGGCATGTGCCACATTTTGAGAAGATGCTGTATGATAATGCGCAACTGATCAGTTTGTATGCCGAAGCTTATCAATGTACCAGGTTCGATTCTTTTAAACAAACTGTAGTAGAAACAATAAATTGGGTCTCTGAGGAGATGACGTCGGCAGATGGATTGTTTTATTCGGCATTGGATGCAGACAGCGAAGGGATAGAAGGCAAGTTCTATGTTTGGGATAAAGCGGAGTTCGACCAGGTTTTGGGAGACGATGCCCAGCTAATAGGCGCTTATTATAATGTTACCGAAGAGGGTAACTGGGAGGAAGAACAAACCAATATCCTGCGCAAAACCATCAGCGATGACGATTTATTTGCAAAATTTGATATTACGGCGGAGGTGCTTTACGATAAGGTAAATGCAGCTAAAATAAAATTAATGGCTGTGCGGAGTAAAAGAATCAGGCCAGGTTTGGATGATAAATGTTTAACTGCGTGGAATGGTATGATGATTAAAGCATTGGCCGATGCTGCAGAAGTGTTAAATCATGAACCATATTATGAAAAAGCCTCAACTGCAGCCCATTTTATTTTAAATCACTTAAAATCAGAAAATGGCGGCTTATACCGGAACTATAAAAACGGAAAGGCCTCTATTACAGGTTTTTTAGATGATTATGCATTTTTTATCGAAGCTTTGATTGCATTGTACGAATATGATTTTGATGAAAAATGGTTGGAAGAGGCAAAATCCTTCACGGATTATGTGATCGCTAATTTTACGGATCCAGATTCGCCCATGTTTTTCTATACATCAGCCGAAAGTGAAGATTTAATTGCCCGTAAACACGAAGTGATGGATAATGTGATTCCGGCTTCGAACTCTGCCATGGCACAAAATTTAAAAAAACTGGGTTTGCTTTTTGACATAGAAGCATATGCCGAAAAAGCTTCAGCCATGCTTGCTGCGGTTCATCCTAAGATTAAAAGTTATGGCTCTGCGTACTCCAATTGGGCCATTCAATTACTGAATGAAATTTACGGCATAAATGAAATTGCCATTACCGGTTTAGAAACGGATGTTATTAAATTAGAATTAAGTGGCCATTATATTCCGAACAAAATTACATTGGGCGGAACAAAAAGTAACTTACCGCTGTTAAAAGGTAAGCAAAGCAATGAAACAAAAGTTTATATTTGCCGAAATAAAGTATGCCAGTTGCCGGTTAACACTGTTGAGGACGCATTAGAGTATTTACAATAAATAAATTTAAATGAATATTTCACCAAACTCTGTAGTAGCGTTAACTTACGAATTGCATACTACTAACGAAGAAGGACAACAAGTTTTTGTAGAAAAAGCTGACGAACAAAATCCTTTAGTATTTTTATATGGCGTTGGCATGATGTTGCCTAAATTTGAAGAGCATTTAACCGGTTTAAAAACTGGTGATGAATATTCATTTGAACTGTCTGCTGCAGATGGTTATGGTGATATCGATCCAGGCGCTTTCGCTGATCTTCCAAAAACAATGTTTACCGAAGCTGGTGGCGAATTGCCAAATGTTGGCGATGTGATTCCGTTACAGGATAACAATGGTAACCAATTTAGAGCAGGTGTCACTGCAGTACATGATGAAACGATCTCTGTAGATTTGAACCACCCAATGGCTGGTAAAAACTTAATGTTTAGCGGTGTGATTTTAAATGTTCGTGAAGCTACACAAGATGAATTGGCTCACGGTCATGCACACGGTGCTGACGGTCATTCAGGTCACTAGGAAATCAATATAAAACGATTTTAAAGAAGTCAGGTTTTGAATGGCAAATTGCCGTTTAAACTTGACTTCTTTTTTTAATACCCATTTTTAATCCTGAAAAACCTCTTCTAAAGTCAGTTTTAGGTTGGGTATAATTGATGAGGTAACTTCTTCACCCTCGGTAAGCAGTTTGATAGGCTGAAATTTGCCGTTTTCATCCAGGATATACCTGAAAAATGTTTTATCAGAAGGACTCACAATCCAGTATTCTTTAACACCTGCTTCTTCGTAGACTTCATATTTATTAATCAGTTCCTTTTTATTATTTCCAGGTGATAGAATCTCGACCACGATATCCGGAGCCCCAATGCATCCACGCTGATCCAATTTAGCGGGATCGCAAACCACTACCAGATCAGGCTGCACTACGGTGAAAACTGCGCTGTCATCCTGCGTTTTCTTAGCCAAACGTACATCAAAAGGCGCAGTATAAACACGGCAAGATTTACCTTTGAGCGCATTGTAAATGGGCCCGAAAATATTGGTTAAAATGCCCTGGTGGATTCGCGATGGGGCAGGACTCATTTTAAATAACTGTCCTTTAATAATTTCTAAGCGCTCTTCAAATTCGAAACGCATATAATCCGCATAACTGTATAAAGCAGAAAAATCGACCTCGTTTAGTGTCTTGTACGCAGGTTGTTCATCTTCAGTTGGGTAGGGTTTAATCTTTTCCATAAGTTAATCTTTAAATACCTCTTCCAATACCAGTTTAAAGCCAGGAATAATTTTGGTAGTCACCTCTTCACCTTCAGTAAGCATTTTGGTGGGCCGAAACTTGCCGTTTTCATTCAGGATATACCTGAAAAATGTTTTATGCGAAGGACTCACAATCCAATATTCTTTAACAGCTGCTTCTTCGTAGACTTCATATTTATTAATCAGTTCCTTTTTATTATTTCCAGGTGATAAAATCTCGACCACGATATCCGGGGCACCAATGCATCCACGCTCATCCAATTTAGCTGGATCACAAATTACCACAATATCGGGCTGCACTACGGTGAAAACTTCTCTGTCATCTTGCGCTTTCTTGGCCAAACGTACATCAAAAGGAGCGGAGTAAACTTCGCATTGATGACCATTTAGGGCATTGTAAATTGGTACATAAATTCTTCCTGAAATTTTTTGGTGCATCCTGGAAGGGGCAGGGCTCATTTCAAAAATGTATCCTTTTATAATCTCTAAACGCTCTTCAAATTCAAAGCGCATGTAATCTGCATAACTGTAAGTAGCAGAAAAATCTATCTCGTTAACGGTTTTAACGGGAGGTAGTTCATCTTCGGTTGGATAGGATTTGATATTTTTCATATATAAGGCGTTTAACCAAATATACTAAATATCTTAGTTTTTTTAGAAATCGATTTTTAAACGCAATCCACCATTGGTGAGGTTAAGGTTTTCCTTCGAGAAAGTTTTCATTGGCAATCGTAAAAAAGGTTCGATGGCAATGTTATTCTTTTTAGAGATTTTCTGCTTATAGCCCAAAGAAAAATTGTAGAATCCGATATATTTATCAGGATCTATACTCGCTTCGGGTTGCGGCTCAACCTTTTTTTCTTGTACAATCATGGTTTTAGAATCTGCATAACCATTTACTGCGGGAGCAGAGAAACTTTGAACCTGATTAACGATATAACTGTTCTGTTGCGAGTTGTTTAAAACAGCAAGCGCAGAAACCCCAACATTGGTATAAAGTTTATCACTAATGTTATATTTTAATTCTAAAGGAATATTAATTCCGCGCACTTTTGCATCAACTGAGGCTAGATTTTTACCCGATAAGGTTTGTGGTGCAGAAGCATTCAATGATTCGGTTGTGCTGATCGACGCATAAGACACACCGGAGCTGATCGATAATTTGTTGGCGATGGCATAAGATAAAGAAAACCCATAATTCATGGTCACTTTATTGTCGTTACCCATTGCCGGGGCAACATATACGTCCGGTTGCCATTTAGAGTTTCCACTTGCCTTATCGGCTGGTTTTTGTTGATTCGCGTAACTATCCTGAGCAAGCAACTTCTCGAAATTTGTTTGGTTATTAATGGGTTGAGGTCTTTTCTTTTCCGTTAAGATCTCAAACTGTTTTGATTTTAAATCGGACAGATTTATCCCCGAAAGTTTATGATCCAACAGGTTATGATTAACCGGATTTAGCGCTCCTGACGTATTCAAAACTACATATTCTTGCTGTTGTTCGAATATGGGTAAATTTTCTTTAGTTGTAATGGGTTGATGATCAGCTGGGTTATTTACAGTCGGTGCATGCTTGTTAATGCCATTTTTTAGGGATGGCTCGTCATTGTCAGGTGTAGCCGATAAATCCATAGTTTCAGTGGCAATATTATGATCGGCCTTAGATTTAGTTTTAGCAAAATCTTTTTTCTGCACGTTGTTGTTTTGCGTAAAAAATACACCAGCGAAAATTAAAATTAGGGCAGCAGCAGTCCATAAAGGCCAGAAGGTGATACCTCTTTTCTTATTTTCTTTCTCTGAAAAGCGCTCCCAGGCACCATCAGGATAAACTTCCTCATGGTTCTGGAGTTGTGCGGTGATGTGCTCAATTAATTCCTTATCCATTTTTTTCATATGAATTAACCATGGTATTGAGGTAAAGGCTACGTAATTTATTTTTAGAGCGTGTAAGATAAACCCGACTTGAACTTTCAGGAATGTTTAACATTTTTGCAATTTCATCATGGTTAAAGCCTTCAATTTCATATAAGTTAAATACCAATCTCTGTGTATCTGGTAAGTGATTTAGTAAATTCAAAATATCATTAACGTGTAGTTCTGAAGCAATTGAAACCTGGCTAACCGGATGTTCGCTTTCTGCTAAGTCGTCTACATAAAACTGAATTTTATTACTTCGGATCTTATCTATCGCCGTTCGCGAAGCAATCTGGGCAATCCAACCTTTAAACGACCGCTGTAATTCTTCCGGGTTTTTGGGTGCCTTGAATCCGCCAACATGTTTGAAAATCTTGATAAAACTGTCATTTACCAGCTCTTCACTATCCGAAGGATTCTTGGTATACCTTAAAATGATGCCCATTAGATAGCCATAAAATGATTTATACATCATTTCTTTACAGCTATTGTCGTTTTTTACACAGCCTTTTAAAATTTCCTCAAAACTGAGTATTTTTTTTATCACCCTTGTAAAGGACTATTTATTAAAGGTTTATCATCATTGCTTAATGGCAAATTTAAGAAAATAACACCACCCAATTTGGGCGGTGTCGATTTTCGTTTTCACAGGTAGAGAAAATATTTATTTGTTCGTCATCACAGATAAGCCAACGCCCGTACTATCGGTTTTGCTGGATAAGCCTTTAGCCCAGATGGTATAAATTTTGCCTTTTTCAATTTTAACTGCAGGCAAGCTCACTTTAACTGCTCCACCTTGTTTTAATTGAAAAGTATAACTGTCATTCGGTGTTATATTGCTAAAAGTGGTAAATTCTTTAAATGCCTTTGCGGTAAACAATGGTGCATCTGTATCTGCAATGGCCAAATCAAATGGGGCAGAACCCGGGCTTAAGTTCACAAAACGAACCTTGGCTTTATCAGTTTCAGGTGCTTTTAAATCATCCTCAAGGATTAAAAGCTTGGTTGATTTTAAAGTATCCACCACGAAAACCGAATAAAATGATCCTGATTTTAAAGTGGCATTAGCCGTCGTTAAATATTTTAAAGTATCTTTTTTAGCAACACCTACCAACCTGATTCCTGGGTAAGCCGCATAATAACCAAGATCTTTTGTGTAGGTAAAGCTGTTTATTTTTTGGTTATCCAATATAAAATCAAGCGCCCCTGTTCCTGGCGAAGCGTGGACAAAGCCAATACCGGCAGCTTCTATCGGATCGTTATTAAAATCTTTTTTACAGGCCGTTATGGTTAAAGTGATGGCAAGGAGAGTGAGTATAATTTTTGTCGTAGTGCTAAAATTTTTCAAATCCGTTTTCATTTTAATGTTTTAAATCAATTTTTGAACAAAACTGGTTAATGGCCATTAACGCTTTTTTCTTGTAAAACGATTGATGGAATGAAAACGCTACACTCAGTCTGAATTTTTTATAAAAAAAGCCACATGGTGTTCATGCGGCTTTGAAATAATATGTTAAGTTTAAAATTAAGCGTACATCTCTTCCCTTAATTTGGCAACATCGCTGTTGTTGATATACTCATCATAAGTCATTAGCTTATCAATAGTACCTTTTGGTGTAATTTCAATGATGCGGTTAGCTACCGTTTCTGTCAACTGGTGATCTCGTGAAGTAAACAATATGGTACCTTTAAAATCTTTCATGCCATTGTTTAATGCTTCAATAGATTCCAAATCCAGGTGATTGGTCGGCTCATCAAACATTAACAAATTCGCCTGTTGTAACATCATTCTGGAGAACATACAGCGCATTTTTTCACCACCTGAAAGCACTTTTACATTTTTCAGTACCTCTTCGCCAGAGAATAACATACGGCCTAAAAAGCTGCGCACAAATTGCTCATCGGCATCAGTGCCCGAGTATTCCCGCAACCAATCAACCAGGTTTTCGTCTTTGCCATCAAAATATTCGGAATTATCATTCGGGATATCCGCTGTACTGATGGTAACACCCCATTTAAATTCGCCTTTATGATCGGTATCTCTGCCCGTTAAAACATCGTAAAACGCGGCAGTAGCTAAACTGTTTTGAGATAATATGGCAATTTTGTCGCCCTTATTTACCATAAAGGTAACTTTATCGAACAATACGCCATCATTTCCACTTTTACCCAGGTTTTCTACCTGCAAAATCTGGTCGCCAGCCTCTCGACCGGTATTGTTAAATATAATGGCCGGATATTTTCTGCTCGAAGCTTTGATTTCGGTAATATCAATCTTATCTAAAGCTTTCTTACGTGAGGTAGCCTGTTTTGACTTGGAAGCATTGGCACTGAACCTGCGGATAAATTCCTGAAGTTCTTTCACCTTATCTTCCATTTTTTTATTCTGATCGCTGCGCTGTTTTAAAGCCAGCTGACTTGATTCGTACCAGAAAGTATAGTTACCAGTATAAATACTCATTTTAGCGAAATCGATATCGACGATATGGGTACAAACAGCATCTAAAAAGTGCCTGTCGTGAGATACCACCAAAACAATGTTCTGATAATCGGCCAGGAAATTTTCTAACCAGGCAATGGTTTCGATGTCCAAATCGTTGGTAGGCTCATCCAGTAACAAAATATCAGGATTACCGAAAAGTGCCTGTGCCAATAACACCCGTACTTTTTGTGTATTATCCAGTTCTTTTAACAATTTATAGTGATTATCTTCGGTAATGCCCAGGTTGCTCAGCATGGTTGCCGCGTTGCTTTCCATGTTCCAGCCATCCATTTCTGCAAAAAGATTTTCAAGTTCTCCGGCGCGTTCACCGTCTTTCTCCGAGAAATCTTCTTTCATATAAATGGCATCTTTCTCTTTCATGATGGCATAAAGTTCTTTATGACCGATCATTACGGTTTCAAGCACCGAAAACTCATCAAATTCGTAGTGATTTTGTTTTAAAACCGCCATTCTCTCGCCTGGAGTAAAAGCTACGCTACCAGAGGTTTGACTCACTTCTCCTGATAAAATTTTAAGAAAAGTAGATTTGCCTGCGCCGTTAGCCCCAATTACGCCATAGCAGTTGCCCTGGGTAAATTTTAGGTTAACATCTTCAAATAATGTGCGTTTGCCGTACCGTAAAGATAAATTAGAAACTGAAATCATGCTATAATTGAAATAAGCCGCAAAGATACGCAAAAAGGTTGAGGGTAGAATAGTGTTTAATGGTTTGATTGTTTTATTGTTGAAAGTTGGAATGTTCAAAAGTTGGAAAGTGATTGAATGTTTAAGTCTCAAAAGTTTTAAGGATCTGGAAATGGAGGGTTCCGTAATTGGTGGCTCAGGCAGCCCCGTTATCCGCTTTACTCCGTTGCACTCCGTGTTCGCTGCTACCGGGTTTATTTTACAAAAGGGGAGAAGCTTTTGGCCAGTTGATTAAGATCTTGTAAAATTAAAACTTAACAGGGAAATGAAATTAAGCGTACGTCATGCTCGCGCATGCGGGAATCTTAATGTAGGCAGCATATTGTATTGAAATAAAGTCATTTCATAAATCATTGTCATCCTGAGCTTGTCGAAGGATCTGCTTTGAATCACTTATAAGGCGTTTCGACAGGCTCAACGGGACAAATTCCATAGCATACAATTTATGATACAGCATCATGACAATTTATCTCAATGTACATTGTCTTAAAATATTTATTTTAGCCTCATGCTTAACCACTCCTTGCTCGCAAACATTAAAACTACCCTCCAAAAAAGCAAAGTAGAAAAATTGGCGGCTATCGCCTCCGGAGATAGCTTTTCGGTAGCAGATTTAATCGATGTAAGTTTTTATCATCATGAGCAGATCGGTTTTCGGGCGGCATGGATTTTGGAGAACGTGTATACCAACCACGAGCTTCGTTTTTTGCCCCATGCACTTTATTTTTTAGAAAAACTTCCGCAACAGCATAATTTATCGGCGTTAAGGCATTATGTTAAAATTTTGGCCCTTATGACGAAAAGAAATGCGTCAATAGATATCAAGAAAATTATCGAACATTATGATACTGATTATCTGGTTGAAGTTGTTTTTGCCTGGTTGATTGATGAAAAAATTCCCGTGGCTGTAAAATCACACTGCCTTAATATCCTGGCCAATTTAACGGCTAAACACAGCTGGATTAAGGAAGAATTGTTACAAACCATGGATTTTCTGGTTGATAAGGAAAGCATTGGCTTTTTTGCAAAGGTGAAACAGATCAGGAGACAGTTATCAGTTCGCGGTTGCCGGTTTTTAATTACCAATGACAAATGGACTAATGACCAATCAGCTACTGACCAATGATTCAATGAACCAATTTTCAGTTGTCGCAAAGTCAAATCTTGGTGATTTTAGCCCTAAACCCTACACCTTCAACCTTCCACCTTATAAAATCTTCCACCTTTTAGCTATTTTTACAACATGAGTACAACATACGATATCATCTCGAAAGTTATAAAAGAACGTCGCAGTATTTTTCCTGCCAGCTATATCAAAAAAGAAATTCCGGTTGAGGTGATCAATCAGATTTTAGAAACAGCCAATTATGCACCAACCCACAAGTTAACCCAGCCCTGGCGCTTTGTCGTGATCAGAAAAGCCGGATTGGCCAGGCTAGGTGAGGAGCTTGGTAAGCTATATAAAGAGTTGGTTTCTCCGCAGCAGTTTCTACAGAAAAAATATGATAGTTTTGCCGAAAAGACAGGCCAGGCTGATTGTATTATCGCTATCAACATGAAAGTAAGCGGTAAGATACCCGAATGGGAAGAGCTTGCTGCGGTTTCCTGTGCAGTTCAGAATATGGCTTTAACCGCAGAGAGTTTGCGGGTTGGCGCATACTGGAGTTCGCCCCCATTGATTGATCAGTTAGGCGATTTCTTAGGCCTTGGTGAAAATGAGAAGTGTATCGGTTTATTTTACATGGGGTATCACAACGAAAAACCCTGGGCACCAAACCGCACTTCGATGGAAGAAAAGGTGAGGTGGATAGAGGAGTAATTTATAGTCCTCAGTCTTAAGTCCTGAGTCTGCAGTTCTTAGTCTGTAGTTCTGAGTAGAAAGTCTTGAGTCTGTCGTTTAGCTCTTTGTTGAAGTTGATAGTTTTTAGTCTTTATACCATGATTAACCGACCGTCCTACATTCTCCATTAACCATTTTCCGTTAACCCTTTTACATTATCCATCTTCCGTCACCTATATGTCTGCTTTGAAATCTAAACTTTATCAGCTTTGTTTGACTTTTATCCAAAACAGGATTGAAAATATTGAATATTCGCTGCAACAGGCCAGGCAGGCATCAAACGATGATACCAAAAGCAGCGCTGGTGATAAATATGAAACCACGCGCGAAATGATGCAGCAGGAGATGGATCGCAATAGTAAACTATTATATGAAGCGGGGCAGCAGAAAATAGCTTTACAGCAGATTGAAAATGTAGCGTCAGAACGTTTAGTTAAAAACGGGAGTTTGGTACTCACGTCAGAAGGTAATTTTTACATCAGTATCAGTGCTGGAGAGCTGAATACCGATGGACAAAAATTCTTTGCGGTATCGCAGGCTTCGCCCATTGGCAGGCTTTTGATCGGAAAGGCTGTAAATGACAGCTTTAATTTTAATGGGAAAGCGTATATCGTAAAGGAGATACTTTAAATTTTTCAGTTGGCAGTTTTTAATTTCCAGTTAACCAGTTTAAATCATTAATCAATAAATTCCTGCTGATTAAGGTGATTAGCACGGAAGGCGTTGTGGTTTCAGATATTGCTATCTGACACGGATTAGATAAAAGACACTGAAATAAATTACCTTCGGTGAGCTCGCTAAGGCTCAGTTCAGGGCGACGACAATATGAATGATCAAAGTAAGATTAATTTATCTCCGCAGATTTAGGATGACTAACGCAGTTTGGGTTGGCGGTTATCCCTTCACAGTTAACCAGTTTAAACAATTACCGGTTAACCAATAAGTTCCCGAAGATTTAAGATGATTTACGCAGTCTGGGTTGGCGGTTATCCCTTCACAGTTAACCAGTTTAAAACAATTACCGGTTAACCAATAAGTTCCCGCAGATTTAAGATGATTTACGCAGTCTGGGTTGGCGGTTATCCATTCACAGTTAACCAGTTTAAACAATTACCGATTAACCAATAAGTTCCCGCAGATTTAAGATGATTAACGCAGTATGAGTTGGCGGTTATCCATTCACAGTGAACCAGTTTAAACAATTACCGATTAACCAATAAGTTCCCGCAGATTTAGGATGATTTACGCATTCTGGGTTGGCGGTTATCCATTCACAGTTAACCAGTTTAAACAATTACCGATTAACCAATAAGTTCCCGCAGATTTAAGATGATTAACGAAGTCTGGGTTGGCGGTTATCCATTCACAGTTAACCAGTTTAAAATAATTACCGATTAACCAATAAGTTCCCGGAGATTTAGGATGATTAACGCATTCTGGGTTGGTGGTTATCCATTCACAGTTAACCATTTTAAACAATTAACCATTATTTTGACGATCAACTTATACTCGAAACTGCAAACTACTTGATGCCCATCCGCTGTGCAAAAGCCGGTACCAAATAAGCCTTTATGTCTGAATAAGGGATGAATATTACAATTTGGCCCTGGGCATAACTGGCAACTTCGTATGGATTATACATAAAAGCGATCCCATTGGCATTGAAATAAAAATTTTTATTGGGCTTAATAAAATCATCAAAGAGAACGGTACTTAATGCATCCTGAGCCTTAATGTTATATTGTTTACGGAGATTGCGTTCTAAAATGCTTGCTAAAGTATTCGAATCTATTTTAATGATATCGTTTAGCACCAGTTGTTTTTTGTTCTGCACATCTAAACAAAACATGGTGCTGCTGTAATTGCCATGTGCACCACCTGTGTAAGCATCAGCAAGAAAATCGATCACCACATAGCCATTATCATTATAGTTAATTGTTTGCTGGCTATTATTGGTGTAATTCATCCAGGCCTCAAAATCATCTCCGCGGCCATTTTTTGATTGTTCAGCAACCTGCAATTTATAATCTTTAAAATAGTCAGAGGCAATATTTCTGAATCCGGTTGAGCGATCTACCTGTGCCAGACCGAAGATTTTTTTAAGTTCTGCGTCCAGCCATTTGCCCTTTTCATCCTTGCTTTTACTTTCCAGGTATTCGAAACTGATTTCAGCCGCAGGTGATTTTGGACGATCAGCAAATGCTTTAGCTGAATCCTGGTAAATTCCGGCGCTGAACGGATAGCTGCCTTCCGGATATTTTTCCATCAAAGCTATCTGAAATTTTTTTGTTTTATCGCCACTTTCCCATATCCCATCAAAACCATTTCCGTTCCATTTTAATTTTAAAAGTGGTGATTTTGAATCTTGCGTAAAGTATGATGCATTAAAACTGTACTCTGCCAGTACAATGCTATCTTTGCCGATCAGTGTATCAGTAGAGAGGTTAAGCCATGATCCATCATAGTAGTACGTACCGCTCACCTCATCATCATCATCAACTTTTTGCAGGTGCATCACTACCTTTTTGCCCGCAATGGTACCTTCTAATCTCTTGTAAAAACTCCCGGTAAGTTCTTTTTTAACGGAAGAGGTACTATCCGTGGCTGCACTATTTTTATTTCCGTTTTTAGGGTTATTACAAGCTGATGTTATCGCTAATCCGAAGAGAAAAATAAGAAAAGAATACTTCATAAGGCAATGATTAAAGGTTTTAATGTTGAAAGATTATCACGCAGGATTTCATTTTCCCATCTTTAACCTTTCAACGCTTAATTTTTATTCATTAACCCCTTTGCTAAGATTTTGTTTTGTTAAAACTCTTGTTGATGCTATAATAAAGGTTTTTTGCTGTGTATCTTTCGGGATCAATGATCCTTCTGATGGTGTAAAGCGGATAGTTTTCATCGCGGGCCGTAGATAAAATAAAAGCGGCCTTAAATCCGTGTTCTTTCAGTTTATGCAGATTTGCTGCTTTATATACCCCATAAGGATAGGCGAAATATTGAACCTTTTTTCCGGTAATTTCTTCCAGTTTCTTTGTGGGTTCATCAATCTGGGTTTTCCAGTCCGCGTCAGTAAACTGTGCGAAATTTTTATGGTCATAGGTATGGCTGGCAATCGTATTTCCCTCGTCAGACAATTGTTTAATCTGCTCTTTGGTCATATAACTGATGCGCCCTTTTTTGCCGATGGATACGGTCATGATAAAATACACACCTTTAAAACCATATTTTTTCAATGTGGTATTGCCAACCGTAAATTGATCTTCATCGGTATCATCAAAAGTAATCATAATTGGCTTTTCGGGTAACTGAGCACCATATACCAGGTAATTATATAGCTGATCAGGCAGGATAGAATGGTAACCGCTATCGGCCAGCATTTTCATGTGTTCCCTGAACTTATCGGGCGCAATAATATCATCATGCGCTCTTTTACTATCGCTGGCAATGTTGTTTCTAATCTGGTGATAACATAAAACAGGTACCTCTCTGCGGGCCAAAATGGTTTTATTATCGGCCGGTTTCGTATTGGCCGAATCTATTTTGACCATGGATGAAGTATTTTCTTTTTCTACTTTTTCTTTTTGCTTATTGCCCGAACAGGCAAATGAAAATGATGATAAAAGCAGAATGCATAACAGGTTTTGGGCCGTTGGTTTTAAATATAGGTTCAAGGTACTTAAATATTTATTTAATCAAAGATACAGCGTTTTCAGAAATGATAAAGTCTTTTTCGTAAGCTTCCCATTCTTTTTGGGTGATACCCGATTTTAAGGCATTTCTTTTGAAGAAATTGTAATCAGTCAATTCGTTTTTCGAAACTAAGCAGGTATTCAAGAAGTTAAACATCCGTTTTTCGCCGATCATCTGCTCTAAGCCACGAAGTAAAAAGGGACCGTAAGAATAACGGTAGGTTCCGGATATTTCATTGGCATCTGTAATTTTATTTAAAGGTTTGGCTTTGAAGTTTTTTAATTGTTTTGCTCTTTCTGCAAAGTATTTGCTGCTGAAAGTTTTTCCGAATTTTTCTTCGGCTGCTTTAACCGACAGGTATTCAGCAGTTGATTCCAAAAAGAACCAAAACAAAGTAGAATTTGGCTGTAGCACATTCCCGAAATAATAATGGCCAATTTCATGTGCAATAAATGGATAGTTGGTTGAGTCCTTAAGTTTGTTTTGCTGTACATCAATCATGTCGCCCAATTTTATGCCCGCAAAAGCAATTGTTGGGAAAGACACAAAACCCCAGCTTCTGCCTTTATTAAATTTTTCAACAGGCGAATGCGCTATAAATACATTTTTGGTATCATAAGGGATTTTTAATGCACCAAAATAATAAGCTTTCATTTCTGCTATATTATTTTCAAAAACTTCCAATTGTTTATCGTCCATCTGGCTGTTTAAGAATAATGCGCCTTTGGTTTTTTGTACATCATAATCTCCGGCAAAAATCATCGGCGCAAGGGGTACTTCAGATTTAAAACTGGCAACAGGCCCTGGTTTTGGCTCATCACCATTTACAAAGATCATTTTTGCATCTTTACCCGTTACCTGAATATCAAAGGTCATCTGCTCAATCTGCCTGTCATTTTTGATGTCGTAAATAATGGGGTACCATTTAGATTGATCTGTAGCCCGCATTGTTTTGCCATTAAACGCAATCAAGCCCTTAAAATCGACAAAATTTAGGGTATCGGTATAAATCGGAAAAGCACCGGTATAGGTAATGTGTAGTTTGCCCGGATTTACTATTGTACTATCGTTATACAATGGCGTATAGACCAGGCCTTCGCCGCGCATGGCTCCATTATAAAAGCCATTGTACTTCAACGTTTGGTTGGCTGCATCCTTTATGGCTTTAATGTTAAAACCTTTGTTTAATAATATTTGATAGTCTTTACCAAGATTGGGGATCTTACTTAAAACGAAATCGCAGGTTATCTGGCCTGTAGCCATAACGACTTCAACCTTACCACTTAAATGAGGCGTTTGAGCATTTAGTTGAATAATCTGAAATAACAATAAAACAATTAAGGCTAATTTTTTCATGTTAACTGGTGGTTCATTGTAAAAAACAAAATCCCGATGTAAAACCGGGATTTTTTATTAAAAGCTATTTTTAATGCTGTTGCTTAACGTTTTTGGCGACCAGTAACCACTGGCAATTATCCGGCGTATGGTGAACAACGGATCTTTTTCATCACGTTTGGTTGATAACTGGAAGGCCATTCTGAAACCGCGTTTTTTAAGTTCTGGGATACCTTCCGCATTCCATAAGCCAAATGGATAAGCAAACTCGGTCATTTTTTTGCCCGTAATTTCTTCCAGTTTTTTGGTTGGTTTGTCTAATTGTTCTTCCCAATCCTTACCGGCGTATTTTTTAAAGTTTTTATGGTCGTACGTGTGGCTGCCGATCACATTTCCTTCATCTGACAGTTGTTTAATCTGCTCTTTCGTCATATAATCCACAAACTTGCCTTTTCTGCCGATCGAAACAGTCATGATGAAATAAACTGCTTTATAGCCCAGTTTTTCTAAAGTTGGACGCACAACGGTAAACTGGTCCATGTCGGTATCATCGAAAGTTAGCATAATGGGTTTGCTTGGTAGTGCAGCACCAGTGTTGAGGTAAGCATAAAGCTGATCTGGCAAAATGGTATGATAACCGCTGTCGGCCAGCATTTTCATCTGATCTTTAAAGTTCTGGATTTCCACAATATAATCTTTTCCTACTTTGCCATCAGTTGGTTTCCAGTTTCTTACCTGGTGGTAACATAAAATCGGAACTTGTTTCCTGGCTAAAATGGTTTTGGCATCAGCCACTTTTATTTTAGATACATCAACGGCAGCAGCTTTAGGGTTTTCGCCTGTTTGTGCTGTTTTTTCGGTCGAATCTTTTCCCGTAGAACTTTCTGTTTGTGATTTAGATTGGCAGCTGGCAAATAAGATTGCCCCGGCTGTTATAAAGGTTAAAAAGCTGTATTTCATTGTTAGGATATATGGGTACAAAACTATAAAATCCCTTAATTATTTATCCACCAAAATAAATTGTGTTAATAATTAATTTTAGTTGTATGAAATTATACTAACTATCGCATTTATTACAAATCAAAGCCTGCTTAATATCCTTTAATTAAATAATTTAGCAGCTCAAACAAATTTTAATGAATAAACTTTACAAATTCCTGCTGGGCGCACAGTTTTTGTCGCTAACTGTTGCTGCACAAAATAAAACATTTACCTTAACCGAAAACATTCAGCCACAGCCAAAAGCAAATTACCAGCTTGCTTCGCGTTTTTCGCCAAATAAGTTGAAAAAAATGGTGTATTCTACTGCTGTAGATCCACATTGGTTAAAATTGAGCAACCGTTTCTGGTATACTTTCGAAAGTCCAAAGGGAAAATTCTGGTACCTGGTAGATCCTGCAGCCAAAAGCAAAAAATTAATGTTTGATAATGCTAAGCTGGCTGCAGACATTACGCTGATTGTTCGAGATCCATTTGATGCAGAACATTTACCCCTTGAAAATTTAAAATTTGCAGCCGACGAAAAAAGTATTTCTTTCGAAGTTAAAAGTACTGTTGATGAGCTGAAAAAAGACAGAAAAGATAAAAAAGCTGCGGATTCAATGCAGAAAAAAATATTTTCTTTCAAGTACGAACTGGCAACTGCAAAATTAACCGAGCTGCCAAATTTCAGTAAACCAAAGCCTAAGCCATCATGGGGCGCTGTAGCACCCGATTCTTCGGCTATTATCTTCTCACGCAATTACAATTTGTACTGGATGGATAAAGAAAACTACAAAAAAGCAGTTAAAAATGAAGAAGATAGTACCATTGTAGAACATCAGCTTACTAAAGATGGTGTTAAATTCTATTCTTACGGAAGTGATGGCGATGGAGAGAACAATGTAGAGAACGAAAAAAACAATAAAAAACGCCGCGGTGCATATGTGCTCTGGTCACCGAATTCGAAATATTTTGTATTAGACCGAACCGATTCGCGAAAAGTAAAAGATCTCTGGGTAATTAATAGCGTTACACCGGGCCGCCCTACTTTAGAAACCTATAAATACCAGATGCCAGGTGAAGCAGAGGCCCCACAGGATGAAATTTTATTGTTCGATTTTGCTGCAAAATCTTATAAAAAATTAAACGTGGCAGCATTTAAAGATCAAAGCGTGTCGGTTTGGAGCAAACCAGCTTTAAATAAAGACCGTGATAATGAGTTCCGTCCATCTATTTGGTTGGGGAACAATAGCAGGTTCTATTTTTCGCGTAGCAGCCGCGATTTAAAACGTATCGATATCGGAACTGTTGATATTGCCACAGGTAAGGTTACGCCATTAATTGATGAACGTTTTAATACTTATGTTGAAGTTAACCGCCCGGGTTTGGTTAACGACGGTAAAGAACTGATTCACTGGAGTGAGCGTGATGGCTGGGCACATTTTTATCTTTTTGATGAAAATGGGAAACTGAAAAATCAGATTACCAAAGGTGCTTTTCACTGCGAAAGTATTGTAAACATTGATGAGAAAAAACGCATTCTTTATTTTACGGCAAATGGCAGGGAAGGTAAAGAAGATCCCTACTATTTACATTTATATAGCATCAATTTCGATGGTTCGAACATGAAATTGTTAAATGCCGGCGATTTTGATCACCTGGCGAATATGAATGATAACAATACTTTTTTTGTAGATAATTACTCAAGGGTAAATACAGCACCAAAAGCTAGCCTTTATGATGGGGCAGGCAAAAAAGTAATGGACCTGGAAACAACAGATCTTTCGTTGTTAATGGCTGCGGGCTACAAATTCCCTGAGCCTTTTAAAGTAAAAGCAGACGATGGTATCACTGATCTGTATGGCGTGATGTACAAACCTTTCGATTTCGACCCGAATAAGAAGTATCCAATCATTGAGTATGTTTATCCAGGACCACAAACTGAAGCGGTAAACAAAGCTTTCAGCAAAAGCATGGACCGTACCGAACGCTTAGCTCAGTTTGGTTACATCGTGATTACGGTGGGTAACCGGGGAGGAAACCCTTCGCGATCTAAATGGTACCATACCTATGGTTATGGCAATCTGCGCGACTATGGTTTGGCTGATAAAAAAACAGCTATTGAGCAATTGGCAGCCAAATATTCGTACATCGACGAATCGAAGGTGGGTATTACCGGTCACTCGGGTGGTGGTTTTATGTCTACCGCGGCCATGTTGGTTTATCCCGATTTCTTTAAAGCGGCCGTTTCTAATGCCGGAAACCATGATAACAGTATTTATAATCGCTGGTGGAGTGAAAAACATCATGGTGTTAAGGAAACCATTTCTTTAAAAGGCGATACTTCTTTTAAGTACAGCATTGATAAAAATCCTGATTTAGCAAAAAACCTGAAAGGCCATCTATTATTAATGCATGGTGATGTAGATAACAATGTGCACCCGGCAAATTCTATCCGTGTAGCAAATGCACTGATGAAAGCAGGCAAACGTTTTGATTTCCTGATTATCCCAGGGCAGCGCCATGGTTTTGGGGATATGACAGAATATGCTTTCTGGAAACTGGCCGATCATTTTAATAAATATTTAATTGGCGATTTTTCTGAACCCAGCGATGTTGATCTTATAGAAATGGATAGAGACATTGAGCAGAATGGAAAGTAATTTTTAATACCATATTTATTTACAATGGCCTGTGGAAACGCAGGCCATTTTTTATAACGATAAACCGTCATTGCTGCGAGGCCTTGACCGTGGTTCGTGCCCGCACGAACCGCATTAATTTTTAGAAAATTAGGTTTAAATAGTTCATATTGCCATGGTTCGTGTACGCACAAACCACTTATCCATTAATTGATGTTTTAGGGAATTGGTATACTTTTCGCCATGATTAGTGTCATCAGGAACCATTTTATTTTAGCCAATTGTTATTTTAAGGAAAGCAGGTTCGGTGGTTCTTAGGCTATTTCAGCCCTGCTATTGCCCATAGCCCCGATTTTAATTTTTCCCGAATACAATTGTTTTCAATCGGGGGCTATTTGGCGCGATCAGGTTTATTTAATGAGGGCTTGTATTCTAAATGGAAACCGTTTATTTTCAATTTGTCATTTAAATTTCCAATAAAAAAACCTCCCGAATTATTAAATCGGAAGGTTTGATTTAGGTTTAAGGTAATCCTTTATTTTTTTGATCTTATTTATAAAGGTAATTTACGGCAATCACGTCATTTGAATTAAAAGTGCGGTTGCCGCCGTTAGAACAGGCCAACATAAATGAAGCAGCATCAGGAGCAGAAGGTGTTCCAGGAATTCTTACTGCACCCACATCCGATTGTCCTTCGTTACCTGCACCGCTTGAACCACAGCTAAAGGCGCGGTTCATGTAATCGGTATGACGGAAACCAATGCAATGGCCAACTTCGTGCTGGATCACAGAAGCCAGGTACAATAAATTAGGGTTAGAGCCGTATGCTGCTGAATTGGTGTTCATTCTGATCTGGTTAAAAGGCTGACCTGATGATGTAGGGAAACCAGCGGAGCCTAAGGTGATAAAACCACCGCTCGGACCTTCGTTAAAACCGACAACATTAATGTTTCCGGTTGTTCCTGCACTGGCCCTTTGGAAGGTGATGCGTAAACCCAACGAATTGTATCTTGAAATCATAGTGTTTACCGCGTCGCTATATACCTGAGGTAGATTGGTAACCGATACTGTAATTACGCGTGGTAAAGATTTAACAATGTTTGTGGTTCGATATTGTTCAGTTTCGGCAATATTTAAATGTGCACCCGTAGAAGGCTCAGCTAAATTTTCGTCGGTTAAAAGGATATCTCCCTCTACCAAATAGCCTTCATCAATCTTACGGATATTGTCAGTACTAAAACCGAGTGATTTGATCTGTGATAATTTACTTGCAGAAATTTCGCTCTTGTTTTCTACGGCGTTTTCTGTATTATTACTTTTACAGGAATATAAGTTTGTGAGCAGAATGCATGCTGCTGCAATCGATAAAAAGTTGGTTGTTTTCATCTTAGTTAGAATAAAATTAGTTTAGGTTGAATAAGTTAGTTAATAATATTTGCGAATTACCTTATAAATCCTAATTTAGGGAACATATTTAATGTAACCAAAATTTTATAATAAAATATTTTTTGAAAGTCACTACTGTATTTTTAGTTATATTCTTTTGTCTGTCTGTTTTTGGTTTAAACGCACAGGAACAACTTAGTGGAATAGCTAAAAAAAATGAAAAATATATTTCCAAAACGGGTAATTCTTTAAAGTTAAGCGAAGATCAGTCTATTTTAGTCAGGTTTAACCGAACGTTAACAGCAGCCGAAATTCAATTATTAAAGCCCCAAAAAAGTCTTTCCGGCGATTATTTTATCGTCCAAAAATCAAATGTTTCTAACTTTTCCAATAGTATAATTTATCAGGAAAAAGCTAATGGCCTCTGGAAGGTTAGTGATAGATTGATGAAAGTGCTGAATAAAAGCAGTAAAAGAAATGATTCTATCCTGGTTAGGCTAGCCTTCAAAAATCTAAATGCGTTACCAAAAGCTGTTGCAGGTTTAAAGATTAAATCAACCGATAACATCAACCACATTTGTACGATTTACCTGTCGCCTGATGAATTAATGTTGTTGTTGGAGCTCAATGAGATCTTATACGCGGATATTTTGCCTGTCGCTAAAGAGGAAGTGGTTATCAATGGTCTCGATCTGGCCCTAAACCAGATCGCTAATGCCCGAAATCTTTTTCCCGGTATTGATGGTACTGGCATAAACGTTTCTTTTAAAGAAGGAATGTATGATGCTGCCGATCTGGACTTACTGGGGAAAACTGTTGCCGGAGCCACTATTGGTAAGACACCAACCACCCACGCTACCATTATGGCAACTTTGGCTTTGGGAAACGGCAATTCCTTTATCCGTGGCTTAGGTGCAGCACCAAAAGCCAAAATGGCTTATTCAGATTTTACTAATCTGATGCCCGATCTGGTTACAGATTTAAACAAACTTCAGGTGAAGGTTCAAAATCATTCGTACGGCACCGATATTGATAACGATTATGGGATGGAGGCTGCGGCATACGATAAGCAGATTTTTGAAACCGATACATTGATCCATGTTTTTTCTGCAGGAAACAGAGGAACCAGCACACCGGCTGTAGGATTTTATCAGGGCATAACGGCGCGCGCCAATTTGACGGGCAATTTTAAACAGGCGAAAAATTTGTTGGTGATAGGGGGGATTAACAGAGAAAATATTGCTGAGAATCTGAGTAGCAAGGGACCTGCGTATGATGGCCGTGTAAAGCCCGAACTTGTGGCCCTGGGGGAAGACGGAACATCGGGTGC
>Ga0182008_10000469_pt1 | contig 30895 bp, 27 predicted proteins | sample Sormic07211129_1_FD_120482 | JGI IMG/M metagenome (GOLD analysis project Ga0182008, IMG submission 120482) | Rhizosphere microbial communities from Sorghum bicolor, Mead, Nebraska, USA - 072115-129_1 metaG | ecosystem: Host-associated > Plants > Roots > Rhizosphere | place: USA: Nebraska...
GGGCCGGAAGACGTGGTGCACGATCAGCACGCCCTGCTGGTGCAGGACGCCGAGATAGACGCTCTCCCCGCTGGAGCGGGCCAGGTCGTCCGTCCACACCAGGGCGCGGGCGCGCAGCTCGTGGACGTCCAGATAGGTGGTGCCCAGACGGAGCAGTTCGGCACCCAGCTGGTAGCGCCCGGAGGCGTCGTCCTGTTCGACGAAGCCCTCCTGCTGGAGCGTGCGCAGAATGCCGTGGGCGGTGCCCTTGGCGAGGCCCAGCGACGAGGCGATGTCCGACAGGCCGAGCCGCCGCTCGCCGCCCGCGAGCAGCCGCAGCATCGCGGCCGCCCGTTCGAGCGACTGGATGTTCCGTGCCATCGCCGTACTGCCTCCGTCCCCTTCGACCGCCGACGTAACGTCGTCGATACTTCCGTTCGGCAATGTCGAACACTACCGGTCCATGTCGACCCACCGCTAATAGTCGTACATCTGTTGTGTCACGCGTCTCCCACCAGGTGTCCGTACGCCATCCAGGTCCGTCTCGTGGACGGCCTGACCGCCGGGGAGCCGACACGGTTACCCTGGCGAGGTGCGCCCACCGCGGAGAGTTCCACGGGCCGCGCAAAGCCGACAGCCGTCGCACCATAAGGGAGCCCCTTTCATGGCCTCGTCGCCACCGACCCCTTCCGCCGACAGCCGGACCCGTGCGTCCGCGCTCCGGGACGCGCTCGCCACCCGGGTGGTGGTAGCCGACGGAGCGATGGGCACGATGCTCCAGGCCCAGGAGCCCACCCTGGAGGACTTCCAGCAGCTGGAGGGCTGCAACGAGGTCCTCAACATCACCCGTCCGGACATCGTCCGTTCCGTGCACTCGGCCTACTTCGACGCGGGCGTCGACTGCGTCGAGACCAACACCTTCGGCGCCAACCTCACCGCTTTGGGCGAGTACGACATCCCCGAGCGCGTCCACGAGCTCTCCGAGGCAGGCGCCCGTATCGCCCGCGAGACGGCCGACGAGTACGCCGCCCGGGACGGCCGGCAGCGCTGGGTGCTGGGCTCCGTCGGCCCCGGCACCAAGCTGCCCACCCTCGGCCACACCACGTTCACCGCGATCCGCGACGCCTACCAGCAGAACGCGGAGGGCCTCCTGGCCGGCGGCGCCGACGCGCTGCTCGTGGAGACCACCCAGGACCTTCTGCAGACCAAGGCCTCGGTCATCGCCGCCCGCCGGGCGATGCGGACCGCCGGCTACGAGGTCCCCCTCATCGTCTCGGTGACGGTGGAGACCACCGGCACCATGCTCCTCGGCTCCGAGATCGGCGCCGCGCTGACCGCGCTGGAGCCCCTCGGCATCGACATGATCGGCCTCAACTGCGCGACCGGCCCCGCCGAGATGAGCGAGCACCTGCGCTACCTCGCCCGCCAGTCCCGCGTCCGGCTGTCCTGCATGCCGAACGCGGGCCTCCCGGTCCTCGGCAAGGACGGCGCCCACTACCCGCTGACCGCGCCGGAACTCGCCGACGCCCAGGAGACCTTCGTACGCGAGTACGGCCTCTCCCTGGTCGGCGGCTGCTGCGGCACCACCCCGGAGCATCTGCGCCAGGTCGTCGAGCGCGTCCGCGAACTCGCCCCGACCGAGCGCCACCCGCAGCCGGAGCCTGGCGCCGCCTCCCTCTACCAGACCGTCCCGTTCCGCCAGGACACCTCGTACCTGGCCATCGGCGAGCGCACCAACGCCAACGGCTCGAAGAAGTTCCGCGAGGCCATGCTGGAGGCCCGCTGGGACGACTGTGTGGAGATGGCCCGCGAGCAGATCCGCGAGGGCGCCCACATGCTGGACCTCTGCGTGGACTACGTCGGCCGGGACGGCGTCGCCGACATGGAGGAGCTCGCCGGCCGCTTCGCCACCGCCTCCACCCTGCCGATCGTCCTCGACTCCACCGAAGTCCCCGTCATCCGGGCCGGGCTGGAGAAGCTCGGCGGCCGCGCGGTCATCAACTCCGTCAACTACGAGGACGGCGACGGCCCGGAGTCCCGCTTCGCGAAGGTCACCCGGCTCGCCCAGGAGCACGGCGCCGCGCTGATCGCGCTGACCATCGACGAGGAGGGCCAGGCCCGCACCCCCGAGAAGAAGGTCGAGATCGCCGAGCGGCTCATCGACGACCTCACCGGCAACTGGGGCATCCACGAGTCGGACATCCTCATCGACACCCTGACCTTCACCATCTGTACCGGCCAGGAGGAGTCCCGCAAGGACGGCATCGCCACCATCGAGGCGATCCGCGAACTCAAGCGCCGCCACCCCGACGTGCAGACCACGCTGGGCCTGTCGAACATCTCCTTCGGTCTCAACCCGGCCGCCCGCATCCTCCTCAACTCCGTCTTCCTCGACGAGTGCGTCAAGGCCGGCCTGGACTCGGCGATCGTGCACGCGTCGAAGATCCTGCCGATCGCCCGCTTCAGCGAGGAGGAGGTGCAGACGGCCCTCGACCTGATCCACGACCGCCGCGCCGAGGGCTACGACCCCCTCCAGAAGCTGATGGCCCTCTTCGAGGGCGCGACGGCCAAGTCCCTCAAGGCCGGCAAGGCCGAGGAACTCGCCGCCCTGCCGCTGGAGGAGCGCCTCAAGCGCCGCATCATCGACGGCGAGCGCAACGGCCTGGAGGCCGACCTCGACGAGGCCCTCCAGGAGCGCCCCGCCCTCGACATCGTCAACGAGACCCTCCTGGACGGCATGAAGGTCGTCGGCGAGCTGTTCGGCTCCGGTCAGATGCAGCTGCCGTTCGTCCTGCAGTCCGCCGAGGTCATGAAGACCGCCGTCGCCCACCTCGAACCGCACATGGAGAAGGTCGAGGGCGAGGAGGCCGGCAAGGGCACCATCGTGCTCGCCACCGTCCGCGGCGACGTGCACGACATCGGCAAGAACCTCGTCGACATCATCCTCTCCAACAACGGCTACAACGTCGTCAACCTCGGCATCAAGCAGCCGGTCTCCGCGATCCTGGACGCCGCCGCCGAGCACAGGGCCGACGTCATCGGCATGTCCGGGCTCCTGGTCAAGTCCACGGTGATCATGAAGGAGAACCTGGAGGAGCTCAACCAGCGCGGCCTCGCGGCCGACTACCCCGTCATCCTCGGCGGCGCGGCCCTCACCCGCGCCTACGTCGAGCAGGACCTCCACGAGATCTACGAGGGCGAAGTCCGCTACGCCCGCGACGCGTTCGAGGGCCTGCGCCTGATGGACGCCCTGATCGGCGTCAAGCGGGGCGTGCCCGGGGCGAAGCTGCCGGAGCTCAAGCAGCGCCGGGTGCGCGCCGGTGCCGTGACGGTCGAGGAGGAGCACCCCGAGGAAGGGCACGTCCGCTCCGACGTCGCCACCGACAACCCGATCCCCACCCCGCCGTTCTGGGACACCCGCGTCATCAAGGGCATCCAGCTCAAGGAGTACGCGTCCTGGCTCGACGAGGGCGCCCTGTTCAAGGGCCAGTGGGGCCTCAAGCAGGCCCGCACCGGTGAGGGACCGTCGTACGAGGAACTCGTCGAGACCGACGGCCGCCCGCGCCTGCGCGGACTGCTGGACCGGCTGCAGACCGAGAACCTGCTCGAAGCGGCCGTGGTCTACGGCTACTTCCCGTGCGTCTCCAAGGACGACGACCTGATCATCCTGGACGAGCAGGGCAACGAGCGCACCCGCTTCACCTTCCCGCGCCAGCGCCGTGGCCGCCGGCTGTGCCTGGCGGACTTCTTCCGGCCCGAGGAGGCGGGGGAGACCGATGTCGTCGGCCTCCAGGTCGTCACCGTCGGCTCGCGGATCGGCGAGGAGACCGCGAAGCTCTTCGAGTCGAACTCCTACCGCGACTACCTCGAACTGCACGGACTGTCCGTCCAGTTGGCCGAGGCGCTCGCCGAGTACTGGCACGCGCGCGTGCGTTCGGAACTCGGCTTCGCCGGTGAGGACCCGGCGGACGTCGAGGACATGTTCGCCCTGAAGTACCGCGGCGCGCGGTTCTCCCTCGGCTACGGAGCGTGCCCGAACCTGGAGGACCGCGCCAAGATCGCCGACCTGCTCCGGCCGGAGCGCATCGGCGTCCAGTTGTCCGAGGAGTTCCAGCTGCACCCGGAGCAGTCCACGGACGCGATCGTGATCCACCACCCCGAGGCGAAGTACTTCAACGCCCGCTGATGCCGTCCGCCGAAGGTCACCCCGGGGCGCATCGGCGCACGTCGGGGCGGCCCCCGGCGGTACACACGGTGTGCCCGGGACCACGCCGGATAAACGAGGCGCTTCGCCTGCGGGCGACGTACACTGGTCGGTCCACTGCAGGCCGGTTCCCCCGCGGGAACCGGCCTGCTCGTCCCTCAAGGAGGTGCGTCGGATGACCAGTACGGTCCCCGCGCTCGGAACCCGTACGGCCGAAGGCTCAGCCCTGCAGGCCGTGCTCCTCGACATGGACGGAACCCTGGTGGACACCGAGGGCTTCTGGTGGGACGTCGAGGTCGAGATCTTCGGGTCCCTCGGCCACGCCCTCGACGACTCCTGGCGCCATGTCGTGGTCGGCGGGCCCATGACCCGCAGCGCGGGGTTCCTGATCGAGGCCACCGGCGCGGACATCACCCTCGCCGAGCTCACGATTCTGCTCAACGAGGGCTTCGAGGACCGCATCACCCGGGCCCTGCCGCTGATGCCGGGCGCCGCCAGACTGCTCGCCGAGCTCTCCGAGTACGAGATCCCGACCGCCCTGGTCTCCGCTTCGCACCGGCGCATCATCGACCGCGTGATCGGCTCGCTCGGCCCCCAGCACTTCGCCCTGTCGGTCGCCGGCGACGAGGTGCGCCGCACCAAGCCGCACCCCGACCCCTATCTGGTGGCCGCCGCCGGACTGGGCGTGGACCCGACCAGATGCGCGGTCGTCGAGGACACCGCGACCGGGGTCGCGGCCGCCGAGGCCGCGGGCTGCCATGTCGTCGCCGTACCCTCGGTGGCCCCCATCGCGCCGGCCGCCCGACGCACCGTCGTGACGTCTCTGGAAGAGGTCGACCTGGCTTTTCTGCGCGGTTTGATCTCCGCTTGATCTCCGCCTGACCGGCGTTTGCGCGGGGAAGTCGGCACTCTGCCGTACGAAAGAATTCGAACCGCACAGGACGGTCGAATTCCGGTGCCGATACGGGTCTTTGGGTGTGTGAGGTTCCCCACTTGCGCGAAGCTCGACAGCCAAGGAGACGTGTGCTGCCCGCGCCCGTTTCGAGGCCCGCGCCGTTCCCTTGTGTCCCGATTGGTAGGATGCTGCACTAATCCTTCCCCTGTCGGGTTTTCGGACTGTCCACGCCCGGTTTCACTGCGTGATGGCATCTCGCTCCCGTGACCTCCGGCCCCCGAGCAGGTGCGGACTAATCTCGTCGCGAGAACCACCGCCCCTACCCCCGTGTGTCGCCGCGACACCCCTGCATGCCGGATACACGGACCTGATCAGCCCTGGAGAAAGACGAGCATGAACCGCAAGACTTTGGTGCTGCCGGCCGTCGTCGGCCTGCTCGCGCCCGTGCTCGCCGCCTGTGGCGGCTCCGGCAGCGGTGGTGGAAGTGCGATCGTCGTCGGTACCACCGACACGTTCACCGCGACCAAGGACGTCCCGGCACCGCTCGACCCCGCCTACGCCTACGACGTCGGCAGCTGGAACATCCTGCGCCAGACCGTGCAGACCCTGATGATCCAGCCCAAGGGCGAGGGCGACCCGGTGCCCGAGGCCGCCCAGAAGTGCGGCTTCACCGACAGCGGCAACGAGCGCTACGCCTGCACCCTGCGCGACGGCCTGAAGTTCTCCAACGGCGACAAGATCACCGCGGCCGATGTGAAGTACTCCATCGACCGCGCGATCGCCATCGACGCCGAAGGCGGCCCGGTCGGCCTGCTGTCGACCATCGACACCGTCGAGACCCAGGGCGACAACCAGGTCATCTTCCACCTCAAGACCGCCGACGCCACCTTCCCGTACAAGCTGTCGACCCCGGTCGCCGGCATCGTCAACCCCGACGACTACGAGAAGAACAAGCTGCGCGACGGCTTCGACGTCGACGGCTCCGGCCCGTACAGGATGTCGGCCGAGGTCAAGGACAACTCCATCGTCAAGGCCACCTTCACCAAGAACCCCCACTACAAGGGGACGCTGACGGTGAAGAACTCCGAGATCGAGATGGTGTCCTACAAGGACGCCGCCGCCATGGGCGCCGCCCTCGACAAGGGTGACATCGACGTCATGACCCGCACGATGTCCCCGGAGCAGATCCAGAAGCTGTCCGAGGGCGCCAACACCAGCGAGGACCTGGTCGAGATGTCCGGCCTGGAGATCCGCTACCTCGCCTTCAACACCGACGCCGCGTCCGTCAAGGACAAGGCCGTCCGCCAGGCGATCGCCCAGCTGATCAACCGCGCCGAACTCGTCTCCAAGGTCTACGGCACCGAGGCGGAGCCGCTCTACTCCCTGGTCCCGGCGAGCATCACCGGTCACTCCAACTCGTTCTTCAACAAGTACGGCGACCCGTCCACCGCCAAGGCCGAGGCGCTGCTGACGAACGCGAACATCACCACCCCGGTCAAGCTGACCCTGCACTACACGACCGACCACTACGGCTCCGCCACGGAGAAGGAGTTCAAGGTCCTGCAGACCCAGCTCAACAACAGCGGGCTGTTCGACGTCAGCATCAAGGGCGACCCCTGGTCGACCTTCGTGCCGGCCGAGCGCAAGGGCCAGTACGACGTCTGGGGCATGGGCTGGTTCCCCGACTTCCCGGACGCCGACAACTACCTCGCGCCGTTCCTCGACACGGACAACTTCCTCAAGCTGCCGTACAAGAACACCAGGATCATCAAGACCCTGATCCCAGACTCCCGCCGCGAGGCCGACCGGCTCGCCGCATCCTCCAGCCTCACCACGATCCAGGACCTCGTCGCCGACGACGTCCCGATCCTTCCGCTGTGGCAGGGTAAACAGTACGTGGCCGCCCGCGACAACGTCACGGGCACCGCCTACGTGCTCAACTCCTCCGCCACCCTCCAGCTGTGGGAGCTCGGCCGGGGCTCGAGCTGATCTCCCGTGCCCGGGTGGGACGTGGCCCCGGGGTCCAGATAACCGACGACAAAGGCATGTGTATGCGTTTGCGTAACCAGTGGCCAGTCCTGCCCATCGTGGCGGGGCTGGCCTCCGGCCTGTTGACCGGATGTGGGACGAACGGTGGCGATTTGGGGGGAACCGGCGCCAAGGTGGTGATGGGGATGTCCGACGACGTCCTCGCCACCGACCCCGCCTCCGGCTACGACCCCGGCTCCTGGCTGTTGTTCAACAACGTGTTCCAGTCGCTGCTCAGCTTCCCGAACGGAGGCACCGAGCCCGAGCCGGAGGCGGCCAGGCGGTGCGCCTTCACGGATGCCTCGGCCACGGTCTACCGGTGCACCCTGAAGGACGGCCTGAAATTCAGCAACGGCGACTCGCTCACCTCCGAGGACGTCAAGTTCTCCTTCGACCGCATGCTGAAGATCAACGACGACGCCGGCCCGGCGATCATGTTCCCCATGCTGGACAAGGTCGACACACCGGACAAGAAGACCGTCGTCTTCCGCCTCAAGGTCCCCGACGCGACCTTCCCCAGCAAGATCGCCTCCGGTGCGGGCTCCATCGTCGACCACAGCCAGTACGACGGCGACAAGCTGCGCCGGGACGGCAAGGCGGTCGGCTCCGGCCCCTACAAGCTGGACTCCTACGGCAAGGACGAGGCCGTCTTCTCGGTCAACGACAACTACAAGGGCAACGCCAAGGTGAAGAACTCCGGCGTCACCCTCAAGTTCTTCCACGGCGACCAGGCCAAGCTGAAGAAGGCCCTCCAGGACGACAAGATCGACATCGCCTACCGCGGCCTGACCGCGAACGACGTCGCCGACATCCAGAACGCCGACAACAAGTCCGACGTCGAGGTCGTCGAGGGCAGCAGCGCCGAGGTCCAGCACCTGGTCTTCAACATGAAGGACCCGGTCGCCGGAAAGCTCGGCGTACGCAAGGCCATCGCCTACCTGCTCGACCGCGACGCCCTCATCAAGGACGTCTACCAGGGCACCGCCACCCCGCTGTACTCGATCATCCCGGCGGGCATCGCGGGCCACAACACGGCCTTCTTCGACACCTACGGCGCCAGCCCCTCACGGGCCAAGGCCGCCGCCGCCCTGAACAACGAGGGCATCACCGGCAAGGTCAAGCTGACCCTCTGGTCCACCCCGTCCCGCTACGGACCGGCCACCGACCAGGAGTTGAAGGCGATCGCCGAACAGCTCAACGCCAGCGGCCTGTTCGACGCCGACGTGAAGTCGGTCGCCTTCGGCCAGTACGAGAAGGGCATCGCCGCCGGCAAGTACGGCGTCTACGTGAAGGGCTGGGTGCCGGACTACCCCGACGCGGACAACTTCACGGCCCCCTTCTTCGGCAAGGGCAACGTGCTGAGCAACAACTACAGCAACAGCACCATCACCGGCACCCTGATCCCGCGCACCGCCGCCGAGAGCGACCGCGCCGCGACCGACCAGGACTTCGCCCAGCTGCAGGACATCGTCGCCGACCAACTGCCCGTCCTCCCTGTCTGGCAGGCCAAGCAGTACGCCGTCACCCGCGAGAACGTCTACGGCCTCGAGTACTGCCTCGACGCCTCGACCGTCTTCCGCTTCTGGGAGCTCAGCAAGGGCTGACGGACCATCGCCTACGACGACGCAGGGCGCCCCTCGCGGAAAGGGGCGCCCTGCGTCGTCCGGACCCGGACGTGCTCACTGCGCGCCGGGGCGCACCAGCCCGCTCTCGTACGCGTACACCGCGGCCTGCACCCGGTCGCGCAGCCCCAGCTTGGTCAGCACATGCCCGACATGCGTCTTGACCGTGGTCTCGCTGACGAACAGATCGGCCGCGATCTCGGCGTTGGACAGTCCGCGCGCCACCAGCTTGAGCACCTCCACCTCGCGCTCGGTCAGCGTGTGCAGCGTGTCCGGCACGGGCTCGTCGCCGGAGGGCAGATGCGTGGCGTACTTGTCGAGCAGGCGCCGAGTGATGCTCGGCGCGAGCATGGCCTCGCCGGCCGCGACCACCCGGATCGCCTGGACGAGCTCATCGGCCGGCGCGTCCTTCAGCAGGAAGCCGCTCGCCCCCGCCCGCAGGGCCTCCACCACGTACTCGTCCAGGTCGAACGTCGTCAGCACCAGGACCTTCGCCGGGCCGTCCCGCCCCGGCCCGGTGATCTGCCGGGTCGCCTCCACACCGTCCATCCGGGGCATCCGGATGTCCATCAGGACCACATCGGGCTGCAGCGCCCGCACCTGGTCCAGAGCCTGGAGGCCGTCCCCGGCCTCGCCGACGACCGCGATGTCCTGCTCCGCCTCCAGAATCATCCGGAAGCCGGTGCGCAGCAGCGGCTGGTCGTCGACCAGTAGGACGCGGATGGCCACGTAAGTCTCCTTCGCTAGTCCGCCCCCATTCTGCCCTGCGAGACGTCACCGGACCCGACCGGCCTCACCGTCACCGGCAGCGGATAGGGCGGGGGAGTGCCGCCGAACTCCGGGCAGTGCGCCTGGTGGTCGCACCAGCCGCACAGTTTCGTCGGGCGCGGCCGCCAGTCACCGGACTCGGTGGCCTGCCGGATCGCCTCCCACAGCGCGAGCAGCTTGCGCTCCACCCGCTCCAGGTCGGCCAGGACGGGGTCGTAGGTCAGCACCTCCCCGCTGCCCAGATACACGAGCTGCAGCCGGCGCGGGATCACCTTCTTCAGCCGCCACACCACCAGGGCGTAGAACTTCATCTGGAACAGCGCGCCCTCGGCGTACTCCGGGCGGGGCGCCTTGCCCGTCTTGTAGTCGACGATCCGCACCTCGCCGGTGGGCGCCACGTCCACCCGGTCGATGATCCCCCGCAGCCTCAGCCCCGACTCCAGGTCGGCCTCCACGAACAGCTCCCGCTCGGCCGGCTCGAGACGGGTCGGATCCTCCAGCGTGAACCAGCGCTCGACCAGCTGCTCGGCCTCGCCCAGCCAGCGCGCGAGCCGCTCGCCCCCGGGATCGTCCGCGAACAGTTCGCCGACCTCCGGCCGGTGCTCCCGCAGCCGGTCCCACTGCCCCGGAACGAGCGCCTTGGCACGCGGCGCCGTGCGCTCCGTGGCCGGGGCGTCGAAGAGCCGCTCCAGCACCGCGTGCACCAACGTGCCCCGGGTCGCCGCCTCGCTCGGCTTCTCCGGCAGCCGGTCGATGACACGGAACCGGTAGAGCAGCGGGCACTGCATGAAGTCACTGGCCCGCGAAGGAGAGAGACTCCCAGGCGCCACGGCCCCGCCCCGCCCGGAGCCCACCCCGTCAACGACACCCTCCTCCACGCCGGAGCCCACGCCGACCACCCCCGCCTCGGCCCCTGCCACCGTCTCCTCCGGGGCTGCCACCACCGCCCCTGCCTCTGCTGTCGTCTCCACCGCGGCCCCGGTCACCGTCGCCGTCCCGGCCGCCGTCGTGTGCTCCGCCGGGGCTGCCGGCACTGGCTCTGTCTCGGCCGCTGCCACCGGCCCCGCCCCGGCCGCTGCCGTCGTCTCCACAACGGCCGCTGTCCCCGTCTCCGTCACGGCTGCCGCCGTCGGCTCTGTCCCGGCTGTCGTCTCCACCGCGGCCCCGGTCACCGTCGCCGTCCCGGCCGCCGTCGTGTGCTCCGCCGGGGCTGCCGGCACTGGCTCCGCCCCGGCCGCTGCCGTCGTCTCCACAACGGCCCTTGTCCCCGTCTCCGTCCCGGCTGCCGCCGTCGGCTCTGTCCCGGCGGCCGTCGCCGCCTCTGTCCCGTCCCCGGTCGCCGACTCCGCCGGGGCTGCCGCCGCCGGCCCCGTCCCCGGTGGCTCCGTCGATGTCGTCGGTGGTGTCGTGCCCGTGGCTGGGGCCGGCGCGGGCGGTGGGGCCGCCTTCGCCGTGTGCCCGGCGTGGGCCTCCGTCACGTCATCCGCGCTCGTCTCCATGCCCCAGACCTTACGGGCCGCCACTGACAGTGACCCGTACTCCCGGCCGTGGCGGCTGAGGCGGCTGGTGAAACACAGGGGGTGCCGGGGCGGGACGCGGTGCGACGGCCGCATACCATCGACCCCAGACCCTCCCGCCCGGCAGGCGCGGGAGACGCTTCGAACGAGGGGACACCGTGGACGACAGCGGCGGGAGCGGGCAGCCAAGCCCCGGCACCGACGAGCCGACGCCGGCCGACGCGCAGCCCAGGGACGCCGCCAAGGGAGACCCCTCCGTGGGTCACGACACGGACGCGCCGACCGCACCCACCGACGAAGCCCCGGCCGACGACACCGGCGAGACCCCGGACACGGGCAACTCCGGCCGCCACGATCGCGTCGTAGAGGACGTGGACAGTACACATGCCGGTGAGACGGTCTCCCGGGAGCAGGAGGACGGCTCCGGCCCGACCGGTCCCGCACCGGTACCCGAGCACGAGCCCGAGCACGAGGACGAGCCCGAAGCCACCTCTTCCGGAGACCACCCCGACTCCCACCCCGACCGCACCCTCGCCCACTCCGGCGCCAAACCCCAGCCGCCGCAGCGACCGGAATCCCCCCGAGGCGGCCTCCTCATGGGCCGCCCCTTCGGTGTGCCCGTCTACGTCGCCCCCAGCTGGTTCCTCGTCGCCGCCCTGATCACCTGGGTGTTCGGCGGCCAGCTCGACCGTGTCCTGCCCGAACTCGGCGCCGCCCGCTACCTGGTGGCCCTCTTCTTCGCGGTCGCCTTCTACGCCTCCGTCCTGGTCCACGAACTCGCCCACACCATCGCCGCCCTCCGCTTCAAGCTCCCGGTCCGCCGCATCCAGCTCCAGTTCTTCGGCGGCGTCTCCGAGATCGAGAAGGAGGCCGAGACCCCGGGCCGCGAGTTCTGGCTGGCCTTCGTCGGCCCGCTCCTCTCCCTCGTCCTCGCCGGGATCTTCTACGTCGCCATGCAGCCCGTGGAGCCCGGCACGGTCCCCGGCGTCCTGCTGGCCGGCCTGATGATCTCCAACCTCATCGTGGCGGCCTTCAACCTCCTGCCCGGCCTCCCGCTCGACGGCGGCCGCATGCTCCGCGCCGTCGTCTGGAAGATCACCGGCAAGCCCATGAGCGGCACCATCGCCGCCGCCTGGGTCGGCCGCGCCCTCGCCGTCTCCGTGCTGATCGGCCTCCCGCTGCTCACCCAGTCCGGCGCCCTCGGCTCCACCGCCGAGGACAGCGTCGGCATGGACACCGTCACCGACGCCCTGCTCGCCGCGATCCTCGCCGCGATCATCTGGACCGGCGCCGGCAACAGCCTCCGCATGGCCCGACTGCGCGAGCACCTGCCCGAGCTGCGCGCCCGCAACCTCACCCGCCGGGCCGTCCCGGTGGAGACGGACACACCGCTGTCCGAGGCCCTGCGCCGCGCCAACGCCGCCGGCGCCCGCGCCCTGGTCGTCGTCGACTCCGACGGCAACCCGCTCTCCCTCGTCCGCGAGGCCGCCATCGTCGGCGTACCGGAACACCGCCGCCCCTGGGTCGCCGTCAGCGGCCTCGCCCAGGACCTCACCGACGGCATGCGCGTCTCCGCGGAGCTGGCCGGCGAGGACCTCCTGGACGTACTGCGGGCGACCCCCGCCACCGAGTACCTGGTGGTCGAGGAGACGGGCGAGATCTACGGCGTACTGTCCGCGGCCGACGTGGAACGCGCCTTCGTCAAGGCCATGGCCCGCCCCAACTGACCACCGCCCTCCCGAAGCCGTGCTCCTTCCCGGTGGTCGGCTCCCTCCGCAAACCCCGGTAGGCTGTTCACATGTCCGAACCGACCGGTGCCGCCCGCAGGCGCGGGCCCTTCAAGGTCGGGGACCAGGTTCAGCTGACCGACCCCAAGGGCCGCCACTACACGTTCACGCTCGAAGAGGGAAAGAACTTCCACACCCACAAGGGTTCCTTCCCGCACGACGAACTGATCGGCGCACCCGAGGGCAGCGTTGTCCGCACCACCGGGAACGTCGCCTACCTCGCGCTGCGCCCCCTGCTCCCCGACTACGTCCTGTCCATGCCCCGCGGGGCGGCCGTCGTCTACCCGAAGGACGCGGGGCAGATCCTCGCCTTCGCCGACATCTTCCCCGGCGCCCGAGTCGTGGAGGCCGGCGTCGGCTCCGGCTCGCTCAGCAGCTTCCTGCTGCGCGCCATCGGCGACCAGGGCATGCTGCACAGCTACGAGCGCCGCGAGGACTTCGCCGAGATCGCCCAGCAGAACGTCGAGCGCTACTTCGGCGGACCGCACCCCGCCTGGCAGCTCACCGTCGGCGACCTCCAGGACAACCTGTCCGACACCGACGTCGACCGCGTCATCCTCGACATGCTCGCCCCCTGGGAGTGCCTGGAGGCCGTCTCCAAGGCGCTCGTGCCCGGCGGCATCCTGTGCTGCTACGTCGCCACCACCACCCAGCTCGCCCGGACCGTCGAGTCCATCCGCGAGATCGGCTGCTTCAACGAGCCGACCGCCTGGGAGACGATGATCCGCAACTGGCACATCGAGGGCCTCGCCGTCCGCCCCGACCACCGGATGATCGGCCACACCGGCTTCCTGCTCACCGCCCGCCGTCTCGCGGACGGCGTCGAGCCGCCCATGCGCCGCCGCCGCCCCGCCAAGGGCGCCTACGGCGAGGACTACGCCGGACCCAACGCCGAGGGAGGCGGCCGCTGACGCGGCCGCAGACACAGCCGACGTACGGGCGCTGCGGCCGACTTCCCGGAAAAAACGCCGGAACTCGACCGCAGCGCCCTTCGATTGACACCTCGCCATGAACCGGACCATCCCGGTGCGTCGCGGCCCTCACCCCGCACCCCGCAGTTCCGCCTCCCTGTGACGTGTGGCACGATGCGTGCCACCCCCACCGGCACAGCCCTCACAGGAGACACTCCTAGTGCAGCAATCCGCCGTCCCGGAACTGGCCCACACGAACACCCGTCCGATCCACTGGGTGGCCACCGCCACCGCCGTGGCCGGAGTGATGGCCCTGTCGTCGGTCCTGCAGTCCAACCCGGCGACCGCGGCCCAGCCGGCCGACCACCCGACCACGACCGCCACCCGCCCCGCCGCCGCGCCCGGCACCGCCGGCGTCGACTTCCCCATCACCTGCGGGCCGGTCAAGGCCGTCGTGCAGAAGAAGGCCACCGGGGACCTCGACGGCGACGGCAACCCCGAGACGGTCGCCGTCGTCCACTGCGACGCCCCCATGGGCACCCCGCCCGACGGCCTCTACGTCATCACCCGCGCGTCCGACGGCACACCCCGCGTCGTGGCGACCCTGGTCGCCCCCAAGACCGGCGACACCGTCAGTGCCCTCGCCGTGCGCGACGGCGCCGTCACCGCCACCCTGCTCGGCTACTCGACCCAGGACATACCCCGCTGCTGCCCGGACGTCACCGACCACGCGAAGTGGCAGTGGAAGAACGGAACGTTCCTCCGCACGACGGCCGCCGGTGCCCACGACGTCTGAGTAATGCCCCCAGGGCATGTGAGAAATCAGACAGTCATCACGTGCCGCACCCGGCGGATCACTCCGCGTCAGGGCCGTAGACCTCGACCCTGTCCGAAACGCGCCGTACATGAATGCAGTCGCCCGGACACTCCTTCGCCGAGTCCACCACATCGGTGAGAAGCGTCAGCGGCACGGGCGTCGTGGCGCCCCTGTCCTGCAGCAGTTCGTCGTCAGCGCTCTTCACATACGCCAGACCGTCGATATCGAGCTCGAACACCTCCGGCGCGTACTGCGCGCAGATGCCGTCGCCGGTACAGAGGTCCTGATCGATCCAGACCTCCAGCTCCTCGGCGCCGATTCCGGCCTCCTGCTGCACGCCCATGTCTCCTGCCGTTTACAACTCGAGCCGACGGGAATCCCGCCAGCTCTGACGGGTGTTGAACACTTCGACCCTACCTCCGGCAGCTTTCCAATCATGTTCGGTGGGTATTGAGCTGGCGTGAGGGAGAGCGCAAGGGTGAAGATCGGACACACCTCGACAGTCTTTGTGATCTAGGGGTTTCAATCGACACCCACCCAGGTAGGGTCTGGAAGCGTCCAGCTCCCCTTGGAGGAGGTGAGGACCGTGGCAGCCCACGACGACGACATGAACCGCGGCATCCGCCCGGGACGAGGGTCCGACGACCCTGCCGGGCAGATTGCCTACCTTGAGCAGGAGATCGCCGTCCTGCGACGCAAGCTCGCCGACTCTCCGCGACACACGAGGATTCTCGAAGAGCGGATCGTCGAGCTGCAGACCAACCTGGCCGGCGTGTCCGCCCAGAACGAGCGACTCGCCAACACGCTCCGTGAGGCCCGCGACCAGATCGTGGCCCTCAAGGAGGAGGTCGACCGGCTCGCCCAGCCGCCGGCCGGCTTCGGCGTCTTCCTGCAGGCCAACGAGGACGGCACCGCCGACATCTTCACCGGGGGCCGCAAGCTCCGGGTGAACGTCAGCCCCAGCGTCGACCTCGAAGAGCTCCGGCGCGGCCAGGAACTGATGCTCAACGAAGCGCTCAACGTGGTCGAGGCCATGGAGTTCGAGCGCGTCGGGGACATCGTCACCCTCAAGGAGATCCTTGAGGACGGCGAGCGTGCCCTGGTGCTCGGGCACACCGACGAGGAACGGGTGGTACGGCTCGCCGAGCCGCTGCTGGACGTCACCATCCGTCCCGGCGACGCCCTACTGCTCGAACCCCGCTCCGGCTACGTCTACGAGATCGTTCCCAAGAGCGAGGTCGAAGAGCTCGTCCTGGAAGAAGTACCCGACATCGGCTACGAGCAGATCGGCGGCCTCGGCGGCCAGATCGAGGCCATCCGCGACGCGGTCGAGCTGCCGTACCTCTACCCCGACCTGTTCAAGGAGCACGAACTGCGTCCGCCCAAGGGCGTCCTGCTCTACGGACCCCCCGGATGCGGAAAGACGCTCATCGCCAAGGCCGTGGCCAACTCACTGGCCAAGAAGGTCGCCGAGGTGACCGGCCAGGCCGCCGGCAAGAGCTTCTTCCTCAACATCAAGGGCCCCGAACTCCTGAACAAGTACGTCGGCGAGACCGAGCGCCAGATCCGGCTCGTCTTCCAGCGTGCTCGTGAGAAGGCCAGCGAGGGCACCCCCGTCATCGTCTTCTTCGACGAGATGGAATCCCTCTTCCGCACCCGAGGCTCCGGCGTCAGCTCGGACGTGGAGAACACCATCGTCCCCCAGCTGCTCGCCGAGATCGACGGTGTCGAAGGCCTGCAGAACGTGGTCGTGATCGGCGCCTCCAACCGCGAGGACATGATCGACCCCGCCATCCTGCGCCCCGGCCGCCTGGACGTGAAGATCAAGATCGAGCGTCCCGACGCCGAGGCCGCCAAGGACATCTTCGGCAAGTACCTCACCGAACGCCTCCCGCTGCACGCCGACGACCTCGGCGAGCACGGCGGCAGCAAGACGACCACCGTCGAAAGCATGATCCAGACGGCCGTCGAGCACATGTACGCGGAATCCGAGGAGAACCGCTTCCTGGAGGTCACCTACGCCAACGGTGACAAGGAAGTCCTCTACTTCAAGGACTTCAACTCCGGCGCCATGATCGAGAACATCGTCGGCCGCGCCAAGAAGATGGCGATCAAGGACTTCCTCGACCACAACTCGAAGGGTCTCCGCGTCTCCCACCTCCTCCAGGCGTGCGTGGACGAGTTCAAGGAGAACGAGGACCTGCCCAACACCACCAACCCGGACGACTGGGCCCGGATCTCCGGAAAGAAGGGCGAACGGATCGTCTACATCCGTACCCTCATCACCGGAAAGCAGGGCGCCGACACCGGACGCTCCATCGACACGGTGGCGAACACCGGTCAGTACCTGTAAAAGCAGGGCGGCTGCGGGTGCCCTCACCGGGGTACCCGCAGCCGACTGTTTTCCAGGCAACCAACCGGAACCAAGGCGAGCAAGGCAATGACGCAAATGATCTCCCCACCAGCGCAAAGCCGTTCTAGGCTCTTCGGTACCGCCGAGTCGCGCAGTGCGGGGACGGGCACCGCACACGCACCGGAGCGCCAGCGGTACTTGAGCGCCGCCCCCGACCGAGGGCGCCGCCGGGCAAGGAGGGCCGCATGACCGTACGGCGAGTAATGGGCATCGAGACGGAGTACGGCATCTCCGTCCCCGGCCACCCGAACGCCAATGCCATGCTCACCTCGTCCCAGATCGTCAACGCCTACGCGGCGGCGATGCACCGGGCCCGCCGGGCCCGCTGGGACTTCGAGGAGGAGAACCCGCTGCGGGACGCACGGGGCTTCGACCTCGCCCGCGAGGCCGCCGACGCCAGCCAGCTCACCGACGAGGACATCGGCCTCGCCAACGTCATCCTCACCAACGGCGCGCGCCTCTACGTCGACCACGCACACCCCGAATACAGCGCCCCCGAGGTCACCAACCCCCGCGACGCCGTCCTCTGGGACAAGGCCGGCGAACGCATCATGGCCGAAGCCGCCGAACGCGCCGCCGCACTGCCCGGCGCCCAGCCGATCCACCTCTACAAGAACAACACCGACAACAAGGGCGCCTCCTACGGCACGCACGAGAACTACCTGATGAAGCGGGAGACCCCCTTCTCGGACATCGTGCGCCACCTCACGCCCTTCTTCGTCTCCCGCCAGGTCGTCACCGGCGCCGGCCGCGTCGGCATCGGCCAGGACGGCCACGAACACGGCTTCCAGCTCAGCCAGCGCGCCGACTACTTCGAGGTCGAGGTCGGCCTCGAGACGACGCTGAAGCGCCCCATCATCAACACCCGCGACGAACCGCACGCCGACGCCGAGAAGTACCGCCGCCTGCACGTGATCATCGGCGACGCCAACCTCTCCGAGATCTCCACCTACCTCAAACTCGGCACCACCGCCCTCGTCCTGTCCATGATCGAGGACGGCTTCATCGCCGTGGACCTGGCCGTGGACCAGCCCGTCCGCACCCTCCACCAGGTCTCCCACGACCCGACCCTGCAACGCCTGGTCACGCTGCGCAGCGGCCGCACACTCACCGCCGTCCAGCTCCAGATGGAGTACTACGAGCTCTCCCGCAAATACGTCGAGGAACGCTTCGGGTCGGACGCCGACGAACAGACCAAGGACGTCCTCGCCCGCTGGGAGGACACCCTCAACCGCCTGGAGAACGACCCGATGAGCCTCGCCGGCGAGCTGGACTGGGTCGCCAAGCGGGAGCTCATGGAGGGCTACCGCCGCCGCGACGGCCTCGACTGGGACGCCGCCAAGCTGCACCTCCTCGACCTCCAGTACGCCGACGTACGGGCCGAGAAGGGCCTCTACAACCGTCTCGCGGCCCGCGGCCGCATGAAGCGGCTGCTGGACGAGTCGGAGGTCGAGCGGGCCCGTACGAAGCCGCCGGAGGACACCCGCGCGTACTTCCGCGGGCGCTGTCTGGAGCAGTACGCCGACGACGTCGCCGCGGCCTCCTGGGACTCGGTCATCTTCGACCTCCCCGGCCGGGACTCCCTCCAGCGGGTCCCAACCCTGGAACCACTACGCGGAACGCGAAATCACGTCAAGGAGCTCCTGGACCGCTGCCGCACGGCGGAAGACCTGGTCAGGGTGCTTTCCGGCGGCTGACCGGGTACCCGGTCGGTCTCTCCCGGACAGGGTGGAAAGTCCGCCGTCCGGGAATCATCGAGGTGGTCCTCGTACGTTGGAGAAACTGCAGGGCCATTGTCAGACCCGGCTTGTAGGGTCTGATCATCACCGATCGGCAGGAATGCCGACCTGTCGACCATGTCGGGCGAACTGAGCGGGGTGAGGGTTATGGCAACCAAGGACACTGGCGGCGGCCAGCAGAAGGCGACGCACTCGACCGAACAGGCCGAGGAGGAAACCCAGGAAGCACAGGCCTCCGAGGACCTCAAGGAGCGCCACGAGAAGCTGAGCGACGACGTGGACTCGGTTCTGGACGAGATCGACGACGTCCTAGAGGAGAACGCAGAGGACTTCGTTCGAAGCTTCGTTCAGAAGGGCGGCGAGTAGCCTTCGAATTGAAGGTGCGGGGGGTGCTCGAGCTGGAAAACGAGAATGGCGCGAAGTGCTGTTCGCGGTGCAAGCAGCGCAAACCGCGAGCAGCGTTCGCGAAGAACAAGTCGATGCGTGATGGGCTGCAGGCCTACTGCCGGGAGTGCGCAGCTGCATACCACCAGCAGAGGCAAGTGGCCAAGGGGCGCAATGCCCGGCCCCGGGTGGATGTGCCCGAAGGTCACAAGTACTGCCGCACCTGTGGCGAGATCAAGCCGCACAGTGAATGGCAGCGGAACCGCAGCGCCTCGGATGTTCTGGCGACGCTTTGCAGGTCGTGTAAGGCGGTCAAAGGTCGGGCGAGGCACCTGAAGCGCAGCTACGGTCTCACCGAAGCCGAGCGTGACGAGATGGTCGCCTCTCAGATGGGGCTCTGTGTGATCTGTCTGAACGCTCCGGCCGTTCATGTGGATCATTGCCACAAGACGGGTAAGGTCCGAGGCGTACTGTGCTTCAACTGCAATTCGGCCATCGGCAAGTTGGGTGACGATCCTGACGCCGTCCGCCGGGCCGCCGCTTACTTGGAAGGAATCGCGTGGAAGCCAACACTCGTAGCACGGGGCGTCTACCAGCTGCCTTCCTGACGCCTGGGTCGTCCTCCTTCATGGACTTTCTCTCCGCGCATCAGCCCGAGATGCTGCCGGGCAACCGTCAACTCCCGCCGACGCAGGGCGTGATCGAGGCGCCGCACGGGACGACGATCGTTGCCGTGACGTTCCCGGGTGGTGTGGTGCTCGCCGGTGACCGGCGAGCGACCATGGGCAACGTGATCGCCCAGCGGGACATCGAGAAGGTGTTCCCGGCGGACGAGTACTCGGCTGTCGGGATCGCCGGCACCGCCGGTCTCGCCGTGGAGATGGTGAAGCTGTTCCAGCTGGAGCTGGAGCACTTCGAGAAGGTCGAGGGCGCGCAGCTGTCCCTGGAGGGCAAGGCGAACCGGCTGTCGACCATGATCCGTTCCAACCTCGGCATGGCCATGCAGGGCCTGGCCGTGGTCCCCCTCTTCGCCGGGTTCGACGTGGACCGCGCGAAGGGTCGCATCTTCTCCTACGACGTCACGGGTGGCCGCAGCGAGGAGCACAACTTCGCGGCGACGGGTTCCGGCTCGATCTTCGCGCGCGGTGCGATGAAGAAGCTGTTCCGTGACGACCTGAGCGAGGACGAGGCCACCACGCTCGTGGTGCAGGCCCTCTACGACGCGGCAGACGACGACTCGGCGACCGGTGGTCCCGATGTCGCCCGCCGGATCTATCCGATCGTCACCGTGATCACCGAGGACGGTTTCCGTCGGCTGACGGACCAGGAGTCCTCCGAGATCGCCCGCTCGATCCTGGAGCGGCGGCTGGAGCAGCCCGACGGCCCGCGGGCCGCGCTGCTGTAGCGGCGACCGGTCTTGTCAAGGTGATCCAGTTGACCTCCACAGAAAGGGACGGATAACCGGTGTCGACGCCGTTCTATGTCTCCCCCCAGCAGGCCATGGCCGACCGGGCGGAGTACGCCCGCAAGGGCATCGCGCGTGGTCGCAGCCTGGTCGTGCTCCAGTACGCCGACGGCATCGTCTTCGTCGGCGAGAACCCGTCCCGGGCGCTGCACAAGTTCAGTGAGATCTACGACCGGATCGGTTTCGCGGCCGCCGGCAAGTACAACGAGTACGAGAACCTGCGGATCGGTGGTGTGCGGTATGCCGATCTTCGTGGTTACACCTATGACCGTGACGATGTGACCGCCCGTGGTCTGGCCAATGTGTACGCCCAGACGCTGGGCACGATCTTCTCCTCGGCGGGTGAGAAGCCGTACGAGGTGGAGCTGGTGGTCGCCGAGGTCGGTGAGACGCCGGACGGTGATCAGATCTATCGGCTGCCGCACGACGGTTCGATCGTGGACGAGCACGGTTCGGTCGCGGTCGGTGGCAATGCCGAGCAGATCAGCACCTATCTGGACCAGCAGCATCAGGAGGGCATGAGTCTCGCGGAGGGGCTCAAGCTGGCCGTCAAGGCGCTGTCGCGCGACACGAACGGCACGCAGCGGGAGATTCCCGCCGAGCGCCTGGAGGTCGCGGTGCTGGATCGTACGCGTCCGCAGGCCCGTAAGTTCAAGCGCATCGTGGGTCGCCAGCTGGCCCGTCTTCTGGAGGAGGGCGGGGCGGCCACGGAGGCCGAGAGCAGTGCCGAGGAGGAGAGCTCCGACGGGGAGTAGCCCGTCGTGCTCCGTCTCGCCTCACCCTTTCTGTGCCCCGGCCGTCGACGCGGCTGGGGCACAGGGGGTTCAGGAGCCGCTGGGCGGTGCCGTGGAGCCTCGTACGACGAGTTCGACGGGGATGTCCCCGCCGTCGGGTGTACGGCCCTCCAGGACGGCCAGGAGGGCTTCCATGCCGCGTTCGCCGACCGCTTCGGCGTCCAGGCGGACGGTGGTGAGTTCGGGGTCGACGGCTGTGGCCAGGGCGAGGTCGTCCAGGCCAGTGACGGAGATGTCGTCGGGAATGCGCAGGCCGAGGCGGCGGACGGCCTTGTAGGCGCCGGCGGCGAGTTTGTCGTCGTCGCAGACCAGGGCCGTGGGGCGGGGGCCGGGCTGTGCGAGGGCGGTCTCGACGGCGGCCAGGGCGGCCTCCATGGTGAGCGGGGAGTGGATCGTGCGGACGGAGGTGCCGGGGACGGCTGCCGTTCTGGCCGCCAGTTCGCGGGCGCGTACCTCGAAGGTCCAGGAGGCGACGTCGGCGGCGACGTGCAGGAAGCGGCGGTGGCCGAGGGCGAGGAGGTGTTCGGCGACCTGGCGGACTCCGTCGGTGATGTCCAGGTTGACGGTGGCCGCGCCGAGGCTGCCTTCGGGGTCGCTGTCGAGCATGACGAGGGGGAGCTGGTCGCCTCGGATGTCGTTGACGGCGTCGGCGGCCATGGAGGAGGCGATGACGCCGTCGAGGGCTGCCTGGGCGGAGGCGAAGGGGTCGCGGGCGGGGCCGATGCCGGCGGGGGAGGGGTAGAGGACGACGCCGAAGCCGTGGTCGGCGGCGACGCGGGCGGCGCCGGTGTAGACGCCGGCGAAGAACTCGTTGGTGAGTGCGGGGACCACGAGCAGGACGGTGCGGGTACGGCCGAGGCGGAGGTTGCGGGCGGCGAGGTTGGGCCGGTAGCCGAGGTCGCGCGCGGCCTCGCGGACGCGCTGGGCGGTGGTCTCGGAGACCCGGCCGCGCCATTTGTCGCCGAGGACGAGGGAGACGGCGGCCTGGGAGACTCCCGCCGCCTGGGCCACGTCACGGCTGGTCGGGCGCGTGCTGCTGCGTGCCACCGGTGGACCTGCTCCTTCGTCTGGACGTGTGAACAGCGCACATGGTACGTATGGGCAGCGGGGTTATACGTAACACTTCATCGGGGGGCGGGCCATGGCCGCGGGGTATGCGGAGATCCTCAGGACCAGGCATGCCGCGCGTCTGCTGGTGGGCACGCTGGTGGGCCGGCTGCCGTGTGCCGTGGCCGCGATCGCCATCGTGCTGTTCGTGCGCTCCGAGGGCGGCACCTACAGCCTCGCGGGGGCTCTCGCCGCGATGTACGGGGTCGCCAACGCCGTCGGGCAGCCGCTGCTGGGCCGGCTCGTGGACCTGTACGGGCAGCCGCGCGTCCAGCTGCCGGCGGCGCTCGTCTCCGCGCTGGCCATGTCCGCCTTCGCCTTCTCCGGCACGGATCCGCTGCCGCTCGCGTACGTGTGCGTGGCGCTGTCCGGGCTGTTCACGCCGCCTCTGGAGGGCGGTCTGCGGGCGCTGTGGTCCTCGGTCCTCGCGAGCGAGGGGCAGGTGCAGACGGCGTACGCGATGGACGCGGTCGCGCAGGAAGTCATGTTCACCGTCGGCCCGTTGCTGGTGACGCTGTGCGTGTCGCTGTGGTCGGCGCAGGCGGCGCTGGTGCTGGTCAACGTGGTCGGTGTGCTGGGGGCTCTGTCCGTGGTGCTCTCGCAGCCCTCGCGCGCGTGGCGTTCGGAGCCGCGGGAGGCGCACTGGCTCGGCGCGCTGCGCTCGCCGGGGCTGCTGGTCCTGCTGGGCGCGTTCCTGGCGGTGGGGATGGCGCTGGGCTCCATCGCGGTCGCGGCCGTGGCGTACGCGGACGACCATGGTGGGGACGCGGTGTACGGCTGGCTGATGGCGGCCATCGGCCTCGGCGCGCTCGTCGGCGGTACGGCGTACGGGGCGCGGCGGTGGAGTGGTGCGCCGGAGCGGCGACTGCGGGTGCTGGTGGCGCTTCTGGCGGTGTGTTATGTGCCGCTCACGCTGACGCCGGGTCCGGTGGCCATGACGGCGCTCACGGCGGTCGCGGGCCTCTTCCTCGCGCCCTGTCTGGCCTGTGCGTTCGTGCTCGTGGACCGGCATGCGCCGCGCGGGACGGTCACCGAGGCGTTCTCCTGGATCGTGACCACGTTCACCGTGGGTTCCTCGGTGGGAACGGGCCTCGCGGGGCCGGTCGTCGAGGCCGGTGGGGCCGTGTGGGGCTTCGCCGTGCCGGGTGTCGCGGGCGGCGTGTCGCTGCTGGTTCTGCTGGCCACCGGGCGGGTCCTCGCAGCTCCCGCCGCGCGGCGGGTGGTTGCGGCTTCATCGGAAAATGATCCAAACCGTGCTGCCGAACCCCGTTTCAGGTCAGGGGATCGGGCGTAATGTTCACTCATGGACCGCCGCATTTTCGGGCTGGAGAACGAGTACGGCGTCACATGTACGTTCAGGGGACAGCGCCGCCTGTCTCCCGACGAGGTGGCGCGGTACCTCTTCCGCCGTGTCGTGTCATGGGGCCGCAGCAGCAATGTCTTTCTGCGAAACGGCGCCCGGCTGTATCTCGACGTGGGCTCACATCCGGAATACGCGACACCCGAATGTGACAACGTGACCGAACTGGTCACCCACGACAAGGCCGGCGAACGCATTCTGGAAGGACTCCTGGTAGACGCCGAACGACGCCTGCACGAGGAAGGAATCGCGGGCGACGTCTACCTCTTCAAGAACAACACCGACTCGGCGGGCAACTCCTACGGCTGCCACGAGAACTATCTCGTCGCCCGCCACGGGGAGTTCTCGCGGCTCGCGGACATTCTCATTCCGTTCCTGGTCACCCGGCAGCTCCTGTGCGGGGCGGGCAAGGTGCTGCAGACGCCGCGCGGTGCGGTGTACTGCGTCAGCCAGCGGGCCGAGCACATCTGGGAGGGCGTCTCCTCGGCGACGACCCGCTCCCGGCCGATCATCAACACCCGTGACGAACCGCATGCCGACGCCGAGCGCTACCGCCGCCTGCACGTCATCGTGGGCGACTCGAACATGTCCGAGACGACCATGCTGCTCAAGGTCGGCGCGACCGACCTGGTGCTGCGCATGATCGAGGCGGGCACCGTGATGCGTGACCTGACCCTGGAGAACCCGATCCGGGCGATCCGCGAGGTCAGCCACGACATCACCGGCCGGCGCAAGGTGCGCCTGGCCAGCGGCCGCGAGGCCTCCGCCCTGGAGGTGCAGCGCGAGTACTACGAGAAGGCCGTGGACTTCTGCGAGCGCCGCGGCATCCGCACCGGCACCGTCGAGCAGGTCCTGGAGCTGTGGGGCCGCACGCTGGACGCGATCGAGGCCGAGGACCTCGACCGGATCGGCACCGAGATCGACTGGGTCATGAAGTACCAGCTGATCGAGCGGTACCGGGCCAAGCACAACATGACCATGTCCCACCCCAGGGTCGCGCAGATCGACCTCGCCTATCACGACATCCACCGCCGTCGTGGCCTGTACTACCTGCTCGAGAAGAAGGGTCAAGCAGCCCGTATCTGCAATGACTTGAAGATCTTCGAGGGCAAGTCGGTCCCCCCGCAGACCACTCGGGCCCGGTTGCGCGGCGACTTCATTCGCAGGGCCCAGGAACAGCGCCGGGACTTCACCGTCGACTGGGTCCATCTCAAGCTCAACGACCAGGCACAGCGCACGGTGTTGTGCAAGGACCCGTTCCGATCGGTGGACGACCGGGTGGAGAAGCTGATCGCGGGAATGTGAGCAATGTGAGCAACGCGTATCGGTGAAACACCGCAACGCAACACGGGCGCCGTACGTTCTCAGTGCGGCGCCCTTCTCACGCCGTAGAGTTGCGCGCACGCCAGTTCACAAGATCGACCGATACGAGGCCCCAACCGTGCGCCGACGCTCCCTACTCATCGCCGTACCCGCCGGATTCGCGACGCTCGCCGCATGCGGCGACGGCAAGAAGTCCGACTCGGCCAAGGCCAGCGACAGCGCGTCGCCCTCCGCCTCGGCCACCTCCGCCGCGCCGCCGCCGAAAATCGTCGACGGTCCGCTGCCGGCGATCACCGCGGGCACCAAGTTCGGCGAGAAGCCCACCGTCGCCAAGGGCAGTGGCGACCCGTCGAAGAACCTCGCGGTGAAGACGGTCATCGCGGGCGGCGGCCGGACGGTCGCGGAGAACGACTACATCCAGGCCCACTACCTCGGCCAGGTCTGGGACACGGCGAAGGTCTTCGACAACTCCTACGACCGCAAGACGCCGCTGCTGATCCAGCTCGCCCAGGGCAGCATCATCGACGGCTGGCGCTATGCGCTGGCCGGCAAGAAGGTCGGCAGCCGTGTCGAGTTCTCCATCCCGCCCACCTGGGGCTACGGCACGCAGGGCAACGCGCAGGCGGGCATCAAGGGCACCGACACGCTGGTGTTCGTGGCCGACATCCAGGGCACGTTCAACGCGACGAGCTCCGCGAAGGGCACGAACGTCGCGCAGAGCGACGCGAACCTCCCCAAGGTCGGCACCAACACCGACGGCAAGGCGCCGTCCATCGACGTCCCCAAAGCCACCGCGCCGACGAAGCTGGTCGCGCAGTACGTCATCGAGGGCGACGGTGACGTGGTCGCCGCGAAGGACACCGTGCTGGTCCAGTACAAGGGCGTGCTGTGGGACGGCGGCAAGGAGTTCGACTCGACGTACAGCCGCAAGGCCCTGACGTCGTTCTCGCTGCAGCAGGTCGTCAAGGGCTGGGCCGACGGCCTGACCGGCAAGAAGGTCGGCAGCCGCGTCCTGATCGTGATCCCGCCGAAGCTGGGTTACGGCGACAACCCGCCGGCCGGCAGCGGCATCAAGAAGGACTCCGTGCTGGTCTTCTCGGTCGACATCCTGGCGAAGATGTAGCGCCCCCGGGGTGTAAGACTGTCGGTGTTGCCTTTCCGCAGACAAGCAGGAGCTAGAGACGTGAGCATCGAGAAGCCGGAGATCGACTTCCCCGAGGGCGACGCCCCGACGGACCTCGAGATCAAGGACATCTGGGAGGGCGACGGCGCGGTGGCGACGGCGGGCCAGACCGTCACCGTCCACTACGTGGGCGTGGCGTTCAGCACCGGCGAGGAGTTCGACGCCAGCTGGAACCGCGGCACCCCGTTCCGCTTCCCGCTCGGTGGCGGCCGTGTCATCAAGGGCTGGGACCAGGGCGTGCAGGGCATGAAGGTCGGCGGCCGCCGCCGGCTGACCATCCCCGCGCACCTCGCCTACGGCAACCAGAGCCCGACCCCGGCGATCAAGCCCGGCGAGACCCTGATCTTCGTGGTCGACCTGATCGCCGTCTGATCACCTGATCCGACCGGACCCGATCACCTGGGGCCCATGCCTGCTCGGGCATGGGCCCTCGGCTTTTGCCAGGCCACCGCGGGGCGGTACGGTCATCGTTCGTAAGCACATAGGGAGGCGAAGGGCGTCGATGGCCATTGCCAAGGCCGAGCGGCTGATGAACCTGGCGCTGTGTCTGCTCGGGACGCGACGGCCGCTGAGCAAGCGTGAGCTGCGCGAGTCCATCGAGGCGTACCTGGAAGCCAGTTCGGACGACTCCTTCAGCCGGATGTTCGAACGCGACAAGGACGATCTGCGCGAACTCGGCCTGGTCATCGAGACGGTCGAGAACCTGGACGGCGAGATGGGCTATCTCGCCCGCCGCGACAGCAACCGCCTCCCGCCCATCACCCTCGACGCCGAGGAGGCCGCCGCCCTGGGGCTCGCCGCGAAGGTGTGGCAGCAGGCCCGGCTCGCCGGCGCGGCCAGCGGCGCCCTGCAGAAGCTGCGCGCCGCCGGGCTGCCCGAGGACGTCGACCCGTACGAGACCCACGGCGCCCTGGAGCCCCGTATCCCCGTGCACGAGGTGGCGTTCGAGCCGCTGATGCTCGCCTGCCGCGACCGCCGCCCGGTCGTCTTCGACTACCGCAAGGCCACCGCCGCGCACCCGGAGCCCCGGCATGTCGAGCCGTGGGCGCTGGAGTGCTGGCGCGGGCACTGGTACCTGGCCGGCTGGGACCGCGACCGGGGCGCCGAGCGGGTGTTCCGGCTGTCGCGGATCACCGGGAAGGTGCGCAGCCGCAGCGGGCAGTTCACCGTCCCGGTCCCCGATGTGGTCACCGTGCGCGAGACCGTCGCGGGCTGGGCGGGGGAGACCGCCGACCGCTCCGCGCTGATCCGGCTGCGTTCCGGGGCGGGTTACCCCCTTCGGGCGAAGGCCACGGCGGTGCGGGAACTCGGGGACGGCTGGGACGAGTTGGAGATTCCGTACGGGCACGGGCTGGACGCCTGGCTGGTGGAGTTCGGGCCGGACGTGGTGGTCCTGGAGCCGGCCGAGCTGCGCGCGGACGTGGTGGACCGGCTGCGTGCCGTGGCCAAGGGCTGAGGGGGAGCGGAGCAGGACAGTGGCAGGCAAACCGGTCAGGCCCGTCAACGCCATCGACCAGACCCGGCGGATGCTCAGCCTGGTGACGTATCTGAAGGAGCGCCCCGGCGCCCGGGTCGAGGACGTCGCGCGCGCCTTCGGCATCACCGAGGACGAGCTGGTCTCCGACCTCGATGTGCTGCCCATGTGCGGCACGAGCTTCCGGGGCGGCGATCTGCTGGACATCGACACCGACGGCGAGCGCATCTGGTGGCACAACCCCGCGGCCCTCGGCGAGGAGACCGCCGAGCCGCTGCGGCTGGCCGCCGACGAGGCGACCGCGCTGCTGGTGGCCGCGCGCGCGGTCGCCACCCTGCCCGGGCTGCGCGAGGGCGACCGGCAGGCGCTGCTGCGGGCCACCGCCAAGGTGGAGACGGCGGCGGGCGAGGCGGCCGGGGCCAGCGCGCGGCTGTCGGTCACCTTCGAGGCCGAGGGAGGCGTCTTCGCCGACGTCGACCGGGCCATCTCCGAGCGGCGCCGGCTGTGGATCCGCTACTACTCGCCGGCCCGCGACGAGGTCACCGAGCGCGAGATCGACCCCATCCGCCTGGTCAGCGTCGGACACACCTACGTCGAGGCCTGGTGCCGCCGCTCCGAGGCGCGCCGCACCTTCCGGCTCGACCGGGTCGCCGAGATCAAGATCCTGGACGAGCCCTCCGCGCCGCCCGAGATCGAGCTCAGGGATCTGTCGGAGGCGCTGGTGCAGCCCGCCGCCGAGGACCCGGAGGTCGTCGTGGAGGTCGGTCCCGGGGGCCGCTGGGTCGCCGAGTACTACCCGCACGACAGCGCGGATGAGCTGCCGGACGGCGGTCTGCGTATTACCCTGCGCACCCCCGACCCGGCCTCGCTGCGCCGCCTGGCGCTGCGGCTCGGACGCGACGGCCGTATCGTCTCGCCGCCCGATCTCGCCGACAGCGCCCGCCAGGCGGCCCGCGAGGCGCTGGCGGCCTATGACGGGGTCGAGGTGCACGCGGTTCACGACAGGCAGGAGCAGGAGCTTTGAGCGAGTCGTCGGTGTCGGGTGTGCAGGGGATCTCCGTCGCGACCGCCTTCGCCGGGATGAGAAGCGTGGCCCCGGTGCTGTTCAAGGCCGGCTGCCCGGACTGCCGTAGCAGCTTCGAGCTCACCGCGGCCGCCCTGCGGCTGGCCATCGGCGCCACCAGCAAGAGCACCTTCTACTCGTTCACCTGCCCCGACTGCGGAGTCCTGGTCCGCAAGCCGGCGGGGGAGCGGATCGTGGAGCTGCTCACCGGCGGCGGGGTGCGCACCCTGCGGCTGCACTCGGCGACGTAGCGGCCGCGCGGAGGGTCTAGGCTCGGCGTCATGTTCTGGCCGATGTTCGCGGTAGCCGTGGGTTTTGTGGGCCTCGCCGTCCTCGGGGTGCTCGCCGTTCGGGTGTTCCTGGAGGCGCAGCGCCTGGGCAGGCAGGTCACCGATTCGGCGCGCCGTATCAACAGGGCCGCCGAGGACCTCGAGCGGGCGGCCGTGAGTACGGCCCGCGCAGTCGACTCGCTGTGACCGCCGCCGTGCGAGGCGTGTGAGTCCTGGGCCGGAGGCGTTTTGGGTCACTTCGGCCTGTCACCCGCACCACAGGGGCAGGTACGCTGCTGGTCGCGGACCGGAGAACGAGGCCCGGGCCGCGGACCGGGAGTACGCACGGGGATTGCCTCACGTTCACCCCTGAGCGTTACGATCGCTGACAACGCGATCGATCGGACAAGTGTCCGACAGGTCGTACAGCATCCCACCCCCAGCCGCCTCGGTGAGAAGGTAAAGACTTATGTTCGGAAGGCTCGGCGCCCCCGAGATCATTCTCATCCTCGTCGTCGTCATCCTGCTGTTCGGCGCGAAGAAGCTTCCCGACATGGCGCGCTCGCTCGGCAAGTCCGCTCGCATCCTCAAGAGCGAGGCGAAGGCGATGAAGGAGGAGGGCAGCGGCACGGCCACCCCGGCCGGCCCGCCGAACACCGGTGAGCAGCCCCCCGCCCAGCGCACCATCCAGGCCTCTCCCGGCGACGTGACCAGCTCGCGCCCGGTCACCGAGCCGACGGACACCACCAAGGCCTGATGCAGGGCCGGAGCCGTCCGGCCTGCCGCACGAGATGAGGACGTGGGTTGCCCAAGTCTGCCCGCAAGAAGGAGAAGGATCCCGAGGGGCGGATGCCCCTTGCGGATCACCTTCGTGAGCTCCGCAACCGGCTCGCGAAAGCGATGCTGGCCATCGTCGTCGTGACGATCGTCGCCGCCTTCTTCTACAACGACATCATCAACTTCCTCACCAAGCCGATCCTCGACTCGGTCGGCTGCGGGAAGTCCTTCGAGGAACTGGCGAGCGCCGCCAAGTCCAGCGACGCCGGTCAGCAGTGCGCCCGGATCACCATCAACGGTCTGCTCGCGCCCTTCACCCTGGCCCTTCAGGTCTCGCTGACGGCCGGTGTCGTGTTCGCCTCGCCGATCTGGCTGTACCAGCTGTGGGCCTTCGTCGCGCCCGGTCTGCACCGCAACGAGAAGAAGTACGCCTACGGCTTCGTCCTCACCGGCGTCCCGCTCTTCCTGGGTGGCGGCTTCTTCGCGTACGAGGTGCTGCCGACCACCGCCAAGGTGCTGATCGACTTCACCCCGCACGGCGTGGACAACCTGCTGCCGCTGGACGACCTGCTGCAGCTGGTCACCCGCATGGTGATCGTCTTCGGTCTCTCCTTCGAGCTGCCCTTGCTGCTGGTCATGCTGAACCTCACCAGGGTGCTCACCGGCAAGCGGATGCTCGGCTGGTGGCGCGGCATGATCATGGGCATCACGGTGTTCGCGGCGGTCGCCACGCCCAGCACCGACCCCCTCTCGATGCTGGCCCTGGCCGGACCGATCTGGGTGCTGTACTTCGGCGCGGTCGCGTTCTCGCTGGCCAACGACAAGCGCAGGCGCCGCCGCGAGGAGGAGGGCCCCGCCGACGACGAGGCCTCCGACCTGGACCTGACCCCCGAGGACATCGGCGAGGTCGAGACCGTCTCCGCGAGCCGGGCGCTGCCCGAGCAGACGAGCACGGACCGGGTCAACGGCTATGACGACGTGACCTGAGGCTCCACCGCGCCGCACACCGCCGCGAC
>Ga0182008_10000472_pt1 | contig 30773 bp, 25 predicted proteins | sample Sormic07211129_1_FD_120482 | JGI IMG/M metagenome (GOLD analysis project Ga0182008, IMG submission 120482) | Rhizosphere microbial communities from Sorghum bicolor, Mead, Nebraska, USA - 072115-129_1 metaG | ecosystem: Host-associated > Plants > Roots > Rhizosphere | place: USA: Nebraska...
GGCGAGCTGATCGCGCTGATCCATGGCGCCACGGCGCACCTGGCCGTACTCGATGCCTGAGCCCGTGTCATCCGATCGGATGATGCGCGCGGCATCTTGCCTGCCTACACTGGCAAGACCGGGGGGGCCACGCCTTGCCAGTGGCGTCACCACAGCGCATGCGGACCAGCCGGTTCGATTTCCCTGGCACCCACATCAATATCGCCGCACCGGCAGCGGACGGCGCCACACTTCAAGGATGGGTAAAAAAATGAAAACATGGATCCTGGCCGGCACCCTGGGCGTCTGCGCCCTGCTGGCAAATGCGCAAACGCTTCCCGACAACCAGACCGTCGTCGTTCCAGGCGGGCACATGCAGACGATCGAATTGCCGGCCCACAGGCACGTTATGACTGCGCAAGAATTTTCCCCGTTCCGCGGCGGCTATGAGCTGTCGAACGGACAAGTGCTGTACCTGCGCAATGCAAGCAGTATCGGCGCCATCATGTATGCGCGCATCGACAACCAGGAAGAACACCGCATCATCGCCACCGACAGCGACAGCTTCGTGGCACTCGACCGGCAACTGGCCATGCGCATCGACTTGCGCGACGATGGCAGCGTGGGCGGCGAAGTGCTGATGGTGGTGCCGGCCGAAAAACTGGCCAGCGGCGACATCGTGCCCGCCCATGTGCAAAGCATGGCCCTGGCATCGCGTTGATGCGGCAAGCCGCCTTCCGCATGGGTGGCAGCCATGAGCAAGCAATATTCTGTGCAACAGCAAAACGCGCTGACCCTGGCCGCCATCAGACAGACGGCGGCCTGGTGGCGCGCGCGCCCCTTGCCCGACGCCTTGCGGCAGTGCGCGGCCAGCCATGGCGTGGCGCTGGGCACGGCCCTCATGCTCGACTTGCAACTGGCCTACCCCGGCATGCCCGCCGTGTACGGCAAGCTGCTGAGCGCCGACGGCCGCTTCATTCATTTCGAGATGGACCTGGACGAGAACTTGCGCCCCTTGCCCGGCAGCGTGGCGTGGGACGACATCAGCGCCAGATTTGACCTGGCCGCACACAAGCGCGGCACGGGCGTCGGCTATGGGGTGCTGTGCAAGAAAGTGCTGCAGGAATTGAATCAGGGCGGATGGCAGGCGCCATGCGCCAGCGCTCATCAAGCAACAAGGACAACGACATGAACACCTTCATCCTGGGCACACTCCTGTGCCTCGCCGCCGCCAGCACGGCAGCCACCGCGCAAACCCTGCCACCGGAGCATACCGTCACCGTGCCCGGCAACTCCCTGCGCATCGACGTGCCCGAACATCCGCGCTACATGATGCGCCAGGATTTCAAGAAATTCGTCGGCACCTATGACCTGTCGAACGGCGACACCCTGGAACTGCGCCTCGCTGGCGCCGTCAAGTATGCGCGTATCGGCAAGCAGGAAGAACACCGCATCGTCGCCACCGACCGCAATGCCTTCGTCGCGCTGGACCGCCAGTTGAAGGTACGCATCGACCACAACGACGACGGCAGCGTGGATGGCGAACTGGTGATGGTGGTGCCGTCGCAGAACCTGTCGGGCGGCGACATCGTGCCCTCCCACGTGCAAAGCATCGGCCTGGCATCGCGTTGAGGCGCAGCGTAATTCCAGGGAGGTGCGCGCTGCCATCGCGTGCTATCATCGCCGCCAAATTCCGTAACGAATGGCAACGGCCCATGGAGCGCAATGCAGACACCTGGCAGTAACCCGATATTCACCGTGCTGCGCCGCAGCCTGCGCCTGCTGGCCTGGCCCCTGCTGGCCCTGGTCAGCGCCGCCTGCACCAGCACCACGCGCCATCCGGCCAGCGAGCCCACGCAAGTCGTCCTGCGCTTTACCTATGACGACGGCAAGCCGATGCGGCATGACGATTACCTGGCCCAGGCGCGCCAGCAAACGTATATCAAGCGCTGCAGCAAGATAGGCAGCACCACTGTCTGCGACATCGGCTCGGATGCACTGTTCACGGGCGGCGACGCCCCGCTGGACGCCAACGGCGAAGTGCGCGTCACCCTGCACTCGACCGGCCCCATCGGCAACAATCCGACCACTCATTGCATCAAGGGCAAAGGCTACGTCTTTGATTCCGGCGACTGGAAACGCGGCCCCTTCAGCCCCGGCCAGGTGATCGAGATCCGCTACAGGATACGCGAAGTGGAAATGGCGTGCCCCTGGTCGTCGGGCACGCCGCCGTGGTGGGACAAGAGTTAAGCCAGCCGGGGCCGGCTGGCCTGGCTTTACTGCAACTCGAACTCCGCCGGAGTCAAGCCCAGCTCACGCGCGATCTTGCTGGCCACGCGCTGCTCGTTGGCGTCGAAATTGCCGTCCGACGAAGCAACGGCGATGATCATGCGCACCAGCAGGCGCGACGCCTCCACATTCGACTTCATCTTGCCTAGCGCCTGATACGCCTTGGCTTCGCCGATATCCTTGTCGAATTCCAGCTGGCCGACATATTCCTGGAAAGCCTTGATCACGTCCGTGGTGGTAAACACGGATAGTGCATCATTGCTTTCAATAAACTTCACCATCTTCTGCTTCTCTTCCGCGCTGACGCTGCCGTCGGCCATGGCAATCAGGGCCGAGCCCGCCATCGCGGCGTTGAGGAAATCCTTGTTCTTGTACTTCAGTGCCTCGGTTTTCAGTTCACTTGCCTTGGACTTCAGCTTGCTCAAAAAGGAATCGAAACTCATGGCGTACCTCCGGGTTGGTTGATTCATATCGAGCGGCAAGTCTTGCCGCCACCAGGGATAGTTGAGGGTGCAAGCTTGAAATACAAGCAAGAGATAAGCTTAAGCGTGCCGGTGGTATTGACCTCACCCACAGGCAAAAAGCCGGGGTCAGACCCGTCGGGTCTGACCCCAGTTTCTGCCTTGGGGTGAAAAACTGCCGTCAGCATACAAAACACGACGAAAACGAATTAACTTGAAAATTGCCTTATTTGCAGTTGAAAAATAAATAATTTCATGGCAGCATGGAATTACATTTTCCATACTGCAAGGTTGTGATGGACAAGCAATTGCTGCTGATTTGCGCGCTGACGTTCATCATCCACATCATCGGCACGCTCGCCTACTCCGTGCGCATCGCCGGCATCCGCACGCGGCGCATCGCCGTCTCGCTGGCATTGTTCAGCATTCTGATGCAGCTGTCGCGCCCCTTAAATTCATTCCAGCGCGCCTTCTGCCGCGCCGTCGAGCACTTCCAGGTGCACAGGTCGGTGCCGAAGCTGCTTCTGCACGCCGTCTTCAAGGGCGGCTTGTCCTACATCAAGACCATCTGATAAAGTTGAGTTTTGCGACCTAATCTATAAAAATAAAAAATGGATACACGTAAAATATTATCGGAGCTCAGCGACACTTAGCCACCTATTCTCACAGGGTGCTGTTGCAGCCCAAGCATTCATTGGAGAACCCGAATTTAGAAAAAAATTGAGCGAAAAAATGCCTATTCCGGCAAAATTGCAATTTCCGGAACGGCGACCAGATACCAAAGAATATGAAATAGTTTACGCAATAGCGACAAAAAAGAAAGTTCCACTAGAACTTCCATTTTTCTCAAAAGTAACTTTAAAACAAGCAATTAAAGCAATTTCTATGATGGGATTTAGTGTTTCCGCAACATCCATTCCTGTAGATCCAATAATCCATGCATTAAAACTAGTGAAGCCCAAGAAAAATGAGACTCCTTAATTTTATTCCATAATTTATCTTCTTATTCCAAGTAAAAAAAAGCCGCTGTCTCCCGACAGCGGCTTTCTCATTCCTACCCCAGCAGCAGCGCCTTGAACTCCAGACGCAGCCCTGCAAGCGAGCTAATTACCCCACAAACTTCCGCGCATTCCTAAACATGCGCATCCATGGCGAATCCTCGCCCCATGCTTCAGGGTGGTACGACTGCTGGACGCTGCGGAACACGCGCTCCGCGTGCGGCATCAGCACGGTGAAGCGGCCGTCTGGCGTGGTGACGGAGGTGATGCCTTCCGGCGAGCCGTTCGGGTTGTACGGGTAGGCTTCGGTGGCGGCGCCCTTGTTGTCGACGAAGCGCATGGCTTTGGTGACCTGGGTGATGTCGCCCGTTTGCGAGAAGTCGGCGTAGCCTTCGCCGTGGGCGATGGCGATGCCGGCTTGCGTGCCGGCCATGCCGTTGAAGAAGATCGATGGGGAATCCATCACTTCGACCATGGCAAAGCGGCCTTCGAATTTCTCCGACTTGTTACGCGTGAATTTCGGCCAGGCGTGGGCGCCGGGGATGATGGATTTCAGGTTGCTCATCATCTGGCAGCCGTTGCAGATACCGAGGCCGAAGCTGTCCGTGCGATTGAAGAAGCGCGCGAACTGTTCCGCCAGGCTGGCGTTGAACAGGATGGTTTTCGCCCAGCCTTCGCCCGCGCCCAGCACGTCGCCGTACGAGAAGCCGCCCACGGCGATGACGCCCTGGAAGTCGTCCAGTTTCACACGGCCCGCGATCAGGTCGCTCATATGCACGTCGACGGCCGTAAAGCCTGCCTGGTGCATCACGTAGGCCGTCTCGATGTGCGAGTTGACGCCCTGCTCGCGCAGGATGGCGACGCGCGGACGCACGCCGGTGGCGATGAATGGCGCGGCGATGTTCTCGTTCTGGTCGAAGGTGACGATCGGCGACATGCCCGGGTCCTGCACGTCCAGCAGGCGGTCGTATTCGGCGTCCGCGCAGGCAGGATTGTCGCGCAGGCGGGCGATGCGCCAGCTCGTTTCGCTCCACAGGCGGTGCAGGTCCGCGCGCGGCTGGGTGTAAATCAACTTGGCGTCGCGCGTGAATTCGATCACGTCGCGGTCGTTCAATTTGCCGATGATATGGCTGCAGGCGCCCAGATTAAACGTGCGCAGCACGTCCATGACGAGCGACTTTTCTTCCGCGCGCACCTGGATCACGGCGCCCAGCTCTTCGCTGAACAAGGCGCGCAGGGTCAGTTCGTTGCGGCGTTCCGCTACCTGACCCGTCCAGTTCTTGGCGTCGCCCCAGTCGCTCGAATGCTCGCCTTCCATGGTCAGCATGTCCAGGTTGACGGACATGCCCGTGTGGCCGGCGAAGGCCATTTCCGTCAGCGTGGCGTACAGGCCGCCGTCCGAACGGTCATGGTAGGCCAGCAGCTTGTCGTCGCTGTTCAGCTTCTGGATGGCGGCGAAGAAGCCTTTCAGGTCTTCCGCGCTGTCCACGTCCGGCGTTTCATTGCCCAGCTGGCCCATGACTTGCGCCAGCGCGGATGCGCCCAAACGGTTCTTGCCGCGACCGAGGTCGATCAGGATCAGGGACGTGTCGCCCTTGTCCGTTTTCAGTTGCGGCGTGAGCGACTTGCGCACGTCCGTCACTGGCGCGAACGAGGAAACGATCAGCGACACCGGCGACGTGACGGATTTCGCAGCGCCCGTGCCCTCGTCTTTCCACGTCGTGCGCATCGACAGCGAATCCTTGCCGACGGGGATGCTGATGCCCAGCGCCGGGCACAGGTCCATGCCGACGGCTTTCACCGTGTCGTACAGGGCCGCATCCTGGCCAGGCTGGCCACAGGCGGCCATCCAGTTGGCGGACAGCTTGATGTCGGAAATGTCGGCAATCGCGGCGGCGGCGATGTTGGTGACGGCTTCGCCCACGGCCATGCGGCCGGAAGCTGCTGCGTCGATGACGGCCAGCGGCGTGCGTTCGCCCATGGCCATCGCTTCGCCCAGATAACCCTCGAAGCTCATGGTGGTGACGGCGCAATCGGCCACCGGCACTTGCCATGGTCCCACCATCTGGTCGCGCACGGTCATGCCGCCCACGCTGCGGTCGCCGATGGTAATCAGGAAGGATTTGTCGGCCACGGTCGGCAGCAGCAGCACTTTTTGCGCCACGTCCACCAAGTCCATGCCGGTGAGATCAATGGCCGGGAAATCGTTGGCCACGTGGACCACGTCGCGCTGCATCTTCGGCGGCTTGCCCAGCAAGACGTCCATCGGCATGTCGACCGGCTCGTTGCCCAGTTCCGGGTCGATCAATTTGAGTTGACGTTCTTCGGTGGCCACGCCCACGGCGGCGAACAGGCAGCGTTCGCGTTCGCACATGGCTTTGAACAGCGGCAGGCTTTCCGGCGCGATGGCGAGAACGTAGCGTTCCTGCGACTCATTGCTCCAGATTTCCTTCGGCGCCATGCCCGACTCTTCCAGCGGGATCTTGCGCAGGTCGAAAATCGCGCCGCGCTTGGCGTCGTTGGTGATTTCCGGGAAAGCGTTCGACAGGCCGCCCGCACCCACGTCGTGGATGGAGATGATCGGATTGTCCGCGCCCATTTGCCAGCAGGCGTTGATGACTTCCTGGGCACGGCGTTCCATTTCCGGATTGCCGCGCTGGACGGAATCGAAGTCCAGGTCGGCCGTGTTGCTGCCGGTGGTCATCGACGAGGCGGCGCTGCCGCCCATGCCGATGCGCATGCCCGGACCGCCCAGCTGCACCAGCAGGCTGCCGACGGGGATATCGTTCTTGTGCGTGTGCTGCGCCGAGATATTGCCGATGCCGCCCGCGATCATGATGGGCTTGTGGTAGCCGAAGACGGCGTCTTTGTCTGCGCCGACGTTCTGTTCATACGTGCGGAAGTAGCCGCCCAGGACAGGACGGCCGAATTCGTTCGAGAACGCGGCGCCGCCCAGCGGGCCTTCGATCATGATCTGCAGCGGCGAAGCGATGCGTTCCGGTTTGCCGTATTGCTCCGCATCCGTACGACCAGCCAGCGGCGCCGTCACTGAAGCGGCCGTTTCCCAGCTGCGCACGGCGTCCGGCAGCGACAGATTCGATACCGTAAAACCCGTCAAGCCGGCCTTCGGCTTGGCGCCGCGGCCCGTCGCGCCTTCGTCGCGGATCTCGCCGCCCGCGCCCGTGGAGGCGCCAGGGAATGGGGAAATCGCCGTCGGATGGTTATGCGTTTCCACCTTCATCAGCGTGTGCGTCAGTTCCGTGGAAGCCGCGTATTCGTGGTTTGCACCGCGCGGGTAGAAGCGCGACACGGTGGCGCCTTCCATGATGGACGAATTGTCGCTGTAGGCGACGACGGTGCCCTTCGGCTGCAGTTCATGCGTGTTCTTGATCATGCCGAACAGCGATTTTGGCTGCGCGACGCCGTCGATGGTCCAGTCGGCGTTGAAGATCTTGTGGCGGCAATGCTCGCTGTTCGCCTGCGCGAACATCATCAGTTCCACGTCCGTCGGGTTGCGGCCGGCCTTGGTAAAGGCGGCGTCCAGGTAGTCGATTTCGTCTTCCGACATCGCCAGGCCCAGCTCGACGTTCGCCGTTTCCAGCGCGCGCTTGCCCTGCCCCAGCAAGTCGATCGATTCGAGCGGACGCGCTTCCAGCGTGCGGAACAGGTCCTTGGCGTCGTCTGCGCTGCGCAGCACGGATTCCGTCATGCGGTCGTGCAGCAGGTCGGCCACAGCCTGTACTTGCTCGTCCGTCAATTTGCCGGCGCCAATGGCGCTGCCCAGGATGCCCGATTTCAGGTTGATGCGGAAAGCGATGCCGCGTTCGACGCGCCTGATGTGCGCCATGCCGCAGTTGTGCGCGATGTCGGTGGCTTTCGAGGCCCACGGCGAAATCGTGCCGAAACGGGGGATGACGAAGAATTCTTCGGCAGCGCCTTCCGTATTGTCAGCCTGGGCCGGCTCGCCGTACGTCAGCAAGGCGCCAAGGCGCGTGCTGTCGTCGTTGGTGAGAGGCGCGCTGGCATCGATGAAATGGACATAGCGTGCTTGTACGGCAACAATCGCAGGCGAGACGGCTTGCAGTTGGCTTAACAGACGGTGGCTACGGAAATGGGACAGGGCATTGGAACCCGGCAGTATCAACATGATTGGAAGGTGGTTGATGCAGCGTGGCTGCGGGTTAAAGGTAGGTATGACAATATCTTTCGTACGGCAAATTTCCTTTGCGCGCATTATACCCGTTTTACCCCTGCTTTATTATCGGAACTTATGGCTTTCGGGCCATTTTGCCCCTGAAACCGGCAGTTTTTGCCAACTTGCAACAACCATCCCAGGCGACCGACCATCAGGCGATCACATAGCGGTTCTTGCCCTGGCGCTTGGCCAGGTACAGCGCCTCGTCGGCCAACCGGTAGCTGTGGCCCAGCTCCTTTCCCCGGTCCAGCTCGGCCACGCCCACGCTGATCGACACGAACTGCGCGGCCAGGAAAGCCTGGCTGACGGCCTCGACCAGGCCGCCGGCAAAGGTTCCGGCATCCTCGCGGCTGCCTGCGTAGACGATGCCGAATTCCTCGCCGCCCAGGCGTCCGCACAGATGGCCCTGCGCCTTGTCGGCGATGATGGCGGCCGTGCGCACGAGCACCGCGTCGCCCGCATCGTGGCCCTGCTGGTCGTTGATGATCTTGAAATCGTCGATATCGATCATCAGGAAATGCAGCATGCCGCCTTGGGCCGCGCCATGCATCTGCTGGGCGCGCTGCGTGAACATGCGGCGGTTGTTCAGGCCCGTCAGACCGTCCTGGAAGGCCAGCCGCGTCAATTCCAGCTTGGAGTGGTAGTTGCGCAAACGCAATAGACTGAAGCTGACATTCAACGCCAGCCCGAACAGGATGCTGACGGCGATCATCAGCGGCGCCCACGACTGGTCGGGCAAGCCGGCGTTCACGGGATACAGGCCGTGACCCACGTTCCACCACACGCCGCCCACCACGGCAAGGTAGCTGAGGCCGCCATTGAAGATGGAGGCGATGGCCAGGGTCATGAAGACGCCCACGGGCAAGACCCAGAAGCTGGCGTGCTGGACGGCGTCAGCCATGGTGCGCAAGCCAAAAGTGAGCGTCAGCACGGCGCAGGCTCCCGTGATGGTCAGCATGGGCAAGGTGGTGCAGCGGTAGCGCACCACTAGGCTCGTCAACATGCCCAGCAGCGCCAGCACGGCGTGCGACAGGTTCGGATGATAGGGCTCCGGCATCAGCAGCCAGGTCAGGCTGAAGGCGATGATGCCCAGCAGCTGCGTGACCATGCCGACCCGGTGCAATTCCGCGAAATACGTGTGCTGCTGTTCGCTGTTGCCGCCGAACGCGAGAGGAACGGCGATGCGCCGCAGGGAAGTAAGGTCAGGAACGCGCATACGGGTATCGACACCAGAAAGAAGAAAGCGCCCGGTACAGCCTTGCGCATGCCTGGCCGCAAGATTGAGCGGCATCCAACATTAGTTGTAATTAGGATACTATCATGCTAGTCAGCTATTTGCCGGAATATGCGGCGCCGGCAGCCCCGCACAACGCGGCGGCCCCACGAAATACAACGCCGCACGCCACCGGACGCCCCCGGCGCCCTGCTCCGCACCCGATTGCATGCATTTTGCTGGCAGTGTCGCCCGGCTTTGCAGTATGCTGATAAAAAATATTGCTGCCAGGCAGATACATATAAGAAGAGTTCCCGCAAATGACCGAACAGATGAACGAGAGCTGAACCATGCCAGAAACTAGCGACTTATCTGTCCTGATCGTCGATCCGAACCCCAGCATGCGGGGCAATCTGCACAATATGCTGAACCAGGCCGCCATCACCAAGGTGGAGTATGCCGTCAATGCCGGCACGGCCATCCGCTTGCTGACGAAGAAACCGTTCGACATCATCCTGTGCGAATACGACCTTGGCAGCGGCACGGACGGCCAGGATGGCCAGCAACTGCTGGAAGACTTGCGCCACCACAAGCTGATCGGCCTGTGGACGATCTTCATCATGCTGACCTCCGAAGCCATCCACAGCAAGGTGATCAGCGCGGCCGAACTGACCCCGTCCGACTACATATTAAAACCGTTCACCGTCGACGTGCTGAGCGGACGCATCGCGCGCGCCATCGAGCGGCGCGCGATTTTCCTGCCCACGTATCAGCTGATCGACAAGGGCGACTTGCGCGAAGCCGTGAAAAGCTGCCGCGCGGCCGAACTGCAGCACCCGCGCCTGGCGGCCGATTTCGCCCGCCTGCGCGCCGAGTTGCATATCACCCTGGGCGAGTGGCGGGAAGCGGAGCAGATCTACGCCGACATGCTGGCCACGCGGCCCATGGCCTGGGCCCACCTGGGACTGGCGCGCACCCTGTTCGAACAGCAGCGCCACGAGGATGCGCAGGAAGCGCTGCTGGAACTGGTGGAAACCTATCCCCGTTTCATGGCCGCCTACGACTTGCTGGCGCAAAACCATGAAGCCATGGGCCAGCAGTTGCAGGCCAAGAAAATCCTCGAGGACGCGGTGGCCATTTCGCCGCACATGGTGCGCCGTCTGCGCCACCTGGGCGGCATCGCCTTCGACACGGGCGACATCGGCGCGGCCGAACGGGCCTACAAGCAGGTGGTGACGAAGGCGAAGTATTCCGAATTCCGCGACCCGGAAGACCACGTCAACCTGGTCAAAACACTGGTGAAAAAGGGCGATGCGCCGCAGGCGAGCGGCGTGCTGCGCGACATGGAGCGCTCCCTGCGGGGCGGCGCCAACGTGGAAGCGTGCCGCGCCATCTCGGCCGCCATGCTGCATGAACTGTCGGGCAACGACATCGCCGCCGCCGGCGAACTGCAACTGGCCGCCGCCGCCCTGGATACGGCGCGAGGCCTCTCGACGCAGCTCAAGGTAGGCCTCGTGCAAAGCTGCCTGAAGAACAATCTGGAACAGGCGGCGTCCGACGTCATGATGAAGCTCGTCAACGAAGCCGACAGCGACGTGACGATGGAAGCGGCCGTCGACGTGTTTGAAAAGGCGGGCCGCCACGACCTGGCGCAAGGCATGGGCCAGCAGATCACGAACCAGGTGCAGGAACTGATGCAGGATGCGGCCAGCAAGGCGGAAAGCGGAGAACTCAAGGGCGCCGTCTTCGTGCTGCGCCAGGCCCTGCGCAAGACCCCGGGCAACCTGCCCGTGCTGTTCGCCTCCGTCGACGCCATCCTGCGCCAGCTCAACATGCTGGGCTGGGAAGCCCCGCTGGCCGAACAGGCGCAGCACCAGATGCAGGTGATCCGCAAGATCGACCCCAAGCATCCGAAGCTGGAGTCGCTCAGGCAGCAATATGCGGCCACGCAGCACAAGTATGGTATTGCGACCTGACTGGCGCCTGGTCACTGCCCTGCTCACTATCCTGATTATCTTCCGGGGTCGGACCTTGAGGTCCGACCCCAGTCCCTGCTTTCGGGCTCAGCGCGCCTGACAACACCTTTTCATTACTCGAAGAGCAACAATCCCATACGCTGGGTTGTGCCGAGCCTGGACTGGTGCCCGTTCGCGCAACGTGACAATGTGTGAGTCTTTCCTCTTGGCAATTTGTTACTCTCTATGGCTGTTCGCAACCACGAGCCACCCTAGTATGACGCGACGCTATCGTATTGCGTCTACCTGTCTCTATGAAAATCAGCAATGTAATCAATCGAAGGCTCTGCATGTATATTGTCGCTCCCCTATTCTTTGCCGCAGGCGCTGCCCTGCTTATTTCCGGTTTCAGGAAAAACAATCGAAAACTGCTTACCTTCGCCGCTTGTCTGTGGCTCGTCTGCGGCGCATGGGATGAATTTTCTGAAGGCTTTATCGATGGCGTGAACGACAACGCCCCAGCAGTGTCATCTTCGCCTGCGCCTTAGCATGCGCTACGCTTTAGCCAGGCTGGGCATGTAGCTTGCTTGGTGTGCATTTGCAAGGCATGGATTTCTGTCAAATAGTTGCTATATAAACAATATTCGCAATGCATGCCCGGTACAAATGGGGCAGCAATCCAGAACTTCTCGCTTGCGTCTCGCAAGTCAATCAACGGCCAGTATCTTAGTGATCATTATGACAAAACGCAATTCCCTCTTATATATCATTCCGCTGTTGATGGCCTCGATTCAGGCACATGGAGAGACTGTCGAAACGTATGTCGAAGCGGCGGGGCCGGAGGGGCCCTTGAAAGGGGTGATGCTGTCTCCGGGTGCGCCGCCAGGTCCGGTCGCCCTGATCATTCCTGGCTCTGGCCCGACTGACCGCGATGGAAACAGTCCGCTGGGCATCCGTGCATCGACCTATAAACTCCTTGCCCAGGACCTGGCGGCGCGCGGCATGACGACCGTGCGCATCGACAAGCGCGGCATGTTTGCAAGCGCTGCGGCAACGCCGGATGCGAATGCGGTAACGATTGCCGATTATGTGAGCGACGTCAATTCCTGGGTCGCTGCCCTGCAAAAACGCACAGGAGCCGCTTGCGTCTGGCTCATAGGCCATAGCGAAGGGGGGCTGGTCGCAATGGCGGCATCAAGGAAGCAAGCCGGGATTTGCGGTCTTGTATTGATAGCCGCCGCCGGACGCCCGCTCGGTGAAGTCATGCGCGAACAGATCAAGGCCAATCCTGCGAACGGCCCCCTCGTCGGTCAGGCAATGTCGGCAATCGACTCGCTGGAACAGGGACGGCGGGTTGACACCGCAGGCATGCACCCTGCCCTGCAGGGCCTGTTTGCTCCGCAAGTGCAAGGATTCCTGATCAGTGCATTTTCTTACGATCCACGTCGCCTCCTCGCGGATGAACAAAAGCCCGTGCTGGTGCTGCAGGGCAAGCGCGACATTCAAGTCAGTGTGGCGGACGCACAGCTGCTCAATCAGGCGGCGGCGCACGCGACGCTGGTGCTGCTTCCTGACGTCAACCATGTCCTCAAGTCGGTCGTATCCGATGACAGGCGCGCGAATCTTGCTACCTACGCCGATCCAGGCCTTCCGCTCGCGCCGGATGTTGGCAGCTCGATCGCAGACGTCATCAAGCGTCATTCACATCCCCAGTGAACCATTGTGGAGCAGCAAGATTTCAAGTTCGGCTTAGCGACGGACTCAAGGGAGCACGGGGCTGCAACGACTCCTGTTGCCGCATGCGCGGGGCCTGACATCGCTGGATAGCTGCGTTTTTTCCTGATGCCGGCCATTCAATGCGCTTGATCATTGAGCTACGTCAATAAGCTTTTCGGGGGCGAAGTGCCTGGCGACTAATTTTGAAAGTGGAAAAATGGATTATGCAACCGCGCAGCAGCTCATGTCGACATATGCACGCATGGGAAAAATCATTAACGAAGCGGACAGTCTTATTCGCACACTCCCCGACGCCGAGCGGTCTGAGCACTTACGCGCGCTGGCGGGCTTGATCAACCACTTGTGGTCCACGCTCCAGCACCCTATCGTGCGTCAATACAGGGATCTGGACCCTGATGGCGATTACTTCCGCGATCAAGCATCGAAGCAAGGCATGGGCGAATGACCGTTTGGAGGAAATCTTCCTGCGCACGAGCGCCGTGAGCACGCTGCACGCCTTTGTCTGTTGCGCTCATTCCAGCCGCCTGGCCGGGCGCAGCGCCCAAGGCATCGGCGCGCCGCCGGCCTGCCCGCGCACCGGTTAGATCAACGCTCGCCCCTGAGCGTGTAGACCGGCTTGTCGGACTCCCCTTTCTCCACCATCGCCAGCACACGCTGCAGTTCCTTGCGCCCGTCGCCGTCCTTTTCGGACGATACCAGCTTGCGCAGGATGTCGGCGTGCGCCGTCTGCAGCGCCTGTGCCGCGGGCACGGCGATGTCCGGTTTCACGCCGACGTGCTCCCAGTTGGTTTTGGTGACGGCATTGATCGCGCGCGCGGTCGGGATCGCGACGATGATGTCCTGCCCCAGGTTGTACCAGCTTACGGGATTGGAGCCGCCGCCCGTGGTTTCCCCGACCACCGTGCCGCGCTTCTGTGCCTGGATGCCATAGGAGAAGTCTTCTCCGCCGGAAAACGTGCGGGCCGAGGTCAGCACGTACACGGGCTTGTCGTAACGCTGTGCGACCGTCTTCACGGTCCAGAACTGCCGCGTCGTTCCGGTCGGGCGATCGTACATGTCGATCAGGTGACGCTCGTCGCCGAGCGGGAAGAAATGACTCATCAGGTAAGCCACGCTGTCCGGGCTGCCGCCGCCGTTGCGGCGCAGGTCGAGGATCAGCGCATCCGTTCCCGCCATGAGCGACATCGCCGCCGTGTACGCCGCGCCGACGAATTCCGGGCCACCGAAGCCGCGCAGCTCGATATAGCCGACGTTGCCGGGTAGACGTTCGATCTTCTCGATGTCATAGCCGCGCCGCGCGGTTTGCTCGCGCCATTCGTCCATTTTGGCGCGGCTGGGCAGTTCGGCGATGCCGCTGCGCTCGCGCAAACCTGGGTAAACCGCCGTGCCGAAATGCAGGTCGCCGCTCAATGCGCGCAAGTCCTGCGCCAGCACCGCACTGAAGGCCTGCGCACTGCCGGCGGCCGCATAGCCTCCTTCGGCATTTTTCCTGGCGATCGCGCTGCCGACCCGTTCGGCCACCACTGGCTCGATGTAATTCGCGTTCATTTTCTCCGCCAGCGTCTGCACGACCGCAGCGCGATCGGCTGCTTTCAAGGGAGTGTCCTGCGCCGCGAAGGCGGAAAACGACAACACGCTACCCAACACGACACCTGCAACAAACTTCTTTCTGCCTGACATATCTTCCTCCAAGTTGGACTACGAATCGTTTGATCGTTGTGTGAAAAAATGCGCGCGAGGCGTCCCCTGGCAACGTCGTCGAAGCGGCGTTCAGCCAGGCTTGTCTGCATCATTCGGAGGTTTCATCAGGTGTTGCCGCAAGCTGGCGTCGCGGATGCGCGCGCCGAAGGAGCGCGTCTCGAGTACGGCGATCGCCTGTTCCAGGCAGGCGGACAGGGGAAACGCCAGCTCCGCATCGAGGCTGTCGGCCGCGGATTTGGTTGCCTGCCAGCACACCCGCAGGCGCGGCAGCAGCGTTTCGCCAGCGGCGCTGAGGCGCACCACGCGCTGCCGGCCGTCTTCGCCGCCGGCGGCCACCGTCAACAGGCCCTTCCTCACCATCACGGCCACTGTCTGGGTCGCGGCGGGCTGCGTGAGGCCGGCCACGGCGGCCAGCTCTCCGATGGTGGCGCTCTGCCGCTCGGCCAGCACGCGCATCACCGGCGTGTAGCGCGGCCGGTAATCGAGCCCAGCTTCCACATAGGCCTGCTCGACCGCGCCGTCCAGCAGTTCAATGAGATGTCGTAATTGCGTGCCCAGTCCAGGTTTCATGAAGCCATGGTAGCACGATTTACATAAGCACTTATATATATTCTTCCATAATTGATAACGCTTGAAACGAGCCGCCGCGCTGTCAAATGCGGTAAAGTCTTCACGGACCGCAGCCGCGGGAATGTGGCACCGATTGCCCATTCCCCCTATTCCACGCAATCCCACCCTGGCAAGGAGGCGCCATGCACAAACAGATCATCCTCAACCTGCCCGTGAAGGACCTGGACAAATCCAGGGCCTTCTTTTCCGCTCTCGGCTTTACCTTCGATGCGCGCTTCAGCGGAGAGAACGCGGCGTTCATCAACATCGTCGGCGACACCATCCAGGCCATGCTGACGACCGAACCCTTCTTCCAGTCGCTGATCGGCAAGCCGGTCGCGAATGCCAAGGAAGCCAATGAAGTCGTCATTTGCCTCAGTTGCGAAAGCCGGGAAGAGGTGGACAGCCTGATCGCCAGGGCCGTTGCCGCCGGAGGCCGCACGCCGCATCCGCCCGAGGACCATGGCTTCATGTATGACCAGGGCTTCGAGGATCTCGATGGGCACCTGTGGAATCTGGTCTGGACGGCGCCGGAAGCCTGAGTCGCCGAGGCGCTGCCTAATCCGGCCTACGCGCCACGCGCGCCACCACCAGCTCGATCAGTTCCGCGATCAGGGGCCGGAAGGTGGCCGCGCTGCCGCCCTGCCCCAGCATCACGGTGCGCGTGGTCAGGTGCGAAAAGACGGCGTCGAACAGGATCTGCGGCAGGTTGGATAACGAGGTGTCGGGCGCGATGCGACCCTGGGCGCGCTGCTGTTCCAGCAGGCGCAATATCAATGCGTGCCACACTTGCGGGCCGTGCTCGTACCAGGTCTGGCCCACGGCCGGCACGGCGGCCGCGCCCGTGACGACGAGGCGGTAGAAATCCACGTGGCGGGGGCTGGTGACGACGGCCACCAGTTCATCGAGAATCAGCTGCAAGCCCTGCTCCAGGCCCGCTTGCGACGTATCGAGCTGGCGCAGCGCGATGATGAAGTCGGCGCACAAGTACTCGACCACGGCCACCAGCAGCTCCTGCTTGCTGCCGAAGTAGCGGTAGGCAGTGGCTTTCGAACCGCCCGCCTCGGCCACGATAGCGTCCATGCTGACGCCGTCGTAGCCGGAGGCGAGGAAGAGGTCCGCCGCCGCCACCAGCAGCTTGCGGCGCCGCTCCTCGCTTCGGGTCGTCGGGGAAGCGGGAACGGTGCGCAACTGGGGCATGAAGCAAACTCTTACTGTGTCTTGGGAAGCGCGTATGCTATCACGTAATCCCCCCGGTCCGGACTCTGGCGGGCGCCGCCCGCGACCACCACGACGTACTGGCGGCCCGTCGTGGGCGACACATACGTCATCGGCGTGCCTTGCGAACCGACGGGCATGCGCACCTTCCACACTTCACGGCCGGTGGCGATATCCATGGCGCGCAAATAGTAATCCTGCGTGCCCGCATAAAACACCAGGCCGGACGCCGTGCTGACGCCGCCGCCCAGGGTCGGCATGCCCAGCGGGATGGGCAGGCTTGCGCGCACGCCGTGGATGACGGCATCGCGCACGGTGCCGCCCGGGCGCTCCCACACTTTCGTGCGCGTTTTCAGGTCGATGGCGGCAAACACGCCCCACGGCGGGCTTTGGCACGGTATGCCCAGCGGCGAATTGAAGGCCTTGTGGTCAATGACGAAGGGCGTGCCATCCATGGGATAGGTGCTGCCCACGCCGTGGCCCGACGTCAGCTTGGCCACGTCCACCGTCTCGCGCGGCACCAGCTTGACCACTTGCGGCATGCGGATATCGTTGACGAACATGTAGCCATTGCTCTCATCGACGGCAGCGCCGCCCCAGTTGAAGCCGCCGTAGTAGCCCGGGTAGATCAAGGTTTCCCTGGTACTTGGCGCCGTGAACTCGCCCTGGTAATTGAGCTTGCGGAAGCTGATGCGGCAAGCCAGCTGGTCGAAGAAGGTGGCGCCCCACATGTCGCGTTCCGTCAGCGTTTCCGCGCCGAGGGCAGGCATGCCGGTGGAGTATGGCTGCGTTTTCGACACCCAGTCGCCGGCCGCGTGCTCCTGCGGCACGGTCTTTTCCTCCACCTCCGCAATCGGCTTGCCCGTGCGGCGGTCCAGCATGAAGATCTGGCCCCGCTTGGTCAGCTGCACCAGCGCGGGAATTTTTCCACCCTTGCCGTCCGGGACGTCGTACAGGGCCGGCTGCGCGGCCACGTCGTAATCCCAGATATCGTGGTGGACGGTTTGATAGGTCCAGCGTTCGCGGCCCGTGGCCATGTCGAGGGCGACGATGGCCGATGAATACTTCTCTGTCAGCGGCGGACGCTTGCCGCCCCAGAAGTCCGGCTGCTCGTTCCCCGTCGGCAGGTAGACCAGGCCCAGCGCATCGTCGAACGCGGGCGCCGACCACATGTTCGGCGTGCTGCGCGTGTAGGTCTGCCCTTGCGGCGGCAGCTTGGTGATGGCCGGATTGCCCAGGTCCCAGGCCCACACCAGTTCCCCCGTGTCTGCGCTGTAGGCGCGCACGACGCCCGACGGTTCATCGGTGGAGCGGCCGTCGAAGACCCAGCCGCCAAGGATGATCAGGTTGCGCGCCACCGTGGGCGCGGACGTATAGGCGTAGTACGGCACGTTCATCTTGACCTTGCCCAGGCCGACGGTGAGGTCGACGGAGCCCTTGTCGCCGAAGCCCTCGCACTGCTTGCCCGTCTGCGCGTCGATCTCGATCAGGCGCGCATCCATGGTCACTTGCACGATGCGCTTCGCGCATGCGCCCACCACCGGCGCGCTGGCCGCCTGCATGCCCTCGAACTGGAACGGCTTTGTCACGGTGGCCGGCTCGTAGTAGCCGACGCCGCGGCAGCGGTTCCACGTCTTCGTGTTGGCCGGCTTCGGGTCGAAGGTCCAGCGCTCCTTGCCCGTGTCCGCGTCGAGCGCGATGACCTTGCTCGTCGGCGTGCACGTATAGATGGTGTCGCCGATCTGCAGCGGCGTGTTCTGCGATTCGGATGCCCCTTCGGCCAGCTCGCCCGAGCGGTAGGTCCACGCCACTTGCAGCTGGTCGACATTCTGCTTGCCGATCTGCGTGTACGGCGCGAAGCGCGTGCCTTGCGGTCCATAGCCGTAATGCGCCCAGTTGGCGCTGCCGTCATTGATGGCCGCCACCGCATCCTGCTGCGGCTGCGCGCTCGCCTCCGTCACGCCATGCGGCTTGAACATCGAGGCGAAACCGGCCGCCAGCACGACGGCAAACAGGGCCGCGAAACCGCGCGACTGGCCACCGTGAGCACGCCCGGCCAGCCACGGATGCAGCAAGGCGGCCACCAGGCCGATGACGAGGAACGGCGCCAGGCGCGGCACCATGGGCCAGAAAGCGAAGCCGATTTCCCACACGGCCCAGATCAGTGTCGCGACGACCAGCGCGGCGACGACGGCACTGGCCAGCGGTTTGCGGCGCCAATACAGCACGCTGGCGAGGATGAGGCCCAGGCCGGCCAGCAGGTAGTACCAGGAACCGCCAAGGGTGATGAGTTCGATGCCGCCTGCCGCCAGGGCCAGGCCGGAAAATCCAAGAAAGATGCCGAAAACCGTCAGGGCAAGCCGCTTGCCCCTGAAGACCGCCGGGATCGCCGGCGCTCCTTTATTTACTGAAGTGTCCATTTTTTATCCATGACGCCTCCCCTGCCCAGGCAAGCACGCCGGGGATGGCTGGTTTTTTAAATCTACGTAGTGAAACTGTACTGTACGGTTTCATTTTATGCCGATTTTTGACGCAAGGAAAGAAAAATTGACGCGGGTGCTTGATTTTTGGCGGGGATGGGATGGGAATTCGGCAAACCGAATCTGGTCTTGCATTTTCAGTTAGCGTTCCGGGAACGCCCGAAAAACGCCCAGGGCTAGGCGCCGCGTCGAAGACAGTACGAATGTACGGCGAGACGCGGCAACAACGCCCTGGGCGTTTTCTCGGGCGTTACAGAGAGGCCATGTCGATGACGAAGCGGTATCGCACATCGCTCTTGACCACGCGCTCGAACGCCTCATTGATATCCTGAATGCGGATGATCTCGATGTCGGACACGATATTATGCTTGCCGCAGAAGTCCAGCATTTCCTGGGTTTCCTTGATCGAGCCGATCATGGAGCCGGACAGGCTGCGGCGCGCGCCCACCAGGCCGAAGGCGTTCACGGGCGGCACGGCGCCGTCCGGGATGCCGACGATGACCATGTTGCCATCGACTTTCAGCAGGTTGATGTACTGGTTCCAGTCGATGGCCGCGCCCACCGTGCAGATGATCAAATCAAACGTGCCGGCCAGCTTGCTGAACGTTTCCGCGTCGTTGGTGGCGTAATAATGGTCGGCGCCCAGGCGCAGGCCGTCTTCGCGCTTCGACAGGGTCTGGCTCAGCACCGTCACTTCGGCGCCCATGGCGTGGGCGATCTTGACGCCCATGTGGCCCAGGCCGCCCATGCCCAGGATGGCGACCTGCTTGCCGGGGCCGGCTTTCCAGTGGTTCAGCGGCGAGTACAGCGTGATGCCGGCGCACAGCAGCGGCGCGGCCGCGTCCAGCGGCAGGTTGTCGGGAATCGACAGCACATAGCCTTCCTTGACGACGATGCTGTCCGAGTAGCCGCCCTGCGTAGCCGTCTTGCCGTCCGCTTCCAGGCCGTTGTAGGTCTGGATCAGACCTGGCATATACTGTTCCAGGTCCACGTTGCGCGTCTTGCAGGTGGTGCAGGAATCGACGAAGCAGCCCACACCCACGTGGTCGCCCACCTTGAATTTGCTCACATTGGCGCCGACGGCCGTGACGATGCCGGCGATTTCGTGGCCGGGCACCATGGGGAAGGCAGCGCCACCCCATTCGTCGCGCGCCTGGTGGATGTCGGAATGGCACACGCCGCAGTATTTGATCGAGATGGCCACGTCGTCTTCGCGCGGGGCGCGGCGCTCGAACGTGAACGGTTGCAGTGCGGAAGTCGGGCCCAATGCGGCGTAGCCTTTGGCGATGGTGGTCATGAAAACTCCTGTATCTATAGGTGTGTGACGAGGGGAGACGCGTGCCGTGCATGCGATTGCACAAGTGTGCCCCAGATGCCGCACCGCCGTTACCGCGATCCTGCAAGACCTTTGCACGATCCTCCAAATCTGCGTAAGATCAGCCCCTGCCCTTCCTCGCCTCACGCATACTGACCTCCATGTCCACACCAATTCCCCCGCAAGACGAAATCGCCGCCCTGATCAGCCGCCACGCGCCGCGCACGGGAGACTTCACGACGGCCATCGGCAACCTCACTTTCCACCGCCAGTCCTCCGTCACCGAATCGCTGTTCCATGCGGCGCGCCCCAGCGTGGCCATCATCGCGCAGGGCGCGAAGGACGTCACCTTGGGCACAGAAACCTTCCATTACAGCCGCATGCAGTACCTGCTGACGTCCGTGGACCTGCCGGTGCAGGTGCGCGTGGTGGAAGCGAGCGAGGATAAACCGCACCTGTGCGTGGTGCTGGGCATCGACATCGCCGACGTGGCCGCGCTGCTCGACAGCGAAAGCGGCGCAGCTGGCGCGGCGCAGCAGAAAATCCTGCCCGCCACGCGCGGCATTTCCGTCAGCGATGTCTCGCCGGACCTGCTCGACGCCATGCTGCGCCTCGTGCGCCTGCTGGACAAACCGGGGGACATCGCCACGCTGGCGCCCTTGATCCGCCGCGAGCTGACCTACCGCCTGCTCCATGGCCCCGTCGGTGCGCGTTTGCGCCACATGGCGCTGGCCAGCAGCCAGTCGCACCAGGTGGCGCAAGCCATCGACTGGATCAAGCACCATTACGCGCAGCCGCTGCGCATCGAACACCTGGCCGGCATGGCGAACATGAGCATGTCGTCGCTGCACCACCACTTCAAGGCGATTACCGCCATGACGCCGATGCAGTACCAGAAGCTGCTGCGCCTGCAGGAAGCGCGGCGCCTGATGCTGGTCGAGCAGATCGACGCGGGCACGGCCGGCTACCGGGTCGGCTACGCCAGCGAATCGCAGTTCAGCCGCGAATACAGCCGCCAGTTCGGCCGCGCGCCCATGCGCGACGTGGGCCAGGTACGGGCGCAGCTGAGCGGCACCACCGCCTACGGGACGCCATCGGCCGCCTGACTCCCGCCAATTCAGGAGATGGGGATTTCCATCGCCAGCAGGGCCGCGCCCAGACATTTGCCGTGCGCGTCCAGCGCCAGCGAACGCGTCACGCCGCCGCCCAGCGCCTGCTGCATGACAAAATTCAGCGCGCCCAGCTGCGGCAAGTCGTAACGCGTGACGCTGCCCTGGACGACGCCCGCAAAATGCTGGCGCACGCGCTCGGGCGTCACCTGCCGGCGCAGCAGCTCGTAGTCCTTCCGTTCATACGCGATCAGCGACAGGTTCGAGATATCGCCCTTGTCGCCCGCACGCGCGTGCGCCAGTTCGCGCAGCGCGATGGTCTTGATGGTGCTCATGTCAGTTCTCCCCGAAGTGAATGGCGCCAGGCGCCAGTGCCGCGTCGACCAGCGTGGCCCGCACGGCCACGACCTCGCGCGCCGATTTGGTGGCGCCGCCGCCGCCCGAAGGGCCGCAGGTGTACAGGGTCTCGACTTCATTGCCGATGCGCGCAGCTTCCTTCAGGCTGGCCGCGCGGCCGGCCACGCGCAAGCGCACTTCATACGGCTCGCCATGGGCGGCGGACAGCGCGGCGCCATGGATGGCATTGACGCCGATCAAGTCGAAACGCAGCTCCTCGGCTTGCACGCCGCACAGCTGCAGGCGTTCGGCCACGATGGCTTGCGCCAGTTTCGCCCGCGCCAGCGCTCCCGGCCCCGCATACGATATCTGCCCTTCGCCGATATAGCTGTCCAGATAGCCGAGCGTCACTTTCAGCAGCCCGCTTTTAGGGTGGCCCGTGGCGCCCGTGATGGCCACCCTGTCGCTGCCGGCCTGCTCCATCCTCACCTGGGAGAAATCGGCCACCACGTCCGGTGTCAGGTAGGCGGCCGGATCGTGGATTTCATACAGCAGCTGTTCGGTGCAGGTGGCCACCGTGACGCAGCCGCCCGAACCATCGACCTTGGTGATGACGACGCTGCCGTCTTCGCTCACTTCGCCGATGGGAAAGCCCAGGCGCGCCAGGTTCGCCACATCCTTGTAGCCGGGATCGGCAAAATAGCCGCCGCTGACCTGGCCCGCGCATTCGAGCAGATGGCCGACCAAGGTGCCCTGCCCCAGGCGGTGCCAGTCATCCATGGCCCAGCCGAACGCGTGGATCAGCGGCGCCAGCACCAGCGCCGGATCGGCCACCCTGCCCGTGACGATGACGTCCGCTCCCTGTGCCAGCGCGTCCACCAGCGGCTGCGCGCCCAGGTAGGCATTCGCCGACAGCAGCCGGTCTCCCAGCTGCGCCACGGGCGCACCCGTGTCGTCCAGGTAATCGCCGCCCGTGACCAGCGCCAGCACGTCGTCGCCCGTGACGGCCGCCACTTTGATGTGCGGCAGGCCCAGTTCGTCCGCAATGGCGCGGATGGCGGCGGCGGCCGCCAGCGGATTGGCCGCGCCCATGTTGGTGAGGATACGCACGCCGTTCTCGCTGCATGGCCGCAGCACGGCGCGCATGCGCTCGGCCAGCAGCGGGTCATAGCCCTGCCGCGGGTCTTGCATTTTTGCCTGCTGCGCCAGCGCGATGGTGCGCTCGGCCAGGCATTCGAAGATCAGGAAATCGAGTTCGCCGCGCTCGGCCAGTTCCACGGCCGGTTCGATGCGGTCGCCCGAATAACCGGCGCCGGCGCCGATACGGATGGTTTTCATGCTGTGCTCCTGTGAAAAGTGCCTGCGCCTACAGGGGGAAGATGCCCAGCACGATGCAGCTGATGGTCATCACGATCGATGCGGCAAACAGGTATTTGAACGTGTATTTCTGGTGGTCGGCCAGGTCGATGCCGGCCAGGCCCGCGACGAGGAAGGTGGCCGGCGTCAGCGGGCTGACGGGAAAGCCCGTCGTCATCTGTCCCAGCAAGGCCGCCTGCGCCACCTGGACCGGTTCCACGCCCAGCATCTTGCTCACTTCCGCCACCACGGGCAGCACGCCGAAGTAGAACGAGTCGGGATCGAACAGCATCGACAGGGGCATGGACAGCACGCCCAGTACGGCCGGGATATGCGATGCCATCTCGGGCGGCACGAAGCCGACGGCCGTCTTGGCCATGGCCGACAGCATGCCGGACTTGTTCATGATGCCCGTGAAAACGCCGGCGGCGAACAGGATGCTGGCCATCAGCAGCGCCGCCTTGGCATGCGCATCGATGCGGGCGCGCTGCATGTCGGCGTTCGGATAGTTGATCATCAATGCCAGCACCACGCCGATCATGAACATCACGACCGGATCGACCTTCCCGCTGATCATCACGCCCAGCACGATCACCGTCAGCACGATATTGATCCAGAAGTTCTTCGGCCGGCGGATGGCCTGTTCGGCCTGCGTCAGCTCGTGCACCTGCACGAAGCCGGCCGGTGCGCCAGCAGTCAGACCGAGGCGGATTTCTTCCTTGCGGCCCAGGTAATAGGCCACGCCGAAGACGAAGGCCAGGCCGATCAGCTGCACGGGAATCAGGGGCATGAAGATCTCGCTGACGGGAATATGCAGCGCCGCCGAGGCGCGTATCATCGGCCCCGTCCACGGCAGGAAGTTGACGCCGGCCGCCAGCGACGCCACGCAGGCGAGAATGCGGCGGTCGATGCCCAGGCGCGTGTACAGCGGCAGCATGGCGGGTATCGTGACGAGGAAGGTGACGGCGCCCGAGCCGTCGAGGTGAATCAGCAGGGCCAGCAAGGCCGTCCCCGGCACGATGCGGGTCGGGCGGCTGCCCACCACGCGCAGGATGCCGCTGATGACGGGATCGAGCATGCCGGCGTCCGTGACGATGCCGAAGAACAGGATGGCGAACACGAACATGCCGGCGACCGGCGCGATGTTGGTGATGCCGGCAACGATGAATTTCGAGGTGTCCATGCCGAAGCCGCCGATCAGGGCCGCGACGATGGGAATGGTGATGAGCGCCACGAGGGGCGACATTTTCTTGGTGAGGATGGCCGTCAATAAAATGGCGATCGTGCACAGTCCGAGCAGGGCCAGCATGGTGTTTGTCTCCGTAAGTTGTTTGTCCCTCGTCTGTGCGGGGTTTGGAAGCATTCTGCTGCCAGCGCTTTATATTGTAAAATCGATTTTTCAGGATGATTATCCTGTTTTATGGATCAAACGTTGGATGGATTAAACTATGCTGCCGAATATCTCCAGCAAGCTGCTGCAGGCGTTTGTCGCGCTGGCCGACTGCCGCCACTTCACGCGCGCGGCCGAGCGTTGCCATTTATCGCAATCGGCCTTCAGTGCCGTGATCCAGAAGCTGGAAACGGCCTTGAACGCCAAACTGGTCGAGCGCGATACGCGCAACGTGATGCTGACGGTGGAAGGTGAGATGTTTGTCGGCGTGGCGCGCACGCTGCTGGCGGACATGGAAGCAGCCTTTGGCAACCTGGGCGACTATGTGGCGCGGCGCAAGGGGCGCGTGGCCATCGCCGCCCTGCCTTCGCTGGCGGCGCATGGCTTGCCGGCCGTGATCGCCGAATACCGCGCCAGCTACCCGGGCGTCCAGGTGCAGCTGCACGACGCGCTGTCCGACCAGTGCCTGAATCTATTGCGACAAGGCAAAGTCGACCTGGCCATCACGGCGCCCAGCGCCAGGCTGGCCGAATTCGACACGCGCACCCTGTGCAGCGACCCGTTCTACCTCGTGTGCCGGCGCGACCATGCGCTGGCGAACAAGGACCGCCTGCAACTGGCCGACCTGGCCGGCTGCGAACTGATCCACCTGGCCAAGTCGACCAGCGTGCGCCAGCACGTGGAGCTGCTCACGCAAGGCATCGCCGTGCGCGACAGCGGCCTGGAAGTGGAGCACCTGGCCACCGTGGCCGGCCTGATCGAACATGGCCTGGGCGTGGCGCTGGTGCCGGCGCTGACCCTGTTCCAGTTCCGCAAACTGAACCTGGTCGCCGTGCCGCTGGCGCACGACCAGCCGGAGCGCCCCATCCTGCTGGCCACGCAGCGCAGCCTGTCCATCGCCGCGCAAGGCATGCTGGAACTGATCGAGCTGCGCCTGGGCGGCGGCGCCCTGAACTGACCCTTCCCGTCAGGGCGTGCCGTAACCGCCGCCGCCCGGCGTCTCGATGACGAACACGTCGCCAGGCTGCATGGCGGTCTTGCCGATATGCGCCAGCTGCTCCACCGTGCCATCCGCGCGCTCGACGTAGTTGCGTCCCAGCGCGCCCGCCTCGCCGCCGTCCATGCCGAACGGCGCAATAATCCGGTTGTTCGACAGGATGGCCGCCGTCATGGGTTCCAAAAAGCGCACCCGGCGCACGCCGCCATTGCCGCCGTGCCAGCGCCCCGCGCCGCCGGAACCGGCACGGATGCTGTAGCTGTCGAGCCGCACGGGGAAGCGCCATTCGAGGATTTCCGGGTCCGTCAGGCGCGAATTGGTCATGTTCGTCTGCACCACGTCCGTGCCGTCGAAACCGGGGCCGGCGCCCGAGCCGCCCGATATCGTCTCGTAATACTGATATTGCTCGCTGCCGAACGTGAAATTGTTCATCGTGCCTTGCGAGGCTGCCATCGCACCCAGCGCGCCGTACAGGGCGTTGGTGATGCAGGTCGAGGTTTCCACGTTGCCCGAGACGACGGAGGCCGGGTACTGCGGATTGAGCATGGAGCCGGACGGGATGATCACGGTCAAAGGCTTCAGGCAGCCCGCATTGAGCGGAATGTCGTCGTCGACGAGGGTGCGGAACACGTACAGCACGGCCGCCATGCAGACGGCGGACGGGGCATTGAAATTGTTCGGCAGCTGGGCGGACGTGCCCGTGAAGTCGATGACGGCGCTGCGCTGCGCCACGTCGACCGTGATCGCCACCTCGATGCGCGCGCCGTTGTCCAGGTCCAGCGCATAGCTGCCATCCTTCAGGGTGGTGATGACCCTGCGCACGGCTTCCTCGGCGTTGTCCTGCACGTGGCCCATGTAGGCTTGCACGACAGGCAAACCGAAATGCGCGACCATGTTATGCAGTTCCTCGGCCCCCTTCTGATTCGCCGCCACCTGGGCGCGCAGGTCGGCCAAATTCTGCTGCGGGTTGCGCGCCGGCCAGCTGGCGCCCGCCAGCAGGGCCAGAGTTTCCGCTTCGCGCAGCAAACCGGTGGCGCCGTCGACCAGCTTGAAATTGTCGATCAGGACGCCCTCTTCCTCGATGCGCGTGGAGTCGGGCGGCATGGAGCCTGGTGTCGTGCCGCCGATATCGGCATGGTGGCCGCGCGAACCGACATAGAACAGGATGGCGTCGCCCGCTTTGTCAAACACGGGGGAAATGACCGTCACGTCGGGCAGATGCGTGCCGCCGTGGTACGGGTCGTTCAGCATGAAGACGTCGCCGGGCCGCATGGCGCCCGCATTGCGCGTCATGACGGTGCGGATGCTCTCGCCCATGGAACCGAGGTGCACGGGCATGTGCGGCGCGTTGGCGATCAGGTGGCCCTGGGCGTCGAAGATGGCGCAGCTGAAATCGAGCCGCTCCTTGATGTTGACGGAATGGGCCGTGTTCTGCAGGCGCAGGCCCATCTGCTCGGCGATCGACATGAACAGGTTGTTGAAAATTTCCAGCATCACGGGATCGGCATTCGTCCCGATGGCGACACGCTCCGGCACGGCGAAGACTCTGCGCAAGATCAAATGGCCGTGCGCCGTCACGTCCGCGCGCCAGCCCGGCTCGATGACGGTGGTGGCATTGGCGTCGCTGACGATGGCCGGGCCGTCGATAGTATCGCCGGGCCGCAGGCTGTCCGCCCCATACAGGCCGCTGTCGCGCCAGGCGCCGGCGCAATACATGGCCACCGTCTGCACGGGCGCCAGAGCGCCTTCACGGGGCGCATACGCGGGCGCGGCCGGTTCCGGCGCATCGGACGCGCCGATGGCTTCCACGGAAATGGCTTCGACGATCAGGGCGCGCGCCGGCATCAAAAAGGAAAAGCGTTTTTTGTACGCCGCTTCGAACTGCGCCTGCATGCCGGCCACCGTGTCCAACAGCACGACGAGGGCCGAATCCGTGCCTTCGTAGCGCAGGTGCACGCGTTGCACGAGCGCGATGCGGTCAAGCTCCACGCCCTGGCGCAGCAAGTCATCTCTCGCCTGCGCTCCCAAGGTTTCGAATTGGCGCGCCAGGTCGCTGCCCAGCCTGGCCTCGATGGCCTGTTCGCGCATGGCGCTCTGGTCGGCCAGGCCCATGCCGTAAGCCGACATCACGCCCGCCAGGCTGTGGATGAAGACCGTGCGCATGCCCAGCGCATCGGCCACGAGGCAGGCATGCTGGCCGCCCGCGCCGCCAAAGCTGGTCAAGGTATAGTCGGTGACGTCGTGGCCGCGCTGCACGGAAATCTGCTTGATGGCGTTGGCCATATTGCCCACGGCGATGGCGACATAGCCTTCCGCCACCTGTTCCGGCGTCGAGTTCACCGTGCGCGCCAGCGCTTCGAACTGGGCGCGTACCGTGGCCGCATCCAGCGCTTCATCGGCGTCGGGGCCGAAGACGCGGGGGAAGAAGGCGGGCTGCAGCTTGCCCAGCATGACATTGCAGTCGGTGACGGCCAGCGGGCCGCCGCGCCGGTAGCTGGCCGGACCGGGGTTGGCGCCCGCGCTGTCCGGCCCCACCTTGTAGCGGGCGCCGTCGAAATGCAGGATGGAGCCGCCGCCTGCGGCCACCGTGTGGATGCTCATCATGGGAGCGCGCATGCGCACGCCGGCGATCTGCGTCTCGAACACGCGCTCGAACTCGCCCGCGTAATGCGACACGTCCGTCGAGGTGCCGCCCATGTCGAAGCCGATGACCTTGTCGAAACCGGCCAGCGCGCTGGCGCGCACCATGCCGACGATGCCGCCGGCGGGGCCGGACAAAATGCTGTCCTTGCCCTGGAAGGCGCGCGCATCCGTCAAGCCGCCGTTCGACTGCATGAATTGCAGGTGCACGCCGGGCAGCTCCATCGCCAGCTGGTCGACATAGCGGCGCAGGATCGGCGACAGATAGGCGTCGACGACGGTGGTGTCGCCGCGCGCCACCAGTTTCATCATGGGGCTGACTTCGTGCGACACGGACACCTGCGTAAAGCCCGCCTCGCGCGCCAGCTGCGCCAGCCGCGCCTCGTGCGCGTGATGGCGGTAGCCGTGCATCAGCACGATGGCGATGGCGCGCACGCCGCGCGCATAAGCCTGTTCCAGCGCGGCGCGGGCAGCCGCCTCGTCGAGCGGCGCGACCACTTCGCCATGGGCGCCCAGGCGTTCATCGATCTCGATCACGTCGCCGTACAGCAGTTCCGGCAGGATGATCTGGCGCGCGAACAGCTGCGGGCGGTTCTGGTAGGCGATGCGCAAGGCGTCGCGAAAACCGCGCGTGATGGCCAGCACGGTGGGCTCGCCCTTGCGTTCGAGCAGCGCATTGGTCGCCACCGTCGTGCCCATCTTGATGGCGCCCACCTGCTCCACGGGCAGGGGCGCGCCGGGCGCAAGGCCCATCAGCTGGCGCATGCCGGCCAGCGCCGCGTCGCGGTACTGGCCCGGGTTCTCCGACAGCAGCTTGTGCGTGGCCAGGCTGCCGTCAGGACGGCGCGCCACGATGTCGGTAAAAGTGCCGCCCCTGTCGATCCAGAATTGCCAGTCCATCGTCCTGCCCCCGTGCTTATGTGAGATGGCTATTGTAGCCGCCAAACAGGGACGCGTTTCAGGCGTGCGCGCCTTGCCTTTCGCCCGCTTCGGCCTTATGTTGAAGACATGCTGACTAACGGAATGTGCTCCATGACCCTGATCGACTCTGCAACACCGCTGTACGCCATCGCCGAACTGCGCGCCATCGAACAAGCGGCCATGCGCGACCTGCCGCAAGGGCTGCTGATGCAGCGCGCGGGCCAGGCCGCCGCCAGCGCCGCCCTGAAGCTGCTGCACGCGCAGGAAGACGGCGACGCGGGCCACCGGCGCGTGCTGGTGCTGGCCGGCCCCGGCGACAATGGCGGCGATGCGCTGGAAGCGGCCGCGCACCTGGCCGGCAGCGGCCTCGAAGTGCTCGTCTGGCTGGCGCCCGAAGCACCGGCCACGTCGCCCGAACGCGAACAGGCCCTGAGCCGCGCCCGCAACAGCGCGGCGCGCTGCATGGAAGCGACGACCAGCATGGCCTCGGCCGCCGTGGGCGCCGCGCCCTGGGACCTCGTGATCGATGGCCTGTTCGGCATCGGCGCGTCGCGCCCCCTGGACGGCGAATGCCGCGACATGGCGCAGCTGGTCAACAATCTCGATTGTCCCGTGCTGGCGCTTGACGTGCCCAGCGGCCTGCACGCGGACACAGGCGCCGTCGACGGCATCGCCATCCGCGCCACGCAGACGCTCACCTTCATCGGCGACAAGCCGGGCCTGCACACGGCAAACGGCCGCGACTACGCGGGCGAAGTGGAAGTGGCGGCGCTGGCCATCGACCCTTCCCTGCTGCCGCCCGCCAGGGCCCAGCTGGGCGGCCTGCACCTGTTCGCGCGCCAGTTGCAGCCGCGCCGGCAGAATACGCACAAGGGCAGCTATGGCAGCGTGGCCATCATCGGCGGCGCGCAAGGCATGGCGGGCGCACCCATCCTGGCGGCCCGCACGGCCCTGCATGCGGGCGCGGGAAGAGTGTACATCGCCTTTCCCGATACACCGCCCGCGTTCGACAGCGGCCAGCCTGAATTGATGTGCCGCCGCGCACAGGACGTGGATTTCTCCGGCCTGCACTTTGCCGCGCTGGTGGCCGGGCCGGGCTTGGGCGACGACGCCGATACGGTGGAACTGCTGCAGCGGGCCATTGACAGCGACAGCCCGCTGCTGCTGGACGCGGACGCGCTGAACCTGATGGCGGCCGAGCCGGAGCTGCAATCGGCGCTGGCCGTGCGCACGGGCGCGGGGGCGACGATTTTGACGCCGCATCCGCTGGAAGCGGCGCGGCTGCTCGACATGACGGTGGCCGAGGTGCAGGCCGACCGCCTGGGCGCGGCGCGCCAGCTGGCCACGCAGCTGGGCGTGATCGTCGTATTGAAAGGTTCCGGTACGGTGATCGCCGCGCCCGATGGCCAGGTGGTCGTCAACAACACGGGCGGCCCCGCGCTGGCGACGGCCGGCACGGGTGATGTATTGTCCGGCTTGTGCGGCAGCCTGCTGGCCCAGGGCTGGACGGAATGGGAAGCGGCGCTCGGCGCCGTCTGGCTGCACGGCGCGGCGGCCGATGAGCTGGTGGCGGCAGGCAGCGGCCCGATCGGCCTGACGGCGGGGGAATTGATCCCGGCGATACGCAGATTGATCAATGCCTTGTCGGCATAGGTAGGCGGTGCGTGTTTGTCGGATTACGCGTTCCGCTAATCCGACCTACCCGACGTCCGATAACCTCAAGCCGTAGGTTGGATTAGCGCAGCGTAATCCAACACCACCGCGCCGCAATCACACCAGCCTGCCCGCCGCAATCGTGATGGTGCGGCCGCAACGGGCCGCGATCGAGCTGTCGTGCGTGACGAGCACCAGGGTCGAACCCCGTTCGCGGTTCA
>Ga0182008_10000473_pt1 | contig 30750 bp, 30 predicted proteins | sample Sormic07211129_1_FD_120482 | JGI IMG/M metagenome (GOLD analysis project Ga0182008, IMG submission 120482) | Rhizosphere microbial communities from Sorghum bicolor, Mead, Nebraska, USA - 072115-129_1 metaG | ecosystem: Host-associated > Plants > Roots > Rhizosphere | place: USA: Nebraska...
CAGCAGCCGACCAACGGTCGGCTCTACCATCGACAGCAGCCGACCAACGGTCGGCTCTACCGAGAGGCGATGAACGATTGCACCGCCGCGCGCAGGCGCTTGAGGCCTTCGGCCACTTCCTCGTCGGTGATGTTCAACGACGGCACGAAGCGCAGCACGTCCGGGCCGGCCTGCAGGGTCAGCAGGCCGTGCTCGGCGGCGTGGTCCAGGATGGCACCGGCCTGGCCAGCGAAGTCCTTGTCCAGCACCGCGCCCAGCATCAGGCCGCGGCCGCGCACCTGGCTGAACACCTTGAACTCCTCGTTGATGCGGTCCAGGCCATCGCGCAGCGTCTGCGACTGGCGGCCCACGTTGTGCCCGATCTCCGGCGAGGACAGCTTGCGCAGCGCCACGCGCGCCACGGCCGCTGCCAGCGGATTGCCGCCGAAGGTGGTGCCGTGCGCGCCGAACTGCATCACCTCGGCCACCTTCGGCCCGGCCAGCATCGCGCCGATCGGGAAACCGCCGCCCAGGGCCTTGGCCAGGGTCACGATGTCCGGCTTGATGCCTTCCTGCCAATGCGCGAACAGGGTGCCGGTGCGGCCCATGCCCACCTGGATCTCATCCAGCACCAGCAGAGCGTCGTGCTGGTCGCACAGCTCGCGGATGCGCTGCAGGAAGCCCGGCTTGGCCGGCATCACCCCGCCCTCGCCCTGGATCGGCTCCAGCATCACCGCCGCCACGTCGCCGGCGGCCATCGCGGTTTCCAGCTGCACCTCGTCGTTGAAATCGACGTAGCGGAAGCCACCGGGCAGCGGCTCGTAGCCTTCCTGGTACTTCGGCTGGGCGGTGGCGGTAACCGCCGCCAGGGTGCGGCCGTGGAAGCTGCCGCGGAAGGTCACGATCACCCGCTGGTGGGCCGGGCGGCCCTTCGAGGACGCCCACTTGCGCACCAGCTTGATCGCCACTTCATTGGCTTCGGCGCCGGAATTGCACAGGAACACGCGCTCGGCGAAGCGCGAGCTGGTGACCAGCTCCTCGGCCAGGCGCAGCGGCGGTTCGCTGTAGAACACGTTGCTGGTGTGCCACAGCTTGCCGGCCTGCTCGATCAGCGCGGCGGTCAGGTCCGGGTCGTTGTGACCCAGCCCGCACACGGCGATGCCGGCGGCCAGGTCGATGAATTCACGCCCCTGGGTGTCCCACACGCGCGCGCCCTGGCCGCGCTCAAGCACCACCTGGCGCGGTTTGTACACCGGCAGGTAGTAATGCGACAGGGACAACAGCGGATCGGTGGCAGCGGCGGTCATGGCGGTCAGGGGGTGCGGGAAAGTCCCATTCTCGCGCTTTGGGCCGGTGGGGCACAATGCGGCGCATGCGACCGCTCACCGCCCCCCAGCTCAACCCCGCCACCGAGACCGGCTGGCGCCGGACCTGGTTCGAGATCATCTACCGCCACGACACCCGCCCGTCGCGCAATTTCGACCTGCTGCTGGTGTACGCCATCATCGCCAGCGTGCTGGTGGTGATGTTCGACAGCGTGCAGCGCTTCCACATCGCCCATGCCGACTGGCTGTACGTGCTGGAATGGGGCTTCACGGTCCTGTTCACCGCCGAGTACCTGCTACGGCTGGTGGTGGTCAAACGGCCCCTGCGCTACGCGTTCAGCATCTGGGGCATCATCGACCTGGCCTCGATCCTGCCCACCTACCTGTCCCTGTTCATCCCCGGCGCGCAGAGCCTGCTGGTGGTGCGCGCCCTGCGCATCCTGCGGGTGTTCCGCATCCTCAAGCTGACCCGCTACATCGAAGAAAGCGGCGTACTGATGGAATCGCTGTGGCGCAGCCGGCGCAAGGTGCTGCTGTTCCTGTTCACGGTGGTCACCATCACGATCATCGCCGGCACCCTGATGTACGTGATCGAGGGGCCCAACCACGGGTTCACCAGCATCCCCAGCAGCATGTACTGGGCGGTGGTGACCATGGCCACGGTGGGGTTCGGCGACATCGTGCCGCAGACCGTGCTGGGCCGCTTCGTCACCTCGGTGCTCATCCTGATCGGCTACAGCATCATCGCCGTGCCCACCGGCATCTACACCGCCGAACTGGCCAGCACCATGCGCGAGGCCGACCTGGCCGCGCGGCGCGATGCCCGTGGCTGCCCGCACTGCGGGCTGGAAGGCCACGAACCGGACGCCCGGCATTGCCGCCGGTGCGGCGACACGCTGCCCGACGCCTTCAATCAGTAACGGCGTTCCATCCCGGCGCGCCGAACGCACCGGGGTGGAACGCCACGCCGTTTACTGGCGGTTGCTCTGGAACACCAGGCTGTTGTACTCGTTCAACAGGCGCCCCGCCGAGCCCTGCGGGGCATGCGACGGCGAATCGAGCATGCGCTGTTCGAAGTCGGTGTACGGGGTCTTCTCCGCCACGCGCTTGATGCGCTCCTTGCCTTCGCGGCGGAAGTTCTCCGCGGCGGTCTCGAAGCTGTTCCAGTCCATCTTGCCCGGCTCCTGGTCGGCCACCTTGGCGTGCGCTTCGTCGGCGATGGTATTGAAGGCATCCAGTCGGGCACGCCCCTGCACCACGTCGAAGTCATCCTCGGCCATCAGGTCCATCAGCGACTTGGCCTCCATCATGATGGCCAGGCGGTAGTACGTGCGGGTGCGGCCTTCCTGCTTTTCCAGCGCCTGCAGCTGCGCCTGCTGGGCACGGTCGTTCTCGGCCTCCAGCGCGGTGCTGAACACGCCGCTGGCCTGCACGAAGGCAGCCAACGCCTCCATCAGCGGCGCATGCATCGCCTTGCCGCGCGCGTAGCCGTCGTCTTCGAAGTCTTCGCGCTTGTAGTAGTCGTACGCCGCGTGGGTGAGCGGCTGCAGGGTGTGCAGGCTGTCCAGGTAGGCCTTGGCCGCCTTGTCCAGCTCCGGCAGCGCCGGCGCGGCGGCAATCGCCGTGGGAATGGCCGCATCGCAGGTCTTGAGGTCGTCGGCGTCCAGGTCCGGCGGCCCGATCGGGCGCTCTTCGCGACCGGTCGGGCCGGCCTTGGGGTCCTTCATCCAGCTGGTGTAGTAGCCAATGCCCTGGTGGATGCCCGAATCGACATCGTTGTAGCAGTCGATGTAGCTGTTGAGCTTGCCGGTCAACGCCTGCTCGGCCTCTTCGACGTGGGCGTCGGCCTTGCTGGCGGGCGCGGCGTCCTTGGCAGGCTCGGCGGACTTGTTGCCGCAGGCGGTCAGCGCCAGGGTGATCGACACGGCCAGTACTGCCGTGGAAAGAACGTGTTTCATTGAACGTCTCCGTGTTGTAAACGATTCCAGCACCGCAGTTTACCAACGCGGACCGCGCAGGTCTGCGGTCTGCGTTGGGGGCTGCGTGCAACGCCGTCGCATGGGCGTGCTCGTGTCAGCGGCACCCTGCCGATACGGCCTTCAGCGCGCGCCGCTGAACTGCGTCATCCGGTTGGCCATGTCCACCAGATCGTTGTAGCTGGCCATCACGGCTTCGGCCGAGCCCTGCGGCAGGCTCGCGCGGCCACCGCTCTGCAGCAGCATCTGCTCGCCGCGGGTGAGCGGCGTCTTGGTCTGCACGCGTTCGATGCGGCGGCCGGCGTCACGGGCCAGCGCATCGGCCGAACGCTCGACGTGACCCCACATCGCATCGCCCTGCCCGACCTTGTCGTTCTGTGCCTGCTGCAGCAGCGCCTGGAATGCGGCCAGTTCGGTACGCGCCAGCGCCACGTCCGGTGCATCAGCGCTGAGCAGCTGGGTCAGCCGCTTGCCATCGCCCACGATCCTGAGCTGGTAGTACGCCAGCGAGCGGCCTTCGTCGGCTTCGATCTCCTTGAGCTGCGCGGCACGTCGTTCGTCCTCGCGCTTCTCCAGCGCGGCATCCAGTGCGGTGCCGGCGGCAAAGAACGCCGCGTAGGCCTGCATCAGCGGCGCGTGCTGGCTGCGCATGCCGGCATGGTCATCGCGCAGATAGTCTTCGCGGCTGTAGTAGCGGTCGGCCTGCTCGATCAGCGCGTACAGATCGACAAAGGTCTTCTGATACGCGCGCGCCGCCGGGTCCAGGTCCGGCTCGGCCGGGGTCATGGCCAGTGCCGCCACCATCGGGGCGTTGCACGCATCGACGCGATGGGACAACACGGTGCCGGGGCCGCGCACCTGCGTCTCGGTGCCGGTCGGGCCGGCCTGCGCGTCCTGCATCCACCCGGTGTATTGCAGGAAGCCTTCGTGAATCGGTTCCTCTACCGCATTGAAGCAGTGGATGTAGGCATTCACCTTTTCCACGCCCTGCGCATCGACAACGGTGGAGGTGCCTTTGCTGCAGGCGCCAAGCAGGCCGGCCACGGCGAGGGCCGCGGCGAGGGAGAGACGGGAAACGCGCTGGGACATGACAGGGATCTAAAACACGGGGGGTGCGCACCTTAGCAGTTGCGCGTGCAGCCGCTGTCGACAACGTCGCACCAAACCGCCCTGCACCTCAATCCAGGAACAGATCCGGCAGCAGCGGCCGCGACGGGTCCACCGCATAGCCGCTGAGATCGGTGATACCGGCTGCGGCCAGCACCTCGTCATCGAGCAGGAACTGTCCGCTGAAGCCGGCTGCATCGCGGGTAAGCACGGCGTGCGCGGCATCGGCCAGGATCTCCGGCGTGCGGCACCCGGCCACATCCACGCCGGGAATCATGTTGATCGCATCGGTGGCGATGATGGTGCGCGGCCACAGCGCATTGACCGCCACGCCCTGCGGACCGAATTCGGCCGCCAGCCCCAGGGTGACAAAGCTCATGCCCATCTTGGCCAGCGTGTAGCCGGTATGCGGGCCCCACCATTTCGGGTCCAGGCTCGGCGGCGGCGCCAGCGTCAGGATGTGCGGATTGGGCGCCTGCAGCAGGTACGGCAGGCAGGCCTGCGCGCACAGGAAACTGCCGCGTGAATTGACCTGCTGCATCAGGTCGAAGCGCTTCATCGGCGTATCCAGCGTGCCGCGCAGCCAGATCGCGCTGGCGTTGTTGACCAGGATGTCGATGCCGCCGAAGGTGTCCACGGTCGCAGCCACCGCGGCGCGCACCTGGTCCTCTTCGCGGATGTCGCACTTCAGCGCCAAGCCCTGCCCGCCGGCGGCGGTGACCGCCTCAACCGCGCTGTGGATGGTGCCGGGCAGCTTCGGGTTGGGCACCGACGACTTGGCCGCGATCGCCACGTTGGCGCCATCACGCGCCGCGCGCAGGGCGATGGCCAGGCCGATGCCGCGCGAGCCACCGGTGATGAAAATGGTCTTGCCTTGCAGACTGGCCACGTCGAATGCTCCTGCGCATGAATGTCTCGCGCCAGTATGCCGCGCCCACAGAATTTTCACCGCGCCTTGACGATAGTGGCCTCCCGGTTACCGCTGCGAGGTACTTGCCATGCGCCGTTCCCGTTGTCTGTTGCCTGCCCTGGGCCTGCTGCTGCTTGCCGCCTGCCAGAAAGACCCGGCCGAACCCGCCGACCCGACCCCCACCGCCACGCCGAGCGCGCAGAAGATGGCCGCCGATGCCACGTTGCGCTGGAGCAATGCCGTGGTGTGGAGCGGCGATCTGAACAGCTGCCGCCAGGGTGAGGCGGCGGCCACCCGCGAGTGCCTGATCAAGGCGATGCAGGCCGGTGGGGCCAGCGCGGATGCGGTGACGGCGGCCGGGCAACTGTCCAGTGCCGGTGAGCTGGCGTTTGTCAGCGCCTGGCATGAACACGATGGCATCGGCGTGGCCACGGTGGCCTACCCGTTCCGGGCCAACACCAACGAGGGCACGCGGCTGGTGGATGCCGCCGGCAAGCGCATCGATGTGGACGCCGTACAGCTGGACGACACCGTACGTGCCGACCCGGGCGTGCAGACCCTGCTGGCCGCCCACCCACAGGCAACCCCGTTCGCACCGGCGCAGGCGGGCGGCAGTACGCCGCTGGACAATGGCGGCATCCGACTGCTGTACCGCACGCCACTGCGCGACTGCCATGCCTGCGCCGACGTCGGGCAGATTCAAATCGGCTACGACTTTGATGGAACGCGGCATTTCATCGGGCAGCAGGTGGTGCCTGTGGCCACACCCTGACGGCGGAACGGCCAGCATCAGGCCGCCCCGATGTTACACACGATCTTCGAGACGCCCATACGTTGCCAGGGACGGCACACTATTTCTTATCGGTGGCCTCCAGCCGTGGCATGGGCATAAGCCCGTGTGCGTAGCCCATGCTGCAGTTCTCGAGCGCACTGCACTCCTCCACCACCTCGTCCAGGGAGGACATGCGCCGCGCCTGGGCAATGCGATCAAATCGACCGGCAACAACCGCCAACGGTGTTACCCCCTCACCGACAATCACCGGCCTGGATCGTTCGAAGTGAGCGAGCACGCGGTAATAGCCGGGCTGATCCAGCGTTGGCTGCGCCCCCTGCCCACCTGCAGGGTCGTCGCCGGGAACAACGAACCCGGACGACAGATCGTTGCTCTGCGCCGCATCGCGGCTGGCGAACAACACGCGGGCCCCGAAGCCGGGGTAGTAGAGAACCACGACAACCTCTCTGCCCGCCAGCTTCTCCGGCGCGGTCAGCAGCTGGGTCGGCGAGACATGGCAAACGCCCCCGCTCATCCGATAGGCGCATACATCTTCGACGCCGCTGACGGTAACGGGCTCCGCACCTTGGCATCCCGCGAGCCCCAGGACGATCAACGCCGATGCTCTGATACTAATCATTTCACCTCCCTCGCCAGGCCACCAAACCGCATCCTCCTTCCGTCACCCGGGAATGGGATGCAGTGACGCGCCTATTGTGCCAACTACAAAACATCAAATTCGCCACGTCATCGGGCAACACATGCGGCCGGTGGCTGGAACGCAAGGCATGAAAACACGGTTTACTCTTGCGCCTTGGATGGCTTCCGCTGAGGCAGTGCGCGACATCGACAGGATGCCGCCCAGCAGTTGCACCAGTGACATGGGGTGATCTGGTGATCGCGGTTGTGCCGACCGCTGGCCGGCTCCGCAAAACCAAGATCTCACACAGAAGTGCCCCGAAGGCATAACAGGGCGAACTCCCGCATGCGGATTCACCTGCAGGCGGCATGCGAGGTTCGTCCCCGCACAAGCTCACCTACAACTTGAAGTCATCCAGTTCCAGGCTGCCCAGACGAATCGTCTCAAGCGTTACGCCCTGCCTCTTTCCAACCGGAACTGTTCGATTCAAATGAAAGACACCCATCACAACAACGCGCGACGCGGAATCCACACGCGTTGGTGACAGCAGATACGCCCTCAGCTCAGGCACTCCCTCACCCGAACGCAGCGACAGCGACGCCTGGATCTCATTACCCTCGAACGAATCAAGCGATGGGTAGATTTCAATGACATCCTTTGCCACGGCTCGGCCCTGGATCTGGATACGCCTCCCATCATAGCGCTCGGGATGCGCAAGCAACTGGGTGTAGGTCGTGGCGCAGTAAATGCGATCGGCACGGTTACCGACGTGCCAGCAATCGCCATCGCGCAGCGCAGCATCATCATGATCGGCGACACCGCAACCTGCCACAAGGACGAGAGCAGCCGTCAGCAGCAACGGGGATGCACGATAACGTTTCACCGCACACTGCCCGGACCGGGTTGCGATTTGGACGCACGACGGCATTGCACCTGCTCGGGCGCTGCGAGACATACTCCGCCACCAGCCCATCGCGTTCTCGCCTCCGTACTCCCTGCGCATCGATTTTTATTCCTGATACAGCACATGTGTCATCTCGCCACGGGCAAGCTGTTCTACCTCGACAAGACTGTCAACAACCAACACCGAGTACGTCAGCTCGACGCCCGAATCGAGCTTTCTATTGGTCTTGTCCGAGTCAAGCTGAACCTCAATCAGCTTTCTGATGCCAGCAAAGCGATAACTCGCCTTGTTTCCATCAACTTCCAAGTGTCCATCTTCGCTCAGATCTTCGCTCTCCATGGCAAGCTTCTTTGCGTCCAGCAGCGCCCGCCCATCATCCCCCGCCTCAATCAAATAGACATTCTCGTGCAGGAGGAATGATTCCTGCCGTTCGTACTTGAAGTAAAAAATCGCATGAGCGCAGTACCACATGGAACCTCCTGTAAATTTTCTTGCCGCTGGTCTTTGGATGGCACTTGATTCGCCGACGAATACTTGATGTGCGTTTGCACGCATGTCCGGTCCAGGTCCTCAAGCAAGGCAGAAGACGTTTGTTCGCGCCGCCGAACAGCTTGACTTACGAACGGCGCGTCCAGCGACAATGACATCATCGCCGGTGCATCCACGGCTCATTGGCCCCCTGGAACCCCATAGCCGCGCACCTGCCGCCGCAACAGATGCGGCACGATCATCCGATGTACCGGCGCCACCGGCAGCATGTACAGCCGCCCGAAGGCGTTGTGCGTATGCACCACCGTGGCGATCTCCAGCGCGTCGCCGCGCCATTGCAGTGCCAGTTGCACGTGCAGGTGGCGGTCGTCGTCCTCCAGCACGATCGCCTCGCGCGTGCACCGCTGCACGGTGAAGATGCCCAGCCGTTGCCCGGGCAGGGGGTTGGCCGCGTCCTGCACGGCACGCAGCGACCCCAGGTCCTTCATGCCCAGCAGCCGCATGCCGCCGTTGCGCACCGCCATCAGCCCGTCGAACCAGCCCGGCACGGTGGACGCCATGTCCTTGTAGGCCTGCAGCGCCGAACGGCCGCCGCGTGGCACCGTTGCCCGGCACGCGTGCACGAAGTCGGCGCCGGGCAACTGCGCATGCAGCACGTTGCCGGCATCCACCGGCACCCCGCGCACCACCGGCGCACTCACGGCTTGGGCCCCTGCCCTTCGTTGTCTTCCCAGTGCAGGATCTTCCGGGTGACGAAGCGGTAGACCGGCTTGCCGGTGCGGAACCACAGATCGCGTACCCACGAGGTGCGCTTCAGCAGCCGCTTCTCCACCGGGGTCAGGTGCTGTCGGCAGTACATGCGCTTGTGCTTGAGCAGATGGCGCAGGTCTTCGCGGGCCAGCAGCCGCATCCAGCGCGAGCGCGGGTTGCCGATCACTGCCAGCTGGAAGTCGATCAGGGCCGGCGAGCCGTCCTCGCGCACCAGCCAGTTGGCTTCCTTGGCCAGGTCGTTGTGCGCGATGCCATGCCGGTGCACGCGCTGCAGCAGCCGGCGCGCGGCGCGGAAATAGGCGAGGTCGCCCTGCGGCGGTCGCTGGTACATCGCGTCACCGGCCATGAAGCTGCGGTCCAGCCAGCGCCCGTTCCAGGCCAGCAGCGCCGGGGTGTCGGCCATGCCGTCCAGGTGAGCCAGCGCGCGTGCTTCGCGCCGGGCCAACCACCAGGCTGGCAGGCGCAGCCACCACGGGGTGGCGCCCAGGTCACGGCGGACAAAGCGCTGCCCGTCCTGCTCGATCAACAGAATGCAGCCGAAACTGTCGGCCTTCAGGGCATGCGGAGCGGGATCAGGGGGGCGGTTCATGGCGCCATTCTAGGCGTGCGATCGCGTTCATTCACTGTAGATCGCGCACGTTGGCCGCCGCTGGCCGGCAGTCAGTCACCTTCACACCTCTATAATCCGACGATGGACTCGTCATGGATCGATACCACGCTTGCGTGGATCTCAGCTCACCCCGTGCTCGCCGGTGCGGTCATTTTCCTCATTGCCTTCTGCGATGCGGTCATCGTGCTGGGCGCGATCGTGCCCGCGCTGCCGCTGCTGTTCGCCGTGGGCGTGTTCATCGGCCTGGGTCAGATCTCCGGCCCGTACGCGGTGGCGTGTGCGGCGGTGGGTGCGTTCGCCGGTGACGGCATCAGCTACTGGGTGGGGCGCCGCTGGGGCGACCGGCTTCGGGGCTTCTGGCCCTTCAGCAAGTATCCGCAGCTGCTGGACCGCGGCGAGACGATGTTCCGCCGCAATGCGTTCAAGAGCATCCTGGTGGCGCGTTATGTCGGGGCGATCCGGCCGTTCGTGCCGGCCATCGCCGGCATGATGAAGATGCCGCTGTCGCGCTACTTCCAGGCCAGCGGTATCGCCAGCCTGTCCTGGGCGGTGCTGTTCCTGGCGCCGGGCTGGGTGCTGGGCGAAGCCTATGACGCCGTTGCGGCGGTGGCCGGGCGGCTGGTGATGGTGCTGGGGCTGGTGGCGGTGTTGATGGGCGCGGTGTGGGCGATCGTGCTGTACGGCTACCGCTGGTCGGCCTCGCGCATGGACAGCTGGCTGGCGGCGCTGCTGCGCTGGTCGCAGCGCCATCCCACCCTGGGCCGTTACTCGGTGGCCGTGTTCGACCCGCAACGGCGCGAGTCGGTGCCGCTGGCCATGCTGGCGCTGATGCTGCTGTTGCTGGGCTGGTGCTGGTTCGCGCTGCTGATGGCCGTGGTAGCGCACGGCGAGCCGCTGCGCCTGGACATGGTGGTGCACCAGGCCATGCTGGCGCTGCGCAACCCGCTGGCCGACTACCCGATGGCCGCGCTGGCGTCGCTGGGCGCGTGGCAGGTGCTGCTGCCGGCCACGGCGGCCGGCATGGGCTACCTGGTCTGGCGCCGGCGCTGGATGGCCGCCGCGCACTGGCTGGCCGCGCTGGCCTTCGGGCTGGCACTGACCAAGCTGCTGGGCGCCACGGTGCACGTGGTGCGCCCGCCAGATGCCAGCAGTGGCTTCGGCTTCCCGTCGGTGTCGGTGACCATGGCCACCATCATCTTCGGCTTCTTCGCCGTGCTGATCGCGCGCGAGCTGCCCGGCCGCACGCGCGTGTGGCCGTACCTGCTGTCGGGCATCGTGGTGAGCCTGATCGGGTTTGCGCGGTTGTACCTGGGCGCGCATTGGCTGAGCGATGTCATCGGCGGCATGCTGTTCGGCATCTTCTGGCTGCTGGTGCTCGGCATCGCCTATCGCCGCCGCTTCAACCGCTCGTTCTGGGTCAAGCCGGTGGCCTGGCTGTTCTACGGCGTGTTCGCCGTGGCCGCGCTCTGGTACGCGCCGCGCAACATTCCGCTCAAGCTGGCGCGGTTCGAGCCGGCCCAGCCGGCCCCGGTGGACATGACCGCCGCGGCGTGGCTGCAGGATGCCTGGCGGGAGCTGCCGGCGCGTCGCAACGAGTTCGACGACGACCAGCGCTGGCCGCTGGACGTGCAGGTGGCCGGCCCGCTGGCGCCGCTGCAGAAGCGCCTGGAAAGCCAGGGCTGGCGCGTGCAGCCGCAGGCCGGGTGGGAACAGGCGCTGCTGATGCTCGACAAGTCCGCCACGCCGGACGAAGTGCCGGTGCTGCCGGCCACGCTGGACACCCAGGTGGAATCGCTGCTGATGCTGCGCGCGGGCAATGCGCCCAACGAGATCTTCGCGCTGCGCGTGTGGCCGGCGCCGGCGCGGCTGCAGCCAGGCAACCAGCCGTTGTGGCTGGGCAGCGCACAGACGCTGCATTACCAGCAGCACTTCCACCTGATCGGAATGTGGCGGCCGATGCGCGGCATCGACCCGTCGTTGAAGGCGGTACGCGACGCGCTGGACGGCCTGCCGCAGCAGGTGGACACGCATCCGGAGACGCAGATGCCGGTGCTGCGGGTGCGCACGCCGGCCGAATGACGCGGCAACGCGCGACGTAGTGCCGGGTTCTACCCGGCAAGTGCGGTAACGCGCGGTTGCACCTTGCGCAAGGCAGCGGGGCAGAGCCCCGCTCTACGCGGCGTGGTGTAGCGCGGCAGACGCGGCGTGGTGTCTTGGGCAGCGGGGCAGAGCCCCGCTCTACGCGGCTGGTGCCTTGGGGCAGCGCGGCGGATGTGTCAGGTGGGGATCCAGGCCAGCAGGTGCTACAGGCGCTGGTGGGGGTCGTCCTGCTGCAGCAGCTGCAGCCGCTGCGGCTCGTCCAGCGGCAGCAGTTCGGCCAGCCGCCAGCCTACCCAGGCGGCCTGCTCGAGCTGGGCCGGATGGGTCGGGGCGAAGGCCGCGCCGGCCTGTTCGATGATGTGTTCCAGCACGGTGGCCAGCAGCGCGTGTTCCGGGCGCAGTTCGTCGTCGTGGTCGGGGGTGGCCCATTCCACGTCGGCCAGCACCAGCCCGTTGTCGCGGATGCGCGTGCGCAACACATGGAAACGACGCTGGCCACGCAGGCGCAAGACCAGCACGCCGTCGGCGCCCACGTCGAAATCCTCGACGCGCGCTTCCACGCCGTAGGCGGCCGGCACCGCCGGCGACCCCACTTCATCGCCGTCCAGGATCAGGCAGACGCCGAAACTCGTGTCCTGCCGGCTGCACTCGCGCAGCATGTCCAGGTAGCGGCGTTCGAACACCCGCAGGCCCAGCGCGGCGCCAGGCAACAGCACCACGTGCAGCGGGAACAACGGCAGCGAAGCGGTCTCGGTCATGGCCTGGGGCGCGCCCGCCTCATCCCTGCTGCAGCTGCGCCAGGAAGCGCCGCGGCGCACCGTCGAAGCCGCCGTTGGACATGAACACGACATGGTCACCGGGCGCTGCGATCTCGCCCAGGCGGGCCAGCAATGCATCGGTATCGGGCACGGCGTGGGCCTGCCCACGCACCGCGGCGATCACGCCGGCCGCATCCCAGGCCAGCTCCGGGCGGTGCAGGAACACCACCGCATCGGCCAGGTCCAGCGAGGGCGCCAGCGCTTCGGCATGCGCGCCCAGCCGCATCGAGTTGCTGCGCGGTTCCATCGCCACCACGATGCGTGCAGCACCAACCTTGGCACGCAGCCCTTCCAGCGTGGTGTGGATGGCGGTGGGGTGGTGGGCGAAATCGTCGTAGACAGTGATGTCATGCGCCTGCCCGATCACTTCCAGGCGGCGTTTGACGCTGCGGAAGTTGGCCAGCGCCGGGATCACCGACGTCAGTTCCACCCCGACCGCATGCGCGGCGGCCAGCGCGGCCAGTCCGTTGAGCACGTTGTGGCGACCCAGCAGGGGCCAGCGCACCTCGCCTACGCGCACACCGCGGTGATGCACCACGAACGCGCTGCCGTCGGCGTTGACCAGTTCGGCATGCCATTCCAGCGACGGATCGAAGCCGAAGCGCTCCACCGGGGTCCAGCAGCCCATCGCCAGCACCTGCGCCAGGTAGGCATCCTCGCCATTGACGATCAAGCGGCCGCGCGCGGGCACGGTGCGCACCAGGTGGTGGAACTGGCGCTGGATCGCGGCCACGTCCGGGAAGATGTCGGCGTGGTCGTATTCGAGGTTGTTGAGGATGGCCACCAGCGGCCGGTAGTGCACGAACTTGCTGCGCTTGTCGAAGAACGCCGTGTCGTACTCGTCGGCCTCGACCACGAACTCTCGCCCGCTGCCCAGGCGCGCCGACACGCCGAAGTCTTCGGCCACGCCGCCGATCAGGAAGCCCGGCTCGCGCCCGGCCGCCTGCAGCAGCCAGGTCAGGATGGTGGTGGTGGTGGTCTTGCCATGGGTACCGGCCACGGCCAGCGTGTCACGCCCCGGCAAAACCTGTTCGGACAACCACTGTGCACCGGAAATGTACCGTTGGCCGGCGTCGAGCACCGCTTCCACCGCCGGATTGCCGCGCGACAGCGCATTGCCGACGATCACTTCATCGCAGTCCGCGGCGACACTGTCGGCGCGGTAGCCCGGATCCAGTGCGATGCCGAGCTGTTCCAGCTGGGTCGACATCGGCGGATAGATCGCCTGGTCGCTGCCATGCACCGCATGGCCCAGTTCGCGCGCCAGCGCGGCCACGCCGCCCATGAAGGTGCCGGCGATACCAAGGATATGAATCTTGCTCATGCGGTGGATTGTGACCGATCACCTGCGACTGTGGATATTGTCGTCAGACAATTGCCCAGATGCATGTAGGAAAAATACTCGCGGTGTCGGGGAATCCCCGATAGCGATGTAGTGTGAAGACAGACACAATTCAGGTGGCCAGCCGCAGCACCCCATTGGTCCTACTCCCCAAGAGGCCATCCCCAGGGGAGCTCATGCTGCGGGGCTCTGAGCAAGCCCGTCCGCTGGCACCTTAAACCACACGCCTGGCCCCTTGGGGCCGGGCGTGTGCGTTTACAGGCCCGGCAGGCGCTGCCGGCGCAGCGCCACCGGCTCAGCCGTGGATCGCCGCGCGGATGCGCGCTTCCACGTCGTCCAGCTCACCCACGCCATCCACGCGCGCCAGAGTGCCGCGACCGGCGTAGAAATCGACCACCGGGGCGGTCTGGTCGTTGTAGACCTGCAGGCGCTGACGCACCGATTCGGGATTGTCGTCGGCGCGGCCCTGTTCGGCGGCGCGGCCGGCAATGCGCTCGACCAGCAGTTCGGTCGGCACGTCCAGCTGCACCACCGCATCCAGCGGCTGGCCGATCTTCACCAGCAGGGTGTCCAGCGCGTTGGCCTGGGCCACGTTGCGCGGGTAACCATCGAGGATGAAGCCGTTGGCCACGTCGGCCTGGCCCAGGCGCGATTCGAGCATGCCCAGCAGGATGTCATCGGACACCAGGTTGCCGGCGTCCATGACAGCCTTGGCCTGCTTGCCCAGCTCGGTGCCTGCGGCCACTTCGGCACGCAGCAGGTCGCCGGTGGAAATGTGCGCAATCGACAGGTGTTCCTTCAGGCGCGTCGCCTGTGTCCCCTTGCCCGAACCGGGCGGTCCCAACAGAACCAATCGCATCAACCTGACTCCAACTTGGTAAAAAAATGGAAGGGCGCGCGCCCCGGGATTGTCCACAATCACGCTGCACCGCAATACGCGCACTTTACCCCATACCGGTAATGTCTCTGCAATGTCCTTCCCCCACCCCCAGGTGAAATGATGTCCAAAGGTACCCTGCTCTACGCTCAGTCAGGCGGCGTCACCGCCGTGATCAATGCCACCGCCTCGGCGGTGATCAGCACCGCTCGAGCCAAGGGAATCAAGGTCTTGGCCGCTCGCAACGGCATTCTTGGCGCGCTCCGCGAAGACCTGATCGACACCACGAAGGAGTCGGCGGCGGCCATCGCCGCACTGGCCCACACCCCGGGCGGCGCCTTCGGCTCGTGCCGCTACAAGCTCAAGTCGCTCGAGGCCGACCGGGGCAAGTACGAACGCCTGCTGGAGGTCCTGCGCGCCCACGACGTGCGCTGGTTCCTCTACAACGGCGGCAACGACTCGGCCGACACCGCCTGGAAGGTCTCCCAGCTGGCCAAGGCCTTCGATTACGACCTCACCTGCATCGGCGTGCCCAAGACCATCGACAACGACCTGGCGGTCACCGACACCTGCCCGGGCTTCGGCTCGGCGGCAAAGTACACCGCGGTGTCGGTGCGCGAGGCGGCGCTGGACGTGGCGGCCATGGCGGAAACCTCGACCAAGGTGTTCGTCTATGAGGCCATGGGCCGGCATGCCGGCTGGCTGGCGGCGGCGGCCGGCCTGGCCGGGCAAGGCCCCGACGATGCCCCGCACATCATCCTGTTGCCCGAGCGCGCCTACAACGAAGCCGCTTTCCTGGCCAAGGTCAAGCAGGTGGTCGAGCGCGTGGGCCATTGCGTGGTAGTGGCCTCCGAAGGCATCCAGACCGCGGACGGGACGTTCGTGGCCGATGCCGGCGGCGGCAAGGATTCGTTCGGGCATACCCAGCTGGGCGGCGTGGCCTCGCAGCTGGCCGCCCGGGTCAAGGACACGCTGGGCTACAAGGTGCACTGGACGCTGCCCGACTACCTGCAGCGCTCGGCGCGCCACATTGCCTCCAGGACCGACTGGGAGCAGGCGCAGGCGGTCGGCAAGGCGGCGGTGCAGTTTGCGCTGAAGGGCCACAACGCGGTGATGCCGGTGATCGTGCGCAGCAGCGACGCGCCCTACCGCTGGAAGATCGAGGCTGCGCCCCTGCACAAGGTGGCCAACCACGAGAAGAAGATGCCGGCCGGCTTCATCCGCAAGGACGGCTTCGGCATCACCGCCAAGGCCCGGGCCTACCTGTCACCGCTGATCAAGGGTGAGGCGCCCCTGCCCTACGGTGCCGATGGGCTGCCGAAGTACGTGACGCTCAAGAACGTGGGCGTGAAGAAGAAGCTGCCGGCCTGGCAGGAAGGCTGAGCCCCTCCGGCGGGCGGCGCGTCCCTTGGGCGTGCCACCCGCCGGCAATTGCGGCGCGCCGGGACGCCCCATACAATCGCGCCGAGCCGGCAGGACATGCGGGCTTTTGCACCCGCAACCCATTCCGCACCTGCGTGCGATGACAAGGACCGTACCGATGAAGCGCCACACCCTGATTTCCCTGCTGCTGCTCACCGCAGCGGCGCCCGCCTTTGCCGATACCTGCGAAAGCAGCTTCCAGAAGAAGGGCAACCCCCTGTCCGGCACCACCTATACCGCCTCGGTGACCGTGCCTGAGCTGACCGTCAAGAGCGCGATCGGCCAGATGAACGTGATCGCCAAGGGCAACAACATGGACGTGTTGAGCTCGGACGTGGAAAACGGCGCGATGCTGATCGAAGATCCGCAGACGGCGATGCACAAGACCATTCCGATCATCATCAGCGCCACCAGCGAGGGCCGCACCGGCACCGTGGCGATGACGGTCAAGCTCAACCCCGGCGCCTTCGCCAAGGCCGATTCGATCCGCGCCGAGATGTGCAAGATGCTCACCCAGGTAAAGCCCGGCAAGGCCGGCGAGCAGCTCGCCGCGTCCACGCCGAAGGCCTCCACGGTGAACATTTCGGCCAGCGATTTCGGGTTCCAGCTGCGCACGCAGAACAAGGACAACCCCGCCGCGATCGAACCGCGCTACAAGGGCAAGATCTACTCGATCACCGGCCGGGTCAACGGCGTGCTCAAGAGCGGCGGCACCTACAACACCGGCTTCGAGCTGCCCAACGGCTCCGGTGGCATCGACTTCGAAAGCGTGGCCATCACCTGCGCGTTCGCGCCGAGCCAGGCCGCCTTCGCGCTGGCGTTGCGCCCGAAGGAAAAGGTCACCCTGGTCGGCGTGGTCGACCATTACGACCAGATCGGCCGCGTGCTGTGGCTGAAGGACTGCAAGGGCAACTGAGTCCGGCCAGCGTCGCGTGATACCCAAGCCCGGACCGGCCCTGCCGTCCGGGCTTTTTCATGGGCGCGCAGGGTACTGGACGACCTGCGGGGGCTGGCCTCATGCTCCGCACACGATCCGGGTGGGGGTGGTGCCATCGGCACTGCACCGGGTCGCCAGGCGGCGGGCGCACGGGTGCGTCCGCTTCATGCAACCAGGGGAAGAAACCATGCACAGAATGGTGTGGGTTGGCGCGCTGCTGCTCGTTGTCGGGCAGGCGGCAGGCAAGGAAAAGATGATCCCGCTGTCGGCACAGGATGCCGAAGCGCTGCGCGGAAAAACGGTGGCACTGACACAGCACGAACCGCCGTCGTTCATGGCGATGACCGCCGGCAAGGCGTCGTTTGCGCTGTTCGGCGCAGCGGCGATGGCCAGCGCAGGCAACGAGCTGGTGCGGCAGAACGGGGTAGCCGACCCGGCCGGGCTGGTCCGTGACCAGTTGGGGGGCGCGCTGGGCCAGGCATTCGGCGCGCAGCTGCTGCCGCTGGATGCCACGCCGACCAAGGCGGTGAAGCCTGCCGAACTGGCCAGACTGCATGCCGATGCCGACTACGTGCTGGACGTACGCTCGGGCGGCTGGAACTACGCCTACTTCGCCACACAGTGGGGCCGGTACTGGGTCGGCTACAGCGTGCAGGTGATGCTGGTGGAGACCGCCAACAAGCGGGTCGTGTCGAATCTGGCGTGTGCGGCCAACACCATCAACGACGGTGAACCGCCTACCCGCGAGGCACTGCATGCCGACCAGGCGCGCCTGCTCAAACACGTGACCGCCGCGCTGGGCGCACGTTGCGTGCAGCTGCTGGGACGGGAACAGTTCCGGCTGACCGCCGCACACATGCCGGTGCTGCCGCCTGCGCTGGCCAATACCCTGCGCCCCGGTACCGCGCCGGCAACGCTGACCGCCGCGACCGACACCCCTGCTCCCGCTGCCGAACCGCTCACCGACAGCGGCCACGTGGAGGTGGCGACGCCCGCCGTGGCCGCCGATGGCGACACCTCCCAAGCGGTGCAGACCGTCGCGGTGGTGGAACAGGCCCCCGTGCCGGGCGTAGCACAACCGGTTGCCCCGGCACCGGCCGGTCCTGCAGACCCTGCGCCTGCGGCGACGGGGTCGGGCGGCACCAACTGGCGGCAATGGTCGACGCGCGGCGGGCTGTAACTGCACCCGCTACCGGCTCCGGGCGCGCAGTCGCCCGGAACCGGCACCGCCCATTACCGGCAGGCGGCGCCTTCCACTTTCAGCTGTGCGGCGAACATCGGGATCTGTGCGATATTGCCGGCGGCCGCCTGCTTCTTGGCGTCTTCCAGGTAGATACGCGACTGGCCCTGGCCGTCCAGTTCGGCCTTCTGCGCCACCGGCATGCGCCACACACGCACCACCGCCTGCTGCGCCGGACACGCGGCGCTCGGCACGCGGATCACGTCGTTGAGCTTCCAGCCTTTGGCTTCGCTGGGCTGGGCCTTGTCGAAATCGACGAAGCGGGCACGCGGCTGGCACTGCTCGCTGGTGCGTACCACGGCAAATTTGTACGGCTGTGTGGCATCGGCGGTGAACATGCCCTCCAGCCGTGCACAGGCTTCGGGAATCTGGCGCAGCGTATGGGCCGCGCCCACCGCCTGCGGCGCACCGACGGCGCGTTTCAGCTCCGGGGTTTCAGTGGCGCTGGCGGCTACGGCAGGCAGCAGGGCCAGCCAGAGCAGGTAACGGGTGGACATGGCGGAACTCCAGGCGCAGGGGATGGGCCGAGGCTGCCAGTGGGTGGCTGAACGGCGTGGCAAGGCGTCCCATCAACGCCCAGGGGGATCCAGACGACTGGAACCAGCCCCCTGAGTCAGGGGGCAGCCGCGAAGCGGCGGGGGATTGGATGCTGATGAGGGGGCCCATGGCTTGCGCAGCAAACCATGGGGCGACAGCGCGCATGCGATGGCGCGTACCCGGCAGATCGCGGATGCGGAGGGGTGTGCGTGGTTGCCGGCCAGCGGCCGGCGGTGTGTCGCTTCGGATGGGTGTCCGTGGTTGCCGGCCAGCGGCCGGCACTACCCGGTTGCGGGCGGTTGCCCGCATACTCGGGGCACCAGGGATTGCTGAACACCGCCACACGCTTGAAGACCGGGCACGGTCTGAACGGGTTGGTCCAAGGTTGCAGCCCGTTGTGCCCCCGCGTGGAGAGGTTCATCCGTTCGTCTGGATGCCATTCCATCACCCGGGAGGGGACATGCTGGAACGTTATGGGCTTTCTCTGGCGCTGTTCTGCGCCATTCTCGCGATTCTCTACGGCATCGTGTCGGCACGCTGGATCCTCCGGCAACCGGCTGGCAATGCCCGCATGCAGGAAATCGCCGCCGCCATCCAGGAAGGCGCGCGCGCCTATCTCAACCGTCAATACCTCACCATCGGCATCGCCGGCGTCGTGCTGTTCGTGCTGGTCGGATTCTTCCTCAGCTGGTACACCGCGGTCGGCTTTGCAATCGGCGCCGTGCTGTCCGGCGCCGCCGGCTACATCGGCATGAACGTGTCGGTGCGCGCCAACGTGCGCACCGCCGAAGCCGCCCGCAACGGCCTCAGTGCCGCCATGGACGTGGCGTTTCGCGGCGGTGCGATCACCGGCATGCTGGTGGTCGGGCTGGGCCTGCTGGGCGTGGCCGGGTATTACGCGCTGCTGCTGCGGATGGGGCTGGATACCGCGCAGGCACTGCATGCGCTGGTCGGGCTGGCGTTTGGCTCTTCGCTGATTTCGATCTTCGCGCGGCTGGGCGGCGGCATCTTCACCAAGGGCGCCGACGTCGGCGCGGACCTGGTGGGCAAGGTGGAAGCCGGCATTCCCGAGGATGACCCGCGCAACCCGGCGGTGATCGCCGACAACGTGGGCGACAACGTCGGCGACTGCGCCGGCATGGCCGCCGACCTGTTCGAGACCTACGCGGTGACGGTGATCGCCACCATGCTGCTGGGCAGCCTGATGATCGCCGAAGCCGGACGCAACGCGATCCTGTATCCGCTGGTGCTGGGCGGTGTGTCGATCATCGCCTCGATCATCGGCGCGCTGTTCGTCAAGGTGAAGCCCGGTGGCTCGATCATGGGCGCGCTGTACAAGGGCGTGATCGTGTCGGCGGTGCTGGCGGCGATCGCGTTCTATCCGATCACCCTGCAGCTGATGCCCGACAACAGCCACGGGGCGCTGAACCTGTACTTCTGCGCGTTGATCGGGCTGGTGCTGACCGGGCTGATCGTGTGGATCACCGAGTACTACACCGGCACCCAGTACAAACCGGTGCAGCACGTGGCGCAGGCCTCAACCACCGGGCACGGCACCAACATCATCGCCGGGCTTGGGGTGTCGATGAAGTCGACCGCGCTGCCGGTGATCGCGGTATGCGTGGCGATCTGGCTGGCGCACTATTTCGGCGGCCTGTACGGCATCGCCATCGCCGCCACCGCGATGCTGTCGATGGCCGGCATGATCGTGGCGCTGGATGCCTACGGCCCGATCACCGACAACGCCGGCGGCATCGCCGAAATGGCCGAACTGCCGTCCAGCATCCGCGACATCACCGACCCGCTGGATGCGGTGGGCAACACTACCAAGGCCGTCACCAAGGGCTATGCGATCGGTTCGGCGGCACTGGCGGCGCTGGTGCTGTTCGCCGATTACACGCACAACCTGCAGGCGGCCAATCCGGGCCAGACGTTCGCCTTCGACCTGTCCGACCACACCGTGATCATCGGCCTGCTGATCGGCGGCCTGATCCCCTACCTGTTCGGTGCAATGGCGATGGAAGCGGTAGGCCGGGCGGCCGGTGCGGTGGTGGAGGAAGTACGCCGCCAGTTCCGCGAGATCCCCGGCATCATGGAAGGCACCGGCAAGCCGCAGTACGACCGCGCGGTGGACATGCTGACCCGCTCGGCGATCCGCGAAATGATCGTGCCCTCGCTGTTGCCGGTGGCCGTGCCGGTGGTGGTGGGCCTGCTGCTGGGGCCACGCGCGCTGGGCGGATTGCTGATCGGCACCATCGTCACCGGCCTGTTCGTGGCGATCTCGATGACCACCGGCGGTGGGGCGTGGGACAACGCCAAGAAGTACATCGAAGATGGCCACTTCGGCGGCAAGGGCAGCGAGGCGCACAAGGCCGCCGTCACCGGCGACACCGTGGGTGATCCGTACAAGGACACGGCGGGCCCGGCGATCAACCCGCTGATCAAGATCATCAACATCGTCGCGCTGCTGCTGGTGCCGTTGCTGTAGGCACGCCGTCGCCCGGCCGATGGCCGGGCGTTACCGGGGTCAGCGCCGGCGGATGAAGAACGCCACCGGCACCATCACCTCCACCGGGTCGCCGCCGATCTCCGGCGGCGGCGCCGGCACCGGGCTGCCACGGCGCACGGTGTCCAGCGTTTCGGCATCCAGCAACGGATGCCCACTGCTCTGGCCGATGCGGATGTTGCGCGCATTGCCCTGCCGGTCCACCGCAAAGCGCACGTAGGCCACGCCCTGTTGGCGCAGGCGCTCGGCCCCGCGTGGATAGCGCCGGTGCTGCTCCAGATGGCCCAGCAGCAGCCCCTGCCAGGTGACCTGCGCGTCGCTACGCTGGCCGGCCATCGTCTGCGGCGCCGCGTAGCGTTGCGCGGTAGTGGCCTGTACGTCCGGCGGAGCGAGGGTCTGGTCCACGTTGTGGGCGTCCGCGGGCGTCTGCTCGGTGGGCGGCGGCATGCGCTGCGCTACCGCTTCGCCGTCCGGGTGCGGCTGCGGGGGCAGCGCCAGCGCGCGCACCGGCCGCGGTTCCGGCGTGGGGCGGTGCTGTTCCTGTTGCGAGGGTCCCTGCGCGATGTCGGTGGGCGGCACCGGCGGCGCTTCAGCGACCGGAGCCAGCTCCACCCTCAGCGCTTCCGGCGGCGCGCTGGCCGGTGCGGGTGGCGCGCGTCCTATCCACCACAGCGTGGCCCCGATGCCGATGGCGTAGGTGGCCAGCACGATACCCAGGCTACCGGCCCAGCGTGCGTGCCCTGCACGGCCTTCGCTCATGGCGCGGGCTGTTCCAGCCCGACCAGCGCCACCTTGAGGTAGCCGGCCGCGCGCAGCGCGTTCATGGTCTGCATCAGGTCACCGTAGGCCACCTGGCGGTCGGCGCGCAGGTAGATGCGCTGTTCACGGTCGCCGCCGGTCAGCCGCTGCAGTACCACCGGCAACGCCTCGGCGGAAACGGCGGCATCGTTCACCCGCAGCGACAGGTCGGCCTGCACGGTCAGGAACACCGGCTCGCTCTCGCGCGGTTGCGGGCGCGCGCTGCTGGCGGGCAGGTCCACGGCGGTGTCCACGGTGGCCAGCGGTGCGGCGACCATGAAGATGATCAGCAACACCAGCATCACGTCGATGAAGGGGGTGACGTTGATCGCGTGGGTTTCTTCCAGCGCGTCGTCGTCGTGGCGTGCGGTACGGAGTGCCATGCGGGAGCCTCAGTGCGCACCGCGCGCCAGCACCGGGCCGGCATGCACTGCCGCGCGGTCCAGGTCGCGCGACACCAGTTGCTGCACCGCCGCCGACAGGTCGCCGAGCAGCGCGCGCAGGCCGGCCAGCACCCGGGTGAAGTGGTTGTAGATCACCACGGCGGGAATGGCCGCCACCAGCCCCAGCGCGGTGGCCAACAACGCTTCGGCGATGCCGGGCGCCACCACGGCCAGGTTGGTGGTGTTGGACTGGGCGATCCCGACGAAGCTGTTCATGATCCCCCACACGGTGCCGAGCAGGCCCACGAACGGCGCGATCGCGCCGATGCTGGCGAGCACGCCGATGCCGCGCCTCGCCTGCCGCGCACAGGCCAGTTCGATGCGCTCCAGGCGCGAGCCGACGCGCTCCTTCACCCCCGCCGGGTCGCCCCCATGCGGCGACAGCCGCAGCTCCGTACGCGCCGCCTCCAGCAACAGGCGCACGGGTTCTTCCTGCAGGCGCGGGTCGATCTGTGGATCGGGCAACTGCACGCTCTCCAGCAGCAGCGCGCGCGCCTGCAGCAGGTGGCGGCGCTCGCGCGCCAGTTCCCAGCCCTTGGCGAGCAGCACCGTCCAGGTGGCCACCGACGCGACAGCCAAGCCGATCATCACCGTTTTGACCACCACGTCGGCGGCCAGATACATGCCCCACGGCGTCAGTGCGGGCGCGGGGGCGGCGATGGCGAAGGGAAGCAACACAGTCATGGTCAGGCTCATCAGGAAAGGAGGCGCGGCGTTGCTGCTACCAGCGCCGCAAGAAGGGGTAGGCTCAATCCGGTGTGGGCGGCAGGCGCGGTGACGGCCGCGACAGCACATAGGCTGCGCTGGCAATGAAGAACGCGCCCACGCCCAGCAGCAGCCGCCACGACGGATGCGCGCCCCAGCAGAACATCACGAAGCCGAACGCCATGCCGCCGGCGGCAAAGGCCTTGCCCCTGCGGCTCACCGCACCCTGCTCGCGCCACAGGCGCAAGGCCGGGCCGTAACGCGGGTGGTCGAGCAGCCTGCGTTCAAACCGTGGCGAGCTGCGTGCGAAGCAGCCCACCGCCAGGATAAGGAAGATGGTGGTGGGCATCACCGGCAGCAGCGCGCCGATCACGCCCAGCCCCACCATCACCCACCCCAGGCAGAACCACAGCCAGCGCATCAGCGCGCGTCGAACTCGCGTTCAACATGGCCGTGCACGCTGCGGAACGCTGCATCGGCGGCATCGATGACCTGCTGTTCCTGCGCGTCATCCAGCACCACTCCGTCGAGCGCGGCGGTGAACTCGCGCCAATGGCGCGCGGCACCGTCGGGATGCGCGGCGAGGTGGCGTGCACCGAAGTCGGCATCCAGCCCCAGCCTGGCGGCCATCTTGTACAGGATGGTGCCGCCCAGGTTCGAGCCTTCGGCCACGTAGAGCCAGCCCAGCGCGGCCGGCAGCGCCAGGTCCGGGTCCAGCCGCATCGGCACCGGGGCCGGCAGGATCTGTTCGAGGTCGGCCAGGTCGCGGGCGATCAGCGGCAACCGGCGGCGTGCCTCCAGATCGGGCAGCAGGGCGTCGAGCTCGGCATTGGCGTAGAGCGCGTCGATATCGCGATGGAAGCAGTACTGCACGCGCAGGAAACGCGCGAACTGGCCGCGGCTGGCGAAGATGTCGCCGGCCATGATGCGCTTGTCCAGCGCGCCGTGGCTGTCGCGGGTGGCGGCCTTCAGGCGCTGGCTGCGGGTGGCTTCAAGGGTATCGATGACGGTCATGGTGCTCGTGCTGGGCAATGGGAATGCAGCCCACGCAGGCCCCGGGAACAGGCCGTGCGCAGGTTTCCCGATTGAGACGTCTGCCGCGGCGGCAACCCCAAGCCTGGTTGTACGACCAGTCGCCCCTACCCGATCCGGCGATGCCGGCCTCACGCGGCTGCACCGATAATGGCGGCACATTCTTGAGGAGGACCCGCCATGATGATTACCACCGAACCGCGCATGACCAACCTGTTCCTGCAGCTTGGCCTGGACGCGAGCGACGCGGCGATCGCCCGCTTCATCGTTGACCACCAGCTGCCCGCCGAGGTGGCCCTGGTGGAGGCACCATTCTGGAGTGATGGCCAGCGCCAGTTCCTGGCCGAGCAGCTCAAGTCCGATGCGGACTGGGCGATCATTGTCGATGAACTGGGCGAGGCCCTGCATGCCGACGCGGTCGCCCAGCAGACCGGCGGCTGAAACGGACGCGGGGGCCGGCAGTTGCCGGCCCCCGCGGGGTACATCACCTCACCCTCAGTAGCGCCAGGTCAGCGCCAGCCGCACGATCCGGCCCGGTGCCGGCATCACGCCCAGCGCCAGGGGGTCCAGGTAGTAGCGGTCGGTGAGATTGTCGACGTTGACGTCCACCGCGAACTGCTCGCTGGCCTGCCAGCTGGCGAACAGGTCCACCACGGTGGCCGGGCGGTACAGCTGCTGGATCGCCGACAGGCCGACGTTCCATTCCTTGTCCAGCGTGCTGATCGGACCGGCGTTGTGGATCACCCGGGTACCGAAGCTGAGCCGCTCATCGAACAGGCGTGAACCCAGGGTCAGGTTGACGGTGTAGCGCGGCGGATTCTGCGTGTTGCTGTAGGAGCCCTCAAAGCCGCCATCGACGCAGTCGGGGGTATTGGCCAGCTCCTCGATCCTGCGCTGCACGCCGTAGGCACGGCGCTCGGCGGCGATGTCCGGCGCGCAGGTCTTGGCGTCGAAGTAATAGTGCGCTGACAGGTCGGCGAACACCGTGCCGGCATCGTAGCTGGACTGGAATTCCATGCCCGACACCTTGAAGCGGTCGATGTTGCGGATATAGCCGGCCGACAGCGTGCGGTAGTCGCGGGTGATCAGGTCATCGATACGGGTGTTGAAGTACGCCAGCTTGAACGCCGCCGTGTCGCCGTCGGTGAACAGCCCCTGCCGGACGGTGCTGGCACCGATTTCCCAGGTACCGGCGCGCTCTGGCTTGAGCTCGCCACCGATCGGCTTGGCAGCGGTGAACAGGCCCAGCGTGCTTTCAAACAGGCTCGGCAGCTTCACGCCTTCGGCGTACTTCACGTAGACCATGCTGTCGTCGTTGAAGTGGTAGGTGACGCTGGCGGTGGGCATGAACGCATGATCGGTGCGGCGGATCGGCTGCGACCAGGTCCAGCTGGTCGGCACGATCAGGTCCTCGGCCTCGGTCATGTCGTGGAAGTTCCAGCCGGTGATGTCGGCCACGGTGCCCTTCTTGTACGGCGATGCCAGCAGCGACGCTTCGGTGAACTGGCCGTTCGCATCGGGGTACCAGTTGAGCATGGCGATGCGCTTGGCACGCCAGGCCGGCAGCGCCGGGTTGCCGTCCAGCAGCTGCGTGTAGCGGTACTGGCCGATCACGTCCTCACCGTCCGGCGTGGCCAGGCGGTTGCGGTCGTGCACGCTGACGCGGTTGAAGCGCCCGCCCAGCAGTACTTCCCAATGGTCGTCGGGCTGCCACTTCATCGAGGCCACCGCGCTGTATTCCTTGCGGTCGGCGTTGCGCAGGAAGCGGTTGTTGATCAGGTCGTCGTGCATGATCGGCGCATTCTTGCCGGGCCCGACGTCCTCGTCGCTGAAGGACAGGCCATAGTCGAAGGTGAACACCCCGGCCGCGTCGGTCACCAGGTGGGTCGTGTTGGACACGTCGAACCCGAGCCGCTGCTGCTGCATGCTGTTGCGGTAGGCGTCCTTGTAACCCGGGTCGGTATTGAAGCTCGGGCCGTCATACCACTCGGTGCGGCGATCGAAGTACCACGGGGTGATGCCGGTCAGGCCGTTGTACATCAGGCTGTCGGCGTCGGTGTACCAGAGGTTGGCCTTCAGATCGACCCGGTCGTTGCCCGGGTTGAAGCGGTAGCGCAGGTTGTAGGCATCCATGTCGACGCTGCCCGGCTCCCACTGCGGCACGCGGTCGCGGTCCACGCGGATGATCTGCGAGGCCATGATCTCGCCCTGGCGACCGCTGTAATGGCGGTAGCCGGCTTCCAGGGTCTGGGTGTCGTCGATGCGCCAGGTGCCCTTCAACAGCACCGAGTTGGACTTGGACGAGGTGTTGAACACTTCGGTGTTGGGCGGGTTCAACGGGGCCAGCGTGCGCCGGGTCTGCGGGAAGTCGTCGTAGCCGTGCTTGCCGCCGTAGTAGTTGCCTGTATCCCGCCAGGCGTAGGCGGCGACCAGGTCGAACGCATCCCAGTGCTTGCCACCGGCGATGTTGAAGAACTGGCCGCCCAGGCTGTTGCGGTTGCTGCGCGGCGCGGCGCCATACGCCGGCACATCGCGCGCGCTGCCGTTGGACACGCCGCTGCGCACGCGCAGGCCGACGTCCTGGCCGTCGCGCAGTACATCGCCGATCTTCAGCGTGTCCATTTCGACCACGCCGCCGATGCCGCCGGACGCATTGGCGCCCAGGCTGGGGCCCTTGGTCACGGTGAGGCTGGAGATCAGGTCCGGGTCCAGGTAGGTACGCTGCGACTGGCCGGCGTAGCCCCGGTAGGTGTCCATGCTGGACTGGCCGCCGTCGATGATGACCGGGATGCGCCTCTGGCCCTGGATGCCGCGGATGTTGAGGTCCAGCGCGTTGGCGGTACGCGGGTCGCCGGCGGTGACGCCGACCACGCCCTTGACGATATCGGCCGCGGAGGTGCCGCGGAAGCGCTCGATCGTGGCACGCGGCACGTACACGCTGGAACCGGTGGTGCGGTAAACATCCAGGGCGCGTGCGGCATCGCTGTCGCCGTCGCCGGACTGCTCGCCGGCCACCCGCAACGCGTCGGTGACGATCACCCCGTCCTCGCGGCTGGCCGTGGCCGCCGCTTCCAGGGTCACCGCATCGGACCCGACGCTGCGCATCACCAGGCCGCTGCCACGCAGCAGCTGCTGCAATGCCCGCTGCGCGTCGAGTTCGCCGCTGACCGCACTGGAGCGCACGCCCTCGGTGAGCGCGGCCGGCCAGGCCACCTGCACGCCGGACTGGCGCATGTAGGTACGCAGTGCCTCGGCCAGCGGCTGGGCGGGAATATCGAAGCGATGCAGGGCGGCAGCGCCGGACGTGCTGGCCTGGGCCATCGCCGGGAATGCAGGCGCGGCCACCAGGCCGGCGGCCAGCAAGGCGATGCAGAGACGGGACGGACGCGGCGAACGGCCCGGGAAGGAGGTGATACGCATGATGGAACCTGTCGAGAAGGCGATATCGCAGAAGCGACGTCCCCGCATACGGTGTGCGGGCGCTGCGAAGTACGTGGCGGCGGCGGGTACGTTCGGGGGGTGAGACGACTGGGGCGGCGACGCCCCCAAGACCAATTCAGTTCGGACAGCACGCGCGGCTATCGACGGGCGCCGACCTGCACGATCGCCACGCCCATCGGCAGGCGGGTGACGCGCAGGCCGGCGCTGCCGGCGAGTGCGTCCAGCGCCTGTTCGGGCCGGTCGATGCGGAACGCCGCGTTGACCGCGGGCAGCTGCGACAGGTCGCCGCGCACGAAGGTGGGCCCGCGCCGGTAGCGCCCGATACGCTGCACCGCATCGGCAACGCCCACTTCATCCAGCAGCAGTTCGCCCTGCCGCCACGCCGCGATCCGATCGGGCGCCTGGTCGGCCAGCCGCTGCACCCGCCCACCGGGCGCGAACGTGGCACGCTGCCCGGCCTGCAGCCAGGTCCAGCCACCGCCCTCGCTGGCCGCCACCCGCACCTGGCCCTGTTCCACGTCGGCCTGCACGCCGGTGGCGTCGCTGGAGACCGCAAACGCGGTGGAAATGTCCTCGACCACCCCGCCCTGCGCGCGTACTTCAAACCGCTGCGGCTGGCCGGGCGCCACCTGGAACCAGGCACGACCACGCAACAGCGCGATACGGCGCACCTGGCCTTCGAACTGCACGGCGATGGCCGACTCGGCATCCAGCACGGCACGGCTGCCGTCGGGCAACGCCACCTCGGCGATGCCGGTAGTGGTGCGGTGGTCCGATTGCAGCCGCAGCCACGCGTCCGGTGCCATCCAAGCCAGCGCCAGCACCGCCGCAGCGGCCAGCGACCAGCGGTGCACCCGCGCGCGCCGGCGCGTCGGCGCGAGGGTCGCCTGCGGCCGTGGCCCCAGGCTGCGCCAGAGCTGGCGTTCGCGCTCGAACACGCGCCGGTGGGCCGGCGCGGCCAGCCACCGCTCGAAGGCATGCATGCCGATGTCATCCACCGTGCCGGAGGCCAGCCACGCAATCCACGCCTGCGCCTGCACGGCGACGGGATCGGACGATGTGGACGGCGGCGAAAGCGGGTCGATGTGCGGCGGGCTCATGGCTGGCGGATTGGCGCGGTCGGGGGCGATGCCACCGGCAAGGGACGGACGCGGGGCACGCGACACCGCCCCAGTATGATCAAGACGAATGACGGGGGCGGTTCCCCAATGCCCTGACGCGCGCGCGGGGCATCAGCGCCCGTTGCGGGCCCACGCCAGGCGCTGCAGGGCGGCGCGCACGTGATTCTCCACGGTGGTGACCGACACCTTGAGGCGCTTGGCCACGTCGGCCTGGGTCAGGCCCTGCAGGCGGTTGAGCCGGAAGATGGTTCGGGTGGGCTCGGGCAGGTGCGCGGCGGCGGCGAGCACGCGCTGCAGTTCGTCCTGGGCCATCGCCTGTTCTTCGGTCGACAGCACTTCGTCCGGTCCCCAAAGGTAATGCTCGGCGAGCAGGCGTGCGCGGCGGGTGCGCTCACGCCCGTGGTCGGTGGCCAGGTTGGTGGCCAGCCGATACAGATAGGCCCGCGGGTTGTCGATGGCCTGGCCGCTGTCCACCCCGCGCGCCTTGAACCAGATCGCCTGGATCACGTCCTCGGCACCGCCATCGTTGCCCAGGATGCGCTGCACCAGGCGCAGCAGCGCGGGGCGTTCGCGGATCAGCATCTCGGTGAGGGCGGAGGCGTTGGTGGTCATGCGACGGACGCGTGGGCCGGGGCGGAAGGCGCGCCATGCTACCCCGCAAATGCGAATGAGTCACGTTTGTGCGGCTCGGCCGCCGAGCCGTCGCCGTGTTCGCGCCGCAGCTCAGAGGCAGGTGGTCAACCCTTCGTACACCGTGGTGCGGGTCCCCGGCAGCGCGGTGTCGATGGCGTCCTGCCCCTCAAGGGTACCCAGCAGCAGCGGCAAGGGGGTGTAAGACGCCAGCGGCAGGCGGCAGGCCCAATCGCGGGCATCCACTGTGACCGCACCGGTGGCGGCGTCGACGTTCATGTTGCTGCCGGCGAATGTCCACCGGCACTCCCCCACCCGGCCACTGGCGGCGTGCACCGAACAGCGCAGGCGCATGGCCTGCAGGTTGTAGTACTCGCCCTCGCAGAAGGTGTCGCCGCATATGTCATCGAAGCCGCGCACCAGCGCCTGTTCCAGCGCACGGAAACGCGCCCCACCCTGGCCCGGGCCGGGATAATCCCGCGCGTCCACGTAGCGGGCCGCCGACACCGCGCGCTCCGGCTGCCGGGTCTGCTGGAGGCAGTCGCCCACCGCCTCGCCGATGGACAGCGCCGCACCGGGGAGCACGACATCAAGCGCGTCGGCGCGTTCCAGAGACGCATGGAAGGCCTCCACCGCCACCCCCGTGCCCAGCGGCAAGGGGCAGTCCCAGCGCCGGTTGTCCGACAGGACCATGCCGGTGTCTGCCGCTATCTGCAATTCGCTGGCAATGAACAGCCAGTTGCAGGCGTGCACCTGCCCGCTGGCCGCGTTGACCGAGCAGCGCAACTGCAGTGCGCGCAGGTTGCTGTAATCACCCTCGCAGAGGGTATCGGCGCAGACCGCGTCGAAGCGGCGCGCCAAGTGGGATTCCAGGGTGTAGAAGCGGTCCCAGTTGGCCTCGTTGCGGGGGAAATCCACCAGGTCGACGAACGGCTGGGCAAGCAGCGGGGCGCTGGGCAGCCAGGCCAGCAGGGCGAACAGGCGCAGCAACGGCCGAAAACGTGGGTACATGGCCAGACTCCAACGGAAGGAGAACCAGCGTGGCCTGGCCCGGAGCACGGGCCCATCCGGCAAGGCCGCGCCGGGCCGTGGGGAAACCCTCCATGGGGCCGTGGTCCCGCCCCCGCTGCACGCGGCCCGGCAAAGGCATAAAATGGGGGGCTATCCGCCTACATCCCCCTCTCGGAGTACACCCATGGGTCTGGAACTCGTCTCGCCCGGCAAGAACCCGCCGGAAGAAATCAACGTCATCATCGAGATCCCGAAGGATTCCGAGCCGGTGAAGTACGAAGTGGACAAGGAAACCGGCGCGATCTTC
>Ga0182008_10000474_pt1 | contig 30672 bp, 22 predicted proteins | sample Sormic07211129_1_FD_120482 | JGI IMG/M metagenome (GOLD analysis project Ga0182008, IMG submission 120482) | Rhizosphere microbial communities from Sorghum bicolor, Mead, Nebraska, USA - 072115-129_1 metaG | ecosystem: Host-associated > Plants > Roots > Rhizosphere | place: USA: Nebraska...
CCCCACGCTGCTGCAGGCCGGCGCGGGCGTGAAGGGCGAGTTCGAGCAGCGGCTGCGCCAGGTGATCGACGAGGTCGAGAAGAGCCCCAAGCCCATCGTGCTGTTCGTCGACGAGGTGCACACCCTGGTTGGCGCGGGCGGCACGGCCGGAACCGGCGATGCGGCCAACCTGCTCAAGCCCGCGCTCGCACGCGGGCGGTTGCGCACCATCGGCGCGACCACCTGGTCGGAGTACAAGAAATACATCGAGAAAGACCCGGCGCTCACGCGGCGCTTCCAGACCATCCAGGTGCACGAGCCCACCGAGCCCAAGGCGGTGGTCATGCTGCGCGGCATTTCGGCGGAGTTGGAGAGGCATCACGGCGTGCTGATCCTCGATGCCGCGCTCGAAGCGGCGGTGAGCCTGTCGCACCGCTACATTCCCGCGCGGCAGTTGCCCGACAAGGCGGTGAGCCTGCTCGACACGGCGTGCGCGCGCGTGGCGTTGAGCCAGCACGCGCTGCCCGCCGCGCTCGAAGACCTGCAGCGGCGCATCGAGGTGCTGGGCATCGAGTCCGGCATCGCGGGGCGCGAGGCAGCCATCGGTGTGGGCGAGCATCAGCGCGTCGAGGACATCGCGGCCCAAGTGGCTGCCGCACAGGCCGAACTCGATCTGCTGGAGCAGCGGCGCGTGGAAGAGAGCGCGCTGGTCGAGCGCATCGTGGCGCTGCGCAAACTGCTTTCGCCCGCGGCGGTGCCAGTGCAGCTCGAAACCGAAGAAGATGGCGACCCGGTCGGCGAAGCACCGCAAATGCAAGCCGATACCGAACCTGGCGAGCCCGCCAAACCCGAACGCACGCCCGAAGAAATTCTCACTGAACTCAACGAGGCGCAAGACCAGCTCGTGCAACTGCAAGGCGAATCGCCGCTCATCCTCGCCGCCGTCGATGCGCAGGCCGTTGCCACCGTCGTGGCCGACTGGACCGGCATTCCCATCGGCCGCATGGTGCGCGACGATGCGCAGTCGGTGCTGCGCCTGGGCGAGATCCTGTCGGCCCGCGTGGTGGCCCAGCCCGATGCGCTGGAGACGATTTCGCGGCGCATCCGCACTGCGCGCGCGCGGCTGGACAACCCCAACAAGCCGGTCGGCGTGTTCCTGCTGTGCGGTCCCTCGGGCGTCGGCAAGACAGAGACCGCGCTCGCGCTTTCAGAAGCGCTGTACGGCGGCGAGCAGAACCTCGTGACTATCAACATGAGCGAGTTCCAGGAGTCGCACACCGTCTCCACGTTGAAGGGGGCGCCTCCGGGCTACGTGGGCTATGGCGAAGGCGGCGTGCTCACCGAGGCCGTGCGCCGCAGGCCCTACAGCGTGGTGCTGCTCGACGAGATCGAGAAGGCGCACACCGACGTGCACGAGATCTTCTTTCAGGTGTTCGACAAGGGCTGGATGGAAGACGGAGAAGGCCGCCACATCGACTTTCGCAACACCGTGATCATCATGACCTCCAACGTCGGCACCGACCTGGTCATGCAGCTGTGCGAAGACCCGATCCTGCGCCCGGACCCCGAACCTCTTGCAGCGGCGCTGCGCGAACCGCTGCTCAAGGTTTTTGCACCCGCGCTGCTCGGGCGGCTGGTTGTAGTGCCTTATTACCCGTTGCAGGCCGATGCGTTGCATCGCATCATCCGTCTTCAACTCGACCGCATCGCCGCGCGGCTCGCGGCGAATCACGGGATTACTTTGGATTACAACGACAGCGCCGTGGAACTTGTGGCGCGCCGCTGTACCGCCATAGAGTCGGGTGGCCGGATGATCGATGCGATCCTCACGCACACCATCCTGCCCCGATTGAGCGAGGAAGTCATCGGCGCCACCGTCAGTGCGCGCAAGCTCGCCGCCGTGCAGCTGAGCGCGGTGGGCGACGACTTTCACTATGAATTTTCTGAACGCTAGCCGAAGAAGGAAAGGGAGCGCGCCATGGACAGAGTCGTCAAAGCCCACACACCGCTTGGAGAGGACCAGCTGCTGTTTCGCTCGATGCACGGCAACGAAGGGCTCTCGCAGCTGTTCGAGTTCGAGGTCGACCTGCTCAGCCCGAACACCTCGGTCGACATGAAGGCCGTGCTCGGCAAACCGCTCACGCTGGAGATCGTCACCCTCAACGGCACGCCGCGCTACCTCAACGGCCAGATCACACGCTTCACCATGATCGGCCGCGAGGAGAGTTCCTCGCGCTACGTGGTGTACCGTGCGCTCGTGCAGCCATGGCTCTGGTATCTCACGCGTACCAGCGACTGCAAGATCTTCCAGAACAAATCGGTCGTCGACATCCTGGACGAGGTCTTGGGCGAGTACGGATTCGCTTTCGAGAAGAAGCTCAGCGCCACTTACCGTCAGCGCGACTACTCCGTGCAATACCAGGAGACGGACTTCGCATTCGTGAGCCGGCTCATGGAGCACGAAGGCATCTACTACTACTTCAAGCACGAGAAGAAGCAGCACATCCTGGTGCTCGCCGACGACATGGGTGCGCACGAGACGCTGCCCGGTTATCCGCGCATCGGCTACCTTGCCACCGATCGGGGAGGGGAGCAGGGCCGTGAAGTGATCGACCAGTGGGAGGTGACGGAAGAGATTCGCCCGGGCACCTTCGTGGTGGACGACTTCGACTTCAAGAAGCCCAAGGCCGACCTGCTCAACACCCGCAGCCAGCCTCGGGGCAACGACCACGGCCAGTACGAGATGTACGAGTGGCTCGGCGGCTATAGCGATGCCGGGCAGGGCGAGCATTACGCGCGCATCCGCCTGGAGGAGGCGCAGGCGCAGGCTGAAGTCGACACGGGCCACTGCAATGTGCGCGGCATGGCCCCCGGCTACTGCTTCAGGATGCAGAACGCGCCGCGCGACGAGGACAACAAGGAATACCTGATCGTCTCGGTCACCTACAACCTGCGCGAAGGCGGCTACGCAACCGGTGCGGCGCAAGGCCTGTACAGCTTCAATTTCGGCGTGCAGCCCACGTCGTTCCCGTTCCGTGCACCGCGCGTCACGCGGATGCCGACCACGCACGGGCCGCAGACCGCCACGGTTGTCGGCCCCCCTGGCGAAGACATCTGGATCGACAAGTACGGACGCGTGAAAGTGCAGTTCCGATGGGACCGCTACGGGCAGCGCAACGAAGACAGCTCGTGCTGGGTGCGCGTGTCGAGCGCGTGGGCGGGCTCCAACTTCGGCGCCGTGAACCATCCGCGCGTGGGGCAGGAGGTCATCGTGGATTTCATCGCCGGTTGCCCCGACCGGCCGATCATCATCGGTCGCGTCTACAACGCCGACCAGATGCCGCCGCTCGAGCTGCCGGCCAAGGCGACGGTCAGCGGCTTCATCAGCCGCACCATCAAGGGCGACGGCGAGCTGGCCAACCACTTCGTCATCGACGACGACCCGGGGTGCGAGTCGATCAAGATCCATGCGCAGAAGGACTTCACGCTGGAGGTCGAGAACAACGAGCTGCATACGGTGGACGGCGAACGCACCACTTTCATCAAAGGCGCCGATACCTACACCGGCGACACCTCGCTGGACGAGACCATCAACGGGCCGCACACGCTGACGGTCAACGAGGGCGGTCCGCAGAAGATCACCGTCAACGGGGGCGACCAGTTCATCAAGGTCAACGGCGGCACTCAGGACGTCTATGTGGATGGAGAACAGATCATCCACGTGACGGGGCAACGTACGGACACGGTGGACGACGGCGAGAAGCGATACATCAAGCCTTTCTCCTGGGAGCAGGTCACGGGCACGAGGTACCTGAATGTCACACAGCACACCTTCGAGGAACTGAAGAGCAAACACACGAAGGCTTCCGAGTATTTGTCCGAGACCAGCGATACCTATCGCAGCATCGTCACGGGCTCTTATTACCAGGCAGACATTGGTAGCACTTACACCGTGGACACCAAGGGTGACATCACTTTCAGGGCGCCGGGCAAGAACTGGCTGGTCGAAGCCGACAAGATCACCCACAGCTCCAATCAGAACGAGGTGAAGTACCGCACTGGCGTGACCACCGAGGCTGGCGGCTATATACGGTCGCATTCCAAAGATGAAACCGTCACCAAGTCGGACGGCCGCATCGAGTCGAAGGCACCCGACATCCGAACGGATGCGACCAGCAGCCTGACCGTCTGGGCGAAGAACAACTACACGTTCACGCAGATATTTGCGTTGAACATCGGGCAGATGCTCTTCGACATGAAGACGGCCAAGATGAACGTGTCGGGTCTCAATATCGCGTTGGACTCCATTGCCTGCAGTCTCGCCATCTGCCGCAACAACACGTCTGCGCTTCACATGTACTGGTGATGAACAGTCGCCACGTTGTCTGGTGGGTGAGCGGGGTGTCGATGGCGATGCTGCTCGTGGGCGGGCTGTTCTTTGCGGGTGTCGATCAACCCTCCCCGACGGCGTATGCCGTGTTTGCGGCAGCGCTCGGTGTCATCGTCGTCTCGTCCATTCTCCTGAGCTATCTTCTCGTCGTCTCGAAGCGACGCAGGCCTGCAATCCATGAAACGCTGCCGGCGCGTGTGCTGGAAGCGCGCTCGAACAACACAATGGTCCTGAACCAGTACCTGATCTGGCTCACGGTCGAATTCGACGAGGCAGATGGAACGCGGCGCCAATTGAAAGTCGAGCAGGCCGTCGACCTGATCGACATGGCGGGCTACGCGCGCGGCCGCAAGGTGCTGCTGCACCGCGGCAGCCGCGGCGGCAAGGAAGTCGCCTGGGTGAGCCAGCCCGATCCGCTTGCCGACGAAGGAGCCGCCGCTTGAGGACCGTAAAACCGATCCACCTGAGCATGCTCACGCATCCGTACCGCTGGCAGCGCAGCGACCACCTCGGGGTCGCGGTGATGGCCATGAGCACCCTGGGCGACAACCCGCACCTGGTGCTGGAGCAGGAGCTGTGGAAAAGCACGGCCGAACTCATCGGCCCCGGCGCAGTGCTCGACCTCGGCGTGCCGAAGCTGGTGCCCGAGGTGCTGGTCAGCGGCTACGCGTACACGAGCTACCAGCAGGACAAGACCAGCTGCGCGGTGAAGCTGCAGATCGCCGGGCTGCAGAAAACCCTCACGGTCCACGGCGACCGCTACTGGCTCGACCGCCGGGCCACGCCGCCGCAGCCCTTCGAGAAGATGCCGCTCGATTGGCAGCACGCCTACGGCGGCCCCGGCGTGCCGGAAAACCCCCTAGGCATGGGCACGGTCGAGGAGCTGGTCAACGGCGTGCGCGCCACGCGGCTCGCACACATCGAAACGCCGGGCCGGCAACCCGCGTCGCCGAGGCAGGCCGTGCCGCCCGCGGGCTTCGGCGCGATCCCGCCCGACTGGCCACAGCGCGCGTCGCTGATGGGCACGCAGTACGGCCAGGCGTGGCTCGAGAACGACTACCCGGGTCTCGCCAAGGACGCCGACTGGCGCCATTTCAATGCGGCGTCCGCCGACCAGCGCTGGGAAGGGCTGCAGGAAGTGCCGACCGGCGCGGCCTACGAACTCTGGAACATGCATCCGGACATTCCGGTGCTGCGCGGCCAGTTGCCGCGCTGGCAGGCCCGTTGCTTCGTGCAGCACACGCCGAGCGGCCCCGAATTGCGCGAGGTACCGCTGCGCCTGAGCACGGTCTGGTTCTTTCCGCATCTCGAACGGATGGTGCTCATCTGGCATGGCGCGTTCCCGGTCACGCAGGACGATGCAGCCGACGTGCCATTGGGCATGGCAGCGCTGGAGCGCATGGACGACACGCCACGCACCCTGGCGCACTACGAGTCGGTGCTCAAGCTGCGCTCGCAGCCCGAACGTGGCAGCCTGCACGCGATGCGCGATAAGGACCTGGCGCCCCAAGAAGTACTGAGCGACTGGGCCGACACCTTTCCGGCGACGCCCAACGAACCGATCGTGCGCAACCTGCGTGCGGGGCAACAGCGCGACCACGAACAACGGCGCGAGGAACTGCGTGCGCGCGGCCTGGACCCGGAGGCGCACCTGCCCGCGCTGGCGCCGCCGGAAGCGATGCCGCACATCGATGACCTGGCCGAGCATCTGGACCGGATGGAGGCGAAAGGCCGCGACGCCAGGGCTCAGATGGAGGCGTTCGCCACCCAGATGGGCGCCGGTGTGCTCTCCCTCGATGCGCTGGGCGTCGAGCCGTCCCCCACAAAAGAAGACCCAGAAGATGCGGACGACGCGCAGGACGATCCACTTGTGCTGCCCGTGCCGCCGCCGGCCGATACCGCGTCGGCGATGCGCCAGCAGGCCGCCCTGCATTCGGCCCACCTGTCGAGTCCTCGGCCGCCTGCGTCCTCCTTCCGTTCCGCCAAGTGGCGCCGGCGGCTCGAAGCCGTCGACCCGTCGCAGCGCGACTTCTCACGGCTCAATCTCACCGGCGTCGACCTGTCCGGCATGGACCTGCGCGGCGCACGCTTTGTGGAGGCTGTGCTGCAAGACACGAACCTGCGTGGCGCGCAGCTCGACGACTGCGATTTCTCGCAAGCCGTGCTCGTGCGGGCGGACCTGAGCCAGGCCTCGATGGTGCGGGCGAAGCTCGTCAAGACCAACCTGGGCAGTGCCCGCTGCGAGCAGACCGTCTTCGACGAGGCCGAACTGCGCGAAGCCAGCTGCACCCAGACGCGCTTCGACGGTTGCCGCATGGTGGGCACGCGCTTCGAGCTCGCGCAACTCGGTGAGGCGACGCTGCGGCGCTGCGACCTCAGCCGCTCGCACTGGCAGCAGATGGTCGTGCTGCGCCTCAAGCTGGAAGACCTGCGCTTCGACGACGCGACCTTCGACCAGGTGACCTGGGTCGAATGTCGGCTGCAGAACGTGTCTTTCGTGGGCGCACGCCTGGAGCGCTGCGGCTTCGTCACCGCCGATTGTTCGAGCGGCGTCGATTTCACGAATGCGCACCTCGAAGGCAGCGGCTTCGCACACGGTTGCACGCTCGTGCAGGCCTGCTTCAGGTCGGCCTTGCTCAAGGAGTGCGGCCTGCGGACCACGCCGATGATGCAGGCCGACCTGAGCGATGCGCGCATCGACAACAGCGACCTGTCCGAGTGCGACCTGAGCCACGCGCGGCTGGACCGCATGGTGGGCGGCGACAGCCTGTTCATCCGCACCAGTTTTTCCGGGGCGTCGTTGCGCGAGGCCAACCTGATCGACGCGAACCTCGCCAAGGCCGATTTGCGTGGTGCCGACCTGACGCGCGCCAACCTGTTCCGCGCCGACGTGTCGCAGGTGCTGTTCGATCCCGCCACGCGCATGGACGGCACCTACACCAAGCATGCCAAGGTGTGGCCGGCGCGTCGACCCGAGGCGCCGACCGCATGACCCGCGATGAACTGCTCGACCACATCCGCCATGGCATTCAGGTCCGCACCGCCGACTGCCGGGGGTGGGACATGAGTGGTCTGGACCTGTCCGGGGCGATGCTCGACCACATCGACTTCAGCGGTGCCCGCTTCGCCGGCGCCAACCTGGAGGGCAGCGTGCTGACGCGATGCCGCCTGGACGGCTGCGACCTCTCGCGCAGCACGCTCGACAACGTGCAGTTCTTCAGCTGCCGGCTGCCGCAGGCAACGCTGGACGGTGCGCGGTGCGAAGGCACCAACTTCTCGGACTCGGTGCTGCCGCAGGCGAGTTTCCTGGAGGTCCATGTCGAGCGCGCGCTGTTCTTTCGCTGCGAGCTGACGCAAAGCCGCCTGCGGTCGGACCACTTCAAGCAGGTCTCCTTCGCGGAATGTGCTCTGGAGGGGATCGACTTCTCGGGTTGCGCGCTGCACTCGGTCACCTTTCATCGGCAGGACCTGACCACGGCGGTGTTCACGGGCGCGAGCTTCGACACCACGCTGTTCATCGAGTGCGACCTGACGAAGCAGCGCTTTCCCGCGCAGCGGTTCTTGCGCTGCGTGTTCACCGACAGCCGGATGGACCACGTCGATTTCGGCAACGCCGCGCTGGTGCAGTGCATCTTCAAAGGCGCCTCGCTGCGACAGGCCAACTTTGCGCACGCGGATGCGCCCAACGCGCTGTTCCCGGCGGCCGACCTGCGCGGCGCCAACCTGCAGCGCGGACGCTTCGATCGCGCCATCTGGGTGGAGGCCCTGCTCGAAGGCGCAGACCTCGGCGAGGCCCACATCCACGAGAGTGTTTTCCATCGGGCGCGTTGCAAGGGGGCCAGCTTCCGGGGGGCCAGCCTGCACGATGCCGACTTCTCCTATGCCGAGCTCGTCGATGCCGACCTGCGCGACGCGCAGTTCCTGCGCACGCGCGTGCATCGCACGGTGGAGGACGGTGCTCGGTTTTCGAGGCGCAAGGGCCTTATCGAGAGCGACCCCGAACTGCACAAGGCGCAGACGTGGTCCAAGGTTCAGTAACGGCGAATGCAGCAACCCGCCGCATCGCAGGTCTTCCCGCAGATCAGACAAGGAGATTCATCATGACAGTCGTTCCACTGCGCACACCGGTCGACGTGTCCGGGCCGGTCCAGCACCTGGGCCAGCTGGTGTCCGTCGATGCCGACGGGCTGTTCGAGGTACACACCGAAGACGGTGCCACCTGGCACTGCCGCCGTGCCGCCAGCTGCCTGCTCCAGCCGCAGCCAGGCGACACCGTGTTGCTGTCGGGGCCGGACCCCCGGCGGGTCTACCTTCTTGCCGTCATCGAGCAGGCCGATGCGTCGGTGAGCCGTATAGAGGCCCCCGGCGATCTGCGTCTGGCGGCGCCTGCGGGGGCCATCTCGATCGAAAGCGCCGCAGACATTCGCCTTCACAGCGCGGCGACGCTGGCGATGCAGGGTGCGCAATGGGCGCTCGAGGCGCAACAGGCGCAGTGCGACGTGCGCGAGATGCGCTACACCGGGCAGGCACTCGATGCCACGGTTGGCCGGATGCGCCTGGTCGGCCAGGTGTTCGAGTCGGTGGCTGAGCGCGTGATGCAGATCGCGCGCAACGCGCTGCGCTTTGTCGACGGCGTCGACCAAGTGCGCGTTGGCCACCTTGACCTGCGTGCCCAGGAGACGGCCATCGTCCACGGCAAGCACGTGGTGATCACGGGCAAGGAACTGATGAAGGTCGACGCCGGACAGATTCACATGGGCTGAAACAGGCGCGTCCCTCCCCACCATCACCCCACAACAACCTCAAGGAGAAAACACAATGCTGGCGACACACCAATGGATGGGCGGCGCACTGGCGTTTCCGGACGTCTGCAAGATGCCGTTCCCATTCCCGTTCTTCAACCTTGGCCTGCGTCCCATGACCATTCCGGCATGCTGGCACATCCTGCTGTTCGGGGGGCCGATGCACAACCTCTTTGCCAAGACGCCCATCACGCTGCTCGATCAGCCCGGGGTTCTTGGCGGCGTCATCTCGCAAGTGTTCATGCAGATGCAACGGCACATCACGGGTTCCTTCACCTTGTTGTTGCGGGGCGGCCCGGCCACGCGATTGACCAGTCTTGCGATTCAGAACCGCATGAACATCGTTGGGTTTGAATGCATACCCGGCATTCACTTCAAGTTTTTCAACTTCAAGTTCTGAAGTGCGACGCGGGCGGCGGCGTCACGATGCGGATCGGGTCGTCCCCGCCAGCGTCACCTGCTGCGGAAACCCCACCCACACCGCCAGCGCCGAGTAGTTGTCGCGCGACTTGTCGGCCTTCGCTTCGGCCGCGCGCCGCAGCAGTGCGAGCCATTCCTCGGCGCTGTCGGCCAGCTGCAGCGAACGCTCCATCACCTGCTGCGAGATCAATTGCCAGAGCCCGTCGGTACACAGCAGGAATGCATCGCCATCGGCCAGTTGCTGCGATGTCGACACCGTGGTCTCGGCCGTTGCGCGCGCACCGAGCGCGCGGTACAGCAGGTTGGTCTTGACCAGGCGCTCGCCGCCGTTGGTGCCGCTGCCGATCGCGGCTTCGCCCGAGCGCTCCGACAGGCTGTGGTCTTCGGTGCGCTGCATCAGCGCGCCGCGGCGGAACCAGTAGAGGCGGCTGTCGCCCACGTGGGCCCAGCAGGCCTGGCCGCTTGCGCGGTTCACGAACAGCGAAACGATGGTCGCGCTCATGCGGCTTTGGTCGGCGAGTTCGCGCTGCTTCGCGAGGATGGCGTCGTTGGCCGCCTTCACCGCTTGGCGGATGTCGTCCGCCGCGACAGAAGGATGGCCGACGAAAGTATTGAGCGCGGTGTCCACCGCGATGCGCGCGGCCATCTCGCCGCCCGCGTTGCCGCCGACACCGTCGCTCACGACGAAGCACGCGTTGTGCTCATCGAGGTGGTAACCGATGGCGTCCTGGTTGCCGGAGCGCTCGCCCACGCAGGAGAACTGCGAGGTAGAGATGGGAACCGCGAAAGCGGCGCGGGTGGCGTCAAGCACGGCGCGCTTCCTTCAGGCGTTCCATCTCCCTGTCGTAGGCTTGCTGGAAAGCGCGGCCGAAGACGGCCTGGAAATCGTCTTCGACGGCGGCGGTCGTTTCCGCGTGCAGCTGCCGCAGCTGGCGCCACAGGCGCGCCTCGCGCCCGCCGGGCAACATCTTTTCGCTCAGGCTGCCGTCATGCGGCGTGGTGCGGTTCAGCGTCGCGGGGTCGAAGCGCTGCAGCACGGTGAGCAGCGCCGCGCGCATGCCGGCCACCATGCCCAGTTGGTGCGATTGCAGGTCGCCAAGCGCATCGTGTACTGCGGCTTCGGGCGTGAGAAAACCGGGCATGCGCGCGCCGAACATCTGCATCAGCACGGCACGGCCGTTGGGAAGAATCTTGAAGGGGTTGTTCTCTTCGTCCACGATCATCGTGATCTCGGCGCGTACCTCGCGCTTGAGCATCGCGCGCGACGACAAGAGCTCGATGGTGCCGTCGGTGAACGCGCGCATCAGCCGGCCGAGGTGGCGCATGGCTTCCGCATCGAGCGGCTGCTGGCCGGCGACGTCGGGCACGCCGGCGCCTTCGAGAAAGGCCTTGAAGAGTTCGTCGGAGGAGGCGGGCGATGACGACGCTGGTGTGGGCGGGAGCGCCGCAGCCACCGCGGAAGGCGAAGGCGCAATGGGTGTCGGGGCCTGTTCGGGTTCGACGGGTTCCGGTGATGCGGTTTCGGCTGACGGAACGACCTCTGCGGCCGTGACCGGGAGTGCAGCGGCGGGAGCTTCCGGTTCGACGACAGGCGCGGGTGCCGCTGCTGCTTGAGGAGGAGGCGGTGGAGGAACTGGTGGAGGTTCAGGCGGCGGACTCGTCTCCGCCTTCACCGGCTTCACCTCGGGCGCATCGAATGCCACCGGGCTCGGCGGCCTGAATTGCGCCCCCACTTCGCGCGCATGGTTCGATTGGTTGAACACCTGCACGGCCGGCGGCTTGCCCAGCAGGTCGAGGGCCGGGTGCCTGTCGCTGAGCGGGTCTTCATGGGTGAGCGCAGTGGGGCGCGGATCGGCGAGCGGCGAGGGCGCGTTGCTGTCGGCCGCGAAGAACGAGAGCGGGTCCATGCCGCGCTTGAGCGCGATGTCGGACATGTCGTTCGTTGCCCCCGGGTTCAGTTCAGCGAGCGGATCGACGGGGTTTCTTCGCGCCTGCGATGGCAGCTCGAACGGCTCGTGCACCAAGGGGTCGGGCATCGGCGCCGGCGCGCTGTCGACGCGGCGAGGCGCGTTCGCGAGGATGGCGTCCCAATCGGCGGCGGAAGGAATCTGCGGTGCGGTTGGCGCAACCGTCCTTGTGAAGGGCGGTGGCGGTGGTGCAGCCGTGACCGCGGGCGCGGCGAACTGTTCCTGGGGCGGTGGTGAAAAGGCCGGCGCAGGCGTGGGCAGGGGCATCGGTGCAGGGACGGAAGCAGGTGCCGGCGCAGGCATCGCCACGGTCGTCGGCGGCGCGTCGCCGATAGGCAGCGCGCCCGCGCTGAACAGGTCCGAGAACACATCGGAGACCGGCGCTTCCTGCGGCAGCGCATCCAGCGAGCTCGCCGGCACCGCCTGCACCGCAGGAGGGGGCAGCGTTGCCGGCACATCGATCGGCGGTGTCGAAGGCGGCTTTGCGGGAATGCTCGCCGCGCGCTGCGCACTCGCAGCCTCCAGCACATAGCTCCCGATGGTCACACGGTCCCCGTCCGCAACGCGCGACTCTTCCTCATGCTGCAGCGTGCGCCCGTTCACGCTGATGGGCAGCACCGCGCTCATGTTACGCAGTACCACAGCGCCCTCTTCGTCGAAGCGCACGGTGGCCTGCAGGCGCGAGATCTGCCGCTGCTCGTCGGGCAGCACGAGGTGGTTGTCGGGGCTGCGTCCGATGGTGCCTCCGGGCGCTGCAAGCAGCGCCGAGGCGCCTGTTGCAACCGGCCTGCCGGCATGTTCGATCACGGTCCAGCGCATGGCGTCTTCCTGTTGATGTCGAGCGTCGGTCGGTGGTGACCGCGATGGTCAGCGCCTCATTCGCCTGGCGGCCTCGAAGGCGGGGCCCCACACCGGGTGCTTGCGCTCCGCGACGGTCAGATCAAAGCTTGGGAATGCATCGAGGATCCTGCGGAATTGCGCGCGGCATTCCGGGATCTGGTTGCTCACGCAATAGCTGAAGGCCTCCAGCTTCATCGCGCTCTGGCGCGTGGCGGGCTCGGCGCCTTCGAACACCGACACGCCGCCACTCTTGAGCGCAGAGATGGCCTTGGCGTAGTCGCCTTCGTCATAGGCCTGCTGCGCACGCTCGAGCGTGTCGCGTGCCACCTTCTGGCTCAAGCGTTCGGGTTGCGGTGGCGGCTCGGGCGGGGTCTGGCAACCGGATACCAGAAAAAGCGTGAACGCCAGAGCAGGCAGACATGACTTCAATCTTCTCTCCTACCTCGCGAAAGGCAATGAATGGCAATGCTCGAGACAGTATGCCGCCAGGTTGCGACACAAGCACACGTGTCGTCGTCTGTGTACACGACTTCGATAATATAGGCCGCGAACCTCTGAGGGAGATCTCATGCAGCGACGAACCTTGCTTCAAGGCGCACTTGCAACCACACCGTTGTTTGCGGGCCTCGTCAGTGGATGCGCATCGACGGCCAAGTCGTTGCCCACGCCCTATGCGGTCACCATCCGCATCGACGACGGCGTGAACCCCGACGGGCGCGGCCAGGCAGCGCCGATTCTCGTGAAGGTCTTCGAACTGAAATCTTCCGGTAACTTCGAGACCGCAGACTACTTTGCGCTCCAGGACCGCGACCGCGAGACGCTCTCGACCGAACTCGTCAACGCGGACCAGGCCATCATGCGAAGCGGCGAAGAGCGTGTCTTCAAGCGAGAAGCAGGACTCGACTCGCGCTCCATCGGCATCATCGCGGGCTACCGCAAGCTCGAAGTTGCGCGCTGGCGCATCGTGTTGCCGCTGAAGGAGCCGAAGCAAACCAATCTGTACAAGGTGTGGCAGTTCTCGCCCAGCGAACAAACCGTGCGCATTGCCATCCGCAAGACAGGAATCGAATTACTACCAAGTCGTTAATTGCATCGAAAACGTAGTTCAAAAGTGCGAGAAATCAGTGCGCAAAATCCGGTGCAAAACGCAACAAGCGGCGTGTAGCATCAAGCGCAGAACGATCGATCGGGAGGCCGTTCATCAGAGCGCATCTCCCGCTTCCGTGTGAGCAATCCCAGGAGGTTCTTTGGTGACAGTTCGCAACCCGGGCTCCGCAAGATCGGGCGCCCATCCGCAGGCATTGGCGAACCGCGTGGTGTGGTCCGAAGGCATGTACCTGCGGCCCCAGCATTTCCAGCAACTGGAGCGCTACGTCGAGCAGTACGTCACGCGCCGTGCCGCGGGCCTGCAGGGCGCGTACTGGGGTTGGCTGCACCTGGACATCGATCGCGACGCCTATGCGCTCGGGCGCGTGTCGCTGCTCGGTGGCGCGGGCGTGCTGCCCGATGGCACGCCGTTCGCCTTCGGCATCGAAGACGCACCGCCGCCCTACGAAGTGCCCAACGATCTGACCGATGAACTCATCGTGCTCGCGCTGCCGTTGCGCAGGCCCGGCGGCGAAGAGGTCATCTTTGCCGAAGACGAGGGCTCGGCCGCGCGCTTTGGCGTGATCGAGCGCGAGGTTGCCGACGGCAACGCTGTGGCCCTCGGCCCGGCAGTGCTGCAGCTCGCGGCGCCGCGCCTGCGCCTTGCGCGCGCCTCGTCGCTCACCGCGGAGTGGCAGGCCATCGGTGCGGTGCGCGTGATCGAGCGGCGCACCGACCACAAGCTGGTGGTCGATGCCAACTACATCCCGCCGGTGCTCGATGCATCGGCCCACGCAATGCTGCGCAGCATGATCGCGGAGCTGCATGGCCTGCTCACGCAACGCTCCGAGGCGTTGGCCTCGCGGCTCTCTCAGCCGGGCCGGGGCGGCGTGAGCGAGGTGTCCGACTTCCTCTTGCTCGAACTGGTCAACCGCTACCTTGCGACCACCTGGCACGCACAGCAGGCGGTGCAGGTGCATCCCGAGCAACTGTTCATCGACTGGCTCAAGCTGGCCTGCCATCTCGCCACGCACACCTCGCCCACGCGGCGTCCGGTGCTGTGGCCGGTGTATGACCACGACAACCTCAACGAGAGCATCCGTCCGCTGATGGAAGAGCTCAGGCGATCGCTCTCGGCCGTGCTCGAGCAGAGCGCGATCGCCATCGAGCTGGAGGAGCGCAGCCACGGCGTGCGCGTGGGCCGCATGCCCGACCCGGTGCTGGTGCGCAACGCGGGCTTCGTGCTCGCGGTGCATGCGGACCTGCCGGCCGAGGCGATCCAGCAGCGCTTTCCCACGCAGGTCAAGATCGGTTCGGTCGAGCGCATTCGCGATCTCGTGCAGCTGCAGCTGCCGGGCGTCACGGTGCGTCCGCTGCCGGTGGCGCCGCGGCAGATTCCGTACAACGCGGGCTACCACTACTTCGAGCTCGACAAGAGCGGCGACATGTGGCGCCAACTCGAGAAATCCGGCGGCGTCGCCATGCACCTGGCCGGTGACTTTCCGGGTCTGGCCATGGAGTTCTGGGCCATCCGTCCGTGAGGGACCCTATGAACGGTGTCAACGACATGGCTGTCGGTCAGGGGGGCTTCGTGCCGCCGAACCCCGGCGGCGGCAATGGCGACGCGGGCGGCATGCCGGCATCGCCGCGCGGACTGGGCCAGCCGCCCGAATCCTTCACCGCATGGCACGACGCACGGCGCCCGCACGCGGGCGATACCGCGCTCGCAGGCAACAACCCGCTGGTGGCGGCCGCCAACCCGCTGCTCGACCTGATCCCGCAGATCCGCGCGACGGGCCATCACGATGCGCCCGCGCAGTTGCGCGAGAACCTCGTGGACGAAGTGCGCCGCTTCGAGACCCGCGCGCAGCAAAGCGGCATCTCGCCCGAGGTGATCATCGGCGCGCGCTACTGCCTGTGCACCGCGGTGGACGAAGCCGCGGCGCTCACCCCGTGGGGCGGCAGCATCTGGTCGTCGCAGAGCCTGCTGGTGATGTTCCACAACGAGACCTGGGGTGGCGAGAAATTCTTCCAGCTGCTCTCGCGCCTGGTGCAGAACCCGCAGCAGCACCTGCACCTGATCGAACTCATCTACTTCTGCCTGGCCATGGGTTTCGAAGGGCGCTTTCGCGTCATCGACAACGGCCGCACGCAGCTCGAAACCCTGAAGCAGCGTCTGCTGCAGATCATTCGCCAGACGCGCGGCGAAATCGCGCAGCCGCTGTCGCCGCACTGGCAGGACGCGACCGCACCGGTGCGCCGCACGCGCAACTGGCTGCCGGTGTGGGCCGTGGGCGCCGTGGCGGCGGTGTTGCTGGTGCTGACCTTCGCAGTGCTCACCTTCAACCTCGCGGGCACGTCCGATGGCGCGTTCGCGGCCGTCAATGCGGTGCGCCTGCCGCAGACGGCGCGCGCGGTCGTCATGCCCGCGCCGCAGCCGCGCCTGCAGCGCTTTCTCGAACCCGAGATCCGCGAAGGCCTGCTGACGGTGCGCGACGAGGCCGACCGCAGCGTGGTCGTGCTGCGCGGCGACGGGCTCTTCGCCTCCGGCTCCGACCGCGTGCTCGACCGTTATGCGCCGGTGCTCAGCCGCGTGGCGGATGCGCTCAATTCCGTGGAGGGCAACGTGCTGGTCAGCGGCTTCAGCGACGACCAGCCGATCCGCAGCGTGCGCTTTCCTTCCAACTGGCAGCTTTCGCAGGCGCGCGCCGACTCTGTCAAGAAAATGCTGGCCGCGCGCATCACGCGGCCTGAACGCCTGCGCGCCGAAGGCCGCGGCGATGCCGATCCGCTCGCGCCCAACGACTCGCCGGCCAACCGCGCGCGCAACCGCCGCGTCGAGGTCACGCTGCTGGTCGCGCCCGTGGCGCCGTCCGCACAACAGCAAGGGGGAACCCGCTGATGCTGCGTTCCATCTTCCGTTTCTTCATCAGCCGCGACCTGTGGATCTTTCTCGGCCTGCTGGCCGTGGCGTTCCTGATCTGGGTCATTGGCCCCGTCATCGCCGTGGGCCGCTACCGGCCGTTCGAAAGCGAGTTCGTCCGCATCGTCGTCATCGCGCTGATGTTCGCGATCTGGATCGTGCGGCTGGTTTATCGCAAGTGGCGCGAGCGCCGGCTCAATGCGCAGTTGCTCAACCAGCTGCGCGTTCCTTCGAAGAAGGAAAAAGAGGCCAGGCCCGAAGACGCGCCCGAGATCAAGGAGCTGCAGAGCGGCTTCACCGACGCCACCGCGATCCTGAAGAACATGCGCTTCGGACAGGGCACCGACGGCAAGCCCGCAAGCCGCTTCTCGGTGTTCGACCGGCAGTACCTGTACCAGCTGCCCTGGTACATCTTCATCGGCGCACCGGGCTCGGGCAAGACCACGGCGCTGGTCAATTCCGACCTGGACTTTCCGCTCGCCGACCAGCTGGGCAAGGCCGCTGTGCGCGGCATCGGCGGCACGCGCAACTGCGACTGGTGGTTCACCAACGAAGCGGTGCTGATCGACACGGCAGGCCGCTACACCACGCACGAGAGCAACCGCGAGACCGACGAGGGCGAGTGGAAGGGCTTTCTCGACCTGCTCAAGAAATTCCGTCCGCGCCAGCCGATCAACGGCGCGATTCTCACCATCAGCATCGCCGACCTGCCGCTGGCCGACGACGCGCAACGCGCGCGCCATGCGATGTCATTGCGCAAGCGTCTGCTGGAGTTGCGCAACGATCTGGGCATCGGCTTCCCGGTCTATGTGCTGGTGACCAAGACCGACCTCTTGGCCGGCTTCAACGAGTACTTCGGATCGATGGGCCGCGCCGAGCGCGCGCAGGTTTGGGGCTTTACCTTCCCCATCGAGGCCAACCCCGCGGATGCCGCGAAGGCCGACCTGCGAGAGCGCTTCCACCAGGAATACAAGCTGCTGCACCAGCGCCTGGACGAACGCCTGCCCGAGTTGATGGCCGCCGAGCCCGACCCGATGCGCCGCGCGCAGGCCTACCTGCTGCCGCAGCAGTTCGCGAGCTTCGAGGACATCCTGGGCACCTTCCTGGCCGACGTGTTCAACCCCTCGAAGTTCGAGGCCGCGTCGATGCTGCGCGGCGTGTATTTCACGAGCGGCACGCAGGAGGGCACGGCCTTCGACCGCGTGATGGGCGCGATCAAGCGCTACCTGCAGGTCAACGCGCCGCCCGCGCCGCCGCCGGGTCCGGGCAAGAGCTACTTCCTGAAGGAACTGCTCCAGCAGGTGATCTTCCGTGATGCGGGCGTGGCCGGCACCAACCTGCGCTGGTACCGCCGCCGCCGCGCCATCGACATCGCGGGCTACAGCCTCATCGGTGTGCTGCTGGTGGTGCTGCTCGGCGCCTGCGTGAACAGCTGGCGCAACAACAAAGACTACGTGGCCGAGGTCGACAACAACGCCAAGGCCTTCAACAAGGCCGCGGCGCGCGGCGAGCTGCCGACGGTGGTCGATGCGAGCGGCGACCTCGCGAGTTCGCTGTTGATCCTCGATCGGCTGCGCGACCTGCCCAAGTCGGGCCAGTTCGACATCGGCGATCCGCCGGTGTCCTACCGCTTCGGTCTCTACCAGGGCGAGAAGCTGCAGGCCGCGACCGATGGCGTCTACCAGCGTGCACTGGAGAGCGTGCTGCTGCCGCAGTCGGCACAGCGCATCGAGCAGTCGCTGCGCGATGCCGCGAAGATCGATGCCGAGTACAGCTACGAGGCGCTCAAGGCCTACCTCATGCTGTACGACGCCGAGCGCTACGACGCCGACTTTTTGCAGGCATGGCTGCTCACCGACGTGGACCGAAAGATCGGGGCCTCGCTCACGCGCGAGCAGCGCACCAACCTCGAGTCGCACCTGAAGGCGCTGTTCGCGGGGCGCGTGGTGGCATCGCCGTTTGCCAAGGACGACAAGCTCATCACGCAGACGCGGGAGCGCCTGGCCGGCGTGCCGCTCGCGCAGCGCTCGTATGCGCGGCTGCGCCGCATCCTGCTGCAAACCAGCCCGCCCAATGCCTTCACCATCGCCGAGATGGCGGGGGCCGAGTCGGCGCTGGTGATCCGGCGCGCGAGCGGCAAGCCGCTGACCGACGGCATCCCCACGCTCTTCACCTACCGCGGCTACTGGGACATCTTCGACAAGCGTATGGCCGAGACCACGCTCGCGCTCGAACAGGAAGACCGCTGGGTGCTGCAGATCCGCGCGCCCGGCATGACCGACATCACTTCTCGCGAGTTGCTGCTGCGCGAAGTGCGGCGGCTCTACCTCACCGACTACATCCGCGTGTGGGACGAGTACCTGGCTGACGTTCGGCTGGCGGAGAGCAAGTCGCTGCTGCAGAGCATCCAGATGACGCGCGTGCTCTCCACGGGCGAGTCGCCGATGTCGCGGCTGATTCGCGGTGCCGCGCGGGAAACAGATCTGCTGCGCAACCACGACGAGGCCGCGCGCAGCCTGCTCGACCAGGCGCAGAACCGAGTGGCCAGCACGCGCGAGCGTATCGAACAGCTCATCGGCCAGCCAGACGGCAGCCAGCGCCGCAACGCCGCCCCCGACCGCCCCGAATCGCTGGTGGACAACCACTTCGAGCCGCTGCGCCGCATGGTGACCGCGCCCAAGGCGGGCGGGCAGACGCCGCTGGATGCCACGGCCGCACTCATCAACGAGCTCTACACCTTCCTCACCGCCACCGACACGGCGCTTCGCAGCGGCAACATTCCGCCGTCAAGTGATGCGGTCACCAAGGTACAGGCGGAGGCGGGCCGGCTGCCGGTGCCGTTCCAGGGGATGCTGAACGACCTGTCGGCCACCGCGTCGTCGAAGGCGGCGGCGGTGACGCGGCAGAACATCGGGCAGAACGCGGCGGCGACCATCGGGCAGTTCTGCAACCAGGCGATTGCGGGGCGCTACCCGTTCACCCGCGGCTCGCCGCGCGACGTGGCGAGCGGCGACTTCGCGCAACTGTTCGCACCGGGCGGGATGATGGACGATTTCTTCCAGAAGAACCTCGCCTCGCAGGTCGACACCTCGGTCAATCCGTGGACCTTCAAGCGCGGTGTCGACGGCAGCGCTGCAGGGCGCTCGGCGTACCTCGATTCGTTCCAGAAGGCGCAGGCGATTCGCGACGTGTTCTTCACCGGCATGGCGGGCAGCCGCACGCCGTCGTTCACCATCGACCTGCGGCCCGAAGACATGGACGCCGCCATCACCCAGTTCACGCTCGACATCGACGGCCAGACGGTGCGCTATGCACACGGCCCGCAGGCGCCGAGCACCGTCAAGTGGCCAGGCCCGCGCAACAGCAACCAGGTGCGCCTGCAGGTAACCACTGCCAACGGCACGCCGGCCGGCGGCATCGTGACCGAAGGGCCGTGGGCGCTGCACCGGCTCTTCGACAAGGCCTCGGTTTCGGCGGGGCGTTCGCCCGAGTCGTTCAACGCAACCTTTGACCTGCAGGGCAAGAAGGTGGTGCTGGCGGTGACGGCCAACAGCGTCTACAACCCGCTGCGGCTCAACCAGATGAGCGGGTTCTCGTGCCCCGGGAAATCCTAGGATGAACAGCAGCATTCCCCCGCAAGCCTGGGTCCCCGTCGACGAGCAGATCGGCTGGTACGGCAAGCTGCCCGGCGCCGGCGACTTTCTCTACCGCCGCATGCCGCGCGAGCTGCAGGCCTGGTGGGACCGCTGGATGCAGAACGGCCTGGGCAGCTTCAAGCGCTGGCCCGATGCGATGACGCGCCACTACGCGGTCGCGCCGGTCTGGAACTTCGCCATTCCGGCGACGCAGGGCGTGGACGCGGTGCAGTTCGGCTGCATCGCCCCCAGCTGCGACCGGGTGGGCCGGTACTACCCCGTGTGCGTGACGCTGCAGGTGTCGGCATCGAACTACCGCCCCGCCGTGCTCGAAGGCTCGGCCGCGTGGTACTGGCAGTGCGGCACCGCGTTGCTGCAGGCCATTCGACACGGCGTGGCACCCGACCAGTTCGACGGCCAGATCCTTGCCGCCGCGCGCGCGGGCTTTCGCACCGCCAGCGGTGGCTCGGACGACATTCTTTCGATCCTCGGGCCTACAGCCGCTGGCGCGAGCGCCCAACAACGCCTGGGCTGGCCCGAGCTTCCACTGTGCTTCGATGCTTTCGGCAGCACCAGCTACTGGTGGACCAACCAGGCCGACGGCTCACCGTTGCGCACCGCTGCCCACGGCGGCGGCCTCAACACACCGCTGTTCTCGAAATTGTTTTCGCAAGGGCATGTGCCATGGGCATGAAAAACCGGCCTTTCGCGACAGGAGGAGATGAATGACGACGTACGGCAGCAGCAGCGGCAGCGGCGACAGTCCGCCGTCCGATGCGCAGGACACGGAGAAACCGCACCCCCTGGGCGTGGGCCACCGGCTGGACGAATTCGAGCTGCTGGAGGTGATCGGCGAAGGCGGCTTCGGCATCGTCTACCGCGCCTACGACCACTCGCTGCAGCGCGAGGTCGCGATCAAGGAATACATGCCCTCCATGCTCGCGCGCCGCGTGGGCGACAACAGCGTGCACGTGCGCTCCGAGCGGCTCACCGCCACCTTCCAGGCAGGCCTTCGCAGCTTCATCAACGAGGCACGCACGCTCGCGCAGTTCAGTCATCCGGCGCTGGTGCGGGTGCATCGCTTCTGGGAGTCGAACTCCACCGCCTACATGGCGATCCAGCTCTACAGGGGCCGCACGCTGCGCCGCCTGGCCGAGGAAGAGCCCTCGAAAATCACCGAGCGGTGGCTGCTGGGCATGCTCGGTCCGCTGCTCGGCGCGCTGGAGACGCTGCACCGCAACCAGTGCTTCCACCGCGACATCGCACCCGACAACATCTTCCTCCAGCACGACGACCTGCCGGTGCTGCTCGACTTCGGCGCGGCGCGCAAGTCGATTGCCGACCTGGTCGACGAGGTGGCGGTGATGGTGAAGTCGGGCTACTCGCCCATCGAGCAGTACGCCGACGACAACACGCTGCTGCAGGGCGCGTGGACCGACATGTATGCGCTGGGCGCCGTGCTGTACCGCGCGGTCACCGGGCACCCGCCGCCCTCGGCCGTGGTGCGCAGCGTGCAGGACGCCTACGTGCCGTTGTCGTCCATGGGCCGCAGCGACCTGAGCCCCGGCTTCTGCGCCGCGGTCGACCACACGCTGGCCGTACACAGCAAGGACCGCACGCAGACCGTCGCCGTGTTCGCGGCCGAACTGGGGCTCGTGAAGCTGGGCGACATCTACGTCAACGCAGCGGCCGCGCCGACGGTGATCATTCCGTCCGCGCCGGTGCCGGCCACGCCGCCGCCTCCGCCGCTCTCGCCCATGCCGGCACCGCTCGAAACAACCGCCGTCGTCGCGCAGCCTGCGGCGGTGGCCGAGCCGGTGCAGACCCAGCCTCCTGCGCGGCCGCCGCGTGCCGTGCCGAACGCGAGCGGCAGCAAGCCTGTCGCGCAGAAGAAGGCACCGGCTCTTGCGCGCTGGAGCTTGGTGGGCGGGTTGCTGATCGCACTCGTCGCGGTGGGGGCCTGGATCGGCCTGCGCATGACCTCGGGCAAGCCGGACATGACGACCGCCGTGGTGCCGATGCCACCGCCCGCAGCGCCCATGTCCAATCCCGCTGCGCCGCCGGCCGCCATGCCCGCACCCGGCACCAGTGCACCCGGCGCCGGACCTCCGGCTACCGACGGCACGCCGTCAGCCGGCGGTGCGACGGTGATTTCGGATGGCACCGCCATGCCGCCCGCGGTTCCTGCGAGCGCGTCGGCGCAAGGACCACTGACGCCCCTCGAGAATGTGCCGGTCACAACGCCTTCAGCCGAGGCACAAGCGGCGGCGCCGCCGCCGGTGCCTCCGCAGGCTCCCAACGAAGTCGAGGACTGGAATATTGCCCAGGCCGAAAATTCGCGAGAAGGTTACGAGGCCTATCTGCGCCGCTACCGGCGCGGCCCGCACACAAGAGACGCGCGCAACGCGATCGCGGAGCTGAATCGGCTTTCGGCGATCTCAGGCGCGCCGTCGACGGCGGCCTCACCGGGCATGGGGCGCGTGCAGTTCAACATCCGGCCGTGGGGTCAGGTGTTCGTCGACGGTGCAGACCGCGGGGTGAGCCCGCCGCTCAAGACGCTGCCCCTGCGACCGGGGATCTACAACATCGAGGTGCGCAATGGAGACCTCGAGGTGTACCGGCAGCGCGTGACGGTGCAGGACAGCCGGTCGGCGCCTGTAGTGGTGCATGAGTTCAAGTAGGCGAAATCCAGTCCGCAGTCATATGCGACGGATCAACGACGGCCGCCGCAACTCGTTTGTCTGTGGCATCTGCGTCTGTCGATCACCCGGCATGCGTGCGCGGAGCCTCGATCCATCGATGAAGGCCGTGCTAGCTTATGCCCAGCTGGGCCGAGACATCGGCCGCCTAGCGACCGCGTTCGGTGATCTGTTCGAACGCATCGGCTTTGGACTCTTCGGCGTACCCCATGGCACCGCCTACAGGGCCAAAGACCGGAGGCTCAGAGGTGTCCACCCGATAACCAAGCACGATGCAGAGGGGGCACATAGTCCGGGTGAAAACAGCGCTGGGTTCCGTCCTCGAATCCGACAGTGATCGATGTCGCGTCCGAAGCGATGACCACGTCGGGTCCGAAGCGCCTGACTCGCACCCGATCGTCGGCGGTGAATGCAGGCGGTGTGCGTGTAACAGGCCAGGCCTCGTCGCCGATCATCACGATGGGTTGCGCCATTTCGTTTTCGTGGGCCGCGATGCGCCGGCAGTTGTCGCATGCGCCGCAGCGTTTCAGTTCCGCAGCCTGATCGAGATCGCTCAGGAGCAACTGCCACCTGCACTGGCCCGACCGCGCGTACGAAACCATACGTTCGAGCGTCTCGCGGTCCTGCTGTCGCCGTGTTCTGTAGGTATCGAGCACGGCCGGGAAGTCGACCTTTCCGGCCGCGCGCTGGCGCACCGAAATCCGCCCGCGCCGGTCGACCTGGAGCACATGCTCCTGCCTAAACGGATGCCTTTCGGCCTCATGCCATGCGCGGTGCTAGTTCACGACAGCGATATTGGGTGGCATTTCTGATCGTGAGTTTCGCGCTGGCTCTCCTGTCCTATTCTCTACGTTGCCGCTCCACCTGAGCTTCAGCCTCCAACCAGTCGTCGATCTCGCTGCCTGGTGTGCCACCGCGGCGCTGATAGGCCTCGTAGGCAGCCCTGCGAATTGCATCTTCGCGGCTCTCGCCCTCGGCGGGTGCCGATGTATCGTCCGTAACCGCTGATTCGGCTTCACCGGGGTAGTCCGTGGTCTTGTTGGCTTCCCGTCCCATTCGACTGCCTTCCGTGGGGCTGTCTTGTCCGACTGCATGGCTCTGGTCAATGTTGATCGGCGACATCTCTTTCTGACTGCTGCTCTGTTTCATGTTGACTCCATTGAAAAGCTAGGGATCCAGTAAGCTGGGCAACGGGGAGAACCGCGGCTGTGACACGGCCTCGAGCCGTTGCAAAACAGCGTGGCACAGGGCATCCGCAAATCCACCGGAAGCCTTGGCGTTCTTTCGTGCGCTCGTGACCACACGGGGCTTTGCGCTCCATGCCACCGATGCGCCGGACGCGATCAATGCATCGACCAGTGCGACGTCTTCACTACACGCGAGATGCCTGAAGCCGCCGGCCAGCCTGTAAGCCGCTGCGGAGACGCCGAGGTTGGCTCCGTGGATGTGTGAATGCCCGTCGGCGTCTTGGTACGTCTGCTGGAAATGCCAGGCCAGCAATGTTGCGTGGCAGCCGTGCGGCGTCCAGTCGACCACGCCCACCGTTCCGCACACGGCATCGGCGCGCAGCGCAAGCTGTTCCACCAACCAAGAGGGCGAGACAACGGTATCGGCATCGGTGAAGGACAGCCAGCGCGCGCCGCGCGCAAGAAGCGCCTGAGCCCCCGCTGCGCGCGCCATGCCGACGTTGCGTGCGCGAATGCTCAGCGTCGTCGCGCCGGCGGCGCAGGCATATACACCCGTGGCGTCGGTGCATGCATCTAGCACCACAACGATCTCCACGGACTCGCCTCCCAGGTCGGGATGTCTGGCTGCTGCGGCCAGTGCTTGCAGGCACGAGCGCACGCAAGCTTCTTCGTTGTGGGCTGGGACGACGATGCCGATCACTTGTTTTCTTTCTGCCCGGCGCAACGGACCGGGTTTCCTCAGGCTGAGCGCGACAGGGTTTGCACGGCGTCAGTGCGGGAGCGGTGCACACGTAGGCGCGGACGAACCCCGAACACGCATGGACTCTTCTCTACCCCTTGTTTGCTCCCCAGGACGCCCTGCGTCCCAATCCTCGGGCGCAATGGCATGGGCGCCTACAACGCCGCAAATACACGGCGCCTAGCGTGTGTTTCCCACTTTCCTTCCCACCTCGAGAGACAAACCCATGGCCAAGAAATCCCCAGCTTCCTCGGCAGCCAGCGCCGCCGAGATCGATGCGGCCCGCGCCGCCGCACGCAACACCGACAGCGGGCCCGCCAGTCCCGCCCCCGCGAACGCAGGCAAGGGCGATGCGCCGGCGCAGAAGGCCATCGACACCCAGGCGCTGGCCAGTGGCATGCCCGCCAATAACAACAAGCCGCTCGAGTATGGCCAAGACAACGCACAGGCCACGCCCGCGGGCGTCACGGTCACACCGCCGTCCCGACTGCCAGGTGCGAGCACGCTTTCGGAGCGCAACCCCTCGGACAAGACCGGCGCCGCGGCACGCGAAGGGCTCAATGCGACGATCGGTACGCTGGACCGCGTGCGCGTCGATTCGAGCGGGCAGGTGCTCACCACCAACCAGGGCGTCGCCATCGCCGACAACCAGAATTCGCTCAAGGCCGGCGCGCGCGGCCCCGCGCTGCTCGAAGACTTCATCCTGCGCGAGAAGATCACTCACTTCGATCACGAGCGTATCCCCGAGCGCATCGTGCATGCGCGCGGCTCCGGTGCTCATGGCTTCTTCGAGTGCTACGAGCCGCTGACAAAGCACACCAAGGCAGCGCCCTTCCAGGAGGCCGGCAAGATCACGCCGGTGTTCGTGCGCTTCTCGACGGTGGCCGGCGAACGCGGGTCGAAGGACACCGCGCGCGACGTGCGCGGTTTCGCGGTCAAGTTCTATACGGACGAAGGCAATTGGGACCTGGTGGGCAACAACATGCCGGTGTTCTTCATCCAGGACGCGATGAAGTTCCCGGACCTCGTACATGCCGTGAAGCCTGAGCCGCACCACCAGATGCCGCAGGCCGCCAGCGCGCACGACACCTTCTGGGATTTCGTGTCGCTGATGCCTGAGTCGACGCACATGCTGATGTGGCAGATGTCGGACCGCGCCATTCCGCGCAGCTATCGCATGATGCAGGGCTTCGGCGTGCACACCTTCCGCCTGGTCAACGAGGCTGGCGAGAGCGTCCTCGTCAAGTTCCACTGGCAGCCCAAGCTCGGGACCCATTCGCTGGTGTGGGAGGAAGCGGTCAAGATCTCCGGCGCCGATCCGGATTTCCATCGCCGCGACCTGTGGGAGGCGATCGAGGCGGGCGAGTATCCCGAATGGGAACTGGGGCTGCAGATCTTCACCGAGGAACAGGCCGAACAGTTCAGCTTCGATATCCTGGATGCGACCAAGCTCATCCCCGAGGAATTGGTGCCGGTGCAGATCGTGGGGCGCATGGTGCTCAACCGCAATCCCGACAACTTCTTCGCAGAGACCGAGCAGGTCGCGTTCTGCACGGCCCACATCGTGCCCGGACTGGACTTCACGAACGATCCGCTGTTGGCAGGTCGCATCCACTCCTATGTCGACACGCAGATCACTCGCCTGGGCGGGCCAAATTTCCACGAACTGCCGATCAACGCGCCGATTGCGCAGGTGCACAACAACCAGCGCGACGGCATGCATCGACAGGCTATCCCCCGTGGCCGCGTCGCCTACGAGCCCAATTCACTCGCCGGCGGCTGCCCGTTCCAGGCGGGCGCCGCACAAGGGTTCACCAGCGTGGCCCGACGGCTCGATGCCAAGGAGAGTGCAGACAAGGTGCGCGTCAAGCCCGAGAAGTTCGCCGATCACTACACCCAGGCCCGGCTGTTCTTCGAAAGCCAGAGCGAGGTGGAGAAGGCGCATATCGGCAATGCTTTCCGCTTTGAACTCTCCAAGGTGACTGTCCCTGCGATCCGGGAGCGCGTGGTGGCGAGCCTGCTCAATGCGGCCCCGGATCTGGCGCAGCGCCTCGCACAGGACCTCGGAATGGAATTGCCCGCGCCGATGCCCAAGGCGCTGGACAATCCAGCGCCTCCCGAAGTCGAAGCGTCATCGGCGCTGTCGTTGCTCGCCCGGCCGGGTGACGGTGGTATCCGCACCCGCAAGATTGCGGTGCTCGTTGCAAACGGTGTCGAAGGCACGTCGTTGCAAAAGCTCATCTCCGCACTCGTCGCCGCCGGCGCGGTGCCGCGGCTCATTGGTGCCCGGCTTGGCACCTATGTCGGCGCGGGCGGCGAAAAGTTCGCCGCCGATGCGACCATGGAGAACTCGCCGGGCTTTCTTTTCGACGCACTCGTCCTGCCCGATGGCGCGGCAGCTGTCGAAGCGCTCGATGCGGATGCCCACACGCTCGAATTTCTTCGCGACCAGTACTGGCATTGCAAGACGATCCTCGCGCTGGGCGCGTCCGAAGCGCTTCTGGCCGAGGCACAGATCCCGATGACCCTGCCGGACGGTTCCGTGGACCCCGGTCTCATCTTGGCGGATGCGGCTGGCGCTGACGCAGGAATCGCCGCTTTCATCGACGCCATGGGCGCTCATCGCCACTTCGGACGAGAAAACGATCCCCCCAAGGCGGTGCCGCCGAATTGATCGCGGAGACGGTCGCTGGGCGTTGAAAGAACCAAAACCGTCCATGTCTGCTGTCGGGCGCGAACCACGCGTTGTCGAAACAGAATCGCGGCGGGCCTACGGAGCGCTCGTGGTGTCGTGGATCACCGAGATCACGCTCGGCGCCACGGCCACAGCAACGATCACGAAGCCTGTGTCGAAGAGCCCAGTGTGAACAAACGAAGTCCCACTGAAGAACAAGCGGCACCGGCCAGCGGCCGGACGGAGGCAAGCCATGGATTCACTCTCGGAACTCTTTCGCATGGAGATGCCGGCTTGGCACATGGTGCTGCGAGGCACGGTGGTCTACTGGTTTTTGCTCCTGGTTTTTCGTTTCCTTTTGCGGCGCGACGTCGGATCGCTCGGCGTGGCGGACCTGCTGTTTGTTGTGCTGATCGCCGACGCTTCCAGTAACGCCATGCAGGGCGAGTACAAGACCATCACCGACGGTCTGGTCCTCATCGTGACCCTGGTGGGCTGGAACTACCTGCTCGATTGGGCCAGCTATCACTCGCCCGCAGTGTCGCGCTTGATCGAGCCGCCCGCCGAGCCGTTGGTAAAGCATGGGCAGATCCTGCACAGGACGCTGCGGCGCCAGCTCATCACGGTGGACGAGCTGATGTCCAAGCTCAGGGAAAAGGGCATCGCCGAGCTCTCCGAGGTGCGGCTGGCGATGCTCGAGAGCGATGGAGAACTCAGCGTGCGAAAGTACAAGAGTTGAACAACGTTTGTGGCGCCGGTCGTTGGCACTTCATCGTGATCAGCCGAGTGCCACCGGAACCAGCTGCACCGTAAGCGCGTCGATGAGGCCCTGCGTGGTGACGCAGTGCCACATTAGCGCGGTGTTGTCGAGCGTCGCGCGCACCGCGTGATGCAGCTTGCGGGTCCACGAACGCGCTATCACGTAGCTGCCCATGAGCATCAGCACGGCGACGTGAAAGGCCTGGTAGCCGAGCAGCATGCTGAGGGTTGCGCTCCATGCCTAGTCGCGCGGATGGCCTACGCTGCCGGAATGTCAAGCTCGATCCAGGCCGGCGCATGGTCGCTCGCACCGGTGCGCCCACGCACGTCGCGGTCCACGCCGGCATTGCGAAGCATCGGTGCGAGTTCGGCGCTCAGCAGCAGATGGTCGATGCGAAGTCCGGCGTCGCGCGGATATCGGTTTCGCCAGTACGTCCAGAAGGTGAAGGGCACCCGGCCAGGGTGGCTCGCGCGAATCGCATCGGTCCAGCCCTGCTTGAGCAGCTGCGCGAACGCCGCCCGGCTTTCGGGCTGCAGCAGCGCGTCGTCGCGCCAGGAGGCCGGGTTGTAGATGTCGGCATCGGTAGGCACAACGTTGTAGTCGCCGGCCAGAACGACCGGCATGCCGCTCGCAAAGAGTTTCTTCGCATGCCTGTTGAAGGCCTTGAACCATTGCAGCTTGTAGTCGAACTTCGGTCCCGGTTGCGGATTGCCGTTGGGCAGGTAGAGGCTGCCGATCAGCACGCCCCCGACCACCGCCTCGATGTACCGGCTCTGCGGGTCGGCTTCCATACCCGGCAGGCTGCGCCCGGTGTCGATCGGCTCTCTTCCGCGCGCGAGGATGGCAACACCGTTCCATGCACGCTGCCCGTGCGCGACGATGCCGTATCCGACACTGCGAATCGCATCGACCGGAAGGGCGGCATCGGGAGACTTGAGTTCCTGCAGGCAGGCGACGTCGGGCTTCGATTCAGCGAGCCATTCGAGCAGGCGGGCGAGGCGACCGTTGATGCCGTTGACGTTGAATGTGGCGATCTTCATCTGGGGCAAGCCGAGAGGACGAGAAAGAGGGACAAATGAGCGCGTGAAATCGTGCGCCCTTTGATCCCACCGGTTCCGGCCATAGGGGCCGGACGCTTACCCGATGCGGTTTTCGATGGACTCGGCAGGCTCTCGCGAGAGAAGCTCGAAGGCCGCGCGCCGCCTGCGCCCGCGCTGCACCGGTGGTGCGGCCACGCTGGGCTGCGACGCTGCGCCGAGCGCGCCCCACAGCCCGGCGAAACGGATGTCCGCCTCCTTGCGCAGCCTGGCAATCTGCTCGATGCGGCTGTCCGGGATGGCCAAGCGCCCACCTTGCGTACGCTGGTGAAGCTGGTGAATAGCCGTGTAGGCGGCAGTTTCCGCTGCCATCCAGGCAACGAATGCAGGGGCGGGGTCTTCGGCCATCGGTTTCCTTCAGTGTCCAGTGGAGTCCGTCTGCGCGCGGCGACATGAAATCTAGTGGCCTTCGGGCGGTCTCTTGTAGTCCAACGCCTCCAAGGTGCGCGGGAATACGCCCTCCTGAACAGATGGCATCGGCGTGGAAGGCGCGGCTCGACGACTTGTCGCAGGCATCGGTGATCTTCGAAAAAGCGCTACCGCGAGCGCGCAAGAGGGCCAAGCCTGCGGATGCCGTAAGAGCCCCGGTCGAGACAGCTCGAGCCGACGGTACGACATGCGTATCAACCCGCGCACAAGTTGGCGACCTTCCTACGCTGCGCTGCGTGGCGGCCGCCAACATGGCGTCCAGATCATTCAAGGAGCCGCCCATGCCCAATCCTCTCACCGTCCATCCGCGGCCACCGTTCAGCACGCCGCAGCAGACGCCGCCCGGACTCGAATCCGCGATGGAACCGCGCCCCGACTTCGGCGAGACGTCGTACATGGGTTCCGGCAAGCTCGTCGGCAAGTCCGCGCTCATCACCGGCGGCGACAGCGGGATCGGTCGCGCCGTGGCGCTGGCGTTTGCACGCGAAGGCGCCGACGTGCTGATCTCGTACCTGCCCGAGGAAGAATCCGATGCCCGCGTCACGGCGCAGCTCATCGAGCGCGAGGGCAGGATCTGCCTGGCCGTTCCGGGCGACATCTGCGAGGAGGCGCACTGCATCGAACTGGTGGACAAGGCCATGGAGCGCTTCGGCCGGCTCGACGTGCTGGTGAACAACGCCGCCTTCCAGATGACGCACACGGACCTGGCCGAGATCAGCGCCGAGGAGTTGGACCGCACCTTCCGCACCAATGTCCATGCGAACTTCTTCCTCTGCAAGGCGGCCGTCGTCCACATGAAGCCGGGCAGCGCCATCATCAGCACCGCTTCCGTGAACGCGGACAAGCCCAATGCGACGCTCGTGGCCTATGCCGCGACCAAGGGCGCCATCCAGAACATGACGGGCGGCATGGCGCAGCTGCTCGCGGAGAAGGGCATCCGCGTCAACTGCGTGGCCCCCGGCCCCTTCTGGACACCGTTGATTCCGTCGACCATGCCGCCGGAGAAGGTGAGGGAGTTCGGCATGCAGACGCCGATGAAGCGCCC